>Ga0255128_1000437_pt1 | contig 19215 bp, 25 predicted proteins | sample Law_Miss_RepC_8d_FD_188562 | JGI IMG/M metagenome (GOLD analysis project Ga0255128, IMG submission 188562) | Freshwater microbial communities from St. Lawrence River, New York, United States - Law_Miss_RepC_8d | ecosystem: Environmental > Aquatic > Freshwater > River | place: USA: New York... | reverse complement strand
GCGCGCCAAGACCGTGACCGTGCTGGTCGAGCGTCGTGTGAAACACGCCCTCTACGGCAAGATCGTGGCCAAGTCGAGCAAGTACCACGCGCACGACGAAACAGGTGAATACCACCTGGGTGACACCATCGAAATCACGGAAAGCCGTCCGATTTCGAAGACCAAAAACTGGGTCGCTACGCGCCTGGTTCAGAAAGCTGCTGCCGTTTAAGCCCTTCAGGCCAACTGCTGCAAACTTTTTAAAAACGACCCACAATGGTGGGTCGTTTTTTTTTACCCCGGCAATATTGCCAAATCAAAATAAGGAGCACCACATGATCAAAGTCGGAGATTCATTGCCCGCAGCCACGCTGATGGAATACGTCGAAGTGGAAGGCAATGGTTGCAGCATTGGCCCCAATCCGGTCGACGTGGCCAAAGCCACAGCGGGCAAGACCATCGCCCTGTTTGCATTACCAGGGGCTTTCACGCCTACCTGTTCTGCCAAACACGTCCCCGGTTATGTGGAAAACCACGATGCCCTGAAAGCTGCTGGCGTGGACGAAATTTGGTGCGTGAGCGTGAACGACGCTTTTGTGATGGGCGCATGGGCACGTGACCAGAAAACCGGCGCCAAAGTGCGCATGCTGGGCGACGGCAGTGGCGACTTCAGCAAAGCCACGGGCTTGACCTTGGACTTGACCACACGTGGCATGGGTGTGCGCAGCAACCGTTATTCCATGCTCGTCAAAGACGGCAAAGTCGCCACCTTGAATGTGGAAGGTCCTGGCAAATTTGAAGTCAGCGATGCGGGCACGCTGTTGGCCCAAGCCAAGGGTTGAGCCTTGTCAAGCTGAAAAAAAGGGGCCTTGGGCCCCTTTTTGATGCGTGCTGGTTCAAGGTGATGTGAAACAGAAGGCCAATTAGACGATGTCCACTTTGAGATAGTGAGCCCCAGCATGCGGGTTGTGATAGTAGGGCGGAATCTCGACAAAGCCCAAATCTTCGTACAAGGCGCGAGCCGCCTCCATATCGTCCAAGGTGTCGAGCAAAACACAGTGATAGGCCGCAGCGCGTGCCGCATCCAGAATGCCTTCTGTGAGCAAACGGCCCAACCCCAGACCTCTGTAGGCTGGGCGCACATACAGGCGCTTCATCTCAGCAGCATTGGCGTAGTCACTGGCATCCAATGGACGCAAGGCACAGCAACCGGCTACAAGGCCATCTACAAAAGCCAAAAGCACTGCACCACGGGGTTCAGCGTACTCCCCGGGCAAGTCAGCGAGCTCCTGAGCAAAATCCTGAAAAGCCAAATCCACCGTCAGGCTGGACGCGTACTCCGTAAAAATGGTGCGTGTGGCCTCCCAGTCGGACACTTGTGCAGGACTGCGCAGCGCAATGACAGGATTTTCAGATGGTGGGTTCAAGGGACACTTCCTTTGCAGACGCACAGTGTAATGGCGTGATCAGCCCCCAAGTGATAGCAGACCAAAAACGATCAAAGCGCAAAGGCCCAAGACCAGCAAAGCCACAAGACGATGGCGCAGCAGATCTTGAGAGGCTGGGACAACTTCAGGTAAGCTTTTATCGCCGTGAAACATGGCGGGCAACAAGGGCGGATGTTTCTTGAAGCGGTGCCAAAGCAAGGCCACAAGGTGCAGGAGCACCAGAAAAAGAATGATCAATTTGCCCCAACTTTTGTGCCAAGACGAAGCCCAAGACACCCAGCTGCCGGAAACCAATGCCGTCAGAGGACCGGCATTGGCGATCTCATCGTCACTGATCAAACCGGTAGATACCTGAAACAGTAAAAAAAACAACATGGCCAGAATGGACCAAGAGCCCAGTGGGTTGTGTCCGACATGGGGATGATCGTTGGAACGTGTTTGCAAGTAGGCAAAAGCATGTCGCGGATGCAAAGGCAAACTGGACCAGCGTGACCAATACCCACCCGCAAACCCCCAGGCCAGCCTGAAAAGCACCAAGGTCAGGACGGCATAGCCCAAGCGGAAATGCCAAACCATGGCATTGCCACCCACATTGCCTGTGATGATCAAACCAATCACACAAAAAGCCAGGGCCCAATGGAACAAACGGGTGGGCAAATCCCAAATGCGAACTGTGACCATGGACACTTTCATGAATGCAGTAATGGCGAAATTATGAGAAACTGAAACAAGGATAAATCTTTTTTAACCGTTTATCGATCATTGGAGTCAAACATGAAATACACAACGCGCTGCGCAAGTGCCATGTTGCTGCTGGCGATGGGCCTGCCAGCTCAAGCACAATTTGCCAAACCTGAAGATGCCATCAAATACCGCAAGGCCAGTTTCACCGTGATGGCTGCGCATTTTGGCCGACTTGGTGCCATGGCCAATGGCCGTGCGCCTTACGATGCCAAGGCGGCATCCGACAACGCCGATGTGGTCGCCACCCTGTCCAAATTGCCATGGGCAGCATTTGGTGAAGGCACTGATAAAGGCGATACCCGCGCCAAACCAGAGATCTGGAAAGAAGCGGCCAAGTACAAAGAGACCGCAGACAAAATGCAAGCCGAAATCGTGAAGTTGAACACCGCCGCCAAAGCAGGCAACATCGATGCCTTGAAGGTCGCTTTTGGTCCGGCAGCCGCCTCGTGCAAGGCCTGCCACGACAATTTCCGCAAGGATTAAAAACAGCGAGGCTACCGGCCTGAGAGCCACATAACAACCGGGCCAGCGCGGCCCGGTTGCTTTTTGAATAGCTATTCAGATCATGATTCTGCCAAGAGCTTGTCGATCAACTGGTGAAGTTCGGCAAAATCTGGCGTGCCCACAAAACGCTTAACGACCTCACCACGCTTGTTGAGCAAGAAAGTGGTGGGTGTGAGTTTCACATCGCCCCAAGCACGCGCCACACCCCCGGTGTTGTCAATCGCCACTTTGAAGGGCAACTGACGTGTCTGGGCAAAATTGACCACGTAGCTGGGTGGGTCGTAGCTCATGGCCACCGCCACCGTTTCATAGCCATGGTCCTTGAACTTGTTGTAAGTGGCAATCAACTCGGGCATTTCAGCCACACAGGATGTGCAGCTTGTGGCCCAGAAATTGACCAAAGATACTTTTCCTTGCAATTGATGCGTGCTGACGGTGCTGCCGTCGAGCAAAACGAAGGAAGATTCGGGTGCACGCTCACCCGCACAACCCCAAAGGGCCAGCAACAGGCCGAGGGTGCACGCCCCATTCAACACACGACGGCTGACATGCTGCAGCTTCCAGGGAGTATTCAGGTGGTTCTTCATCGTAGAAAGTTTAATGCGTTCGCCATGACCTCGGGCATTTTGGCCATTGTGCCCGCCCATGCCCTCAGTTTGGCAGACTTGAGTGCAGCCGATGCCTCAAAAGGATTGAAGCTGGCTTTGGAAAAAGGAGCCAGTGCGGCGATTGGTTTGCTCGGGGTTCAAGATGGTTTCATGGGCAATGACAAAGTGCGCATTGGCTTGCCAGATGCCTTGAACAAGGCCACAAAAATGCTCAAAACGCTGGGTATGGGTCAGCAACTCGATGCCTTGACCTTGCAAATGAACCGTGCCGCCGAACAAGCTGTTCCCTTGGCTCAAAAGGCCTTGATGCAAGCGATACAGACCATGTCGGTGCAAGACGCCAAGGGCATATTGAAAGGGGGCGATACATCGGTCACCCAATTTTTTGTGGACAAGACGCGGGCGCCCTTGACTGCGGAATTCATGCCCCAGGTCAAACAGGTGCTGGGGCAATTGGGCGTGGTGGAGCAGTTCAATGCGGTGGCGGGCAAGTTGTCCAGCATGGGCCTGGTGTCCAGGGACAAAGCGCTGTTGGAAAACCACGTGACGGGCAAAACTCTGGATGGGCTCTATTACATGATCGGCGAAGAGGAAAAGAAGATTCGTCAAAACCCCGCCCAAGCGGGGAGTGACTTGTTGACCAAGGTGTTTGGTACTTTGCGCTGAAGGCGCAATCCCCAATCCAAGCGGAAAAGGGATTTAAAGGAAGGACAACAGGTGTTTGACCAAGCCTTGAGGGTCACTGACCATAGGGTCATGTCCGGTGTGCATCTCCAGCACTTGTGAGCCGGACAACCAGGCGCCATCCCAGAATTTGGGGTCGACCATGCGCAAGCGGCTGACATCGATGGTGCCCAAAGGCGGCGTGGTGCAGTTGATGAAGGTGCGTGGCACGCTGGCCACGCGGCGGGGATCAAAGTCGAGCACTTGGGTGTACGGGCCGCCCGGGTGTGGGGTTTGACGCCTTTGCACCCAGGCGTGGTCGGCGTCACTCAGGCCAAAAACTGAAGGGTCGGGGGCCGGAAAGGCATGCAAGGGATGGGCTTGCGCTGCCGCGATGCGGGCGTTACGGGTGGCACTGGCGTGTGTGCTGCTCCAGCTTTCACCCGGTTTGGGCAGCACCGCGTCCAGATAGACCAAGTGGCGCAGGCGTTCGGGCCTGCGGTCGGCCACGGCCGTCCCCAGCATGCCGGCATAGGAGTGCACCACCAGCACCACGTCGTCCATTTCTTCGGCATCCATGGCTGCCATCACGTCGGTGATGTGAGTTTCCAGATCAATGCCAGAGTGGAGCAAGTGAGCGCGCTCACCCACCCCGGTCAAGGTGACGGCATGGACGCGGTGCCCCGCAGCCATGAGGCCCGGAAGCACCCGTTGCCAACACCAGGCCCCGTGCCATGCGCCGTGTACCAGCAAAAAGTTGGCCATCAGATCACCCCTTTACCGCGCAGGGGCCCCAGTTGTTCGGCGTTCCAGCCCAGCACTTCGGCCAAGACTTCGGCAGTGTGCTGGCCCAGCATGGGCGGCGGCAAGTCCTGGCGCACGGGGGTGCGACTCATCTTGATCGGGCTGGCCACCAGTTTCAGGTCAGGTTTGACCGGGTGTTGCCAGTCCTGCACCATGCCACGGGCCTGGATTTGCGGATCCACAAAGACTTCGCTCAGGGTGTTGATGGCTCCGCAGGGCACCTTGGCGGCTTCGAGGGCCGCCAGCCAATCGGCCTTGGTGCGGGTTTTCAGGATGCCTTCCAGCAGAGGAACCAGGGTGTCGCGGTGGCGCACGCGTTGGGTGTTTTGGGCAAAACGCGGGTCCTGCGCCAGTTCGGGGCAGCCGGCCACGGCGCAAAACTTCACAAACTGCCCATCGTTGCCCACTGCCAAAATCAAGTGGTCGCGGGTACCCGGTGCGGCGCCCGTTGGTGCCATGACCTCAAACACTTGGTAGGGCACGATGTTCTGGTGTGCGTTGCCTGCGCGGCCCGGCGTTTTGCCGCTGACCAGGTAATTGGAGCCCAAATTGGCCAGCATCGCGACCTGCGTGTCGAGCAAGGCCATGTCGACCATCTGGCCCTCGCCTGTGCGCTCGGCGTAGCGCAGGGCCGCCAAAATCGCCACGGTGGCGTACATGCCGGTGAACAGATCGGCCACCGCCACGCCCACTTTTTGCGGACCGCCGCCTAGGTCGTCGCGTTCGCCGGTCACACTCATCAAGCCGCCGATGCCTTGCACCGCATAGTCGTAACCCGCCCGCTCGCGGTAAGGTCCGGTCTGGCCAAAGCCGGTCACGCTGCAATAGACCAGCTTGGGGTTCAGGGCGCTCAGGCTGGCGTAATCCAGGCCGTAACGGGCCATGTCGCCGACCTTGAAGTTCTCCACAAACACATCGCAGTGGCGAACCAGTTCGCGGATCAGCGCTTGGCCTTCGGGTTGGGCGATGTCACAGGTCACCGATCGCTTGTTGCGGTTGGCACCCAAATAATAAGCGGCCTCGGCGGTATCGTGACCTTGGGCATCCTTCAAAAAAGGGGGGCCCCAAGTGCGGGTGTCGTCGCCCGTGCCAGGGCGTTCGATCTTGATGACATCGGCCCCCAGATCGGCCAAGGTCTGGGTACACCAGGGGCCCGCGAGAACGCGGGAGAGGTCGAGAACGCGGATGCCGTCGAGTGAATTCATGGGGCACATTGTCGCCAAAACCCAATGCGGCCGCTGATCAGGATAATCACCCCATGCGAATCCATTCTTCGGCCTTGCTGGCCAGCCTCGTTGGGGCACTGACTTTGAGCGCCTGCAGCCCTGCCCATAACTGGCGGGACGTGGCCTTTGAGGGCAGTGCACTCAAAGTCCAATTGCCCTGCAAACCCGACCGCACCACCCGCAGCGTCCCCTTGGGCGGCGTGCCTGTGGACCTGCAAGTCGTGGGCTGCGAAAGTGGAACGGCCATGGTGGCGGTGATGACAGCAGCCTTGCCCGCCGGGGCCGATGCCAGTGCGGTGATGGCCGCTTGGCAAAAAGCCACCCTGGACAATGCCCGCGTGACCCAGCCCTTGTCGGCAGGGCAGCAGAAGGTTTGGCAGCGCCCCGGCCAGTTGCCCTTGGCAACCTCGGTGCGGGTGCAAGCCCCGGGCCAGCGGGCCAATGGCGAGCCGGTGGACATGGATGCCGTGTGGGGGGCAGTGGCCGAAAGCGAGCGCGTGCGGCTGGTCCATGCCGTGGTGTACGACCGCAAAATTGCGGCAGATTTGGCCAACACCTTGTTTGATGGGATCAAGCCATGAGTGCCACCCAAATGAGCGATCCAATGGTGGGGAACCCGGACCACTTGCCGCGCCGCATGGCCGTTGTGGTGTTTCTGGCCTTTGCGCTGGCTTACTTTTTTTCGGCCTTGGTGCGTGCCATCACCGCCACCTTGTCGCCCACCTTAACGACCGAATTCAGCCTGAGTGCGCAAGACTTGGGCTTGTTGGCGGGTGGTTACTTTTTGGGCTTTTCGCTCACCCAGCTGCCCCTGGGGCGCTGGCTGGACCAGCACGGCCCGAAAAAAGTCATCCTGGCTTTTTTGAGTTTTGCAGTGCTCGGTTGCCTGGCCTTTGCGTGGGTCGAGAGTTTTCATGGTTTGCTGGCCGCACGCGTTTTGTGCGGCATGGGTGTGAGCGCTTGCCTCATGGCGCCGCTCACCGGGTACCGGCGCTGGTTTGATGCCAGCACCCAGCTGCGCACCAACTCATGGATGCTGATGACCGGCTCTTTGGGCATGTTGGCGGCCACCTTGCCGGTGCAGTGGCTCATGCCCATCTGGGGCTGGCGTGCCCTGTTTGTGATGCTGGGCGTGATGATCGCCATCGCCATGCTGTTGATCACCTTGTTGGTTCCTGTGTGGCAAAAAGCCACACCCACGGCCGACAGCCCACAGACGCCGCACGACGACGATGGCAGTTACCGTGAGATCTGGCGCAGCGCCTATTTTTGGCGCATGACGCCAATCGGCTTTTTCAGCTACGGCGGCATGGTGGCCATCCAGACCTTGTGGGCGGGCCCTTGGATGACCCAAGTGGCGGGCTGGACAGCGGCCGAGGCCGCATCCGGCTTGTTCCTGATCAACTTGGCCATGTTGATCACATTTTGGGCATGGGGCATGATCACGCCGGGCCTGGCGCGTCGGGGCATTCCGGTCGAGCGGCTGATTGCCTGGGGCTTGCCCTTGAGTTTTGGGGTCATCGGTGCACTGGTTTGGATGGGCCCCAGCGTGGGTGCGGGTGCTGCCGTGGGCATGGCCTTGCTGTGTGTGACCAGTACTTTTGTGGCGCTGGCCCAACCGGCCGTGGGCATGGCATTCCCCTCCCATCTCGCCGGTCGCGCCCTGTCGGCCTACAACTTGGTGATTTTTGCGGGCATTTTTGTGGTGCAGTGGGGCATTGGTTTGTTGGTCGATGCCGGACGTGGCCTGGGACTGGCCAATACGCAGGCTTACCAAGTCGCATTGGCCTGTTTCGGTTTGAGTTCGTTCGCCTCGTGGGCCTTTTTCGTGCTCAAAAAACCAGCGCAGCGTCGATAATCGGACCCCATCATGATCGGCATCCTCATCATCGCCCACGCCCCACTCGCTACCGCCTTGCGCGAGTGCGCCCTGCATGTGTTTCCTGACTGCGCGACGGGCGTTTTGGCACTTGACGTGTTGCCCCATGATGCGCCCGAGGACAGCCTGGCCCGGGCGCACGAAGCCATGACCAGCCTGGGAACAGCCGAGGTGTTGCTGCTCAGTGACGTGTTTGGTGCCACGCCCTGCAATGTGGCCCAGCAACTGGGCGACGGGCTTCACACGCGTCTGGTGGCCGGGGTCAATTTGCCCATGCTGCTGCGCAGCGTTTGTTATCGCCATGAAAGCCTGGAAGCCCTGTCTGCGCGTGCCCACGCAGGCGGCACCCAAGGCGTGATGCCTGTGGGCAGCACCGCTCCCCAAAACCAAACCGGACAGAGACATGCCCCAAGCCACCGTGACCATCAGCAATAAACTGGGCTTACACGCCCGCGCCTCCGCCAAGCTGACCAAATTGGCCGGCAGCTTTCCATGCGATGTTTGGATGAGCAAGGGCGAGCGTCGCATCAATGCCAAAAGCATCATGGGCGTCATGATGCTGGCCGCAGGTCTGGGCAGTGAGGTGATGCTGGATACCCAAGGCGAACGCGATGAAGAGGCCATGACGGCCTTGCTGGCGCTGATCAACGACAAATTCGGTGAAGGCGAATAAGCCATGACCTTCAGCATCCATGGCTTGGCGGTGGCGCGTGGCATCGCGATCGGGCGTGCCGTACTGGTGGCCTCCAGCCGCGTCGATGTGGCCCACTACTTTGTGAAGCCCGAGCAAGTCAATGCCGAAATTCAGCGCTTGCGCGTGGCCCGAGATGCGGTAGTCGATGAGTTGCAACGCTTGCAAAAAGACATGCCCAAGGACGCGCCGCACGAGCTGGCCGCCTTGCTCGACGTGCACCTGATGCTGCTGCAAGACGAAGAGCTGACCTCAGGCGTGGTCCACTGGATCAAGACGCGCCTGTACAACGCCGAATGGGCGCTGACCAGTCAGCTCGACATCATCGTGCGCCAGTTCGAGGAAATGGAAGACCCTTATCTGCGCGAACGCAAGGCCGACATGGAGCAAGTCGGTGAGCGGGTGCTGCATTGCCTCAAAGGCACGGGGGTTGTGGTGTCGCAGGCCAAGCGACCTCAACGGCCACAGCAAGAGCTCCAGTTGGGTGATACCGATGTGCCGCTGGTGTTGGTCGCGCATGACCTCTCGCCTGCTGACATGCTTCAGTTCAAGCAAAGCGTGTTCACCGGGTTTGTCACCGATGTCGGCGGCAAGACGTCACACACTGCCATCGTGGCCCGCAGTCTGGACATTCCTGCAGTGGTGGGCGCACGCACCGCCAGCCAACTGGTTAAGCAAGACGATTGGGTCATCATCGACGGTGATGCGGGCGTGATCATCGTGGATCCTTCGCCCATCATCTTGGCCGATTACGGTTTCAAACAGCGCCAAGGCGATCTCGAGCGCGAGCGGCTGGCCCGCCTGCGCCACACGCCATCGATCAGCCTCGATGGGCAAAAGATCGAGTTGTTGGCCAACATTGAAATGCCCGAAGACACGCATGCTGCCCTTGCGGCTGGCGCCGTGGGCGTGGGCTTGTTTCGAAGCGAATTTCTGTTCATGGGCCGCCAAGGCCATTTGCCAGACGAAGAAGAGCAGTACCAGGCTTACCGCCGAGCCGTGGATGGCATGAACGGTTTGCCTGTGACCATCCGCACGGTGGATGTGGGGGCCGACAAACCGCTCGAGGAGAGCCGACACGAAGCCTCACACCTGAACCCCGCCTTGGGCTTGCGGGCCATTCGCTGGTGCCTGGCCGATCCGGCCATGTTCCTCACGCAACTGCGGGCCATCTTGCGAGCCGCTGCCCATGGTCAGGTGAATTTGCTGATCCCCATGTTGGCCCACGGCAGCGAGATACGCCAAACCTTGGCTTTGGTCGAGCAGGCCCGCCACGAGTTGGATCGGCGCGGACAGGTGCACGGTCCGGTGCGCCTGGGGGCGATGATCGAAATTCCGGCTGCCGCCTTGTCCTTGCGCCTGTTCCTCAAGCATTTTGACTTTTTGTCGATCGGCACCAACGACCTGATCCAGTACACCTTGGCGATTGATCGAGCCGATGAATCGGTCGCGCATTTGTACGACCCCCTGCATCCGGCGGTGCTGCGGCTGATTGCCGACACCATTGCCGAGTGTCAGCGCCAAGGCAAGGGCGTTTCAGTGTGCGGCGAGATGGCAGGCGATGTGACCATGACCCGTTTGCTGCTCGGACTGGGTCTGCGCAGCTTTTCCATGCATCCCTCGCAAATCCTGTCGGTCAAGCACCAAGTGCTGCGCTCGGACACCACCAAGTTGGCCCCTTGGGCCGAGCAGGTGCTGGACAGCGAAGACCCGGCGGCCTGCATGAACCCCTGAGCCTGATGAGGAGAACCGGGCCAAGACGGCCCAGCGGTGGTGTCACGCGGCTTTGAGTTTGTCTTGCGTGCGTGTCTCGAAATCACTCGCATCGTGGCGCTCGTGCAGCTGAGACTCGGGCGAGCCCATCACGCGATTGACCATACGCCCGCGTTTGACGGCAGGGCGTTGCGCCAGTTCTTCGGCCCAGCGCTGGACATGAGCGTATTCCTGGACCTGTAAAAATTCACCGGCTTCGTACAGCAAACCTTTGGCCAAAGCGCCATACCAAGGCCAGATTGCGATGTCGGCGATCGTGTAGTCATCGCCTGCGATGAAGCGGCTCTCGGCCAAGCGACGGTCCAGCACATCCATCTCGCGCTTGACCTCCATGGCGAAGCGGTCGATGGCGTATTCGATCTTAAAGGGGGCGTAGGCATAAAAGTGACCAAAACCACCGCCCAAATAAGGGGCGCTGCCCATTTGCCAGAACAACCACGACAGGCATTCAGCGCGTCGGGCGGGCTCGGTGGGCAACAGAGCGCCAAATTTTTCGGCCAGGTACATCAAGATGGCACCCGACTCGAACACCCGCACGGGATGCTCGCCGCTGCAGTCCAACAGCGCAGGAATCTTGGAGTTGGGGTTCACGCCTACAAAGCCACTGCCAAATTGTTGACCGTCCTGAATGCGGATCACCCATGCATCGTATTCCGCGCCTGTGTGCCCCAGGGCCAGCAGTTCTTCGAACATGACCGTGACCTTGACGCCATTAGGTGTGCCCAGCGAATACAGCTGAAGCGGGTGCTTGCCTCGCGGCAAGTCTTGCTCGTGCGTGGCCCCTGAAATGGGCCGGTTGATGTTGGCAAATCGCCCGCCATTGGCTTTGTTCCAAGTCCAGACCTTGGGTGGTGTGTAGGCGTTGGCGTCAGAAGTGTTATCGGTCATGGGGGCCTTGGATGAAGTCGGGTGGGCGAGGGGGGTGTCAGGATTTTTCTGCCAAGCTCAGATTTGCCGAATGCGCCTGCTGGTCGGCGTGGTAGCTGGATCTGACCATGGCGCCCACTGCAGCGTGGCTGAATCCCATTTCGTAGGCCTTGGCTTCGAACATCTTGAAGGTGTCGGGGTGCACGTAGCGGCGCACGGGCAGGTGGCTGTTGCTGGGGGCGAGGTACTGCCCAATGGTCAGCATCTCGATGTTGTGTGCCCGCATGTCGCGCATGACTTCCAGGATTTCTTCGTCGGTTTCGCCCAAGCCGACCATCAGGCCGCTCTTGGTGGGCACATTGGGGAACAGGGCCTTGAATTTTTTCAGCAGGTTCAGCGAGAACTGGTAGTCTGAGCCGGGGCGTGCTTCTTTGTACAAGCGCGGCACGGTTTCCATGTTGTGGTTCATCACATCGGGCGGCGCGGCCTTCAAGATCTCGAGGGCGCGGTCGTCACGCCCCCGGAAGTCGGGCACCAGCACTTCGATCTGGGTGGTGGGCGAGAGCTCACGGGTTTTGCGGATGCATTCCACAAAGTGCCCAGCGCCACCGTCGCGCAGGTCATCGCGGTCCACACTGGTAATCACCACGTATTGCAGTTTGAGCTGCGAAATGGTCTTGGCCAGGTTGTCGGGTTCGTTCGCATCCAGCGGGTCGGGGCGGCCGTGGCCTACATCGCAAAACGGGCAGCGCCGTGTGCATTTGTCGCCCATGATCATGAAGGTGGCGGTTCCCTTGCCAAAGCATTCACCGATGTTGGGGCAACTTGCTTCTTCGCACACCGTCACCAGCTTGTTGGCTCTCAGCACATCCTTGATCTCGTAAAAGCGGGTGGTGGGTGAGCCCGCCTTCACACGGATCCATTCGGGCTTTTTGAGCACCTCGGCTTGCTCCACCTTGACCGGAATGCGCGAGAGTTTGGCGGCAGCTTTTTGCTTGGCCATGGGGTCGTAGTTTTCTACGCTTTGCGCTTCGCGCACCACTTGGCGTTCGGTCGGGGTATTGCTCATCAGATTCTTTCGGTCGCCGTTTGGCGGCAGGTCGGGGGGCGTTTCAGAGTCGGGCGGCGAGTTGGCCAGCCAGCACACGGGCAGCATCGCCCCAGGTGGTTTCAACACCGATTGTAAAAAGGTCCACGGTTTTCAGGCCGGCATAACCACAGGGGTTGATACGCTCAAAGGGTTGAAGGTCCATGGCCACGTTCAATGCCGCGCCGTGGTAGGTGCAGTGGCGGCTGACTTTGATACCCAAGGCGCTGATCTTGCCCAGGCCCTTGAAGGGGTCGCCCGCCGGGGCTGGGCCCACCAGGGCCGCGTGGCTGAAGGGGTCGTCCAAGCGCACATAAATGCCCGGCGCGCCCGCCACCCGGTGGCCTGTCACGCCGAAGTGCGCCAGCGTGCGGATGACCGACTCTTCCAGCTTGAAGACATATTCTTTGACGTAGTACCCGGCGCGTTGCAGGTTGACCAAGGGGTAAGCCATGACTTGGCCGGGGCCATGAAAAGTGACTTGCCCGCCCCGGTTGGTCTGCACCACCGGAATGTCGCCGGGCATCAAGAGGTGTGAGGCCTGCCCCGCCAGCCCTTGGGTGAACACAGGCGGGTGTTCGCACAGCCAAAGTTCATTGGGCGTGTCCGGGGTGCGGGAGGCCGTGAAGGCCTGCATGGCTTCGTAGGTTGGCAAGTAGTCCACCTGCCCAAGAAGCCGGATGTCCATGCTCAAAGCACGATTTTGACCATGGGGTGCGAGGTCAGGGCGCGGTAAAGGTTGTCGAGTTGTTCGCGGCTGGTGGCCGTGATGCTGAGTGTCACGCCCAGGTAGTTGCCTCCTTTGCTGGGCCGCAACTCGATGGTGGCGGGGTCAAAGCCAGGGTCAAATTGCAGGGCAACTTGGCACATGGCTTCGGCAAAGCCGTCGACCATGGCGCCCATGACCTTGATGGGAAAGACCGAGGGGTACTCGATCAGGGTGTCTTTGCGCGGGTCGATGCCTGCTGGTGGTGTGATGGAAGCGCTCATGTAAGGGTCCGTTTTGCCCACTAGCTTAACGCCAGACGATGACCGCCAAAACCGCCAGCCAGCCCAAGGCAAAATTGGTCAGCACCAGAGGGTGAATTTGCCCCAAGGCTTTGCCCGCTGCGGGCCAATCAGAAATTGCCACGGCAGCTTTCAAGCGGCGAAACGGCGCAAACCAGATGTGGGCAAAAATCAGGCACATCAGCAGCCCCAAGCCCGACATGGCGTGCCAGCCTTTGGGGGCGAGCTTCATGTCGGCCATCGACAGCATCCAGAAACCGGTGGCCACAATCAAGGCAATCGAGATCCAAACCATGGCAAAAAATCGGGTCAGGACGTCTGCCATCAGGGCCAGGCGCTCGGGGGGTGCCATTCGGGCGATGGCCACCGGGCGCAGCGCAAGTATGACCAGAGCCATGCCGCCCAGCCAGACGATGGCGGCGGCCAGATGAAGAAATTTAAACCATTCGTACATACATTTGAACTCAAGGTTGCGTGGTTGAGGAATTTGAAAATGAAAAGATTTGTGATGACATCAGAGAATGCACGCAAACCGTACAAATTGCGTGGATTAGGGTCAAAAATGGAAAGGCACGGGTTTTTACGTATACAATCCGAGGCTTTGCAAAGCTTGATGCATGTTTAACTTGGGTGCCAATTGAGATGACTGACATCGCCTCAACTTCTCAAACGGCCTCAGACAAACTGAAATCAAGTGCAACAGATGATGTCACGGAACTTGAATTCAAGCCCCTGACAGCCGAAGAGGCGCAAGCTTGGCGGCTGAAAAATCCTGCATTGATGCCATGGCGCATCATCGGATTGCAGGCATTGGTAGGTGTCTTGATGGTTTTGTTGACATGGCTATTGACGGATGAGCGGCGATTGGCTGCTTCAGTGGCTTGGGGTGTGGTTTCTGTGGTGATACCTGCCATGGTGTTTGTCAGGGCTTTGAGCCGACAAATGCAACTGGCCCAGCCCAAAGTTGCGCTGATGGGATTGTTCGCCTGGGAGTTGGTCAAAATAGTTTTGACCGTGGCGTTGCTTTTGGCTGCGCCTAAATTGATATCTGATTTGAGCTGGCTTGCCTTGGTGGCCAGCTTTGTGGTGACGATCAAGGTGTACTGGCTGGCCATGGCGCTGGGCTGGGTGCAACGAAAATCGAAATCGACTTTTTATTGAACTGATTGGTGATTTATGTCTGCTGAAAACGCTGGCGCGCATGCCCCAACGGCTGGAGAGTACATCCAGCATCACTTGCAACATCTGCAAATGAATTTCTCATTTGAAGGCGTCAAGCAAACAAGCATCGTCGATTTCAGTTTGTTCAACCTCGATTCGGTTGTGTTTTCGGTGTTGTTGGGTGTTGTTGGCTGTTTCCTCTTGTGGTCGGCTGCTCGCAAAGCCACGTCGGGTGTGCCAGGCCGCTTCCAGGCGGCTGTTGAAATACTCTCCGAGATGGTCGAAAACCAAGCCAAAGGGGTGATTCACAACGCCAAGAGCCGCAAATTGATTTCACCCTTGGCGCTCACGGTGTTCGTTTGGATTTTCCTCATGAACGCGATGGACATGTTGCCTGTGGACTTGCTTCCAGGCATTTGGCATGCGGCGGGTCCGGCTTTGGGTTTCAAGGATTACATGCGTGTGGTTCCTACTGCTGACTTGTCGACAACCTTGGGTTTGTCGTGTTCAGTGTTGCTGATTTGCTTGTTTTACAACATCAAAATCAAGGGTGCTGGCGGCTGGGTTCATGAGCTCATTTCGGCGCCATTTGGAGACCATTGGGCGCTGTATCCGATCAATTTCTTGATGCAGATGATTGAATATTTGGCCAAGACCGTATCGCATGGCATGCGACTGTTTGGCAACATGTTTGCGGGTGAGTTGGTGTTCATGTTGATTGCCCTGATGGGTGGCGGCTGGGCATTGTCGACGACCGGCGTGGGTCTGGCCATCGGCCATGTCATTGCCGGTACCGTGTGGACACTGTTTCACATCTTGGTCATCACCTTGCAAGCATTCATCTTTATGATGTTGACGCTGGTCTACACAGGCCAAGCGCACGACGCGCATTGATGACAATTTTCCCTTTGTTTTTTCTTTCTTTTTCCACTCACTTTAGGAGCTTCTCATGGAAAACATTCTCGGCCTGGTGGCATTGGCTTGCGGTTTGATCGTTGGTTTGGGTGCTTTGGGTGCCTCTATCGGCATCGGCATGATGGGTGGCAAATTCCTCGAATCCGGCGCACGCCAGCCAGAATTGATGAACGAGTTGCAGACCAAAATGTTTCTGTTGGCTGGTTTGATCGACGCTGCGTTCTTGATCGGTGTGGCCATTGCTTTGCTGTTCGCCTTCGCCAACCCCTTCGTTTTGAAGTGATCCACGCACCTCTTCCAACAGAAGAAGGATTGAACCGTGAACATTAACGCTACTCTGTTCATTCAGATGATCGTTTTTGCGATTCTGGTGTGGTTCACGATGAAATTCGTGTGGCCCCCGATCACAAAAGCGCTCGACGAACGGGCACTGAAAATCGCTGACGGCCTCGCTGCCGCCGACAAAGCCAAAGCCGAACTCAGCAGTGCCAATGCGCGTGTTGAAGCCGAATTGGCACAGTCGCGTAACGAGACGGCTACGCGCTTGGCAAATGCCGAGCGCCGTGCAAATGGCATCGTTGACGAAGCCAAAGCACGTGCCATCGAAGAAGGCAACAAGATCATCGCCGCTGCAAAAGCTGAAGCTGAGCAGGAAGCTGTTAAAGCGCGTGAAGCCCTGCGTGAGCAGGTTGCAGCTTTAGCCGTGAAAGGTGCCGAGCAGATTCTCCGCAAGGAAGTCAATGCCGGTGTCCATGCTGATCTGCTGAGCCGCCTCAAGACCGAGCTGTAAGAAGCTCCAGCCAGAGAAGACCATGGCAGAACTTGCTACCATCGCCCGCCCTTATGCCGAAGCGCTTTTTAAAGCGCAGGCATCCGATCTTGCTGGCACGGCCACTTGGCTGGATGAACTGGCCGTCATTGCGGAAAACGCGCAATTGCAACAGTTCGTCGACAGCCCCAAAGTGTCCGATGAGCAGGCATTCGAGCTGATCTCTGGCGTGGTGCGCACAGCACTGCCCGAGGCTGGCAAGAACTTCCTGCGTCTGGTGATCGAAAATCGTCGTCTCAGTACGCTGCCTGTCGTTGCACAGCAGTACCGGGCCCTCATGAATGCACAAGGTGGCACCGCTGACGCGGTGGTCTACAGCGCATTCCCCATCGACGCCTCGGCTTTGGCCGATTTGTCGTCCACGCTCGAAAAACGCTTTGCGCGCAAGCTCAATGTGAGCGTCGAGCTTGATGCTGCCTTGATTGGTGGTATTCGAGTGGTTGTGGGCGACGAGGTGCTCGATACCTCTGTCAAGGCCCGACTGGAACAAATGAAATCGGCCCTCACCGCTTAAGCGGATGGAGACCGGACATATTTAAAGAAAGAAGGAAAGAGTCATGCAACTCAATCCCGCAGAAATTTCTGAACTGATCAAGAGCCGCATTGAAGGGCTGTCCGCCAGCGCCGATATACGCAACCAGGGCACCGTCGTGTCCGTGACCGACGGTATCGTTCGCGTGCACGGCCTGTCCGATGTGATGCAGGGCGAAATGCTCGAATTCCCAGCGACTGCTGAAGGTGCAGCCACTTACGGTCTGGCCCTGAACCTCGAGCGTGACTCGGTCGGCGCCGTGATCTTGGGTGAATACGAGCACATTTCCGAAGGCGACACTGTCAAGTGCACAGGCCGCATTTTGGAAGTGCCAGTTGGCCCTGAACTGATTGGCCGCGTGGTGAACGCTTTGGGTCAGCCGATCGACGGCAAAGGCCCGATCAACGCCAAGATGACCGACGTGATCGAGAAAGTCGCCCCGGGCGTGATCGCACGTAAATCGGTCGACCAGCCTATGCAAACCGGCCTGAAGTCGATCGACTCCATGGTGCCCGTGGGCCGTGGCCAGCGCGAATTGATCATTGGCGACCGCCAGACTGGCAAGACTGCCGTCGCGATCGACGCCATCATCAACCAAAAAGGTCAGAACATGACCTGCGTTTACGTCGCGATTGGCCAAAAAGCCTCGTCGATCAAAAACGTAGTGCGCGCTCTGGAACAAGCTGGCGCGATGGAATACACCATCGTCGTGGCCGCTTCCGCCTCTGAATCTGCAGCGATGCAGTACGTGTCGGCCTACTCTGGCTGCACCATGGGCGAATACTTCCGTGACCGCGGCGAAGACGCTTTGATCGTTTATGACGACCTGTCCAAGCAAGCTGTGGCTTACCGTCAAGTGTCGCTGCTCTTGCGCCGCCCACCAGGCCGCGAAGCTTACCCTGGCGACGTGTTCTATTTGCACAGCCGTTTGCTCGAGCGTGCAGCCCGCGTGAACGCCGACTACGTCGAAGCCTTCACCAAAGGTGCTGTGACTGGTAAAACAGGTTCATTGACCGCATTGCCGATCATTGAGACCCAAGCCGGTGACGTGTCCGCTTTCGTGCCCACCAACGTGATTTCGATCACCGACGGTCAGATCTTCTTGGAAACCTCGTTGTTCAACGCCGGTATCCGCCCTGCGATCAACGCCGGTATCTCGGTGTCTCGCGTCGGTAGCTCCGCTCAGACCAAGATCATCAAAGGCCAGTCCGGCGGTATCCGTACCGATTTGGCCCAGTACCGTGAATTGGCTGCGTTCGCGCAGTTTGCTTCCGATCTGGACGAGTCCACACGCAAGCAGCTGGACCGTGGTGCCCGCGTGACCGAATTGCTCAAGCAAGCCCAGTACAGCCCGCTGTCCATCAGCCTGATGGGTGCCAGCTTGTTTGCGGTGAACAAAGGTTTCATGGACGACATCGACGTCAAGAAAGTCTTGGCTTTTGAGCACGGCTTGCACGCTTACCTGAAGGACTCGTGCGCCGCATTGTTGGCCAAGATCGAAAGCTCCAAAGCGTTGGACAAAGAGGCGGAAGCCGAATTGCACGCCGCCGTGGCCGCTTTCAAGAAAAGCTTTGCTTAATTTCCACCTGATCAAAAGGAGCCTCTGATGGCATCGGGCAAGGAACTACGCACCAAGATCAAATCGGTGGAAAACACCAAGAAGATCACCAAGGCCATGGAGATGATTTCCGTCTCCAAAATGCGCAAAGCACAGGAGCGTATGCGCACGGCCCGGCCTTACAGCGAGAAGATTCGCACCATTGCGAGCCATCTCGGTCAGGCCAACCCTGAGTACGTGCACCCCTTCATGAAGCGCAACGACGGCAAGTCGGTAGGCTTTATTGTGGTGACCACAGACAAGGGTTTGTGTGGCGGTTTGAACACCAACTTGTTGCGTGCGGTGACCGTTCAACTGCGCGAAACACAGGCTCAGGGCAAAACCCCTGTGGCTGTGGCCATCGGTGGCAAGGGCCTCGGTTTTCTGAACCGTGTCAATGCCAAAGTGGTGGCCCATGTGACCCAGTTGGGCGACAAGCCGCACCTCGACAAGCTGATTGGCCCTGTCAAGGTGCTGCTCGATGCCTACGCTGCAGGCGAAGTGAGCGCGGTGTACCTGTGCTACAACAAGTTTGTCAGCACCATGGCACAAGTGCCCACGATCGACATGCTGCTGCCCTTGTCGGCGGCCGACATGCAAGCTGAAACCAAAGCAGCGGGTCACACACACGCCTGGGATTACATCTACGAACCCGATGCCCAGACGGTCATTGATGAGCTGTTGGTCCGTTATGCAGAAGCTTTGGCCTACCAGGCTGTCGCTGAAAACATGGCCTCTGAGCATGCTGCCCGTATGGTGGCCATGAAGGCCGCGACCGACAACGCCGGCAATGTGATCGGCGAGCTCAAGCTCGTCTACAACAAGACCCGTCAAGCCGCCATCACCAAAGAACTGTCGGAAATCGTCTCTGGCGCAGCCGCGATCAGCGGTTGATTCCCA
>Ga0255128_1000433_pt1 | contig 19343 bp, 18 predicted proteins | sample Law_Miss_RepC_8d_FD_188562 | JGI IMG/M metagenome (GOLD analysis project Ga0255128, IMG submission 188562) | Freshwater microbial communities from St. Lawrence River, New York, United States - Law_Miss_RepC_8d | ecosystem: Environmental > Aquatic > Freshwater > River | place: USA: New York... | reverse complement strand
CACCAAAGCCTGTGGCACCGGTGGTTGTTGCACCGCCAACTCCCCCATCTCCTACTCCTACTCCTCCGCCACCACCGCCACCCGCTCCGGTTGTGCGCACTCCGGCTGTGTTCAACGCAGCCAATTGCGCCAAGCCCGAATACCCCAGCGCCTCACGTCGTTTGGAAGAAGAAGGCACCGTGAGCCTGCGCTTTTTGATAGGCACCGACGGCAAAGTGATCGAGTCCCAAATCGAAAAGACCTCTGGCTACAAACGCCTCGACGAAGCTGCCCGTGCCGCTTTGTCGCGCTGCCAGTTTCGTGCGGCCACCGTGGACGGCAAGCCCGAACAAGGCTGGGCCACCATGAAATACACCTGGCGTCTGGAGTGATCCGGCCTCCTGATCCATCCCTCATTCGTTCCATTTTTTACCCCATTACCCCAGAGGAGCACCTCATCATGTTCAAACACTCCAAAAGCTTCGTCTTCGCAGGTCTGATGGCCGGCTTGTTTTTTGCGGGCAACGTGATGGCCCAAGCCACTGGTGCGGCCGCACCCGCATCCGCTGCGGTTGCCGCCGTGGTCGAAGAAAACCCCTACGGCCTGGGCGCGCTGTGGGCCCAGGGTGACTTCGTGGCCAAGGGCACGCTGCTGATCTTGGTGATCATGAGCATGGCCTCGTGGTACGTGATCTTCACCAAGTTTGCCGAGCAATCCAAGCTCAACAAGCAAGCCAAAGCCGCGCAAGACTCTTTCTGGAGCGCCAACACCGTTGAGCAAGGCAAAGACACTTTGCAAGAAGGCTCGGCCTTCCGCTTTATTGCAGAAAAGGGCCTTGAGGGTGCCTCCAAGCACACCGGTTTGCTGGGCGCAATCGATTTCAACGAATGGGTCACCATGAGCATCCAGCGCGCCATTGGCAATGTGCAAAGCCGTTTGCAAGACGGCCTGGCCGTGCTGGCCACTGTGGGTTCCACCGCGCCGTTCGTGGGGTTGTTTGGTACGGTTTGGGGCATTTACCACGCGCTGGTCAAGATCGGCATGTCCGGTCAGGCCTCCATTGACAAAGTCGCTGGCCCCGTGGGCGAGGCGCTGATCATGACCGCCATTGGTCTGGCCGTGGCCGTGCCTGCGGTGTTGGGTTACAACTACCTGGTGCGCCGCAACAAGGCCGTAATGGAGCAAGTCAACGCCTTTGGCTCCGACTTGCACGCCGTGTTGCTCGGTTCAGCCAAGAAATAAGCTGTTTCAGCCCCGACCTGCACCCCCTCAGGAGAAGCCCCCATGGCCATGAACGTAGGCGAAGCCGATGACGAGATCATCAGCACCATCAACACCACCCCCCTGGTGGATGTGATGCTGGTGTTGTTGATCATCTTTTTGATCACCATTCCGGTGGTGACCACCTCCATCAAGGTGGACTTGCCCAAAGAGCAGAACGTGGTGCGCGAGACCAAACCAGAGAACGTGATCATCTCGGTGGACAAGGCAGGCAACATTTACCTGTACGACACCAAGATCAAGAACAGCACGGATTTGGTGGAGCGGATGAAGAAATTCTCGGTCATGACGCCGCAGCCCGAGGTGCAAATCCGGGGCGACGGCCAAAGTGACTTCGAGTCGGTGGGCCGGGTGATGTACGCGGTACAGCGCGCGGGCATCGTCAAGGTGGGCTTTATCACCGAGCCCGCCAGCAACTAACAGGAGCCAAGCCATGGGCATGAATGTAGGAACGAGTTCCAGCGACGAGCCGGAAGTCATGATCGAGATGAACACCACGCCGCTGATTGACGTGATGCTGGTGCTGCTGATCATGCTGATCATCACCATCCCGGCGCAGTTGCACTCCGTGAATCTGGACATGCCACTGCCCACCAACGCGCCCAAAAAGGCCGACCCGGTGGTGATCAAGATCGATGTGGACGCCAACAGCGTGATCAGCTGGAACGGCAAACCCATTGCGGACCGTGCGGAGCTGGATCTGCGGCTGACCGAAGCGGTGGCGATGCAACCCCAGCCCGAGCTGCACATTCGCTCACATGCCAAAGCCAAATACGAAGCCGTTGTCGCCGTGATGGCCAGCGCCCAACGCAAGGGCCTGACCAAGCTAGGAATCTTGGGTTCCGAGCAATTTGTGAATTGAATTTTGTTGTTGTTGTTCAATCAATCGCCGCGTCTTTGACGCGGCTTTTTTTTGCTCTGGGGCAGAAGATGGATTCCCGCGTTCGCAGGAATGACAGTGACAGGAATGACAGTGACAGGAGTTAGTTCGGGCCCCATCTGTCATCCATTGCGCCGACTGTCGTGCACTGTCAATTCACCAAATTGCCGTCTACAAACGTGTGTACTCGGCCAGGCTGGAAGGCTGTCCAGGGTTCGTCTTTGGTCAGGGGTTCGGTCACCACCACGGCCACTCGGTCGGTTATGCCTGTGAGGTTGGCAAAGTCAACGCTCAGGTCTTCGTCGCTCAAGGTGGCTTGGGTAAACGGGTGTTGGCGCAACACATAGTGCAGTTGGGTGCTGGCATGCGCCCACAGGGCCTGCCCATTGGACAGCATGAAATTAAAGGTGCCAAAGCGGGCAATTTGCGGCACCAGTTCGCGCAAGGTCAGGGACAACTCTTGCACGCTGGGCACGCTGGCGTGCGACTTGGCCAGCTCTTGCATGAGCCAGCAAAACGCGTGCTCACTGTCGGTCTGCCCCACCGGCTTGAAGCTGCCATGCAGGCGGGGCGCGAAATCTACCAAGTTGCCGTTGTGCGCAAACACCCAATAGCGGCCCCAAAGTTCGCGCACAAAGGGGTGGCAGTTTTCCAGGCTCACTTCGCCCTGCGTGGCTTTGCGGATGTGCGCAATCACGTTGCGGCTTTTGATCGGGTAACGGCGAATCAACTCCGCCACGGGTGAGCTGCTGGCGCTTTGATGGTCCACAAAGTGGCGCACGCCCTGCCCTTCAAAAAAGGCAATGCCCCAGCCGTCAGCGTGGTGGTCGGTGATGCCACCGCGCTGGGCAAAACCGCTGAAACTGAAGGTCACATCGGTGGGGGTGTTGCAGTTCATGCCGAGCAGTTGGCACATGGTTCAGGCTTTCGGGTGTGTCGTTGGGGCCTCGCCCATTTTCCAGGCGGCCAGCAAAGACAACGCAGTCACGGTGGCCAAAAATACAAAGGTTTCGTTAAACGCACGCAAATCTGCCCCTGGCACGGCGGCAGGTGAAGTGATTTGCGCCGCCGCAGCATGCACCGCCAGCCGCCACTCCAACACAATGGCGCAAATGCTCACGCCCGCCGCGCCACCCAGCATGCGCACAAAACCAATCACGCTGGAGGCTTGCGGAATCAAGTCTTTGGACAAACCGCGCAAGGCCCCCAGGTTGAGCGAGGGCAAGATGAAACCCAGTCCAATGCGCCCCAAAATCACCAAAATCCACAACAATGCCAAACCAGAGGCCGGGTGCACCAAGGGCATGAGCGCAAACGACAGCGCCAGCAACACCAGCCCCCAGCTGACCCATTGGCCCGGTGCTAAGCGGTTGGACAAGCGCCCGACCACCGCGATGGTCACGGCCAACAAAATGCCCGCAGGCAACAAAGCCACACCAATGTAAGAGGCTGACAAACCCAAGCCAATTTGCATGTAAACCGGCAGCAAATAAGTGGAGCCAAACAAGGCAATGCCATAAGTAAAGGACACCAGTGCCCCCATGGCAAAGTTGTGGTCAGCAAAGACCTGCAAGTTCATGAGCGGGCTACGCCGAATTTCGCGCGAACGCTGGCCGCCGGGCCCCCAACGCAAACGCCTTTTACGCGGCTGCAACAAATGCCGCTGCCAAGCCATGAACACGGTCATGCCCAACGCGGCCAGCACCAACAACACCATGGCCGCGGTGTCATCTGCACTGCGCAGCTGCACCAGACCATTCAACAGCATCAGGGTGGATGCACTGGCCAGCGCCAATCCGATCCAGTCCAGCCCGGGGCTGTCGGCATCGGCCTGCACGCCTCCGGGGGCCGAAGTGGGCACATAACGCCGCGACAACCACAGGGCCACCAAAGCCAGGGGCACCACCATGAAAAATATCGAGCGCCAGCCAAACACATCGACCAACACCCCGCCAATGCTGGGCCCGATGGCGGGCGCCAACACCACCCCCATACCAAACAACCCACTGGCTCGCCCCTGCTCTTCAGGGGCAAAGGCACGCAAAATAATGATGGCAGGAATGGGTTGCACCACGCCTGCCGCCAGCCCTTCAGCCACGCGCGCAGCCAAAACGAGCGGGAAATCGTTGGCAAAACCGCCCGCCATACCGCCCCCCAACAGCAGCCACATGCACACCTCGTAAACCCGTCGATAGCCATAGCGGGCCAGCAACCACGGGGTGGTCAGCATGGACACCGTCATGGCGACCATGAAGCCCGAGGTGACCCACTGCACCCGGCTTTGGCCCAGCGTGAAGTGCAGACTCATGTCGGGGATACCCACGTTCATGATGGTCGACGACATGACAGCCGCCATAGAACCCAGCATGACCGACAACAGCAACAGCCAACGGTGGCGCTCGCCATAACGCGCCCTGAGCGCTTGCAAACTGTGCGGGCCTTGCGCTGGGGTCATGCGCCCTCGCCTTGGGGTGTGCCTTTGGGTTGCACTTCTGATTTATCTTGCGAAGCGGCCACACAAGCCGCGCAAATGCAGGCTCGGTTGCGCGCCGTTTGAGGCACCTGATTCAGCAAATCGGCGCTGAAGTACACACGAGTGCACCAACACGGTTCAGCCGCCACAACACTCTCGGCACGGTCTGCGGCCCCGGATGCTGCCCCAGTTGCGGCCCCGGATGCTGCCACTGTTTCAGATACGGGTGCGGCCATGGCGCAAGCGTTGGGCTGCCCGCACAGAGGGCAGCGGCAAGGGTCGACCTTGAGGGTCTGGGCTTGAAAGGTCATGAAGCTGTATAGATATGCGGACTGTCAGTCTTGGCTTTGGCGGCGGCGCTGCGCATCGCGCCATAACCGAATGGCCAGCACACACATGGGGGCGTTGTGCAAGACAAAGTCAAATATGTCGATGGGCTTGCTCAGAGTGCCCTCAGTCAGCATGCGCCACTTCTCCACCAAGTGCGGCTCGGGCACAAAAGGGGCTCCGGCCAGATAAACGGCAATGGCCACGAGCCACAGCAGGGGAATCCGGTCTATCCAACGCATCGCAAGCTCCAAAAACCGCTATTTTCAGGCATGTTGGAGGCGTCAGCGCAAGGCACACAGCAAAACGGCCCCCAAGGGAGCCGTTTTGCACCTATAAAGTTCACTTGGCGTCCGGTTTAACCGAAGCAAGCGCCAGCCTTGTACAGCAGACGCCAGCCTTGTATCTATAACCGACGCCACCCTTGTATTCGTAGGAGCCTGCCCCTGCGGGCGAATGGTGAATTGGCGGGTGGGTTAGATCAGGCGCGGGCCTTGACCTTCAGGCGCCAGGCGTGCAGCAGGGGTTCGGTGTAGCCACTGGGTTGGGCTTTGCCTTTGAAAACCAGATCGCAGGCTGCTTTGTAGGCGGCCGATTTGGCAAAGTTGCCTGCCATGGGCTGGTAAGCCGCATCGCCTGCGTTTTGCGCATCGACCACGGCGGCCATGCGTTCCATGGTTTTCTTGACTTGCTTTTCGGTCACCACGCCGTGGTGCAACCAATTGGCCATGTGCTGGCTGGAAATACGCAGCGTGGCGCGGTCTTCCATCAGGCCCACGCCATTGATGTCAGGCACCTTGGAACAGCCCACGCCTTGGTCAACCCAGCGCACCACGTAGCCCAAAATGCCTTGGGCGTTGTTGTCCAGCTCTTTTTGCTTGTCTTCTTCGGACCAGTTAGCGGCGGTTTGGGCCAGTACAGGGAACTGCAGCAATTTATTCAGGGTTTCGTCGCGCAGGTCTTTGGCGTCTTGCTTGAGCACGGCCTTTTCCATCTTCTTTTGCAGCGCAGGCACGTCCACTTGGTGGTAGTGCATGGCGTGCAAAGTGGCGGCGGTGGGGCTGGGCACCCAGGCGGTGTTGGCACCGGCCAGAGGGTGACCGATTTTTTGCTTGAGCATGTCGGCCATCAGGTCGGGCATGGCCCACATGCCTTTGCCGATCTGGGCGCGACCGCGCAGGCCGCATTGCAGGCCCACGGTCACGTTGCTCTTTTCGTAAGCGGTCAACCAAGTGCTGGTCTTGATGTCGCCCTTGCGCATGACCGGGCCTGCCAACATGCAGGTGTGCATTTCGTCGCCTGTGCGGTCCAAAAAGCCGGTGTTGATAAAGGCCACGCGGCTCTTGGCGGCCGCAATACAGGCTTTCAGGTTGGCGCTGGTGCGGCGCTCCTCGTCCATGATGCCCAGCTTGACGGTGGAGGGCTTCATGCCAATGACCTTTTCAACCCGGCCAAACAATTCGTCGGCAAAAGCCACTTCGGCAGGGCCGTGCATTTTGGGCTTGACGATGTAAACGCTGCCCGTACGGCTGTTGCGCAGTGCGCTGGATTTCTTCTTTTGTAAATCGGCCAGCGCACAGGTCACGGTGACCATGGCGTCCAAGATGCCTTCTGGAATTTCTTTTGTGCTGCCGTCAGCGGCTTTGTAAAGCACGGCGGGGTTGGTCATGAGGTGCCCCACGTTGCGCACAAACATCAACGAACGCCCGTGCAAAGCCACGTTGCCTTTGCCGCTGGCCTTGGTGTAGACGCGGTCGGGGTTCATGGTGCGGGTGAAAGTGGTGCCGCCTTTTTGCACTTCTTCGCTCAGGGTGCCTTGCAAAATGCCCAGCCAGTTGGCATAGGCCAGCACTTTGTCGTCGGCGTCCACGGCCGCCACCGAGTCTTCCAAGTCCAAAATGGTGGACAGCGCACTCTCGGCGATCAGGTCGGACACGCCGGCCGGGTCGGTTTTGCCAATGGCCGTCTGCTTGTTGATCTGCAAGTCAAGGTGCAAACCGTTGTGCACGAACAGCACCGAAGCCGGGGCTTTGGCGTCGCCGGTGTAGCCCACAAACTGTTTGGCGTTGGCCAAAGTGGTGTTTTTGCCGTTGGCCAGGGTCACGACCAACTTGCCCGCTTTCACGGCGTAGCCCTTGCTGCCCACATGCGAGCCGGTTTTGAGGGGCGCACAACGGTCCAACACGTTGCGGCAATAGTCGATGACTTTGGCTCCGCGCTTGGGGTTGTAGCCCGAACCTTTTTCGCAACCATCGGCCTCGCTGATGGCGTCGGTGCCATACAGGGCGTCGTACAAACTGCCCCAGCGCGCGTTGGCGGCGTTCAAGGCATAACGCGCATTCAAAATGGGCACGACCAATTGGGGGCCAGCCAGTTTTGCCAACTCGGCATCCACGTTGGCGGTGGTGGCCTTGACCTTGCGTGGCTCGGGCACCAAGTAGCCAATTTGGCTCAGGTATTTGCGATAGGCCTTCATGGCTTTGCCCTCCAGCACAGGCCCAGGGTTGGCGCTGTGCCACTGGTCCATGGCGGTCTGAATGCGGTCACGCTCGGCCAACAGGGCCATGTTTTTGGGGGCCAAATCGGTCACGATGTCATTGAAGCCTTGCCAGAAGGTGTCTTTGTCCACGCCAGTGGCAGGCAACATCTGGTCGTTGATGAAACTCAGCAAGGGGTTGGCCACTTGCAAATTGTGAATCGCGGTGCGTGCAGTCATTAAAACCTCAGGGGTCAAGTCAAAAAAAAGGGGGGTGCGGCCTCAGCGCAAAGTAAGCAAGCGCTTGAAGGCCAAGATGGTCAAACACTCTATTCTAAATTTAGACGGCGATAAACACGCCGAAACTTCATAGACCCATGACTTTTTGACACAAATGAGGCCAACCTAGCCGGTGGCCAAGGGGTTACCGGACAGTGCTGGGCTTTAAAAAGTGGGTAGAAACCCCAGGTCAGGGTGCCCGCTGCTGGCGCACAGTTTTATGGGGCACTCAGCCTGTTTTTTCAGGCACAGGGCTTGCGCCAGGTATGCCCATTTTTAAAGCTTTCTCACGGCCCCCAAATTTTTCAATCAGGCGGCCTTGGTCCGCTTTGGCCTGCAGATCCACTGTTTCGGGGTCAAGTTGTTGGCGCAAAAGTTTTTCAAAATGATCGCAAATCTCTTGATGCGTACCCATGGCCGCCAAGTTGATGGTTTGACCAGGGTCGTTTTGCACGTCAAACAATTCAGGGGGGTATCCCACGTAATGGTGATAAGCCCAGCGATCTTGACGCAGCATATAAGCAGCGCTGGGTGAACCGACAGCGTGATACTCGCTGAACCCTATGCGCTGAGGGTCATCGGGAGACCGGGCCAAGGCCAAAAGGGAGCGCCCAGACAGGTCTTTATGTTGCGCCAAACCGGCACTGCTTAATACGGTGGGGGCCACATCAACCAAACTGACATGGGTTTGACATCTGTGATTTTGAGGGACACCAGGACCGGCCAGCACCAAGGGCACGTTGGTGGCTTCTCGGTACAGCGTCGATTTGTTCCACATGCCTCGAACGCCTTGATTGTCACCATGATCGCTGCTAAAGAGAACGTGGGTATTTTCCTGCAGGCCGGTTTTTTTAAGGGCCGTCAAAACGATGCCGATTTGCTCGTCAATGAAATTCACCAAAGCGTAATAACTGGCGAGCGCTAACCGCCTGCGTTCTGGCGAGCCGAGTTCATCATCGGCATTAGAAAAATCAGCATGCCTTTGTACCCAAGGGTGGCGAGGAATCCCGCTGGTGGGATGAAGCCGGGGCAAGGGAATTTGTGCAATGTCAATTTGATCCAAATATTTTTGAGGCACAAGCAAAGGAAAATGCGGTGCGACAAAACCGACAAACAGCGTCCAGGGCAATTCATCCGGTGAAAGAGCACGCTCATGCAACCAATGCGCAGCGTGGTTTGCACTGGAGATGTCGTATCGGTTGTAACTCGATTCGCCAGCGCCCAGTTGGTTAAAAAGCATCGAGGCGCGGGGCTGATCAGGCAAGGGGTTTCGGACCGAACCCCATACTTGCCCAATCCCGTCCGCCAGGTGCATAGGTTGATGCTGTTGTGAAAAACCTGTGGGTGCTTTGTTGTTCACGTAATGCAACTTGCCAATCGATTCCACGCGATGCCCCGCTGCAATCAAGGCATGCCCCCAACCGGGAACGCGGCCGTCGTAGCCTATGGCATTGTCCCAATAGCCGATTTCATGCACCCAACGGCCAGTGGCCAAACTGGCACGGGCGGGTACACAGATGGGTGAGGGGGTGTAAGCGTTTGTGAAACGTGTGCCCCGAGCAGCCAAAGCGTCCATGTTGGGGGTCTTGACAAACGGGTGCCCAGCGCATCCCATCACCAGCGCGTCTTGCTCATCGGTGAGCAAAATCAATGTGTTGTGCCGTTCAGGTGTCATTGATTAATGTCCTCGGGTGCTTTGGGCGACCCGATTCAACGCGGTGCTGAGTTCATACGGGTGAGTGACCATCAAATCATGGCCCCCATCGATGACCTCGGTGGTCCAGTCGGCTTGGCTTTGCGCGGTGTTGTAGTGCGCTCGAAAGCGTGGGTTGTTGTTCATGCCCGCCAAAATATAGTGCTTGGTACGAACACGGGTCCAAGCCTGGCCCAGTTGAGGCACATCCTGCATGGTCTTCAGGGGATGCGGCGAGCAAAGCGCACGCAACCAAGCTACATCTTGTGCTTCAGTCACACCCCAAATCGATGGATCGGGTGGAGGTATACGCCCGCCGCCTAGCTTTTTCGCGCCAGCGAGCATGTCTGACCTGCGTTGCTCGGGAAAGCCAAGCCATCCCGACACACCCGTTTCGGGAATGACCCCATCGACATAAACCAGCGCATCGACTTTGACCGCCATTTGATCCGCCACCAGCGTCATGATCGTGCCACCATAGCTGTGCCCCACCAGGATGATTTGGCTTAACTGTTCAAAGTGAATCAGATTCAAAACATCCTGGGTGTGCGTGGACAATCCCACCTCTGGCGTCCACAAGTGTTCGCGCTCACCCATTCCGGTTAGGCTAGGCACGAACACCTCATGCCCTGCATTTCGCAGATTTTTAGCGACCTTGCGCCAGCACCACCCCCCATGCCAACCGCCGTGTATCAAGACAAATGTGCTCATCCCAGCCTGGCTTTACGCATCAACGGGCTGATAGTTCAAGCGTTTGGCGGTGGCGCCCCAGCGATCTATGTCGGCCTTGATCATGCGGGCAAATTCAGCCGGACTGTTCGATGCGGGCTCCATGACCAATTTGCCAAAGGCTTCCTTGATCCGATCACTTGCAATGGCTTTGCTGACCGCCGCGTTAAGTACCGCGACGCGCTCGGGGCTGGTCCCTGCTGGTGCCAACAAACCGAACCACTCCATGCCCGAGAGCTGTGGGTATCCGGCTTCTGCTGCAGTCTGCACATCGGGCAAAACCGAACTGCGTTTGGGCGATGTCGTTACCAGAACACGCATCTTCCCCCCCATGTGAGGCTGAACTGCATTAGAAAGCGCTGTCACGAACGATGAAATACGCCCACCATACAAGTCATTGAGGATATCGGGGGCACCTTTGTAGGGCACATGCAGCATCTCAATACCGGCGGCACTTGCAATTTGAGCACCTAGAAAATGTGGGGCAGAACCAGCGCCAGGTGATGCATAAGTCGCCTCTTTGGGGTTAGCTTTGCACCAAGCAATGAATTCACTCAGTGTCTTCACCGGAACGTGTATGCCTACCGCCAGCGCGTTAGCAGACATGCAAACCGTGCTGACAGGTGCAAAGTCTTTGGGGGTGTCGTAACCCAGTTTATTGAAGACATGTGGGTAAAGCGTCATGATCGACGAGGGTGTTAACAACACGGTATTGCCATCGGGAGAGGCCGTTTTGACTGCGGCAACGCCAATTCGACCGCCTGCACCTGGCTTGGCTTCCACCACAACCGCGCGCCCACCCAAGTGCGGCTTCATGGCCTCACCCAATTCACGCGCAATGATGTCGACAATACCGCCCGCAGGAAATCCGACAACGATGCGAAGCGCATCAGATTGCGCAAGGGCCGGAGCGCCTACAGCGGCGGCAGCACTGAAAACGGTGAATGTACGGCGATTCAACATATCGATCTCCTTGAGGTTAAGCCAATGACAGCAACGATGAAACAAAACGTGGCGGGTCAATCAACATGACGTCATGATGGCCTTCGACCTCGGCGTACTTGAATCGATTGTCTTTTTGGATGCCCGCTGCGATGGCTTTGAATTGCGGATTGGGATTGGTGCTGCATTTCAAATAGGTACGTCGAATCGGTTCAGCCATAGGATCGCCTGAAACCTGTTCGGTAAAACTTCTTGCCGCTTGCGCGGTCATACGGGGTTGAGACCAAGCGATCAATGCGGCATCCGTTAAGCCCCATCGTTCGCCCCAACTTGCGGCCGGGGGCACGGGTACTGTTGCGTTTTGAGCTGCAAGCCGTTCAAAGTCCGCCTTCACTGGGGGAGGCAAAAAGTTTGACATCGCTTGACCTTGTAGTGGGACAAATGCATCCAAATAAATCGCATGGGCCACGCGGCCCGTGCGTGCGGCAAGCACGCCCGACAGAACGCAGCCCGCATAGGAGTGGCCTACTAAGACCACATCTTTTAAATCTTCCATCATGAGATGAGACACAACATCTTGCACATGCACTGCCAACCCGCTGGTACCTGCGGCAACATGGCTGCGCTCTCCTAAGCCGGACAGCGTCGGTGCTGAAACTTGATGCCCGGCCTGACGGATCAATGGTACGGCCTTGGACCATGCCCACGCCCCGTGCCATGCGCCATGCAACAGAACATAGTGTCTGGCTTTGCCGCTACCGCTCGCGATTTGTGTCGTGCCACAGCCTTGCAGTGCCAAAGCAGTGGTTGCGGCACCAATAAGCGCCATTCGGCGTTCTAATTTCATGCTGAGTCTCCTTGTGTAAATTTAGGCAGGGCCAACCGGCTCCAGTGCCGGGGTGCGAATTTCACCTGGGCGGCTCATGATTCGCTGCGTCAGTTCATCTCGCAGCCCGCGTGAATTTGGGTCATCAAACAAGTTGTTGCACTCATGGGGATCGTTGCGCAGGTCATACATTTCGCCTGCTCCCGATGTCAATTCAAGCGTGAGCTTGGCGGTTTGCGTGCGAACCGTGCGCAGATCAAGCGCCACGCCGCAGCGCGAAGGACCCAGTCGCCATTCATTGAAAGCATGTTCGCGTTGCGCCCCGGGCTGACCTTCCAGCAAGGGTCGCAGGCTGGTGCTGTGCACAGCCGATGTCACCGTGGTGGCGGCATAGTCGGCAAATGTTGCCGCCAAATCCAAAGTAGACACAGGCTCTTGAATCACTTGACCTGAACCAATGCCCGGACCACGCGCAAGCAGTCCGACGCGCAAAAGGCCCTCGTAATGCATCGGGCCTTTGAGCATCAGGCCATGGTCACCCAGCAACTCACCGTGATCGGAGGTGAACACGACCAATGTGTTTTCGGACAAACCTTCTGCTTGCAGCGCTTCGAGAATGCGGCCAACTTGGTGATCAACAAGAGAAATCATGCCGTAGTAGTTGGCGGTGATGTCGCGCAGTTGGGCGTCGGTTTGAAACGTCATGCGCGAATACTCTTGCCGGACTTTTCGGCTTTCTGGCGTACCGCCCGGCGTATTTTCTAGAGATGCACGGTGCCACCATGGGCGTCGGTCCAAATCCAAGCGCCGATGTTCAGGTAAATCGACGTCTTCTGGTCGGTGCATCCAGCACCAAGGTGCGGGTGCATCAAACGGGTGGTGGGGGTCGGCCATAGAGACCCAAGCGCAAAAGGGCTGAGGCGTGTCTGCGGTGTTGAGGGCTTGGCGCTGCTTGAGCCCCTGCTCACGTAAATAGCTGACTGTGCGGTCGCCCACCCAAGTGCTGTTGTGCCAAGCCACGGGGAGTGCGCTGTTGTGGGTTTGTGCAGCATCCGTGAAAGGTGCAAGGGCTTGTTTGTAGAGGGCGTCTTTGAAGTCGCCCAAGCCATCTGAATGGTACCAACGCTCGTAGTGCAAGCCGCCAGGGGGGCGTTCTGGCAGCCAATAGTTATGCCCCAACTGCATCAGTTCAACGTGATCAAACCCCATGTACGGGCCATGCCAATCGTGCGCAAACTGGTGGGAGCTGGGAATGTTTTCGCAGCGCCCCGTGGGGCGATTGCCATACGAGTGATTGCTGGAAAAATGCGCTTTGCCAATAAAACGGGTGTCGTAGCCTGATCGGGACAGCGTGCCTGCAAAACCATTGGCGGCGATGGCTTCATCAAGGTCGATCCCGTTGTCATGCACACCGCTGCTGAGCGGCAGCATACCCGTCAGCACAGCGCTGCGCGAAGGCATACAGACCACATTCGGCGTGATGCAAGCAGAAAATCGGGTTCCTTGTTGAGCCAACAGATCCAGGTGCGGCGTCTTCACGCCCCGCCCTTCAAAGCCAAAGCAGTCTGCGCGGTGTTGATCACTCATGATCAACAAAATGTTGGGCTTTTTCATGGCGGGGAAAATCTGTTCCTGTCAGTCACTTGTCCGCCGTGTACCCCGTCGCCTTGATCACCGGCCCCCATCGCTCCAAGTCGGTTTTGAGTTTTCGGCTGAACTCCAGCGAGTTGAGCACCTCGGAGTCGAATTCCAATTTTTCGATCGCGGCCACCAAGCGTGGGGACTTGGCAGCGGTCATCATGGCTTTTTCAAGCTCCGCCTGAATCGGGGCCGGGGTTTTGCTGGAGGCAAACAGGCCAAACACCTCACTGATTTGAAGTTCGGGATAGCCAAGATCTTTGAATGTGCTTACCCCTGGCAGGCCTGGCAGTGGCTGATCGCCCGAAAAGGCCAAGATTCGCAACTTGCCCGACTTGTGGTGCGTGACCAGATTGGGCAAGGTGGTCGCCAAGCCAGAGATGTTGCCGCCCAAGACATCCGTCATGGCTGCTGCGCCTCCACGGTAGGGCACATGTTGAAAATCAATGCCGGCTTGGCGCCCAAACATCACCCCCAAGAAATGCATGACCGTGCCTGCGCCGGGGGTGCCATAGCTGGCTTTACCCGGATTGGCCTTGGCCCATTCCACAAACTCTTTGAGGGTTTTGGCTGGCGTACCTGGGCCCACGCCCAAACCAAAGGTGAAAGAGCAAACACTGGTCAAAGGCTTCAAATCGGCCATGCCATATCGCAAGCTGGGGTAGACATGCGGAAAAATGGTGACGTTGCCGCCCGGCATCAAGACCACCGTGCTGCCATCGGCGGGCGCAGCCAACATGGTTTCGGTGGCCAGTTGACCGGCAGCACCCGTTTTGTTTTCAACGATTGCGTTGTATCCCAAGGTGCGCATTTCTTCGGCCATTTGGCGGGCGACGACATCCACAGCGCCGCCTGCGGGGTAGCCCACCAAAATCTTCAGGGGTTTTGTTTGCGCGGTCACAGTAGATGGCCCAAAGGCCGCCAAACCGGCAGCCGAAATCAGAGCGAGAGCGTGGCGGCGATGGGTCATGAGGTGACTCCCGTGAAGTAAAGAACAGACGGATGCTGGATTTGTGTGTTGTCTTGTTCAGTTACTTCGGTAACAATTTAGGGATGTCCCTAGCTCAAAACGGCAAATCATCCACCAGCGCTTTTGAGTGGCGACACAGTCAAGGCTTGGCGCGCCAATTGGCGCAGGCTTTGGCACTGCCCGTTGAACTTAAAAACCGCCCCTTGCACCGCGTGGCAAGGGGTCAAACTTTGGTCAAAACCAGTGACGAGGTCGACCGCCTGCCCTTTGTCATGAGCGGTCGCCTCAATGCTGTGGTCCACATCCCTGGCAACCAAGGCGGGCAGATTGTGCCCATTGCGTTTGGCGCAGGCGAAATTGCACTTTTATCCTACTTGTTTAATCGCCTGCCCAGCGGCAGCGATCTGGTCGCAGCACAAGTTTCCACCATTCAATGGATTCCGGTTGAGGGCATCGAAGCCGCCTTGCTGAATGACCCAGAGCTGTTGGTCCTTTTGGTCAGATTTTTGGGCCTGCGTTTGCGAGAAGTGCAGGCGCGCGAACGTGCCGGGTTTGCACGCAGCGTTCCCGCCAGATTGAGCGCCAGTTTGACCCGTATGCTGGCTCATCTGCCAACCCGGCCAGATGCCAGACTGCTGATCCATTCAACCCATGAAGAACTGGCCAGCAGTTGTGGGGTCAGCCGCCCAAAAACTTCCCTGGCTTTGAAAAAAATGGAGCGCGATGGGATTTTGAAGCTCGGTCGAAAATGGGTGGAGGTGCTTAACGCACCCGCTCTTCAAGCCCTTGCGACTTGAACCGATCAACGCACCCAATAGATCGATATAAAAACGCCCTGCGGCTTAATTCAGCCATGCCCCACAGCCCAAACCCAGATGTTCTGATCAGTGAAGTCGGTCCACGCGATGGCCTGCAATCGGTCAAAGCCACGATGCCCACCGCCGACAAACTGCGTTGGATCGACGCCCTGGCCGCAGCGGGTCTGCGCGAGATCGAGGTGGCCTCTTTTGTGCCAGCCCATTTGTTGCCGCAAATGGCGGATGCCACGGCCGTGGTGCAACACAGCCTGCGGCACACGCAGGTGCGGATGATGGCCCTGGTGCCCAATTTGCAAGGCGCTGGCGACGCGTTGGCGGCAGGCGCACAAAAGCTCACTGTGCCCGTGTCAGCCAGCCCAGCGCATTTGATGGCCAACGTGCGCAAAACCCCGGCCGCCATGCTCGAACAAGTCAAAGCCGTGTTGCAGTTGCGCGACCAGTTTGCGCCGGGTGTGCCGGTCGAGATCGGCGTGTCCACCGCCTTTGGCTGCACTTTGCAAGGGGCCGTGCCCGAGGACGATGTGCTGCGCCTAGCCGTGCAATTGGCAGCCATTGGGGTGGACGAAATTGGTTTGTCCGACACCACGGGCATGGCCAACCCGGCCCAGGTGAGCCGACTTTTCAGGCGCTTGTTTCAAGAAATAGGGCCGCTCGCGGGCGCGGCCCACCTGCACAACACGCGGGGCTTGGGCTTGGCCAATTGCTTGGCCGCCTACGAGGCTGGGGTGCGCACCTTCGACAGTTCGTTGGGCGGGCTGGGCGGTTGTCCCTTTGCCCCCGGCGCATCGGGCAATGTGGTGACCGAAGACTTGGTGTTCATGTTCGAGGCCATGGGCGTGACCACCGGCATTGACCTGAACCTGCTCATGGCTGCTCGACTGCCCCTGCAAGCCGGGCTGCCCGGCGAGCCCTTGTATGGCATGACCCCAGCGGCGGGCTTGCCCAAAGGCTGGCGCACCTGACCCCACTTGATCTGTCTCGATCCGTCTTGATCCCACTTAATAAATAGGCCAATACGCATGCAATCACGCTTGATTGCATACCCAAAACGCGATAATCCGGGACATGGACAAGCTCAAAGCCTTCGAAACCTTTGTCTCCGTTGCCACCAAAGGCAGCCTGACGGCCGCCGCTCGGTCTGAGGGAGTGGCCCCGGCCATCATTGGGCGGCGGCTCGATGCCTTGGAAGAAAACCTGGGTGTAAAACTGCTGGTGCGCACCACCCGGCGCATCACCCTGACCCACGAAGGCAGTGCTTTTTTAGAAGATTGTCAGCGCTTGCTCTCTGATGTGGCCAATGCCGAGGCCAGCGTCTCGGCGGGTGGCGTCAAGGCCAGTGGGCATTTGCGCATCACGGCGCCGGCCGGTTTCGGACGCCGCCATGTGGCCCCCTTGGTGCCACGTTTTCGCGAATTGCACCCGGATGTGTCCATCTCTCTCAACCTGAGCGATCGGGTGGTAGACCTGGCCGCCGAAGGTTTTGACTGCGCGGTGCGTGTGGGCGACCTGCCCGATTCGTCGCTGGTCAGCGTGCGCATGGCCGACAACCGGCGTTTGTGTGTGGCCACGCCCGCTTATTTGGCCCAACACGGCACACCCCTGGAACCGTCAGATTTGCTGCATCACGACTGTCTGACCTTGTCGAGCGATGCCTCGCAAACGCGGGGCTGGGCCTTTCGCACCCCAACCGACTCGGGTCATGAAGTGATGCACTTGCGCCCGGGTGGACCTTTGGACTGCTCAGACGGGCAAGTGCTGCACGAATGGTGTCTGGCGGGTTACGGCATTGCCTGGCGCAGCACTTGGGAGGTCGAGGCCGAAATCAGCTCAGGCCAATTGGTGGCTGTGCTCGAGGAATATGCCGCCCCGCCGAACGGTATTTTTGTTGTTTTCCCTCAACGAAAGCATTTGCCCCTGCGTGTGAGGCTGTGGATTGACTACCTGAAACACCACTACGCCCTGCCCGGTTACTGGCAGCCAGTCGGGCCATGAGCCCCTGCCCGTAAAATCGCGCCCTATGCTTTCTGCCAAACAACATTTGCTCACGGCCTTGGCCGCCGAGCTCGAAAAACTCCAAACCGGCGCCGGTGCGCGTGCGGCCTTTGAATCGCCCAAAGTTGCCGCCCATGGCGACCTGGCCTGCACGGCCGCCATGCAACTGGCCAAAGCGCTGAAGCAAAACCCCAGACAACTGTCCGAAACCCTGCGCACCGCCTTGCTCGGTACCCCGGCTTTTGAACGCTGGGTCGATGCCATCGAAATCGCCGGGCCTGGCTTCATCAACATTCGCTTGAAAAATGCGGCCAAACAGGCCGTGGTGCACGAAGTGCTGCAAGCCGCCGATGGTTTTGGCGGCCAAACCGCCAAAACCAACAAAGTCTTGGTCGAATTTGTGTCGGCCAACCCCACTGGGCCGCTGCATGTGGGCCACGGACGCCAAGCCGCCTTGGGCGACGCAATTTGCAATTTGCTGGCCACACAAGGTCAGCAGGTCTATCGCGAGTTTTATTACAACGACGCGGGCGTGCAAATTGGCACCCTGGCCAACTCCACCCAATTGCGCGCCCAGGGCTTCAAGCCCGGCGACGCGCAATGGCCCAGTGGCGAAAATGCGCAGGCCTACAACGGCGACTACATTCAGGACATTGCCAACGACTTCATGGCCCGCAAAACCGTTCGCTCGGATGACCGCGAATTTACCGGCAGCGGCGATATCAACGACCTCGATGGCATGCGCCAGTTTGCCGTGGCCTATTTGCGCCACGAACAAGACCTGGACCTGAAGGCCTTTGACGTCAAGTTTGACAACTACTATTTGGAATCGAGCCTCTACACCAATGGCAAGGTAGACGCTGCCGTGCAAAAACTGCGCGAAGCCGGCAAAACCTACGAGCAAGATGGCGCACTGTGGCTCAAGTCCACCGACTACGGGGACGACAAAGACCGCGTCATGCGCAAAAGCGATGGCAGTTACACCTACTTTGTGCCGGATGTGGCCTACCACATCACCAAATGGGAACGTGGCTTTACGCGGGTGGTCAACATCCAGGGCACCGACCACCACGGCACCATTGCCCGTGTGAGGGCCGGTTTGCAAGCGGCCAACGTGGGCATTCCCCAGGGCTACCCCGACTACGTTTTGCACACCATGGTGCGCGTGATGCGTGGGGGCGAAGAGGTCAAAATCTCCAAGCGGGCAGGCAGCTACGTGACCCTGCGCGACCTGATCGAGTGGACCAGCACAGACGCGGTGCGCTTCTTTTTGTTGTCGCGCAAGCCCGACACGGAATACATCTTCGACATTGACTTGGCGCTGGCGCAAAACAACGACAACCCGGTGTATTACGTGCAATATGCCCACGCCCGCATCTGCTCGGTGCTGAACGCCTGGACAGAAAAGGAAGGGGGCGATCCGGCCACGCTGGCCCAGGCCGACCTCACCCCGCTGGAAAGCCCGCAAGCCCAATCACTGATGCTGGCCCTGGCCAAATACCCCGAAATGCTGACCGCAGCCGCCACCGACTTTGCGCCGCACGATGTCACGTTTTACCTGCGCGACCTGGCCTCGCAATACCACAGCTACTACGATGCAGAGCGCATTTTGGTGGACGATGTCACCGTCAAAACCGCCCGCCTGGCCTTGGTGGCAGCCACCGCGCAGGTGCTCAAAAATGGTTTGAAGGTGCTGGGTGTTTCAGCGCCCCAAAAAATGTAAACGGGACCCTCAGCATGCAACTCCACACCCAACGCGGCGGCACCTTTCTGGGCTTCATCATCGGACTGGTCATCGGTTTGGGCGTGGCTTTGGCTGTGGCCATTTACGTGACCAAGGTGCCCACCCCGTTTTCTAATAAAAACCAACCGCGCACCCCCGAGCAAGACACCCAAGAAAGCCAGAAAAACAAAGACTGGAACCCGAACAGTGTGCTGCAACCCAAGCCGCCTGCCGAAGTGCCTGTGCCTGCTAACCCGAACGCTGAGGGCGCAGACAAAGCAGCCCCTGAAACCACCTCCAAGGCCCCTGCAGAAGC
>Ga0255128_1000417_pt1 | contig 19609 bp, 12 predicted proteins | sample Law_Miss_RepC_8d_FD_188562 | JGI IMG/M metagenome (GOLD analysis project Ga0255128, IMG submission 188562) | Freshwater microbial communities from St. Lawrence River, New York, United States - Law_Miss_RepC_8d | ecosystem: Environmental > Aquatic > Freshwater > River | place: USA: New York... | reverse complement strand
GCGCGTTGCGCGCGAGCGATCTGCGCTATTTTCACCTGGTAACTGCGCTCAAGACCTAACTGTTTTGCTCCCCTCTCCCGCCAGCGGGCGAGGGGGGGAAGCGCGCTAACGCACGCGCGAGTTTTGGGGATCCCTGCCAAGCCAGCGGGCGAGGGGGAGAAGCGCGCGCGTTGCGCGCGCTGGGGAGGGCCTGGTGGACCCAACCATTTCAAGTATTGCTAACCAATGGACTTCGCCGCGTCGCGGTTGGCGATGAGTCGGTCGAAGAGGGGGGATGCCATCAAGGTTGTTACGATTGCCATGATCACGAGACAGGCGAAGAGTTCTTTGCCGATGATCCCTCGTTCTAGACCCTTGTTGATGATGATCAATTCCATCAACCCTCGAGCATTCATCAATACGCCGATGCCAAGCGCATCGCGGGTGCTAAGGCCCGCAAGCTTCGCTCCGAGGCTGCATGCGACCCCTTTGCCTATGATCGCCGCAAGAAGAATAGCTAAGCATACTCCCGCGTATGACCAGGAATTGAGCAACGTGATTTGAGTATTGAGTCCCGAGTAGGTAAAGAAAAGTGGCAGCAGGAGGGCGACCGTTAGCGGTTGCATGCGATCGATAATTGCGCGATTGATCGTGCTGCCGCTGATCGTGTTGCGAGGAATCGATGAGCCGATGACAAAAGCACCGAAGACCGCGTGGAGTTGAAGGTAATCGGTGATCCAAGCCCCTAGTGCCATGAGCATGATGGCCAAAACGAGCCCTGATTCGCTTAGTTCTGATTTTTCGTCGAGGAACCAGCGTTGGTTCTTCGCAAGGATCGGGCGGAGGATTAGGGTCACGCATGCGACGAAAGCAAGCCCGCCACCGATGCTTTGGATTGCGCTCGCGGGATTGTTATCGAAGCTCGCCATGACGATTGCGAGCAGACACCATGCGGCCGCATCATCAATTGCTCCAGCTCCGATGGCCACAGTTCCCATCAACGTTCCGGAGAGACCTTTGAAGTGAATAATTCGCGCAAGCATTGGAAAGGCGGTGATGCACATCGAAGCTCCTACGAATAGTACGGCTTCGAAAGCCGTCGTCTTCTCCGGAAACAATCCACCCATGGAGTGAAACCAGTAGCCAAGACCGCCGCCGAGAAGAAACGGTACAAGCATGCCGCTGATGGAGACGACGAGGGAGCTGGCGAAGTGTTTTCGGACGATGTCGGTGCGAAACTCAAGGCCGACGATGAACATGTAGAGAGCCAAGCCGAGTTGGGAGGCCGGGAAGAGATAGCACGAAGTATCGCGTTTGGTTTGTTTAGGATCCCAAGGGAACAGCGTCGCTTGTATTTCGGGGGCCAAGTACCCGAAGAGGCTTGGGCCAAGCATTACGCCGGCGATCATTTCCGCGACGACTTGGGGTTGCCCGAAAGCTTTTGCGATTCGGCCGACGATGCGGCAGACCCCGAGGATGATCGCGATTTGGAGGAAAAACTGGATGGCGAGATGTAAATTATTCATGGAGATATCGTACAAACAATAGTTGTTCCGACAAGTTAATTCCGCGCGGTTCTTGGGCAGGCTGTCATTTTTTGAGCATTTTCGAACATTTTTGGCAGGCTTTCGAATTGTCTTCTAGGAATTTCAGAAGAATTTAACGTCAGGAATTTCCCCTTTGTGGGCAAGCTCAGGTCGTTCATGCGGGCCATGCTAGGTCTGCATTGCCGGTTCGCACAAACGTGCTTTTGGGTTTGGCACGAGATGCGCTTAGATCATCACCGGTGGTATCAGGTCTGGGTGGGGACAGAGCGAATTCAACTTGGGGAGAGACGAGATGAGTGCGATCGGATACGAGATGCTTGGTGGCCGAGAAATGGCAACAAGGGGTCTTAAGGCAAGGGCGCGGAAGAGCAGTGAGCAAACAACAAGGGAAGTGCGGTGCGAGATCCCTTCGATTGAGTGGGAGAAACGATATCGTCGGTCCCTTTCTAGTCGCATGCGTCGGGCTTTTCCTGCAATCTCGATGTTGGGGTTGTCGGTTTATCTGATCACGATTTCGGCGGTGTCGATTTACGACATGGCTTTGACGATCAAATATCCGTTTAGTCTGAAGGAACTGGAGCTCAATCCCGTTGGACGTTGGATGATGAGTCTCGATCAAATTCCCTGCGGTGGCTTGCCCGACTTGAGCTACTTCTTGCTAGCAAAATTCTTGGGCACCGGGATCGTGATGAGTGTGTTGTTTTGGTTGGTAGTTCGTCGTGCGAGGATTGGCCACCTTGTGGGTCTTGGCGTGGCGACATGTCAGTTGATCTTGGCATTTTACCTTCATTACGGAGAAATCTAAAAACGGCAGATGAGTTCTTTGGGATGTTCATGGAACGCGTTGTTGGGGGGCTTTTCGTAGAAACCGATCTAGGTTTGGAAAAACGAAATTGGTAGTCTAAGAGCGGATGGTAGGCAGGATGTACCTATTGTCCGAAGAGATTCTCGGTGAGAGATTCTCAGTCAGAGAACCACAGTCAAGGATGAGTGAAGCGGATGCGACGAACCATAGTGAGAGCTTGGATTGCCAGTCTTGGGATCATTTCGCTGGCGGGCGTAGCTGGGTATGCGCAAGGCCCGGCACAAGGCCAAGGACAGGGCCCTATCGTGCAGCCCAGGTCTCCAGGATATGGTGCGGGTGCTGGGCAAGCATCAGGTCCAGCGACGGGGGGCGGGCAGTTTGGGGGGCAGCCTGGTCAAGCGAATCCGCAGCTAAACCCTCAACTCAATCCGCAGCTTAATCCGCAGGGAGCGGGACGGGTCCAGAATCAATTGCAGCAGGCGATGCGTGATGGGCAAGAGTTCCAGATGCAGGGGCCGAACAATGGCGGTCAGGTAATCCAGCAGCGACCGTTTCCAGAGTTGACGCCACAAGAGCAAGCGCACATCGATCAGATTTTGGCTTATTGGGAACAAGAGACCGCGAAAATCGAGCGGTTTAGTTGTGATTTTAGTCGTTGGGAGTTCGACTCGCAGGCTGCTGGCGTTCAAGAGATTGCGAGGCAGTTGGGTCGCGGGGACGTGACGGTTGCAGCGAGCAAAGGGGTAGTTCGGTTTCAGAAGCCTGACCGTGGGTTATTCAAGACCGAGGTGTACACGAAGATGACCGGTCAGGTGACGAAGGACCGACAGGTTGAGTTGAAGGTTGATCCGAACAATGCGGGTGAGTGGGTGGTGTGCGACGGGAAGTTTGTTTGGGATTACGATCGCAAGGAGAAGGTGCGAACGAAGTTGGAATTGCCCCCTGAGATGCAGGGACTTGGGATCATGAACTCGCCGTTGCCTTTCTTGTTTGGTGTCAAAGCCGACGAGATCAAAGAGCGGTATTGGGTGCGAGCAATTTCGGCCGGCGAAGAGAACGGAAGGCCGGTAGAGAACAAGTATGCCGTGGAGGCTTATCCGAAGTACCCGGTGGATGCGGTGAATTACCATCACGTGCAGATCGTGTTGGATCGCGACATGTTCTTACCGGTGTTGATGGTTTTGTATATGCCTGAGTGGAGTGACCAAGCGGTCAATGCGAATGGAGTGGTGATTGAGCCTCGCGACAAGCGGATGGTTTATCAGTTCAGCAACCGTCAGATTAACTCCAACATCTTTCAGAAGTTGAGCGAAAAGCTTTTTCAAAACGACTTCATTCCGGTCGACCCAGGTGCGGGTTGGAAGACCAACGAGATCCCTTACTTGCCATCTCAACCTCAAGGGACAGCGCAGGGAGTTCCGCCGGGTGTGCCCGGGCCTAACGGCGTAGCGGGCGCTAACGGAGTGCCGGGCGCTAATGGTGTGCCGGGCGCTAACGGGGTTTTAGGTAGTGGTGCTCCACGCACTGCGAATCCGAACTTACCCTCAGGGCTCAATCCACCTCGCTAAGTAGTCGGATGCGATAGAGCGGAGGCGCAGCGTTGCACAAGAGACGATGGACTCGAGCCGGGTTCGCATGGAATCGCCAAGTTGATATTCAACGCGGAGTGCTTGAGCAGCTCGCGATGCGATCTGCTTTGATGTCCTTGGCACTATTGCTCCTCTTGAGCGTTGGCTGTGCGCGATGGCTACCGGTGGTGCCAAGTGAGTTTTCTTCGAGCGATGCAGATACGGCCCGATTGGCTAATGGGAGCACGAAGGGGATTGCGAAGAATGAGTTGGCGAGCGATACGGTAGGGATTGAGACGATCCTGCTAAGGCTCAGTGCGTTGGAAAGCAGGGAGTTGCCGGAGTTATGGGCGGGTGCGGACGAGCAAGTCTTCTCGCCAGCTCTGAGGATGGAGTTTGATCGCAATGGTTTGCGGGTGGGGAAGTTTCGCGGAGTGCTTCCAGCGATAGCGCAGCGATGGATTACAGAGAATGCGGAACGGATCGCAACCGACCCGATGGAGCAAGCGGGTGTTGTGGCAGACGTATCGAGTTTCACTCAGCTATGGCGCTGTCGAGCTTCGCAGAGCAAAGAATTGACGATCCGGAATTTGCCGCAGGATAGCGTGACGTTGTTCTACAACGAAGACGGGGTCAAGGGAGGCCGATATCATGCGCCTCATTTCATGATGATGTTACAAGCTTTTCCGGTGGGAGATGGTTCGGCGAGAGTGCAATTGGTGCCGCAGTTGGAGCATGGTCAGGCGAGGCGTGTGGTGGTCGCTAAGGAGTCTGCGATTCGGACCGATGAGCGCCGCGATACCATCCACTGGAAAGGATTGGGGTTAGACGTGCAGCTTCAGTTGGGCGATTGTCTTGTGCTTGGGGCAGCCTCCGAGCCACATGGGCTTGGGGAGCACTACTTCCGAACTCGTACTCGTAACAGTGAGGTTCAGGATGTGATACTATTGGTGCGAGTCTCCGAGTTGAATGCTCCGGATGTTTTTGCCCGCAAGCCGTAAAAGGAACTTTTGGTCGATCGATGAACGCCCCCAAGAAGATCGCTTTATTCGCTGGACCGATTGCAGCGATGTTGACTACGTTTTGGATGATGCAATACCCGTCCATTCCACCCGAGGCGGCGAGAGTCGCGGGTTTATGTATCTGGATGGCGATATGGTGGATGACGGAACCGGTAGCGTTGGAGTTGACAGCGCTGTTACCGATGTTGGTCATACCGCTGACGGGTTTATATCCTAAAGACGCGATGATGAAGGCGTGTGCGCCTTATGCGAACGAGAGTGTCTATTTCTTCTTAGGTGGGTTTGGGTTGGGGTTAGCCATTGAGAAGACCCAATTGCATCGAGTTGGTGCAATGGTCTTGTTGCGATACGCAGGGACGAATGCGTCTCGGGTGGTGGGGGCTTTTATGCTCGCAACTGCGGGGCTGAGTATGTGGATTAATAACACAGCCACGACGATGTTGATGTTGCCTTTGGCGATGAGTGTGATTGCGACGACGAATCATCCATCGTTTTCGAAGTCCTTACTAATTGGAATCGCGTATGCGGCGAGCATCGGTGGGATGGGGACGTTGGTTGGCACTGCACCTAATATCTATTTTGCGGGGTACTTAAAAGAAAACGGGATGGAGATCGGGTTTCGAGAATGGATGTTTATCGCGATGCCCGTCGTGTTTGTATTGTTGATTGGTTGTTGGATTTGGATGGTGTGGATCCTCTGGCCGATGCGTGGGGTTTCGGTTGAAATTCCGTCGGCTTGGGTGGAGATGCAAAAGGAGCGTACGGCTTGGAATGCGCAACAACGCACGGCATTGATTGTTTTCGGCGTAGCTGCAGCATTGTGGGTGTTTCGTGAGCCGATGATGGGATTGGTTCAAGGAAGGGTGATTGAAGATTGGTTAGGGGCAATCAATGATCCGTGGATCGCGATGGCTGCCCTTGCGTGCATGTTGGTCTTTCCGCTCGGTGCCCCGGTGTTGGAATGGAAGGATGTGGAGACAATTCCTTGGGGGGTACTGTTGCTCTTCGGTGGTGGCTTGAGTCTATCTACCGCTATATCAGCTTCTGGACTCGATGTTCAGATCGGCAACGTCGCTTCTATGTTGCAAGGCATACCCGGTTGGTTAGTGATCGTGTGTGTGGTGGTGTTGGTCATCGCAATCTCGGAGATGGCAAGCAATATCGCGACGGCAACAACGATGATTCCTGTATTGGCAGGGGCGGCTCCAGCGATGGGGCTCGATCCGATAATCTTGCTCAGTGCAACGGTGCTTGCAAGCAGTTGCGGGTTTATGATGCCGGTGGCAACTCCGCCGAATACCTTGGTCTTTGCACAGAAGAAATTCCCTGTCCGCGATATGCTGATGGCGGGTTTCGGCGTGAATTTGCTTGCGGTAATCGCCATCCCGCCGGCGGTAATTTGGATTTTGCCTTGGGTGCTCGGACGCTAAAACCGAGTTATACTATGGCTTAGCGTCTTGAAGCTGTTTACCTCTGTTATTGTGAAGTCGAAGGCGAACTCGAATGCTTACGTTTTTAGGTGATGGGTCAGCGCAAACGTGCAATGGGGTGAACCGCCGAGATTTTTTGCAGGTCGGGACGCTTGGGGCGATCGGGTTCGGGTTGCCTCAGTATTTGGCAGCCGCAGAAAGTCATAAAGTCGATCCGACGAAGTCCAATCGGTCGGCGATCATGATCTTCAACTTGGGTGCCCCAAGCCAGCTTGATACATTCGATATGAAACCCGATGCACCGTTAGAAGTGCGAGGTCCGTTTCAGCCGATACCGACAAACGCGCCTGGGATGATGCTATCGGAGATCTTGCCAAAGCATGCTCAGATCGCAGATAAGATCTCTTTGGTTCGATCCTGTTTCCATCGCGGGGCAGCGGTGCATGATGCAGGTTGGCAGATCATGCAGACTGGCCGGCAGTTTCAAGGAGGCGTGAACACTCCTCATGCCGGAAGCGTTGCAGGTTATATGCTTGGACGCAAATCGGATCTGCCACCGCATGTGGTACTCCCCGAGACGATGGGACGAGGCGGAGGGAATCTTCCTAATGGTCAAGCCGGTGGGTTTTTGGGCAAGGCTCATGATCCATTTGCGCTCATGGCCGATCCAAGCCAACCGAACTTCAAGGTGCCTGACTTGCTGCCCCCAGAGACGCTCGGAGCGGTGCGGATCGATCGGCGTCGACGGATGCGCGAACTGGTCGATCAATCGGTTGCAAAGTTTGAAGGAAGTGAATCGGCGAAGATGATGGACGAGCATTTCGCTTCGGCTTATCGCTTGATGACAAGCACACAAGCCAGGGAAGCGTTTGATTTATCGGCTGAGCCACAAACGGTCCGCGAGCGATACGGGATGAATCGCTTTGGTCAGTGTTGCTTGTTAGCTCGAAGATTAGTCGAAGCAGGGGTGCGATTCGTAACGATCAATACCTTCTTGACGGTCTTTGATGAGATCACTTGGGATATTCACGGCAGTAAACCATTTACATCGATCGAGGGGATGAAGAACATCGTCGCCCCGATGTACGACCAAGGGTACTCCGCTTTGATCGAAGATTTATCGCAGCGCGGGATGCTGGGAGATACCCTTGTGTGCAATCTGGCCGAGTTCGGCAGGACGCCGAAGGTTAATCCGGCGGGTGGTCGAGATCACTGGCCAGGTTGTTTCACCGTCGGTTTTGCTGGCGGTGGGGTTCAAGGAGGGCGAGTGGTCGGTGCGAGTGATCCGATAGGAGCGGTGCCGGCAGATCGGCCGACGGAGCCACCGGAGGTGATCGCAACGATTTTTCATGCCTTGGGGTTGTCTTTAGATCAGCATTTACCAGGTCCGGGCGGGCGACCTTTTCCGTTGGTCGACATCGGATTTCGCGAGATCCAAGAGTTGTTCTAGGATTGTAGAAGCCGATCGAATGCAGGAATGCTTGGGCTTTTCGCTTTGAATTCCTTCCCATATCCTTTGAGGCCAACACGTTTTGACCGTAGCTGTTTTTTTGGCTGCCAGTTGCCGATTAACACAGTTCCCTATTAACGCAAGTACCGGTTAACGCAGGCCAAATTTGCCGCTGTCTTTCGGGGCAAGACGGACTAGGCGTGACGGGCAAATCGAATAGGTTTGGCGCAGCGGTTGGGTGGTGAGCTTTGGCGGTGAGGTTGGGTGGCGAGATTGTACGTGGAGTTTTGGTTTGTCCGTTTCGATTCGCAAGATCGGATCGGCGCGATTTGATTTACATTTGGCGACAGGCATCGATGGAAGATGAGTACAGAAGAGAAACCCAGCATGCTTAAGGAGCTTGTCGGCAAGTTATCCAGCGGGGATTTGAGCAGTCGCGATTTGTGTGAAGGTTTGTTGCGTCGGGTTCAAAAATGGAATCCGACATTGCGAGCGATTTTGTCGATCGAGGAAGACCGCGTGATGCAGCGGGCCGAAGAGCTTGATCGGCGGCGAGGTCAGGGAGCCGATTTGGGTGTCTTGGGTGGAATCCCCGTCGGGGTGAAAGATAACTTGTGCTCTCGGGTTGGCAGGACGACCTGTGGCTCTCGGATGTTGGAGAATTTCAAATCGCCTTATGACTCGCATGTGGTCAGTCGGTTGGACGATTCGGGAGCGGTGTTTTTTGGTAAGACGAATCTCGATGAGTTTGCGATGGGGGGCTCGACCGAGACGAGTTTCTTTGGTGCGAGTCGCAATCCTTGGGATTTTGAGCGTACTTGTGGTGGGAGTAGTGGTGGATCGGCGGCGGCGGTCGCGGCGGGTTTGGTACCTGTAAGTATTGGAACCGATACGGGGGGATCGATTCGCCAGCCGGCGGCGTTTTGTGGGGTGTGTGGGATCAAGCCGACGTATGGGCGGGTAAGTCGTTGGGGGTTGGTCTCCTATGCATCGAGTTTGGATGTTGCTGGGGTATTTGGTCAGAGTGTGGAAGATTTAGCGTTGGTATTAGGGGCGATCGCCGGACATGACCCTCGCGATTCAACTTGTTTGCCACATAGCGTTCCGGCTTATTCGGAAAGCTTGAGTCAGGGAGTTCGCGGGATGCGAATTGGGGTTCTTCGCGAACAGCTCGATTCCCAAGGGCTTGATCCACAAGTACGAAGTGCCATTCTCAGCGCGCTCGATGTCTACCGAGAGCTTGGGGCTGAGATTGTGGACGTATCGCTTCCGCACTCGAAGTATTGCATAGCGACTTATTATGTGATTGCTCCGTGTGAAGCTTCGAGTAACCTCGCTCGTTACGATGGCGTGCATTATGGATATCGGTCATCGAGCAAGGATGCCGGCGTTTTGGATCGCATGATGGAGCAGACTCGCAGCGAAGGTTTTGGCAAGGAAGTGCAGCGTCGCATTCTGTTGGGAACTTATGCGTTGAGTGCGGGGTACTACGATGCGTATTACTTGCAAGCGTTGAAGGTGCGTCGATTGATTCGGCAGGACTACGACGAAGCGTTTTCGAAGGTTGATTTGTTGCTGGGGCCGACGACGCCGCAGGGTGCTTTTCGGCTTGGAGAAAAGTTAGCCGATCCGATTCAGTTGTATTTGCAGGACTTGTTTACAGTAGGTGCAAATCTTGCGGGGATTCCTGCGATGTCGATACCGGTCGGGTCGGGGATGGATACAGGTTTGCCCATTGGCTTGCAACTACAAGCACCGGTGTTGCGTGAAGACCAGTTATTTCGTGCCGGTGCGGCTTATCATCGAGCGATTGCTTATCAGTTCCGTTTACCAGCTACATTGGAAGAGCCTCGAGTATGAGTGCAAGTGCGATAGAGAGTAAGGCTGCGCCTGCTTACCGAGTGGTAGTCGGCATGGAGGTGCACGTTCAGTTGAAGACGCGGAGCAAGCTGTTCTGCCGTTGCTCGACGTTATTCGGCCAACCGGCAAACACGCAGGTGTGCCCGGTGTGTATGGGGTTACCTGGTGCTTTACCGGTGCTAAATCGGCATGCGATCGAACTTGCGGGCCGAGCTGGCGTGGGATTGAATTGTGCGTTGTCGGACTTTACGAAGTGGGATCGCAAGAACTACTTTTATCCGGATTTGCCGAAGGGATATCAGACGAGTCAGTACGATTTGCCGATTTGCGTCGGCGGTTATCTCGACATCCCTGTAGGTGGTAATGGTGCCCAAGCCAACGCATCAGGCCAAGCCAGTGCTTCAGGCCAAACCAATGCCGTTGGGTCGGAGAATGTTTACAAACGGATTCGATTGGTTCGGGCGCACTTGGAAGAAGATGCGGGCAAGAGCCAGCATGATGAAGTATCTGGGCGTGGGGATTCGAAGATTGATTTGAATCGGGCGGGGACTCCATTGTTGGAGATCGTCTCCGAGCCGGATTTGTCGAGCTCTGAGGAAGCCAAGACGTTTCTTTCCGAGATGCGTACGTTGATGGTCTTTTTGGATGTGTCGGATGGGAATATGCAGGAAGGCTCACTGCGGGCCGATGCAAATGTGAACTTGCATATTCAGCGAGGTGATGAGTGGGTTGCCACGCCGATCGTGGAGGTCAAGAACCTCAATAGTTTCAGGTCGGTCGAGCGTGCGATCGAGTTTGAAGTTGCCAGGCAGTATACGGAGTACTTGCGAACAGGGCTCACGAAGGGACAAGCACCTAAGCAAACGCGGGGCTGGAATGATGAGCTTGGTCAGACCGAGATGCAACGGGAGAAAGAGGAAGAAGCCGACTATCGGTATTTCCCTTGCCCGGATCTTGTGCCTGTGAAATTAACGCAAGCGCAGAAGCTTCAAGCGCAGGAAAGTGCGGTTGGGACACCAAGTTTTTATCGAACGCAGTTGGTGAGCAAGCATGCGTTGAGGGTTTCCGAAGGGGAGATCTTGATTCAGCAGGGACGCGGCGTGGTGGAGTACTTCTTGGAGTGCGTCGAGCATGGGGCGACCGCGAAGCGTACTGCGGCTTGGATGTTGCAAGACGTGCTGCGTTATTTGAATGATCGAGCGGTACCGATCGAGAGTTATCCGATTCGAGCCGATAGATTTGCCGAATTGTTGAAAGCGGTCGAGAGTGGTCGCGTAGATACAGCACAAGGCAGAGAGGCATTGGGCAAGATGTTGCAGACCGAAGGCTTGTCGGTAGATGCTGCGATCGCTTCGTTGGGAATCGTCCGAGTCGATGCGAGTGAAATAGAGACGTTGTGTCGTGAATTGTTGAATGAAAATCCGGATGTGATAGAGAAGGTTCGCGGTGGGAATACCAAGGCGGTTGCGTCATTGGTTGGATTGGCGAAGAAGCGGAATCGCAACGCCGATCCGAGGGTGGTGCAGGAGACGTGTTTGCAATTGATATCGCAAATGCAATAGTTCGATTGCCCTTTAGTGTTGCAAGTTGGTCAGCGAGTAAAGAACAGATGAACTTACAGAAATACCTCCGGTCTGAGATTCAGTCGATGGCACCTTACAAGCCAGGTGAGCAGCCTGGAGCGGCGAAGGTGATCAAGCTCAACACGAACGAGAATCCTTATCCTCCGAGTGCAAAGGTGCTTGAAGCGATCCGTGAAGCGAGCGGGCGGTTGGAGCGATACCCTGACCCATTGGGGACATCCTTTCGGAGAGTTGCCGCAGAGGTTTTGGGGGTAACGCCTGATCACATTCTCTGCGGAAACGGCAGCGACGACATCTTGACGATTCTCACGCGTGGATTCGTCTCGCAGGGAGATGTTCTGCGTCTACCTTTTCCGAGTTACATCCTGTATCGCACTTTGGCAGAGATTCAGGGGGCGAAGTTTCAGGAAGTGCAATTCTTGAAGGACTTTCAATTAGCACCAGAGTTTTATGCGACGGGAGATCGGTTGAAGTTGGTGTTCTTGCCCAACCCGAATTCTCCGAGTGGAACAATGATCGATCCCGAGGCGATTCTGCGATTGGCTCAGAGCGTTGACTGTCCGGTGGTGGTCGATGAGGCTTATGTAGATTTCGCCCCGAGGCATTGCGTGGATTTGATCGCGAAGGATCCGAGAATCATGGTCTCTCGGACGTTGAGCAAGTCGTATGGGCTTGCTGGATTGCGGTTTGGATATTTGGTTGCGGATCCGGTGTTTGTCGAGATGCTTCGCAAAGTCAAGGACTCGTATAATACCGATGCGATCAGTATTGCCGCAGCGACCGCGGCGATGAGCGATCAAGAGTGGTTGCGAGCGAACGTATCGAAGATACTCTCGACGCGTTCGAGGTTGGAATCAGGGCTAAGAGACTTGGGGTTTGATGTCATCCCTTCGCAAGCGAATTTCGTTTGGGGGACGAGGAGTGATCGGCCGGTGAAACCAATCTATGAAGCGTTGCGTGCACAGGGGATCTTGGTGCGTTACATGGATTACACGCAGAGTGCAACGCAGGGATGTGATGGATGGGGAGATGGATTGCGAATCAGCGTCGGAACAGACTCCGAGATCGAAGCGTTATTGTTGATCCTCAAGGGAATTCTGGGTGGTTGAATGATGGCCAGTTGAATTTTGGGCGGCTAGGAGTCTTGTGATCCTGTGAGAGACACAAGTGTTGGGGATTGTTATTGTTCGCTGTAAAAGCGTCTTGCGGCCGGGTGGTAGGGAAGTCCTTGCCATTCGGCAGCCATCTCTTTGGAAATGATCCCATCTGTAATCGGTGGATCGCTGTAGATAGCGTTCAAGCATTCTCGGACAAGTCGCGACGGTGCATCTTTTCGAACGACGATCATGGCTGCGGTGGCGAGGGTGGATGTAGGGGATTTGACGCTCCCACGATAAGCACCGGTGTTGAATTGGTAGAGGCGAAACATCGGTTCGGATAGGGGGATATTTGCCGCATTTTCGATTTGCAAGAGTCGAAATTCACCGAGGGCAAGCAGTTCGCTAAGTCCACTTTGCTCGGGTTTGATCACAGCGAACATCGGCAGTTTTTGGTCTCGGATGCCAGGGGTATTCCAGTCTGCATCGAGGGGATCGAGGTCCGCTTCAGTGATACCGAAATGCTTGAGGAGTTTCAAACTTGCTTGTCTGGTACCGGAGTCTTTACTGCCGAGAACGACTTTCTTCCCTCTGAGGTCGGAGACCGACTCGATCGTTGATTCGGTCGGAATCAGGACATGGATCGGTTCGAAGAACAGTGGAGCGATCACGGAGACTTGGTCTGAGCGAATGGTCGATTCTTGCATCAGAGCGATATCGGCGTTGAGTTCTAGAAGTTGCCGAAGGTTCTCGACGGAACCGCTTGTGGAGATGACGGTAGGTTGTTTTCCTGAACCGGTCTTCATTCGATCGGAGACTTTACCAGCTAGGTCGTAGTACATGCCCCCTGGAGAGCCCGATGCGATTGCGATATTCTTCGGGAGCTGCCCGTCTTGGAAACGGGAGACGAGTGGGTTCCCTAGGAACAGCGCGGTTAGGGCAAGCGAGAAGGTGGCTAAGAATAGGCGCTGAGCCCAGCGTTGCGAAGTTGAGGGTTCAATCTGTTTTCCGCCGGTGAGGGCTGCGACGATCGGAATATTGCGGAACCAGAATAGGGATCGTCGAGCGATGGAGGGCGGTTTCGCTTCGATCGGGTGACCGTTGAGGAATCGCTCGAGGTCGTCGGCGAGTGCCGATGCAGAGGGGTATCTCAGGGGAGGTTGTTTCTCAAGGCATTTGCCGACGATGGTTTCGATATCTGCATGAATGTGGGCTTGGAGCTGCCGGATGTTTGGAGCGGGGCGATGCATGACATGCATCATCGTCTGCATGACGGTATCGGCTTGGAAGGGTGGTTTACCGGTCAGGAGAGCAAAGAGAATAGCACCCATCGCATAGACGTCGGTTGCGACCCCTTGCGCTTCGCTTTTACCCAAGGCTTGTTCGGGGGACATGTAGCTTGGGGTCCCGAGTGCTGCACCGGTGGCGGTGAGCCCTTGTTCGGCCCCGATTTGTTTAGCGAGCCCAAAGTCGGTAATAACAACGTGGTCGAATTCATCGATCAGGACGTTGGCGGGTTTCAAGTCTCGGTGAACGACGCCATGTTGGTGTGCGTAATGGATGGCGCGGGCAACATCGCGGACGTACCCTACGGCTTGTTTCACTTCGAGGGGGCCTAGCGCAAGTTTCTTTGCGAGGTCAGTTCCAGGGATGTAGTCCATGGAGAAGTAATGGTGTCCGTTGCTTTCTCCGCAGTGGTAGATGGTAACGATGTTCGGGTGAGTGAGTTTTGCAACGCTGCGAGCTTCGCTGTAGAAGCGTTCGACTTCTTCGTCGGATGCAAGTGCGCCCGAGCGGATCATTTTGATCGCGACGCGCCGGTTTAGAGCGATTTGGTTCGCGAGATAGACCACACCCATGCCACCGCGTCCGAGGATTCGTTCCAAGACGTAGTCCCCAAATCGGCATGGGAGATTGGCTTGGGTGTTATCGAGTTGGGGGAAGTCCGAGACAGGGTTTCTTGGGGAGGAGCCGGATGGTTTTGCGAGGACATCGAGGGTATCGGCGTTAGGGTCATAACTAGGCCGGTTTGGGTCGATGGTCAGGGCAATGGCGGATTGGGGCGGTTGGCTTGTAGTGACGGGGGTGTCGATGTTATTTTCTGCAAGAGTCGGGCCGGCCATCTCCTCGATCCAATCGGCGGCTTCGAGCAGTTCTCGCAAGCGAGGGGCGAGGGCTGGATTGGCTTCGATGAAGCTTTCGCGATCGATACGGCTACCCGCATCGTGATGTCTTAGGAATTCCAAGAGGACTTCATCAAGTTCTTCAGGCGGATCTTCTTCTGTCGGACGCTCGGACATCGGGAGACTCTTTTCCCCGTAGCGGGGCAATGGACGCAGAACCAATATGGAGATTATCGGTTGCTTTGGGATGGATTCCAAGGGCCTTGGAAGGTGATTTCTCCACCATTTGGTCCGGCTCCCGGACCGAGTTCGATGGAATAATCCGATGCTGCGATCAGAGCTTCGTTGTGTTCGATGGCGATAACACTGTTTTTGCGTTCGACAAGCAGTTGGATGCACTGAACGAGTCGCTCGACATCTTGGAAATGCAAACCGGTGGTCGGTTCATCCATGACGATCAGCGAGCCGCTAGGGTCATCGAGGTAGGAAGCGAGTTTCAGTCGCATCATTTCGCCAGCCGAGAGGGTCGAGAGACTTTGGCCGATGGGTAAGTATCCGAGCCCGATATCTCGGAGGGGTTGAAGTTTCTGTAGGAGCTTTTTCTCCCCCCGGAAGAACGCTTCGGCTTGGTCTGCACTCATTTCCAGAACATCGGCGATCGATTTGTTTCGGTACTGGATGTCGAGGATGTGGGGTTGGAAGCGTTTTCCACGGCACTCACCGCAAGGGAGCTGTATATCGGCCATGAACTGCATATCGACGAGGGTAAAGCCGAGTCCTTCGCAGGTCTGGCAACGCCCCTTTCCGCTGTTGAAGCTAAAGTCAGCATCGCGGAGGGATTGGTTTTTCGCTGCGGGGAGTTTCCCGAAGATGGATCGAATCTCGTCGAGAATTTTCAAATAGGTCGCGGCACACGAGCGGATGGACTTCGCAATTGGAGTTTGGTCGATAGCGATCACTCGGCGAATGGAATCGATTCCCGTGAGGGATTGGAAAGGGAGCGGTGGCTGCGTTTCTTCTTGGAGGTTTTCGAGAATGGCCGGGACGAGCGTATCGAGGATGAGGGAGCTTTTTCCAGCCCCGGAGACACCAATGACAGTGCAGAAGCAATTCAAGGGGATTTTCAGTTCCGGGACTTTGAGGTTTCTGCCTTGAGCTTTTTTAAGGGTGATCCAAGGTTGCTTCAGGGACTTTGGATCGATCGGGCGTTTGGGAGGAAGGGGAGGTGGGTTGAATAGATACTTTGCAGTCAGGCAGTCGCTTTTGGAGAGTTTCTCGGGAGGGCCGCAGAAGCAGACTCTGCCGCCGTTTGCACCAGCTTGTGGGCCGATCTCGATGACCTGATCGGCTTGTTCAAGCAAGAATGGTTCGTGTTCGATGAGGACGACGGTGTTGCCGCGATCGATCAAGCGTCGCACGGCGTTGGCGACTCGCTCGGTATCGCGAGGGTGTAGCCCTACGGTCGGTTCATCGAGGACATAGAGCATATCGACCAGATCGGAACCCAGGAGGTTCGTCAGTTGAACCCGTTGGGCTTCTCCACCGCTGAGGGTGTGCATGGTTCGCGAGAGGGTTAAGTAACCCAGCCCGACATCATGAAGGTAATTCAATCGCGAGAGGACTTCTGCCGTGGCGCGTTGGATGCCGACTTGCTTATCGGATGGGAAGCTACCAAGCGATCGGCTTAGTTCGCCGATGAGTGCGATGAGTTGATCGATCGAGAGCTCGGTGAGTTGGAAGAAATTTTTGTGTTGATAGTGGTAAGCCAAAGCGTTCTTGCTGAGTCGTTCGCCGAAGCAAACCGTACAAGTTTTGTAAGATTTCCAGCGGTTCAAGAAGATTCGAACGTGCATTTTATATTTTTTGCGTTCGAGCCATTGGAAGAAACCGTCGAGACCGCCAAAGCGATGTTTGGTCGATCCATGCTCGATGATTTTCCAAGCTTCTTTCGGCAGTTGGTCGACTGGTGAGTCGACATCGATGTTTTCTCTTGAAGCTAGCGCGAGCAGCTCTTCCAATTCGTGTAGGTAGGCGGGAGTCCGCCAAGGAGCGATAGCGCTTTGCTGAAGGCCTTTGGGGCGGATGCTCAGGGATCGATCGGGAACGATTTTCTCCATGTCGATCTCGGAGGATTCCCCGAAACCGGCGCATTTGGGGCAAGCTCCTAAGGGGCTGTTGAAGCTGAAGAGTCTCGGTTCGGCGAACGGAATGCTCAGTTCGCAAGACGTGCAAAGTAGTTCCGAGGAGAATCGAAGAACTTCGAAGGGCTTGCCGTCAATTTCGGTCTTTTGCGTGCTCGATGCTTGAGCCGAATTGCGGGCAGAAGCATCGGCCGAGTTGTCGGCAGTAGATTGGTCGATGCATTCGAGAAAGACGGTGACATGAGAGTGGTCGTGGTCGAAGGCGAGTTCGGCAGATTGTCGGACGGAAATCTCCAAGGGTGAGGAGCAGCGGAATCGGTCGAAGACCACGAAAGCTTGGCCGGTTTTTGGAAAGAGTTTGGCTAACTCTTTGCGATCGTCGGAGAGTTCGATGGTCGAGCCGGCGACGATAAACCGAGTCCATCCGGAGGACTGCCAGTGGGCGAGTTGTTCTGCGAGTTCGGTTTTGTTGTTCCAGGTAATTGGGATCGAAAGGATTGCGCGTCGGGAAGCGAACGTTTCGAGTTTGTCGCACATCGAGCTGGGGCTGAAGGCTTCGATGGGACCTTTGCAGTTTGGGCACGATGGGAGAGAGATCAACGAGAACAAAACCCGCAGAGGTTCGAGCAGGTCGGCGGTTGTGCCGACGGTGCTACGGTTGTTTCGGGATCGGTCCGAGCGGGTGATTGCCAGGGTGGGTGGAAGATGATCGAGTCGCTCGAATTTTGGCTTTTCCAATCGAGCGAGGAATTGGCGGGCGTAGGCGGAGAAGCTTTCTATGTACCTGCGTTGACCTTCGGCGTAGAGCGTGTCGAGTGCGAGGGAGGTTTTACCGCTGCCGCTGACCCCGCACAGGACGGTTAGTTTGTGGAGGGGAATATCGACATCGAGGTTTTTTAGGTTGTGTTCCGAGGCGCCGCGAAGTTCGATTGCGCGGAGTTGTGGCGCTGGGGGATGTAGCCGGGATGTATGTGGGGAAGAGTTAGATGGTTTTGAAGCCAAGGCGCGCTCGATTAGGCTTATCCGCCGGGCTGGAGGAAACGGATGACGGAGAAGATCCAACCGGAGGCTAGCAGCAGGATGCTTATTACCGCGCAAGCGATCCAAAAGGGAGTTGCCAGGTGTGTGTAGGCTGGGCGTTGTATGGTAGGTCCAAGCAATGTTGCGAGCCAGGTTTCGCGATGGGATGCAGAAGCAAACCATCGGGAATGGGAGAGTTCAAGGATGCCGAATTCGAGAGAGAAAATAAGGGCACCGAATTCAATTTCCCGGGTGGACTCTTGGGAATCGGCCCCTGCTGTTGAAGAGGGTAAGGGGGCTAGCAGGGTTTGGGGCGAAGGTTGCGTACGGTTCCTGGTGACTTCAAAGCACCAGACTTGGCTGCCGAATTGCGTTTCCGATTCTTCGTTGAAGTGGACAGGACGCAGGTTTTCGAGGCGGCAAGCGTGCTCATCGGATCCGAGACGCTTTGCGCAATCCAAAGCATACTGCGTGACTTTTTGCCACGTTTTCCGCGAGAATTGAAGATGTTCGGTCGAGGATTTCACAGTCCATTCCTTCGTTGCTGCGTGGGTCTGATGCATAGTATAGTGGGGGCAAGTGGAGATTCCCAAGGCTTGGTTGGTGGGAACGGGGGTGATTCGTAGAGAAAATTTAGGTTCTTCGTGAGTTTTAGCGGGTAGTATTGATTGGTTTCAAGTTTGCAGAGCTGTCCCTGCATTAGGGAGCATGTAGTAATGGTGGAGTTCGGTTTCAAGCGTGGGCGAATTGTCCACGCAATTGGGGTGGCCTAATAGTTTCGAGCAGGGGCAGATCGATTGTTTGAGCGAAAGAGTTTGAAGTGGCCGATTCTTGTGGCGACGTTGATGATTATCAGCGTTGTCGGATTGACGGTCGGCTGGGTGTTGTTGAATGTTTTCAGCGCGTTGGATCCGCAGAAGAACAGTCGAGCGGAGATTTATTGGATTTTGCTTAGCGTCGGCGCGATATTGTTCGCGTTTCTATTGGCGGGAGTGATTTTGTATTTGATTTGGATCATTCAAAACATCAATCTCAACCGCAGGCAAAGCAACTTCATCGATGCCGTCACGCATGAGCTCAAGACACCGATAGCGTCGTTGAAGTTGTATTTGCAGACACTTAATCGTCGGAGTGTAGAGGGTCCGCAGCGGCAGCAGTTTTATCAGACGATGATGCAAGATGTGGAGCGGTTGGATCGATTGATCAATCAGTTGCTCGATGTTGCTCGATTGCAGCGGGTCGATCAAGAGCCGATACCCAAGGAGTGGGTTTCGATCGATGAGGTGATAAGGGATAACATCGCGAGTTTAACGAAGCAGCATGGGATTGGCAGCGAAGTATTTCGGTTTAGCGACAGCGAGTGTGAGTTGTTTGTTCAGCGGGTGGATTTGGATGTCTTGCTGAGAAATGTGATGGACAATGCGATTAAGTATGCTTCGTCGTCCCCAGAGGTGGAGATACGAGTCGAGTGTGAGGGAGACCAAGCGGTGATATATGTGTCGGATAATGGAGTGGGGATACCGAGGCATTTGCGGCGCAAGATATTCTCGAGGTTTTATAGGGCGGGAGATGAGTTGGAGAGGAAGAAGCCGGGTGTGGGGTTGGGGCTATTCTTGGTTCGCTCGATTGTGGAGCGGTTGCGAGGAAGTATTACGGTTGGGGATCGTGGGAAGGGAGTTGGAACGACGTTTGTGATTCGTATCCCGCAGGGGCGGAAGCATTAGGCCCCCCTTATTCGTAGTGCGGTCCTCCGGGCCGCGAAGCGAGCGCAGCGAGGCGTCATAACGAATCGAATCGGTTAGAAACGTGCGCGGACTACGGCCCGGAGGACCGCACCACGATTGCGCGGACGAACGGCCCGGAGGACCGCACCACGATTGCGCGGACTACGGCCCGGAGGACCGCACCACGATTGCGCGGACTACGGCCCGGAGGACCGCACCACGATTGCGCGGACGAACGGCCCGGAGGACCGTCCTACGAT
>Ga0255128_1000413_pt1 | contig 19701 bp, 29 predicted proteins | sample Law_Miss_RepC_8d_FD_188562 | JGI IMG/M metagenome (GOLD analysis project Ga0255128, IMG submission 188562) | Freshwater microbial communities from St. Lawrence River, New York, United States - Law_Miss_RepC_8d | ecosystem: Environmental > Aquatic > Freshwater > River | place: USA: New York... | reverse complement strand
ACCCGTAACAACAAGCGCACACAGGTCATGATCGTGTCGCGTCGCAAGAAGTAAGGGTTAGACAATGACACGCTCTCTCAAGAAGGGTCCATTCGTTGACCACCATTTGTTGGCCAAGGTTGAAAAAGCCGTTGCCACCAAAGATAAAAAGCCCGTTAAAACATGGTCGCGTCGCTCCATGGTTTTGCCCGATTTCATCGGTCTGACCATTGCCGTTCACAACGGCAAGCAACACGTTCCTGTGTATGTGACTGACCAAATGGTTGGCCATAAATTGGGCGAATTCGCACTGACCCGGACATTCAAGGGTCATCCTGCGGATAAAAAAGTCCAGAAGAAATAAGGAAAGACCATGGAAACACGTGCAGTCCTCCGGGGCGTCCGTTTGTCGGTCGATAAAGGCCGCTTGGTCGCCGATTTGATTCGCGGCAAAAAAGTGGATCAAGCTCTGAATATTTTGACTTTCACGCAGAAAAAAGCTGCGGGCATCGTCAAGAAGGTTCTCGAGTCCGCTATTGCCAATGCTGAACACAATGATGGTGCCGATATCGACGAGTTGAAGGTGAAAACCATTTACGTCGAACAAGGCACTACGCTTAAGCGTTTTACCGCCCGCGCCAAAGGCCGTGGCAACCGTATCAGCAAGCCCACATGCCATGTGTATGTGACGGTCGGCAATTAATCAGGAAGAACTATGGGACAGAAAATCCATCCTACCGGTTTCCGCCTGGCCATCAGCCGTAACTGGGCAAGCCGTTGGTACGCTAACAACCGTGACTTCGCTGGCATGCTGGCCGAAGACATCAAGGTCCGTGAGTACCTCAAGGCCAAGCTCAAAAATGCCGCGGTTTCCCGCGTCTTGATCGAGCGTCCAGCCAAGAGTGCCCGCATCACCATTTTCTCGGCTCGTCCTGGTGTGGTGATTGGCAAAAAAGGCGAAGACATCGAGTTGCTCAAGAAAGAACTCTCGGCTCGTCTGGGCGTGCCAGTTGCCGTCAATATCGAAGAAGTGCGTAAGCCTGAAATCGATGCTCAATTGATCGCTGACAGCATTACTCAACAGCTCGAAAAGCGGATCATGTTCCGCCGTGCCATGAAGCGTGCTATGCAAAACGCCATGCGTCTGGGTGCTCAAGGCATCAAGATCATGTCGGCTGGTCGTCTGAACGGTATCGAAATTGCGCGTACCGAGTGGTATCGCGAAGGTCGTGTGCCATTGCACACCCTGCGCGCCGACATTGATTACGCGACTTCAGAAGCCAAGACCACCTACGGCATCATTGGTGTCAAGGTCTGGGTCTACAAAGGTGACACACTGGGACGTAACGATGCGCCAGCTCTGGCTGAGCCACGTGCTGAAGAAGAGCGCCGTCCTCGTGGTCCACGTCGTGATGCCCGTCCTGGTGATCGCCCAACCGGTGATCGTCGTGGGGGTCCACGTCGTCCCGCAGGCACAAACACAGCCCCAACCGATGGCAGCGACAAGCCAGCCGGTGCAGGTGGTGATGCCAAACCCGCCGTTAAGCGCGTACGCACAGTCGCCGCGCCAGCTGCAGCAGCTGACGGTCAATAAGGAGTAATAACATGCTGCAACCCGCTCGCAGAAAGTTCCGAAAGGAACAGAAGGGCCGCAACACCGGCATCGCTACCCGTGGCAACACGGTGGCTTTTGGTGATTTCGGTCTGAAGTCCACTGATCGTGGCCGTTTGACGGCCCGTCAGATCGAAGCCGCACGTCGTGCGATTTCCCGTCACGTTAAACGTGGTGGCCGTATCTGGATTCGTGTGTTCCCCGATAAGCCGATTTCCACCAAGCCTGCAGAAGTGCGTATGGGTAACGGCAAGGGTAACCCTGAGTACTATGTGGCCGAAATCCAACCCGGAAAGGTGCTTTACGAAATCGTAGGCGTGCCTGAAGAGTTGGCCCGTGAAGCCTTTAAATTGGCTGCCGCCAAGTTGCCTCTGCGTACCACTTTTGTGGCACGCATGATCGGCCAGTAATTCAGGAGAAATAAGAAATGAAAGCTGCTGAACTGCGCCAAAAAGACGTTTCTGGTGTGAAAGACGAAATCAAAGCGCTGCAAAAAGCCCACTTTGGTCTGCGTATGCAAAAAGCCACGCAACAACTCGGCAATACCGGAACTTTGAGCGAAACCCGTCGTTCTATCGCTCGTGCCAAAACCATCCTTGCCCAAAAGCAAGCCGCCAAGTAAGGAGTGACCATGACGGAAGCTAAAACATCCCTCAAGCGCACCTTGATTGGCAAGGTGGTCAGCGACAAGCGCGCAAAGACTGTGACTGTGCTGGTGGAGCGTCGTGTTAAACACGAGCTTTACGGCAAGATTGTTGCCAAGTCGAGCAAATACCATGCGCACGACGAAACAGGTCAATACCACCTGGGCGATACCATCGAAATCACGGAAAGCCGTCCGATTTCGAAGACCAAAAACTGGGTGGCAACTCGCCTGGTTCAGAAAGCTGCATCTGTTTAAGCCTTAAAGCCTGACTTCTGCATAATTTCTAAAAACGACCCACAATAGTGGGTCGTTTTTTTTTACCCGGCTGTACCTACGGCCACACAACCTTAATGGAGCACAACATGATCAAAGTCGGAGACACACTGCCAGCCGCCACACTGATGGAATACATCGAAGTAGAGGGCAATGGTTGCAGTATTGGGCCTAACCCAGTGGATATTGCCAAGGCTACTGCCGGAAAAACAGTGGCATTGTTCGCATTGCCAGGGGCGTTCACCCCCACATGTTCGGCCAAGCATGTTCCTGGCTACGTGGCAAACCACGCAGCTTTGACGGCGGCAGGCGTGGATGAAATTTGGTGTGTCAGCGTAAATGACGCATTTGTCATGGGCGCTTGGGCCCGCGAACAAAAGACGGGCGCGAAGGTCCGTATGTTGGGAGATGGAAGTGCTGACTTCACCAAAGCAACAGGTTTGACACTTGACTTAACTGGCCGGGGCATGGGGCTTCGCAGTAACCGTTACTCTATGTTGGTGAAAGATGGCAAGGTTGTCACTTTGAACGTGGAAGGGCCTGGAAAATTTGAAGTCAGTGATGCTGAAACCATGTTGGCTCAAGCCAAGGGTTGATAAGCCTGAAGGACTTTAAGAAACAAAAAAGGGACCTTGAGTCCCTTTTTTATTTGCAATGGATGCCTCAGTCGATATCAACTTTTAGGTAGTGCGCCCCGGCAATGGGATTGTGATAGTAGGGCGGAATTTCTTCAAATCCAAGATCTTCATAAAGTGCGCGAGCTGACTCCATGTCATCCAGAGTGTCCAGCAAAACACAACTGTATCCAGCCTTCTGAGCGGATTCCAGAATGCCTTCTGTCAGTAAACGACCAATACCCAGGCCTCTGAAGTCATTGCGAACAAATAAACGCTTCATTTCGGAAGCGTTGCTGTAATCAGACGAGTCGAGCGGCCTGAGTGCACAACAGCCGGCAACTATGCCGTTGACTGTGGCTAATAAAAGTGCCCCCCGAGGTGCAGCATATTCACCGGGTAGGTTTGCCAGTTCGTTTTCGAAACCCTGAAAACACAAATCAATCTTAAGACTGGATGCATATTCCAGAAAGAGGGTGCGGGCTAAGTTCCAATCATCCAGGCTGACAGGATGATGAAGCAGGACGGTTGGATTGTTCAAAGGGGTCATTGAAAAACTAAAGCAACAGTGTAGCCCTCAATCTAGTTTCGGTGGTCAAAACGCTGGAATCATTGAGCAAGCGACACGATACCAAAAACAATCCCAGCTGCAATCAGAAATAAAACAAACGCCAGCGATCGGCTTTTCAAATGATCATTGGAGCCAGTGACCCATTCAGGTAAATCTTTGAAGCCGTGCCACATGGCAGAAACCAAAGCCTGATGTTTTCGATAGCGGGACCAAACCAAAGCCATCAAATGGAGTGCAACGAGTCCTATGATGATAAATTTGCCCCAATTTTTGTGCCAACTTGTCGCCAAACTCACGGTGCTACTGGAGACTAGCGATGACAGGGGGCCTGAATTGGCAATTTCATCGTCACTAACAAGTCCTGTCGCGACTTGAAGGGTCAAAAAAAACAACATCGTAATGATCGAAACAGATCCTAAAGGGTTGTGCCCTGCCAAATGGCGAGTGATTAACGGCCCTTTTATGTATGACAACACACTTAACGGTCCAATTGGCAGTTGCGACCAACGAGACCAAAAACCTCCAAAGATCCCCCAGGCTAACCTAAAAAATATGAGTGTTAAAACCAAGTAGCCAAACCGAAAATGCCAAACCATAGCACTGCCACCCAGATTGCCCGTGATGACCAGACCCAAAACAGAAACGGCCAGCACCCAGTGGAACAAACGAGTTGGTAAATCCCAGATATAGACCTTAACCATAGGAAACTCCATGAGTGCAGAACAGACAAAATTATGAGAGACTAATTTGGCGAATTGAAAATGATGGATGCAGATATTATTAACAAATGGAGATAAACATGAAAATCACAATGAGTCTATTGAGTGCTGTACTCGCATTTGGCTTGGTTTTACCGGCACAGGCGCAGTTTGCAAAACCTGAAGATGCGGTCAAGTATCGCAAGGCCAGTTTTACACTCATGTCAGCACACTTTGGTCGATTGGGGGCAATGTCCAATGGTCGCTTGCCCTATGACGCAAAAGTGGCCACTGAAAACGCCGACGTGGTTCTTGCACTTTCAAAATTACCATGGGCTGCATTTGGTGAGGGAACAGACAAAGGGGAAACCCGCGCCAAACCAGAAATCTGGAAAGAAACATCCAAATTTAAAGATGCCTCCGAAAAGATGCAAGCTGAAATTGTCAAGTTAAATGCGGCCGCGAAGGTGGGAAATTTGGATGCTTTGAAGGTCGCCTTTGGACCAGCCGCAGCAACGTGCAAAGCCTGTCACGATAATTTCCGTAAAGATTAAAAACTGAGCGCTGCGAAATGCACCGCTCAAGATTCAGACAATAATTTTTCAATCAGTTGGTGAAGTTCGTCAAAATTAGGATTTCCTACGAAACGTTTGACGACTTCACCTCGTTTGTTCACTAGAAAAGTGGTGGGGGTCAGCTGAACATCCCCCCATTCGCGAGCCACTACCCCCGTATTGTCAATGGCCACTTTGAAGGGTAGTTGACGTGTTTGGGTAAAGTTCACGACATAACTGGGGGGGTCATAACTCATGGCAACCGCCACGGTTTCGTATCCCCGCGCGTGATATTTGTTGTGTGTGGCAATCAGTTCGGGCATTTCAGCCACACAGGTTGTGCAACTGGTGGCCCAGAAATTAATCAAGGACACTTTTCCTTGTAATTGTCTGGAAGTCAGCGTTGAACCATCGAGCAAAACAAAGGAAGATTCGGGCGCACTCTTGGAAGAGCAGCCCCAAAATGGCACGCACAAAACGAGTGCCAAGCAAGCAAACAACATACGACGGCCAAAAGGCCGCACAAATAAGGGAGTTTCTAAATGCATATTCATCGTAGAAAGTTTAATACGTTCGGCATATCCGCAGGAATTTTGGTGTTTGTGCATGCCCATGCCCATGCATTTGAGTTTGCAGATTTAACTTCGCTTGACGCGTCGAAAGGTCTGAAATTGGCCCTTGAAAAAGGAGCAGACAGTGCAATTAATTTGCTGGGAATAGAAAACGGGTTTATGGGCAATGACAGGGTGAGAATTGGTTTGCCCGAACCTTTGAACAAAGGGGTCAAATTACTCAAAACTCTCGGGATGGGGAAACAAGTTGATGAACTGGTTTTGCAAATGAACAGGGCTGCAGAAACCGCAGTGCCTATGGCTCAACAATGGATGACCCGATCCATTCAAAGCATGTCAATTCAAGACGCCAAAACGATTTTGAAAGGCGGGGACACCGCGGTAACGCAATTCTTTGTGGACAAAACACGGGAGCCCTTGACTTTGGAGTTCATGCCACATGTACAGAAGGTGCTGGGGCATTTGGGTGTTGTGGAGCGCTTCAACGCTTTGGCCGGTAAATTGTCAGGTATGGGAATGTTGTCAAAAGACAAGGCGCACCTTGAGGGGCATGTCACAGGCAAAACACTCGATGGTCTGTACTACATGATTGGTGAAGAGGAGAAAAAGATTCGACTTAATCCGGCCAAGGCAGGCAGCGAATTGTTGAGCAAGGTATTTGGTAGCTTGCGCTGAAATCAGCGAAAAGTCTGTGTTCGATTTAATAAACTTAAGAAACAGCCAATCGGCCCAAGCACTGACGATATCCTAAGCCAGATCTAGCAGCAGTTTTAACAGGCCATTCGGGTCACTGATCATGGGGTCGTGGCCGGTTTTCATCTCAATGACATTGGAGCCGGGCAACCATGCCCCATCCCAAAACTTGGAATCTGTCATGCGCAGTCGACTGGCCTCGATCGTGCCCAGAGGGGGTTCTGTGCAGTTAATGAAAGTACGTGAAACGCTGGCGACCCTGAGCGCATCAAAGTCGAGCATATGGGTGTACGGCTTGCCCGGATGGCGTGTTTGGCGGCGTTGCACCCAAGCATGGTCTGCACCAGAGAGACCAAATACCGCAGGATCAGGTGCTGGAAAGCTGTTCATGGGATCGGTTTGTGCCGCCTCGATGCGCGCCAGTCGGGTTGCACTGGCGTGTGTACTGCTCCAGCTTTCACCGGGTTTGGGCAGCACTGCATCTAAATAGACCAAATGGCGCAGTCTTTCAGGTCTGCGATCGGCAACTGCCGTCCCCAGCATGCCCGCATAAGAGTGCACAACCAAGACGACATCGACCAACTCTTCTGCATCCATGGCTGCCATCACATCCTCGATGTGGGTTTCCAGATCGATGTCGGGGTGTAGCAGATGAGCACGCTCGCCCACACCTGTGAGCGTGACCGCATGTGCACGATGCCCTGCTTGAATCAGGCCCGGCAACACGCGTTGCCAGCACCATGCGCCGTGCCAGGCACCATGGACCAGCAAAAAGTGGCTCATTCAATGACTCCTTTGGTGCGCAAGAGCGTTTGTTGATCCATGGGCAAACCCAAAATTTCAGACAAAACCTCGGAGGTGTGCTGCCCCAGCATGGGGGGAGGCAGATCTTGCCGGACCGGAGTTCGGCTCATTTTGATGGGGCTGGCAACGAGTCGTAAACCCGGTTCAACAGGGTGTGGCCAATGGCTGACCATGTTGCGCTCTAAGACCTGGGGGTCTGCGAAAACCTCACCCAAGGAATTGATGGCACCACAAGGAACTTTTGCGGCCTCTAGGGCGGGCAACCAGTCGGCCTTGGTGCGTGTTTTCATCAGTGACTCAAGCAAGGGGATCAGTTCAGCGCGGTGGCGAACACGATCGGCGTTCAATGCGTAAAGAGGGTTGAGTGCCAATTCCGGACAACCCGCGACAGCGCAAAATTTGGCGAATTGACCATCATTACCTACGGCCAAAATGAGGTGATCACGCGTGCCAGAAGGGGAGCCTTCGGGGGGCATGACTTCAAACACTTGGTAGGGGACAATATTTTGATGGGCATTGCCTGCGCGAGCCGGTACCTTACCGCTGACCAAATAGTTTGAGCCCAAATTGGCCAACATCGCCACCTGTGTGTCCAGCAATGCCATGTCCACTTGTTGGCCTTCGCCTGTCCGTTCTGCATGTCTCAGCGCCGCCAAAATAGCCACAGTGGCGTACATGCCGGTGAATAAATCAGCCACGGCGACCCCGACTTTTTGGGGGCCACCCCCCAAGTCATCACGCTCACCGGTCACGCTCATCAGTCCGCCGATGCCTTGTATCGCGTAATCGTAGCCCGCCCGGTCCCTGTAAGGTCCGGTTTGTCCAAAGCCGGTCACGCTGCAATAAACCAGTTTTGGATTAATCGCCATCAGACTGGCGTAATCCAGGCCATAGCGGGCCATGTCACCGACTTTGAAATTTTCAACAAACACATCGCAGTGCTTGACCAACTCACGAATCAGCATTTGGCCTTCAAGTTGGGAAATATCACAAGTCACAGACCTTTTATTTCGATTGGCACCTAAATAGTAGGCCGATTCAGCTGTATCTTTGCCTTCGGCGTTCTTTAGAAAAGGAGGGCCCCAGGTACGGGTATCGTCCCCGACTCCAGGGCGCTCAATTTTGATGACGTCAGCGCCCAGGTCAGCAAGGGTCTGCGTGCACCAAGGGCCAGCCAAAACGCGGGAGAGATCAAGAACACGGATGCCGTTGAGTGAATTCATAGGGCAATTGTCGCGAAAAACACACTTTCCCGCTGATCAGGATAATCACCCTATGCGAACTCAAAAAACGGCCGTCATGGCCAGCCTGATTTTTGGCCTGACATTAAGCGCCTGCAGTCCTGAACAGAATTGGCGGGAGGTCACTTTTGAAGGTACTGCCCTAAAAGCGCAATTGCCTTGTAAGCCAGACAGAACCACTCGCTCGGTCCCGCTGGGGGGTGTGCCGGTGGACTTGCAGGTGGCGGGCTGCGAAAGCGGCACCGCCATCGTCGCGGTCATGACCGCAGCCTTGCAGGCGGGGTCCGATGCCAATGCGGTATTGGCGGGCTGGCAAAAAGCCACCCTGGACAATGCGCGGGTAGCCCGGCCTTTGTTGGACAAAGAAATACAGTTGTGGCATCGGCCAGGGCAATTGCCTTTGACTGGGTCTGTACGGATTCAGGCCAAGGGCTTGCGACCAGACGGCGAGGCGATAGCGATGGAAGCGGCTTGGGGGGCGGTGGCAGAGGGCGACCGCGTGCGACTCGTGCACGCGGTGCTGTACGACCGCAAAATTTCGCCAGAAATGGCCAACACACTGTTTGAAGGCCTGAAGCCATGACCCCCATTCCATCGGCAAATCCAGAGCATTTGCCGCGCCGTACAGCCGTGGTGGTTTTTCTGGCATTCGCATTGGCTTATTTCTTTTCTGCCTTAGTGCGAGCCATTACGGCCACTTTATCTCCGACATTGACCACCGAATTTAGCCTGAGCGCGCAGGATCTGGGTTTGTTGGCTGGCGGCTATTTTTTAGGGTTTTCACTGACTCAATTGCCTTTGGGACGTTGGCTGGACCAACATGGACCGAAAAAGGTCATTCTTGCTTTTTTAACATTTGCCGTCCTGGGATGCTTCGCATTTTCATGGGCAGACAGCTTCCATGGACTGCTGGCAGCTCGTGTTTTGTGCGGTATGGGGGTTAGCGCCTGCCTGATGGCCCCCTTAACGGGGTATCGGCGCTGGTTTGATGCCAGCATCCAACTGCGTTCCAACTCTTGGATGTTGATGACGGGCTCGTTGGGAATGTTGGCGGCCACTTTGCCTGTGCAGTGGCTCATGCCCATTTGGGGCTGGCGCGCCTTGTTTGTCATGTTGGGCGTGATGATTGGATTGACCATGCTGCTGATTGCTTTGGTGGTTCCCAAGTGGCAAACCCAAGCACCCGCCTTGGGGGGCACAAGCCCGCCGCCTGTTGATGACGACGGGAGTTATCGCTTGATATGGCGCAGCCGCTATTTTTGGCGAATGACACCCATTGGGTTCTTCAGTTACGGCGGAATGGTCGCCATTCAGACCTTATGGGCGGGCCCTTGGATGACCCAGGTGGCAGGCTGGACGGCCAGAGAGGCTGCTACAGGCTTGTTCGTTATCAACCTGAGCATGTTGGTGGCTTTTTGGTTGTGGGGTTTGCTCACGCCTCGCCTGGCAAAGTTGGGCGTCCCTGTTGAGCGCTTGATTGCCTGGGGTTTGCCCCTGAGCTTTGTGGCCCTGGCCGTGTTGGTCTTGCTGGGCGATTCAATTGGCGCAGCCGCCTCAGCGGGTTTGGCAATCTATTGCGTGAGCAGCACTTTTGTGGCCCTGGCACAGCCTGCTGTGGGCATGGCTTTCCCTTCGCATTTGGCCGGACGCGCCTTATCGGCCTACAACTTGGTTATTTTTGCTGGCATTTTTGTTGTTCAGTGGGGCATCGGTCTGGCGGTCGATGCAGGGCGTGGGATGGGCTTGACGCAAATCATGGCTTATCAGCTTGCATTGGCGGTTTTTGCGCTTTGCTCGGTCCTCTCTTGGGTGTATTTCCTGGCCAGCAAGCCCGATCAGACATGATAATGAAGACCCTATGATCGGTATCCTCATCATCGCCCACGCTCCACTGGCCAGTGCCCTGCGGGAATGTGCATTGCACGTCTTCCCCGACTGCGCGCTGGGCGTGATGGCTGTGGACGTCCTGCCCGACGATTCACCCGAAAGCACGCTGGCTCAAGCTCGCCAAGCCATGGTTGAATTGGGTAGTTCTCAAGTTTTGCTTCTCAGCGACGTGTTCGGTGCCACCCCTTGCAATGTGGCCCAGCAACTCAATGATGGAATTAAAACCCGACTGGTGGCGGGGGCCAACTTGCCCATGTTGCTGCGCAGTGTGTGTTATCGCCATGAAACCCTAGAGGCATTGGCTGCGCGTGCCCTGGCCGGCGGCACTCAGGGGGTGATGCCCGTGGGCAGCACCGCTCCCCAAAATCAAACAGGAAAGAGACATGCCTCAAGCCGCAACGACCATCAGCAATAAACTGGGATTGCATGCCCGCGCCTCTGCCAAGCTCACCAAATTGGCCGGCAGTTTTCCGTGCGAAGTGTGGCTCAGCAAAGGCGAGCGGCGTATCAATGCCAAAAGCATCATGGGCGTGATGATGCTGGCGGCGGGCTTGGGCAGTGAAGTGCTGATTGAAACCAGTGGCGAACGCGACCAAGAGGCACTTGAAGCCTTGTTGGCGCTGATGGCCGACAAGTTTGGTGAAGGCGAATGAGCATGAACAGTCGATATGACCTGATCTCTGCTGAGGTGATGTCATGACTTTCAGCATCCATGGCTTGGCCGTGGCTCGCGGCATTGCCATTGGGCGTGCCGTACTGGTGGCGTCCAGTCGGGTTGACGTGGCCCACTATTTCATTCAGCCCGATCAAGTCAAGCAAGAAATTGATCGACTGAGCAAGGCGCGCGATGCCGTGGTGGACGAGTTGCAGCGATTGCAAAAAGACATGCCCAAAGATGCACCGCATGAACTCACGGCCTTGCTCGATGTCCACCTGATGCTTTTGCAAGACGAGGAGTTGGCTGCGGGTGTTCGGCTCTGGATCGAAGAGCGTTTTTACAACGCAGAGTGGGCGCTGACCAGCCAGTTAGAAATCATCGTGCGTCAGTTTGACGAGATGGAAGACCCTTATTTGCGTGAGCGTAAAGCGGACATGGAGCAGGTGGCAGAGCGGGTTTTACATGGCCTGAAGGGGACAGGCTCTTTGGTCACGCAGGCGCGCAGGCCGCCACGCCCACAACAAGAGTTGCAACTCGGAGACACCATGGATGTACCCTTGGTGTTGGTTGCACACGACTTGTCGCCCGCCGACATGTTGCAGTTCAAACAAAGTGTTTTCACCGGATTTGTCACCGACGTGGGTGGCAAAACATCCCACACCGCTATTGTGGCCCGCAGCCTTGACATACCTGCCGTGGTGGGCGCACGCAGTGCCAGTCAGCTCGTCAAACAAGACGACTGGGTCATCATCGATGGCGATGCAGGCGTGGTCATCGTGGACCCATCACCCATCATATTGGCAGACTATGGCTTTAAGCAGCGCCAAGGCGATTTGGAGCGCGAGCGGCTTTCTAGGCTTCGCCATACCCCGGCAGTTTCGCTTGATGGTGAAAAAATTGAGCTGCTGGCCAACATCGAGATGCCTGAAGACACCAAGGCTGCTATCACGGCAGGTGCGGTTGGCGTTGGCTTGTTTCGGAGTGAGTTTCTGTTCATGGGCCGTCAAGGCAATTTGCCTGGAGAAGACGAACAGTATGAAGCCTATCGAAAAGCTGTCGATGGCATGAAGGGCCTGCCCGTGACCATTCGCACGGTGGATGTGGGGGCTGACAAACCGCTGGATGAAACCCGACATGATGCAGCGCATTTGAATCCAGCTTTGGGTTTGCGCGCCATTCGCTGGAGCTTGGCCGACCCCTCGATGTTCTTGACACAACTGCGTGCCATCTTGCGTGCAGCAGCCCATGGACAAGTCAATTTGCTGATTCCCATGTTGGCACATGGCAGCGAAATTCGCCAAACTATTGCCTTGGTTGAGCAAGCTCGTCTTGAGCTTGACCGTCGTTGTACCGCTTATGGCCCAGTGCATCTGGGTGCAATGATTGAAATTCCGGCGGCTGCATTGTCTCTGCGCTTATTTCTCAAGCACTTTGACTTTTTATCGATCGGTACCAACGACCTGATTCAATACACCCTTGCCATTGACCGAGCCGATGAATCTGTGGCCCATTTATACGACCCTCTTCATCCGGCCGTTTTGCGCCTGGTGGCTGACACTATTTCAGAGTGCATTGCACAAGGAAAAGCAGTGTCTGTTTGCGGCGAGATGGCGGGTGATGTGACCATGACCCGGTTGTTGTTAGGACTGGGTTTGCGCAGCTTCTCCATGCACCCATCACAGATTTTGTCGGTCAAGCAACAGGTGCTGCGATCAGACACAGCCAAACTGGCCTTGTGGGCCAGTCAGGTGCTGGATTCGGATGACCCGGCCTCTTTGATGCCAAGTTAACCCGCCAACATGGCAATGCTGGATTTGTCAGCGGTTTAAAGAGGCCGAATGGGCTTGTTGGTCTGCGTGGTAACTGGAGCGCACCATGGCGCCCACCGCAGCATGTGAAAAACCCATTTCATAGGCCTTGGCTTCAAACATCTTGAAGGTGTCCGGGTGAACGTAGCGGCGCACGGGCAGATGGCTGTTGCTGGGGGCCAGGTACTGACCAATCGTCAGCATTTCTATGTTGTGGGCGCGCATGTCCCGCATGACGTCCAAAATCTCTTCGTCGGTTTCACCTAGGCCTACCATCAGGCCGCTTTTGGTGGGTACGTTAGGGAAAAGTGCCTTGAATTTTTTCAATAAATTCAATGAAAACTGGTAGTCAGAACCCGGGCGAGCCTCTTTATAAAGGCGTGGCACAGTTTCCATGTTGTGGTTCATCACATCGGGTGGCGCTGCTTTCAGTATCTCCAGTGCGCGGTCATCCCTGCCTCTGAAATCGGGCACAAGCACCTCGATTTGGGTGGCGGGCGAGAGTTCGCGAGTTTTCCGGATGCATTCCACAAAGTGCCCGGCACCTCCGTCCCGCAGGTCGTCGCGGTCGACGCTGGTAATCACCACATATTGCAACTTGAGCTGTGCAATGGTTTTGGCCAGATTGTCGGGTTCGTTCAAGTCCAGTGGGTCAGGGCGGCCATGTCCGACGTCGCAAAACGGGCAACGTCGGGTGCATTTGTCACCCATGATCATGAAAGTGGCGGTGCCCTTGCCAAAGCATTCCCCGATGTTTGGGCAGCTGGCCTCTTCGCAGACCGTTACCAGTTTATTGGCGCGCAACACGTCCTTAATTTCATAAAAACGGGTGGTAGGTGAACCTGCCTTGACGCGGATCCATTCTGGTTTTTTGAGGATTTCAGCCTGCTCAACTTTGACCGGAATTCGTGAAAGTTTGGCGGCGGCTTTTTGCTTCGCCATAGGGTCATAGTTTTCCAAGCTTTGCACTTCACGCACCACATGGCGTTCAACTGGGGGTGTACTCATTTATTTCTTTCTTTCAGCAAGGGGGTGTCTGGGTTCGACCCCGAGTTCATAGTCGAGCGGTCAATTGCCCCGCTAAAACTTGTGCAGCTTCATGCCATGAAGCGTCAACGCCAATTGTAGAAAGGTCTACGGTTTTAAGTCCCGCATAACCACAAGGATTGATTCGATTGAAGGGCTCCAGGTCCATCGCCACATTCAGTGCTGCGCCATGGTAAGTGCGGTGGCGGCTGACTTTAATACCCAAGGCGCTGATTTTTCCCAAGCCCTTGAAAGGGTCATTTGGCAGTGCCGGACCGACCCACGCGGCATGACTGAAGGGGTCATCAAGACGCACATAAATGCCCGGTGCGCCTGCCACCCGGTGACCAGTAACCCCAAAGTGAGCCAGTGTCTGTATGACCGACTCCTCTAACTTGTACACATATTCTTTCACGTAGTAGCCAGCGCGCTGCAAATCGACCAAAGGATAGGCCATGACTTGCCCTGGGCCATGAAAAGTCACTTGTCCGCCCCGGTTGGTTTGCACAACCGGGATGTCGCCAGGCATCAACAAATGCCCCGCTTGTCCTGCCAGACCTTGGGTGAACACCGGGGGGTGTTCGCAAATCCAGAGTTCATTGGGTGTTTCAGCTGAGCGCCCTGCTGTAAAAGTCTGCATGGCTTCATAGGTGGGCAAGTAGTCAACCTGCCCCAAAAATCGGACTTCCATGCTTAAAGAACGATTTTGACCATGGGATGAGAGGTCAAGGCACGGTAAAGGTTGTCCAATTGCTCGCGACTGGTGGCGGTGACGGAAAGCGTTACACCCAAGTATTTACCACCTTTGCTGGGGCGCAACTCAATTGAGCTGGCGTCAAAGCCGGGATCAAACTGAAGGGCAACTTGGCACATCGCTTCAGCAAATCCATCGACCATGACGCCCATGACTTTGATTGGAAAGACCGATGGGTATTCAATCAGGGTGTCTTTGCGGGGATCTGTGCCGACAGGAGGGGTAACGGAAGCGCTCATGCTGTGATTTTCCATCATCTCCAAACCAAAACCGCTGCAACAGCGATCCAGCCAAGACACAGGTTGGTCAAAACGAATGGGTGAATCTGGGCTAACGCCCGCCCGGCGGATGGCCAGTCAGACAGAGCTACAGCGTTTTTTAGTCGTTTGAAGGGTGAAAACCAGATGTGTGCAAAAACAGCACACATGGCCAAACCAAGGATCGACATGGCGTGCCAGCCGCGTGGAGCCAGTTGCATATCGGATACGGACAACATCCAGAAGCCCGAGATCAGCAACAGCAAGATAGAAATCCATACAAAAAGAAAAAACCGCGACAAAACATCGGTCATCAGGACCAGTCTTTCTGGGGGGGCCATTCTTGAAATGACCACCGGCCGAAGGACCCAAACCAGCAGCGACATACCACCCAGCCAGATAACACCAGCTGCCAAATGAAAAAGCTTAAACCATTCGTACATATTAATAATTAGTTTTTGATTTTGGAGGGTGAAATGTGATGAATTGTCGGGTTTCCTCTTATCAATTGCCGAAATGGGGGCATCACAAGTGAGAAGGCTTACGCAACAGTGTAGGTCCTCTCACAGTGAAATTTATGGCATATAATGCAAGACTGTTATCAATGCTGTCAGGCATGTAACCTGGATGTAATCAACGGTGGGCAAAATAACCAAATCAAGAGTTGATTCGCAGGGTGATGATCTTGAGCAAGATGGCATCAAAACATTAACGCCAGAAGAAGCTGCTGAAGTCAAAAAAAAATTGCGCTCACTTTCCGTATGGAAAGTAGTGGCCTACCAAGTTCTGGTGGGTGCGATTCTGGTGCTTTTGTCGATGTGGATCACTGGCAATTTGGCTGTGGCGGTATCTGTTGGATACGGCGCATTGTCTGTCATAGTTCCGGCGGCTGTTTTTGCCAGGGGCATGTCCCGACAAGTCAGCTCAGTGAATGCGGGTGCTGCTGTCTTTGGTTTTCTGTTTTGGGAACTCATCAAAATAGCTTTGACGTTAGTCATGTTGACTGCATCAAACTGGTGGGTGAAGGATTTAAGTTGGCCTGCCATGTTGGTGGGCTTGGTGGTAACCATGAAGGTGTATTGGATAGCTCTGGGTTTTAACTCGGTGTTTTATTCAAAAATCAAACTTACATAGAGCGAAAAAAATGTCTGCAGCTGCCGCGCCTACCGCTGGTTCGTATATCAGTCACCATTTGACCCATTGGCAAAACAAGCCAATGTCAGGCGTCATTGACTTTTCGGTCTATAACATCGACTCCATTTTTTGGTCGGTTCTTTTGGGTGTTGTTGGCAGCTTGCTGCTTTGGAAAGCCGCTCGCAAAGCCACCTCGGGGGTCCCTGGACGTTTTCAGGCGGCCGTAGAGATACTGATTGAAATGGTGGATAACCAAGCTAAAGGCATTGTTCACAATGCGCAAAGTAGAAAGCTTGTATCCCCATTGGCGCTTGCGGTGTTTGTCTGGATCTTCCTGATGAACTCCATGGACTTTTTACCAGTCGATTTGTTTCATGGCATCTTTGTGGCAACCGGGTTGGACGCCTCAATTCACTACTTCCGTGTGGTGCCAACAGCCGACTTGTCGACTACCTTGGGTTTATCTACCTCGGTTTTGTTGATTTGCCTCTTCTACAACATCAAGATCAAAGGTATGGGCGGCTGGTTTCATGAATTGACCACAGCCCCATTTGGTGGCCATCCCATTTTGTGGCCCATCAACTTTGCATTTCAGATGATTGAATTTATGGCCAAAACGGTATCGCATGGTATGCGACTGTTTGGCAACATGTATGCCGGTGAATTGGTGTTCATGTTGATTGCGCTCATGGGTGGCACTGCTGCCCTTTCATTGACTGGAATTTTGTTGCCTTTGGGGCACATCATTGCAGGTTCAGTTTGGGCCATATTTCACATCATGATTGTCGCGCTGCAAGCCTTCATCTTCATGATGCTTACCCTGGTTTATATTGGTCAAGCGCACGACGCGCATTGATTGATAGATTCAATTTCAGTTTCTCAACCTTCCATCAACATCCTTAGGAGCAACAATATGGAACACGTCCTCGGTTATGTCGCACTCGCAGCTGGCCTCATCATTGGTTTGGGTGCCATCGGCGCATGTATCGGTATCGGCATCATGGGCAGCAAGTACCTTGAAGCTGCTGCTCGTCAGCCAGAACTGATGAACGAACTGCAGACCAAGATGTTCTTGTTGGCCGGTCTGATTGACGCCGCTTTCCTGATTGGCGTCGGTATCGCCATGATGTTCGCTTTTGCGAATCCCTTTGTCTTGAAGTAATTACTGACCAGACCCAAAGAAAGGTGTTGTCGTGAGTATTAACGCAACCCTGTTTATTCAAGCGATCGTGTTTGCGATCTTGGTGTGGTTCACGATGAAATTCGTGTGGCCACCCATCGCATCTGCCTTGGATGAACGTGCACAAAAAATCGCCGACGGTCTTGCTGCTGCAGACAAAGCCAAATCCGAACTCACCAACGCCAACCAGCGTGTTGAGGCCGAATTGGTGAAGTCTCGCACGGAAACAGCGTCGCGTTTGGCTGACGCCGAAAGACGCGCCCTGGTCATCATTGAAGAGGCCAAGGCTCGTGCAACGGAAGAAGGCAACAAAATCATTGCTTCGGCTAAAGCCGAAGCAGAGCAGCAGGCTGTTGGTGCACGCGAAGCTTTGCGTGAACAAGTAGCAGTTCTGGCCGTCAAGGGTGCTGAGCAGATTCTCCGTAAGGAAATCAATGCTGGTGTTCATGCGGATCTGCTGAGCCGCCTCAAGACCGAGCTGTAAAAAGCCCAAGCCAGAGAAGACTATGGCAGAAATTGCTACCATCGCCCGCCCTTATGCTGACGCGCTTTTTAAGGCGCAGGCATCCGACCTCGCTGGCACAGCCATTTGGCTGGATGAACTCGCTGCAGTGGCAGAAAATGCGCAATTGCAACAGTTTGCCGACAGCCCAAAAGTGTCCGATGATCAGGTTTTTGAACTGATTTCAGGTGTGCTATCTACACGTCAAAGTGTTGATTTACCCGAGGCTGGAAAAAATTTCCTGCACTTGGTGATCGAAAACCACCGTCTCAGTGCACTGCCTGAAGTCGCGCATCAGTTTCGGGCCCTTGTGAATGCACAAGGCGGAACCGCTGATGCCGTTGTACACAGCGCATTTCCAATTGACGCAGCGGCTTTGGCCGATTTGTCGTCAACGCTCGAAAAGCGCTTTGCTCGCAAACTCAACGTCAGCGTCGAACTGGATGCCTCCCTGATCGGTGGCATTCGTGTGGTGGTGGGCGACGAGGTACTGGATACCTCTGTCAAGGCCCGTCTGGAACAAATGAAATCGGCACTCACCGCGTAATGCGGATTGAGACCGGACATATTTAAAGAAAGAAGGAAAGAGTCATGCAACTCAATCCCGCAGAAATTTCTGAACTCATCAAGAGCCGCATTGAAGGGCTGTCCGCCAGCGCCGATATCCGCAACCAAGGCACAGTAGTGTCTGTGACTGACGGTATTGTTCGCGTTCACGGATTGTCCGATGTGATGCAGGGCGAAATGCTCGAATTCCCGTCCACAGCAGACGGCGCTGCCACCTTTGGCCTCGCCCTGAACTTGGAGCGTGATTCGGTTGGCGCTGTGATCTTGGGTGAGTACGAGCACATCTCAGAAGGCGATACTGTCAAGTGCACAGGCCGCATTCTGGAAGTCCCGGTAGGCCCTGAGTTGATTGGCCGCGTGGTCAATGCTTTGGGTCAGCCCATTGATGGCAAGGGTCCAATCAACGCCAAAATGACCGACGTGATCGAAAAAGTCGCTCCGGGCGTGATCGCGCGTAAATCGGTTGACCAACCTATGCAGACTGGCCTGAAGTCAATCGACTCGATGGTCCCGGTTGGACGTGGTCAGCGCGAATTGATCATTGGTGACCGCCAGACGGGTAAAACCGCTGTGGCCATTGACGCCATCATTAACCAAAAAGGTCAGAACATGACCTGCGTTTATGTCGCGATTGGTCAAAAAGCTTCGTCGATTAAAAACGTGGTGCGTGCGTTGGAGCAAGCGGGCGCGATGGAGTACACCATTGTGGTGGCAGCCTCTGCCTCTGAATCTGCAGCGATGCAATATGTGTCAGCCTACTCAGGTTGCACTATGGGCGAATATTTCCGTGACCGTGGTGAAGACGCCTTGATCGTTTATGACGATCTGTCCAAGCAAGCGGTGGCTTACCGTCAAGTGTCGCTGCTGTTGCGTCGTCCACCAGGCCGCGAAGCCTACCCAGGCGACGTGTTCTATCTCCATAGCCGTTTGTTGGAACGTGCTGCCCGTGTGAATGCCGATTACGTTGAAGCCTTCACAAAAGGTGCCGTCAAAGGTAAAACAGGTTCACTCACCGCATTGCCGATCATTGAAACCCAAGCCGGTGACGTGTCTGCATTCGTGCCGACCAACGTGATTTCGATCACCGACGGTCAGATCTTCTTGGAAACCAGTTTGTTCAACGCCGGCATCCGCCCTGCGATTAACGCCGGTATTTCGGTGTCTCGCGTGGGTAGCTCAGCACAAACCAAGATCATCAAAGGTCAGTCCGGCGGTATCCGTACTGACTTGGCTCAGTACCGTGAATTGGCTGCGTTTGCCCAATTTGCCTCTGACCTGGACGAATCCACTCGTAAGCAGTTGGACCGTGGTGCCCGTGTGACCGAGTTGCTCAAGCAAGCTCAGTACAGCCCACTGCCTATCAGCCTGATGGGTGCCAGTTTGTTCGCAGTCAACAAAGGCTTCATGGACGATATCGACGTCAAGAAGGTTTTATCCTTTGAACATGGCTTGCACGGCTATCTGAAAGACAAGAACGCCGCTTTGTTGGCCAAGCTTGAAAGCACAAAGGCCATGGACAAAGAGGCCGAGGCTGAATTGACCGCAGCTGTGACCGCTTTCAAGAAAAGCTTTGCTTAATTTCTACCTGATCAAAAGGAGCCGCTGATGGCATCGGGCAAGGAACTACGCACCAAGATCAAATCGGTGGAAAACACCAAGAAGATCACCAAG
>Ga0255128_1000394_pt1 | contig 20043 bp, 20 predicted proteins | sample Law_Miss_RepC_8d_FD_188562 | JGI IMG/M metagenome (GOLD analysis project Ga0255128, IMG submission 188562) | Freshwater microbial communities from St. Lawrence River, New York, United States - Law_Miss_RepC_8d | ecosystem: Environmental > Aquatic > Freshwater > River | place: USA: New York... | reverse complement strand
ATTCAGACGTTTGCTGGGGGCTCGGCATCTGGAGCCTTGGCGGGACGGGGTGGTTTGGGTCGGGGAGGCTTGCTGGTATGAATCAGCGCCATGGCTTTTTCCATTTCCCCATTCAATAACAAGGGCAGGGCTGTTACCGATCGGTGAATACTTTCATCAATGGCTTTTCTGTGCTCAAGCATGGGTTTTTTCAAAACCCAGCTGACGACTTCTGCCTTGTCTCCAGGGTGGCCAACGCCTATCCGAAGGCGCCAATAGTCGGCGGTGCCCAGCTGGGCATGAATATCGCGCAGGCCATTGTGTCCGGCATGGCTACCACCCCGTTTCAGCTTGGCCTCACCGGGGGGGAGGTCGAGTTCGTCATGCGCAACCAGAATTTCATCCGGCTGGATCTTGAAAAATCGGGCCAATGCACTGACTGACTTACCAGACAAGTTCATGAAGGTTTGCGGCTCGAGCAGCCACAAGTTTCGTCCGTTCACGGTGGTGCGGGCTAGCAGACCGTGGTAACTGCGATCAGGCACCCATGAAATTTTGAGCTCGCGGGCGACGGCATCTACCCACCAAAAACCGGCGTTGTGGCGGGTGTCTTCGTATTCGTTGCCCGGATTGCCCAGGCCGACTAGGAGTTTGATCATGGGAGTTAATTATCCTTGCGCGCCGAGCCTGTTCTTGGACGACGTGTCAAACCACAAAAAAGGCCCGCAGTGCGGGCCTTTTGCTTGGGGCGGTTAAGCCAAAGCGAGAAGATTACTTCTTGCCTTTGCCCTTGCCTTTGGCGTCGGCAGGAGCGGCCACAACAGGGGCTGCCACAACTTCTTCGACAGGAGCCACCACAGCCACCAGGACCGGGTTTTTCTTGCCATGTGTCACAGGCTTGCAACCGGCAGGCAAAGTAATGTCGTTCAGGTGGAGGGACACACCTTTGGTCAGGCCAGTCAAGTCCACCTTGATGAACTCAGGCAGGTTGGCTGGCAAGCAGGCCACTTCGATTTCGGTCATGACGTGGTTGACCAAGCACTTGTCGGTCTTGACGGCTTCAGATTCTTCTTCACCGCTGTAGTGCACGGGCACCTTCATGTGCAAAGTGGTGTTCGCATCGACGCGTTGAAAGTCGATGTGCTGAACCAATTGCTTGAAGGGGTGCATCTGATAGTCACGCAACAGGACTTGGCTCGACTTGCCGTCGAATTCCATCTCTAGGATAGAGGCGTGAAACGCTTCTTTTTTCAAGGCGTGCCACAAAGCGTTGTGGTCTAACTCGATCAATTGCGGGGCAATGTTTGCACCGTAAACAATGCCGGGGGTGCGGCCAGAATTGCGCAGACGGCGGCTCGCACCCGTACCTTGCTTGGAGCGCTCAAAAGCGACAAATTTCATAAGATTCTCCTAATGGGGCCCACCGCGACCAGTGTGGCCCTGACTCAAAAAAGCCAGCCAGTCCAAAGGACGGCTGGCCACTGTTGGCCTGCTGCAGATCAGGTTTGATCTGAAAACAGGCTCATCACCGACTCTCCGTGAGCAATCCGGTTGATCGTTTCAGCGATCAATGGTGCCACGGAAAGTTGGCGAATTTTGGAACACGCTGCCGCTTCGGCTGACAGCGGGATGGTGTTGGTGACCACGACTTCGTCCAAGGCTTCGCCTTTGGCAATTCGGTCGATGGCCGGACCCGAAAAAATCGGGTGCGTGCAATAAGCGTAAACTTTTTTGGCGCCGCGCTCTTTGAGCACTTCGGCGGCTTTGACCAAGGTGCCCGCAGTGTCGATCATGTCGTCCATGATCACGCAGTTACGGCCTTCAATCTCGCCAATAACGTGCATGACTTCACTCACGTTGGCTTTGGGGCGGCGTTTGTCGATGATGGCCAGGTCGCAACCGAGCTGTTTGGCCAGAGCGCGCGCACGAACGACACCGCCGACGTCGGGGGATACGACGATCAGATCGTCGTAATTTTGCCTGCGCAGATCACCCAACAAAACGGGGGATGCATAAATGTTGTCGACCGGGATGTCGAAGAAGCCCTGAATTTGGTCAGCGTGCAGGTCCATGGTCAGGACACGGTCAACACCCACAGCTTGCAACATGTTGGCTACCACCTTGGCCGAAATGGGCACACGGGTAGAGCGCGGGCGACGGTCTTGCCGTGCGTAGCCAAAGTAAGGAATGACGGCACTGATACGACCTGCCGAAGCGCGTTTGAACGCGTCGACCATGATCAGCAATTCCATCAGGTTTTCGTTGGTGGGCGCGCAAGTGGACTGGACCACAAACACTTCACGAGCACGGACGTTTTGTTTCAGTTCGACGGTGACTTCTCCGTCAGAGAACCGACCCACATCGACTGCGCCGAGTTGGGTGCCAAGACAATGCGCGATTTCCGCCGCCAAAACGGGATTGGCGTTGCCGGTAAACAGCATGAAATCGGGTGGGAGTGAAGCAGGCTGCATGTGCATTCCAGCGATCAGAAAAAAGGGCCTGTACGAATGAACGTATTTGGCAGGGGAAGAAGGACTCGAACCTTCGAATGCCGGAATCAAAATCCGGTGCCTTAACCAACTTGGCGACTCCCCTACACGGGTTATTTGCTTAAAAAAACAAACAACCGATTAACTATCGCTGGAAGCCCAACCTTTTAAGGGATGAACATCCAAATTGCTGCATTTACGCACTTGCCAATGGTTTGGAACCGGATTGAGCGAAGTGCCCGGGGTGCAGCGAGCAAACACTGCGCTTCCAGAACCTGTCATTTTGCCGTTCAGTCCTGAGTCGGCAAACACCTTAAGTGCTTGATGAACATCAGGGCAAATTGCAGAAGCAACAGGCTGCAAATCATTGCGACCAAAGTCGTATGGCTCTGCAGCAAAGAGCGAAATTATAGCAGGCTTTGTTGAGCGGTTTAGCTCAGGATGCTTAAAAATTTGAGAGGTTTCCACCCCGCTGGGAGGTTTGATGACCCAAAATTCCGCAGGGGGTAATTCAACCGGGCTAATTTTTTCACCGATGCCCTCCACCCAGGCATTTTGGCCGCGCAAGAAAAAAGGCACATCAGCGCCCAATTGCAAGCCCAGTTTTTCCAGTGTTTGGAGTCCCAGGTCCAGGCCCCAGAGTTGGTTAAGGGCCAGCAAGCAGGTGGCTGCATCGGAAGAACCGCCCCCCATTCCCGCTTGTGCGGGTATTTGTTTTTCAACGGAAATGTGAACCCCATAAGGGCATCCGGTTTGTTCTTGAAGCAGTTTGGCTGCACGGGTAATCAGGTCTTCGGGGGGCAATTGGAGCGTCAGGTCTTCTCGACTGATGCCGCCTCCCGGGCGTTTTTCAAAATGAAGTGTGTCACACCAATCAATGAGCATGAAGACCGATTGAAGCAAGTGATAACCATCGGGGCGCTGACCCATGATGTGCAAAAACAGGTTGAGTTTGGCCGGTGCAGGGACATCAAGCAGCGATTTCATGGATGCGATTATCACCAGAGTTCATTGGCACCGAATCACTGATCTAGCAAGATGCGTAAAACAGCTTCGGGTTCTGGAGAGACTCTTTTGGCACTGAGCCGACCTTGCAGGTGCTGGGACAAGTCCACCTGCCAACCCGGTGCGTCTCCGGTTCGCCCCGCCAGCCATTCAAACATTGCGGCAATGGGCAGTTCGGTGCCCGCTAACTGTTGGCTCAAATTTTGCAAATTGCTGCTGATGGTCTGGTCTGGACCTTTCTCCAATATGGCCAATTGGGGTGTCCAACTCAGGCGAGCCAAGGTGGTGCCAATCGGGCTTAACAAAATCATTTGCCCTTGTTCAGCTGAGCCGTTCAATTCAAATGTGACACTCCAATTTTGAGGTGGCGTGGTTTGTAATTGAATCGCCAGTCGGCCCGCCCAGAACGTCCCGATGTCGGCAGATTTGGGGGTGGGGGTGGCGCACCCCGCGATATTGAGCAAGACGAGGGCGCAAAAGCCAAACAAAGCCCTTCGTTGTGCCCTGCTTGGTTTCATGGCTTGAAATTGAAGCGTTTGAGCGTTTCGACCAAAGTTTCATTGTCTGCCTTGAGCAGCAAACCTTCGCGCCAGATCGTTCCTGCTTCACGGGTTTGCCCCAGCACCCAAAGTACTTCACCCAAGTGGGCCGCTATTTCGGCGTCGGGTTTGGATTTGTAGGCCGCTTTCAAAATAGTCGCCGCCTCTTGGTGCTTGCCTTGGCGAAAGATCACCCACCCGAGACTGTCCTGAATGTAGGCGTCTTGAGGGGCCAGTTGGACAGCTTTTTCTATCAACTCACGGGCCTCGTCTAGGCGAATATTTCGGTCTGCCAGTGAGTAACCCAGTGCATTAAATGGGTGTGCATCTTGTGGTGTCTTGAGCATGAGTTGGCGCAGCAAGACCTCCATCTCATCAAAGCGTTTGAGCTTTTCGCAGACCAGGGCCAGTTCTGACATCAATTCGTTGTCATCAGGCTGCTTGTCCAGGGCGGCTTTGGTCAGGGTGTAGGCGGCTTGGGCTTCGCGATGTTCGCGCAGCCACTGCGATTGGGCCAAAGTTTTGCGCCGCATTTGCTCGGCGTTGGTCGGAATCACCTGAGCCAATACGCTGCGTGCTTCATCCATGCGTCCTTGTTGGGCCAGCAAGTCAGCTTTGCGACTGGCTACTTTAATGGGGTCTGCACCAGCAGGCATTTGGGCCAACCATTGGTTGGCACGCTCTAATTGCCCCTTTCTTTGGCTGATTTGCGCAAGTGCCATCAACGCCTCGGCCAAGCCAGCGCGTTGCTCGGCGGTTTTACCTTGATTCACCAGCTGGACATAGGTTTCCAGTCGCTTTTCAGATTCGGCCAGTTGGGCGGTTTCTTGTAAAACCAAGCCATGAATCAGCCAGCCCTCTGCAAACTCGGGGTGTTTGGCATTGAGTTGGGTCAGTTGTTCAAGTGCCTCGGGGTAAATCTGCAGTGTTTGGGCGTATCCCAAGCGCAATTCCGGCGAAACATCGGTTTTCATGGCGGCATCCACCATGGGTTTGAGCGTACTTTTATTCGAGACCATCAGGCTGAGTGCCAACACCAAAGGTCCAGCGGCCTTGGGGTCGGCGGCGTGCCCCTTTTGTGCAGCGCTGACAGCCAGAGTGATTTGACCGGCATCGCGGCGCATGCGTCCCACGGTGGTCCAAGCTGAGGCCGAGGTTTGGGCTTTCGCAAGGGCTTGGGTGAGGGCTTTGGTGACCACGTCGGCCGCCAGAGTTTTATCCTGAATTTGAGAGAACAACCGGGGAATGGAGCCAATAGCGGCCGATTGCTCATCGTTTGGCAATTCGTTGATGGAGGTGGCAAGGGCTTTGCCAGCTTCTTCTACCTTGTTGAGTGCCAGCAAAATTTGAAGCACGTATCGATTGGCTTCCTTGGCACCAGGAATTTCCCTTTTCCAGGTTTGGGCGGCCTGCAAAGCAGCTTCGCCGGAGCGCGCTTGCAAAGCGATGTCAACGGCGCGCTGAAACAATGCCGGATCGCGTGTTTTACGTGCGGCATCCAGCAAAATGGAGAACCCACTGCCGGGCGAACCCTGGCCAGCGTTCAGTTCGCCGAGCAGGATTTGGTAAAAAAGGACGGCATCCAGTGCAGATTTACCCGGCGTGTTGTCGGCTTTTGGGGCCGCAGTTTGGGCCCAAGCACCGATGACACACGAGGACAAGACAGCAAGTCGAAACCAGAATTTCATGTGGGCCATCATAATCCAGCCAATTTTTAAATAAGTGCTGATGGGGTGGATTCCCACCTTTCCGCCTGATAAATGCATGCCTGAACTACCGGAAGTTGAAGTCACCCGCCGCAGTTTCGCCGATCGCATCGCCTCGGCAAAAATTATGGCCTTGCATATGGGTAAGCCTTTGCGCTGGCCTTTGGGAGCAGACCCTCAAAGTTTGGTGGGCAGGCAAGTTTGGGGGGTGCGTCGGCGCGGAAAATATTTGCTACTTGATCTGGATCAGGGGCTTTTATTGGTGCATTTGGGGATGTCCGGCAGCCTGAACTTTGCCCCTTCACAAGCTGCGGCCGGGCCCCATGACCACATGGATTTGGTCACGGATCGTGGTGTTTTGCGGCTTCACGATCCGCGCCGATTTGGTGCCGTGGTTTGGGCCCCGTCAGAAGATTCCCCCGAAGCGCAAAAACTCTTGGGGCGGCTGGGGGTGGAGCCATTGAATGGCCAATTTGATGTGCTCAGCTTTTGGCAGGCCCTGAAAAAGCGCCAGTCGGCGATCAAACAGGTTTTGCTGGCCGGGGATGTGGTGGTGGGCGTTGGCAACATTTATGCATCGGAAGCCTTGTTCATGGCCGGAATTCGCCCGACGACCCGGGCCGCGCGTTTGTCCAAACCCCGTGTTGCCAGATTACACGCTTCCATCGTTCAAGTGTTATCCCGTGCTGTAGATCAGGGCGGGAGTTCCCTGAGAGACTTTGTCAGTGCCGAGGGACGCACAGGCTACTTTCAGCTGGAAGCAGCGGTTTATGGCCGCGAAGGCGAGCCTTGCCGTGTGTGCTGCGGCCCCATCAAGTCGATGCTTCAGGGGCAGAGAACCACTTTTTATTGTCCGAAATGTCAAAAACCCTGACCCCATTACCTGTTGGATTCGCTCAACACATGGTGACCTGGCAGCGCGAGCATGGGCGGCAATCCTTGCCTTGGCAAAACACCCGGGACCCTTACCGTGTCTGGTTGTCAGAGATCATGTTGCAGCAAACGCAGGTGACCACGGTCCTAGATTACTTCCCAAGGTTTTTAGGACGATTTCCCAATGTTGCCTCTTTGGCTGCGGCCCAACAAGACGATGTGCTCGCTTTATGGAGTGGTTTGGGTTATTACAGTCGTGCGCGTAATTTGCATAAGTGCGCGCAGCAGGTCATGGCACGTTTTGGGGGCTCATTTCCTGACCTTGCGGAAGACCTGCAGACTTTGCCGGGCATAGGGCGCTCTACAGCGGCGGCCATCGCAGCGTTTTGCTTTCATGAGCGGGCCGCCATTTTGGATGGCAATGTCAAGCGTGTGTTGACCCGTGTACTGGCTTTTGGAGCCGATATGGCGGTTGCCAAAAATGAACGGGCACTGTGGGATTTAGCGCAAGCTTTGCTACCAGAACAGGCCGCAGACATGCCGCGTTACACGCAGGCCCTCATGGATTTGGGAGCCACGGTGTGCTTACCCCGCAAAGTGCAGTGCGACCACTGTCCTGTTAATGCCTTGTGTCAGGCCAAAAGCGCTGGAGAAGCCTTGGCCTACCCCGTGAAGACCCGAAAGATCAAACGCACCAGTGCCACCTTGTGGCTGCTTTGGGCAGTCAATGAAAAGGGACAGGTTTGGTTGCAAAAGCGGCCCGAAAAAGGCATTTGGGCGGGTTTGTTCAGTTTGCCCGTGTTTGAGACCGAGCAAGACTTGTTGGCCGCCGGGGGCCAGGGGCAAATGGTCGAGTACATCGCGTCTTGGAAACATGTCTTGACGCATCGCGACCTCTACCTGCACCCGGTGAAACTGACAACCAAATTTGCTGCCCCAACTCCCGCGTGTGAGGGGCAATGGGTGGATGCCTGTGATTGGCCTGATCTGGGTTTGCCAGCGCCGGTCAGGACTTTGTTGGTCAACGGTGGGCTCACGCAGGCCAATGGTCAACAGACCTCTTGAAGGGCGGCTTGACCTGCAGATTAAAGAGCGTCGAGTTCGCGGTGGCGCTTGAGCGTGAGCCAGCGCGCGGCAAAGTTGTGCGCCAATTGCTCCACCATGAAAACAGAGCGGTGTTGGCCCCCTGTGCATCCGATCGCAACGGTCACATAGCTCCGGTGATCGCGTTCAATGGCGGGAATCCACTGCTTCAGGAAACCCTCTATTTGCAATTGCATTTGCACGAACTCTTCGGATTGCCGCAAGTAGTCTTGCACTGGTCCATCCCGTCCAGTCAAGGCCTTTAGGGCGCATTCGTAATGTGGGTTAGGCAGCATACGGATGTCAAAAACGTAATCCGCATCGGTGGGAATGCCGCGTTTGAAGGCGAAAGACTCGAAAACCAGCGTCAGCTGGGCCAATGGGGCGCTGACCAAGGTCTTGATGTAGGTTTGCAATTGAGCCGAGCGCAGCAGGCTGGTGTCGATGACGTGTGCCCGTTCACGCAAGTCGGCCAAGAGTTCGCGTTCAAACTGGATGGTTTCCAGCAAGGCTTTATCGCCTTGTGGTTTGGAGCCGCCCGACAAGGGGTGTTTACGACGCGTTTCTGAATATCGGCGTTGCAAAGTGTCTGAGGTGGCATCAAGGAATACCGACTTGACCGTCATGCCCATGTCGCGCAGCAGGGTCATCTGCTCCGGCATCAGGTGCAAGGAGTTGGCGCTGCGCACATCGATGGCAATGGCCAGTCGTTGTTCTTTTTGCTGTTCTTCGAGCTTGACGAACGAGATCAGCAATTCGGGGGGCAAATTGTCTACACAGTAATAACCGGCGTCCTCGAGTGCGTGCAGCGCTACCGATTTGCCGGAGCCGGACATGCCGGTAATCAGGATGATGTCCATGCTCAATTAGGTGTTGTGATGCGGGCGAGGGGAGGTTTAGCAGTGTCGCCCAGCATTTCTCTGGCATGGGCCAAGGTGGTGGCGGACAGTTTTTCGCCGCCCAGCATGCGGGCAATTTCACTGATCCGTTCTTCCCCAAGCACGGCACGCACTTGGCTACTGACTTGCCCCTTGGCGGCCGCTTTGCTCACCAGCAAGTGTCGGTCTGCACAAGCGGCCACTTGGGGCAGATGGGTCACCGCCAGCACTTGACGGTGCTGGCCGAGTTGCTTCATCAAGCGCCCCACGGTTTCGGCCACAGCCCCGCCAACGCCAGAATCCACCTCATCAAAAATAAGTGTGCCAGCTTGTCCCAGTTCACTGGTGGTGACCGCAATGGCCAACGCAATGCGCGACAACTCGCCACCCGAGGCCACTTTGCCCACCGGGCGCGGGGTGCTGCCCTCGTGTCCTGCCACCAAAAAACTCACTTCTTCTAGACCGTGTTGTGCAGGGTTTTCGAGGGGCTGAAGTTGGACTTCAAACCGACCGCCTTGCATGCCAAGTTGTTGCATGGCGGCGCTGACCGCTTTCGCAAGGGGCTTGGCGGCCTGCTGGCGCTGCCGGGAGACTTGTTTGGCCGCCTGTAAGCAGGCGGTTTGGGCGGCCTGGGCAGCTTTTTGCAGGCTTTCTAGATCAGCGGCGGCGTCCAGTTGGGTCAATTCATGGCGCCAGTCCCGCAGTGTCTGCGGCAATTCGTCGGGTGTTTTCTTGTAGCGGCGTGCCAACGAAAGCCAGAGGCCCATGCGCTCGTCGAGTTGAGCCAAGTGTTGCGGGTCAAGGTCCGTTTTTCGCAAATAACTGTGCAGGCTATGGGCAACGTCTTCGGCTTGGGCTTGGGCAGAGGCCAGCACTTCGGCCAGCTCATTGAACTCAGGTTCAAACTGACCCAGCGATTGAAGTGTTTGAATCGCCCGGGACAACTGCCTCAGCGCGCCCCCGTCGTCTTCGCCTTCAAGCAAAACGCAAGTCTGGTTGGCGCCATCCATCAGGGCCTGCGCGTTGGCCAGGCGGCTGTGTTGGGTGCTCAGGTCTTGCCATTCATCGGGCAATGGGTTGAGTTTTTCGAGCTCGCCGATTTGCCAGGCCAAGCGCTCACGCTCGATGGACAGGGTATTTTGGGCTTGGCGTGCATCGGTCAGGGTTTGTTCCGCTTGTCGCCAGGCCATCCAGGCGGCTTTGAGCGGTCGGGTGTCTGTGCCTGCATAAGCGTCCAGTAAACCTCGCACAGCGTCAGGCCGGGTCAGACTTTGCCAAGCATGTTGGCCGTGAATGTCGAGCAATTGCTCGCCCAGTTCGCGCAGTTGTGTGGCGGTGGCTTGGCTGCCATTGATCCAGGCACGGCTTTTGCCCGATGTGTCCACGGTTCGGCGCAGCAGCAATTCAGGACTGGCTTCAAAACCAGCCTCTTCGAGCCAAGCCAGAATGGCTGGTGTGGGTTCGAATTCGGCACAAACCTCGCAACGGGCGGCACCCTCACGCACCACGCCCGACTCTGCACGCGCGCCCAACGCCAGCTGCAGGGCATCGATCAGGATGGATTTGCCCGCGCCGGTTTCTCCGGTCAGCACGCTAAAACCGCTGCCCAGATCAAGGTCCAGTTCATGCACGATCACAAAGTCGCGCAGGGTCATGTGCGTCAGTGCCACGGCTTAAACGCCCCCTTCATTCCAGTGCATTTTTTTGCGTAAAGTGTCAAAATAATTCCAGCCAGCAGGATGCAAAAACCGCACCCTATGCTCTGAACGCTGGACCGTGATGCGGTCTCCAAGGGTCAGATCGGCCATGGATTGCATGTCGAAATTGGCACTCACGTACCGCCCGGCGACGATTTCGATGCTGATTTCGGACGTTTCAGGCAGCACGATAGGTCGATTTGACAAAGTATGCGGCGCAATTGGGGCCATGACCCAGCCCCCAATCGAGGGGTGCATCAGGGGGCCGCCCACAGAAAGTGAGTAGGCGGTTGAGCCCGTGGGGGTGGCAATGATCAGACCGTCAGCACGCTGATTGGCCACAAATCGGCCATCAACCTCGACCCGCAACTCCACCATGCCCGAAGTGCCGCCCCGGTTCACCACCACATCGTTCATGGCCAAAGCGCTGAAAACGCTGCGTTGGTCACGTAAAACATGGGCTTGCAGCACGCTCCGGTCTTCGGTTTGGTAATGGCCTTGCAGCATGGGCAGCAGCACATCCCGATAGCTTTGGATAGGAATATCGGTAATAAATCCCAGCCGACCTTGGTTGATTCCGATAAGCGGGAGGGCGTAGCGGGCCATTTGGCGGCCAATGCCCAGCATGGTCCCGTCGCCCCCAATCACCAAACCCAGATCGCATCGTGTGCCAATCTCGGCGGGGTCCAGCATGGGGTATTGGTTCAGGCCCGTGTGTACAGCGGTGTCTTTGTCCAGCACGACTTCGCAGCCTTGACGGGTGAGGAACTGGGCAACATCGTCCAAAACCAGGCGTGAACTCTCCAAAGCCCCCCCCTGGGTGGTGGCATGGTATTTGCCAAAAAGCGCGACATGACGAAATTTGGATCTCATGCGCAAATTACATCATTAAAATGGCCTGATGCTAGATGATCGTGCCAAGTTATTGCTCAAAGCGCTGGTTGAACGCTACATCGCCGACGGACAGCCCGTGGGCTCACGCACGCTCTCTAAGGCCTCGGGACTGGATCTGTCACCGGCCACCATCCGTAACGTGATGTCCGACTTGGAGGAGCTGGGTTTGATCGCCAGCCCCCATACCTCCGCCGGTCGGATACCGACCAGTCGGGGCTACCGTCTGTTTGTGGACACCATGCTGACCGTCCAAAGAGACGGTTTTGAGACCCCGGCGCTGATGCCCGACCAGCCGCAAAAAGTGATTGCCAGCGCAGCCAACCTGTTGTCTAACTTGTCGCATTTTGTCGGGGTGGTCATGACCCCCCGCAGGGCTTCGGTGTTCCGGCACATCGAGTTTTTGAGATTGTCCGAGCGGCGCTTGCTGGTCATCATTGTCTCGCCCGAGGGCGATGTGCAAAACCGGATTTTGTTCACCGAAACGGACTATTCGCAAAGTCAGCTGATCGAAACTTCCAATTTTCTGAACTCCCACTATGCGGGCATGGCCATTGAGCAAGTGCGCAGCAGGGTTCAGCAAGAACTTGTCAGCTTGCAAACTGAAATTGCCACCCTCATGCAAGCTGCTGTCCAGGTCAGCACCGAAGCTCTGGCAGATGACCAAAACGAAGTCGTGATCGCAGGGGAGCGTAATTTGCTCTCGGTCAGCGACTTTTCAAGTGACATGGGCCATTTGCGTCGGGCATTTGAGCTGTTTGAACAAAAAACGCAGCTCATGCGCTTGCTCGATGTGTCTAGCCAAGCAGAAGGTGTGCGTATCTATATAGGAGGCGAAAGCCAGATCGTTCCCATGCAGGAGTTGTCGGTGGTGAGCTCGCCATATGAGGTGGATGGCCAGATTGTTGGCACTTTGGGAGTCATAGGCCCCACCCGCATGCCCTACGACCGCATGATCCAGATTGTGAACATTACTTCTCGTTTGGTCAGCAACGCATTAAGCCAGTCCAAGTAAAACACCCCCTCCGTGCCACTACAATCAACGCTTCGGTTGGGGCGTTAGCTCAGTTGGTTAGAGCAGAGGACTCATAATCCTTTGGTCCACGGTTCAAGTCCGTGACGCCCTACCATTCAATTCTTCAAGTCACTTTGTACAACGCTGCAAAGTGACTTTTTTTATGGGCGTGTTCCAAGTTGACGCACGCTGCCAGCACAGTAGTTCCACGCTGCGGGGCTGTGTTCTATGACGAAACGCCACGCTGACACACCGCTGGCGGCAGTAGCAGCCACCGTCAAAACCAGCAAGCAACGCACTATAGATGCGTTGATACAAGCATCGCCCAGCGTCGTGCTGCTGCGAGACGGTGAATTGGTGCTTTATCGCCGCACACGCAGCCTGCTTTACCAGTGCCGCTTCAAGTTGGCAGACGGCAAGTGGCACAGATTCTCAACACGCAAAGCCAGTTTAGAAAACGCCATTGCTGCTGCCTGCGATATGTATGACGAAGCCAGATACCGTCAACGGCTGGGCTTAGCACACAGAACACACACTTTCGCACAGATAGCCTCAATCACGCTGGCAGAAATGCGTCAGCAAATTGACTTGAGCACTGGCAAAACTGCGGTTCATTCCTACGCCACCTGTATTGAAAAATACTTCTTGCCCTACTTTGGTGACAAGGTGTTGGAGGAGTTGACGCACACAGATGTGCGTGAGTTTGAGTTGTGGCGGGACAGGCAGATGACAAGGAAGCCCAAAACATCAACGCTGAACAATTTCACAACGGCTTGGAACCGTGTGATAGCCACTGCTGTAGAGCGTGGCTTTATCAGTGAGCGTGTGCCCGTGCCCAAACTCACAGCAAAGGGAGTGAAGGGCAAGGCACGACCTGGTTTCAGTGAAGACGAAATCAAACACCTGCTGGCGTTTATGGAAGGTTGGCAACACGAAGGCGTCAAGTCAGTTGAACGGGAAATGCGTCCATTACTGCGTGACTATGTGGAAATGTTGCTGCTGACAGGTATGCGGCACGGCACAGAAGCAATGGGCATCTGCTGGCGGCACTTGGAATGGCACACAGACAAGGGCGTTCGCTACCTGCGTATTTGGGTTGATGGCAAGACTGGTGGGCGTTGGCTCATTGCCAAGCACAGGGCAGTGGAGGTGTTGAAACGCCTACACGCAAGACAGAAAGACATTGCTGGAATGTCGTTTGAAACGACATTCGCAGAACGAGTGCCCCACAAGTTGTTCAGGTTCAGTGACGGCTATCAACCACCAAGCCTCAACGGAACCTTTAGGCGGCTGATGCGGGACACGGGCTTGTTGAAGAACGAAGACGGGCAGAACAGAACGCTCTACAGCCTACGACACACCTACGCTACTTTTGAACTCCTGCGTGGTGGCACTGACATACACACGCTCAGCAAGCAGATGGGCAACTCAGCGGCAATGATTGAGCGGCACTACTCAAAGTTGACGGCAACTATGGCGGCGGATAGGTTGGCTTGAGTGAATTCAATTTTAAAAAATTAGAACCGTAATCTTTTATCTCGTTCTTCTCGCCATTTTTCCATTCCTTGAAAATTATTTTTATTTGAATTGCTGTCATTTTCCAAGTCATCAGTCTTTGACTTTAGGTTTTTAATTTCTTTTTTTAATTTCTCAATCTCTCTTGAGTTTGAATTATTGCTTGCGGCAGACTTTTGATTTTGAGGTAAATTTTTATTTAAAAATTCAGATAATCCAGTTTTTGAGCACTCTGATGCAGAGATTCCTCTATTTGTTAATTCATTAACTATGGAGGTAAATTTAAATTCTGATGCGTTGTGTTTGGATAGAATTAATTGATTGCAAAGTTCAATTGCTTGAAAGTTTTGTAAGTTTAAATTTGCTTGTTTTGTTGTTTTACATCCAGATATGGATAAAGCCAATAGCAAAATAAAGATTAATTTAATCATTTTATTTGAAGAGTTTGTGGCGATTGTTATCAATGATGCTCTTTACTTTCATGTTGCTTTCATGAAGTGTTTCAAATTGTCTGTAATTCTTCCATGCGATTAAAGAATATTTTGATATTTCTTGAAAGGCTTTGAAAAATTCGTTTTTATCATTATTGTTTTGCATGTCAGCATCATACTTGTTAATGGCTTTATTGTAGCCATTGACTGCAGAGACTTTGGTGATGTTATTGATTTTAACTTCGTTGTAAATATAGATGCATTTAACTGATTTCTCAATCCACTCGTTAGAAACATTGCCTTGTAATATATCTTTTTTTGCTTTGGCTTCAAGTGGTTGACTATCAATTCCAATTGCATCTTCATAATTTGATGTTTTGTAGAATTCATGAATTGATGCGTATGCTTTTCTGGTTGCATTGCTGTGCTCAAGAAATACAGATAGTAAATTCCAATGCTTTTTCAAATTTTCTTGAAGAAATGACTTTTCGTCTTGCGTTAGTAATGGATCGCTTAAATTTTCTGGTTTAGTAGAGTGTCCAATATTTAAAAGAATTTTAAATATTGCAGTGCATTCAGCCAAATCTTTGGCAATAGAAGTATCTTGAATTTGCGTAATGGATTGTGCATTTAATTTAAATGGAAAAATTAAAAATGCAATTAGATAAAGAATTTTTAAGTTCATTTTGAAATATTTCAAATTAGATGTTGAATGTTCTAATTTTACTATGCTTCATGTGGGAAGGCAATACTTGATAGTGGATTATTTTTATATATATATTGAACAAATTTTAGTTATAAAATAAGGTTTCTGGTATTTAGTGAAAAATGGTAGACGAAAAAAAGCCCGCACATTGGCGGGCTTTTTCTATTGTGTCGTTCAAAACAACATTGGTTTAAGGTGTGCTGGCACTCTGCTTGCGGCGGGCAAGGCGTTTGACACGACTCATCACCTCACGCATTGAGCCATTGGCAGCGGTAATCTCAGCCGTCAATTCAGTGTCGTTCAAAACGACATTCAAATCAGCAGCAACCTTGCGGGCAATGGGCAGATATTGGCTGTCTTTGGCAGCGTTCATCTCAACCAAAACGCACCTGTCTTTCAATCCCTTGTCCAACGACGAGATGTTGTTGGTGGTGAGAATGAAGATGGCACGCTTGGTGTTGAGCACTGACTTGAGACTTTGCTGTGCCTGTTTTGACAGGTTGTCAACTTCGTCCAAAATCACATAGTGAAGCCCACTGACATTCAGTGAAACAGTGCTGGTTATTTTGTCCAGCAAGGTTGTCACTTGGGGTCCGTTGAAGCCCTGCTGACAGCCAATGAACTTCTCAGGCATATTCAAGCCGCCGTTAGTGCGTCCCATTTCAATACATTCAGGTAGCATCTTTGCCAGCGTTGTTTTGCCAGTGCCAAAAGCACCATACAGCAGAATGCCGCACTTGCCGTCGTCAGGCAGTTTTTCTGTGCCGCAAATGATTTCGTCTATGCGGTGGAAAGACTCTTCGTTGCCATAAATGATTTCATATGGGTTTTGGGGGGTGTAATTGTTGGTAGTCATAAAAGTTCCTTTAAAAATAATGTCGTTTTGAACGACAGATAAACAGGGCAGTGAGCAGCCCCGTGCTGCCCACTTGCCCACTAATCACGCAGCCTTCTTTTGCTCTGCGTAAAGGGCGGCAAAGGCGGCATTGACAGCCCCGCCTGCCCGTGTAAAGCCACGCACTACAAAAGCACCTTCTGCGTTTTGTTCAGCAATCAGCAGGCAGCAATCACCCATAAACTCGCCGTCAGCCAGCAGCGAGAGTGCCTCTGATTTCACAGTTGCCAATTCAGGCAGCGTGTCAAATGATTGCCGTGCCTGTTCAACTTTGACAGCAGGTTTGACGAAGGTGGCACTTTGGCTGAGGCGGATTTCTTGTATGCCGCCGTTCTGCTCAATCCACTCTGCCAGTTGCGTTGCTTGGACACGCTTTTTGATGGCTTCCCGCAGCACCAGTGAGTAGGTGCTAAGGCGGCGTCTGTCCACATTGCCAAACACAGCCTTTACGACACGGGTGGCAGGTGGTGCGTCTTTCTTGTAAGAGTAGCCACGCAGTTTGTAGAAGGCTTCCAAACCTGCGTTGCGTTGCTTGGCAAGTTCAGGCGTATCTGCTTGGGCAATGGCAAGGCATTTGGCAAGCACGGCATACAGAGCCAGGTTGCTGGTGCGGTAAACACCCTGTTCCCAAGTCTCACGCTCAGTTTCCAAATCTGCCAGCACCTTTGTAAGCGGCTGGGCAACGGCAAGGGGGGTTAAAGTGATTTCGTCGTTTTGAACGACAACATTGGCGGGTTGAACGGCAAGAGACATAGCGATAGCATTTGACATAGGGTTCTCCTTTGATTGTCAGATTAAAAGATAAAAAAGTTAAAGAAACAGCGTCAAAAGACGCAAGCACTAAAAAGTGCTTAAAGTGGCATAAGCCATTGATTTTTAAAGAACATTTGACTTGAACGACGATTCGTTTAAGATGTATCTATTGTAAGTTTTTGGGCTGTTTTTGAGACCCTGTATTCATAATCGTGTAATTAGAGTGTTAAAGAAATGAGCATTGTTTTTAAAGCCCAGCACCCCATCTTTGGGCGGGGTAAAAAGCCGTTGGGCTTGTCCTACCAGCAACGCAGCCCCTACTACTGGTGGTGGGAGTTTTTGCGGCGGAATGCGGACTACGATGACTGCTGTGCTGCTGGTGGCACAGGTGTTTTGGCAGGGCTCTACGCTGACTTTGGTGTCGTTTCAAACGACAACTTCAAAGAGTGGTGGGCAGGGCACGGGTTCCGTCTGTTTGCGGAGCAGGCAAAGCCCATCAAATTGTTTGAACTGGACAACGCTGGGGAATGGGACAGCAGTTGGACAAAAGACGCTGTGATGGTGGTGGCTGTGCCGCTGGACATACCCAAACGCAACCTTCAGGGCTTCTTTGCCCGTTTGCTCAAAGAGCGGCACGGCGGCAAGCGTGGGCGTAAGGCACTGAGTGATGCGGACGCCAGCAATGCCCGTTATCCCTTGCACCGCAATGTCAGCATCCACACTCTGCGTATTCAACTGGCTGTCTATGACGCTGTAATGGAAGCACGAGCCAGTGAGAAGAAAATCACGCTGGCACAGATTGGGGAACGGCTGAAACTGGTGCCCAAATCCAACAAACGAACAGAGGGCGAGGTGATGGATGCGGCAAGGCGGCGTTCAGTGTTGGCGGCAACTGTCAGCCGTCACTTCAAAGATGCCCAACGCATCGTTGCCAACACGGCAAAAGGGCAGTTTCCCAACAGTGATTGATGCTGTCGTTTAAAACGACATTCAAACCAACTCAACAGCACGGCGTTTAACGTCGTCATTGACGGTGACATAACGCTGGGTTGTGGCAATGCTCTTGTGCCCTGCCAATGCGGCAAGCACGAACACTGAAACGCCCTGTGACGCAAGACTGGTTAGAAATGTTTTTCTGCCTGAATGCGAACTGGCGTTGTTAACACCCGCACGGCGATACACCCAATGAAAGTGCTGAGCCAGCGTGTTGGGGGAAAAGTGACGGCGGGGTCCCCTGTGTGATGGGAACAAGGGCAACGTTGGGTCCTTGTTGGTGCGTGTCTCAATGTAGTCAGCCAACTCCTCCTGTAAGCGGCTGTTGATGAAGATGGTACGGGCGTGTTGGTGTTTGACACGATGTGCTGCCAAAAACACCTCGCTACGCACAGAGCCCTTGCTGTCCAACACATCGCCAAGCGTGAGCCCAGCAACTTCTGAAACACGCAAGCCCGCAGCAACCGTCATCATCAGCATTGCCCTGTTGCGTTGTGCGTAGGGTTGCGTTGCCGTGTATGCCAAAACCGTTTGTAGTTCTGCGGGTGTGAGTGATTTTGCTGCTGCCATTTCGTGCTCCAAAAAATTTGTTGTTGTTAGTGTGTTTTCTTTGCGGCTGGTTGAGCAAGAGAAACCCGTCAAGTTGGCGGGTTGATGCTGAGTTGTTCAAAGACAAGAGGTTGTGCCGCCGTCCAAGCAGTTTGTATATTCTGTTTGGACTCCTGTGTATTTACGCCGCAGCGTGGGCAGTGGGCAACGAAACGAGCAAGACTGCGTAAAAAGCCCTACAACGCAACTTTGACAGCCGCCAGCATCGCAGCGAGCAAGGAATTCAAAACGACAGCGTGTAGGGCTGATTTGAGGTGTTGCTGCGTATTGCTGCCCAAATCTCAGTTGCTGCCACAAAAAAATTTTCTGCGTAATTTCTGCGTGGTGCTGGGATCTTGGGTGCTGGTGATTTGCTCTAACTGGCTCACTGAACAAGAGCGTGGTAATTGGAAAGTTTTGCCTTTGAGGTTCTGTGTGTGATGTGTTGTTTGAAGAGCGAACTGCGTCGCTCGTGCTGTCGTAATGCTCAAGTCGCTTCGCTCTGTCGCATTACTCAGCACCAGTTGCTTCGCTTTGATTTTTGACTTAGAGACTTTTGGTAGATTCAACCCACACTGAGCCAACACAGGGCTCAGTGTGGATGGGACTCTTTTGGTGAGTTCGTTACCACAGCACTTCAGCACAACCATTTCTGGTAAGGGCGGTTTCGCTGTCTCCTTTTATGTGCTGCTTTGAAACGCAGCGTCTGCGATGGCTGAAGTGCCAACCCGTCGCAGTGTTCGCAAGTTGCCGTGTACGCAGGGCTTGCTCGTGATGCTGAAGGCTTAGAGCCTTCCATCTTTGTGCCGTTGTGTGTGCTTTGTCTGTAATAGGTGGCAAACCATAACAACACTGATGAAGTGCTTTTGACAAATCTTTGCTACTGCTCAAATCTTCCTTCCCTGCGACACCGTTGTCCAGTTGCTGGGCGTCATAACAAGTGAGTGACGCTGCTCGTAATCAGTAGTGATAAATGGCAGCACAGAGACTGTGATTCGCTCTGCCTGTCAGTTTTATTTAGCCGTAACCAAACAATCACCACATAAAACTGAATAAATGTTTGGTGCCTTTGTCAGCATCTTTGTGCGTCTGTGGCACTTTGACACTGATGGCAAAAAATCAGGTTGTCCAAGCCCGCAGTCTGAAAATAAAGTTAGTTCATTGCTACACAGAAAGGACAACGCAATGACAGCACTGGCAGGTTTGAAATTGACAGCGGCACAAAAGCCCACGCAGATGAGCCCCGTCCAACAACGCCGCAACAAGTTGGCAAAACGCTTGTGGGAACAGGCAGAGTTGGCACGGGCACAGCAAGCGGGCACGACATTCGCTCCCAAACGCTTTCGCTCTGTCGTTCAAAACGACACTGGACAACGCATCCAAGTTGAGCAAGCCAAACGCATCAAGCAATGGTGGTTTGTTGCTGACAGCGGAAAGTTGGTATTGAGCGTGAGATACGGCACCAAGTTGCTGGAACTGGCTAAGGGCAAGTGGGCAGTGGAAGTGGGCACAGAGAAAGATTTGGTGCCCACGCTGGAACTGCTGAAGGGTGCTGTGCTGTCAGGTGAGTTGGACACGCAGATTGAAGCGGCAGCCAACAAACTGCGGGACGGGTTTGGCGGGTAAGGATTTGGCAGGGTGTTTGGTGGGGGTAAATACTTGATGCGTATTTACGAATTAGTCATCAAGCCCATCAAACCCAAACCGCCAATGACGCTGCCACAGGCACGCATACACGGCTTGAAGCAGGGTGTTGAACGCAGCAGGCAGCAACTGAAGCAAGAACAAGAACGCCAACGACAGCAGCGTGAAAACCTACGCAAGCAGAAGCAACTACAGCAACGCTAAAGGCTTGCGTGTTGCCCTGCTCAGCAGCGTGTTGTGCCGCTGAAATGGCACGGAATGACGCAAATGCACGGGTTTTTGGCAATGAAATGTAGTGATTAGAAAATGATGGTGAGACGAATGGCAGGTATAGTGAAAATACTTTTTGACACGCACCCAACT
>Ga0255128_1000393_pt1 | contig 20051 bp, 18 predicted proteins | sample Law_Miss_RepC_8d_FD_188562 | JGI IMG/M metagenome (GOLD analysis project Ga0255128, IMG submission 188562) | Freshwater microbial communities from St. Lawrence River, New York, United States - Law_Miss_RepC_8d | ecosystem: Environmental > Aquatic > Freshwater > River | place: USA: New York... | reverse complement strand
TCAACGGCGTGCGCATTCCCCGCCTCAAAGACCTGTTTGAGCTGGTCAAAGCCCAAGGCAACACCCAAGTCCGATTCGCCATCGAAACCAAGATCACCCCACAGCGGCCCGACCAAACGCCCGACCCCGAGCGCTTTGTGCAGCTGCTGCTGCAAGAAATCAAAGACCACGGCATGAGCGAACGGGTGCAGATTTTGTCGTTCGACTGGCGTACCCTGCAGGCCGTCCAAAAAACCGCCCCGGGCATGCCCACGGTTTACATCACGGCGCAACTGGCGGCGCTGGACAACCTGGGCATCAAGTCAGGCCAGCCCTCGGCCTGGACTGCGGGATTTCAGCACGCGCAATACGGCTCAGTGCCCAAAATGATCAAGGCCGCAGGCGGCTCGCATTGGTCATCGTTCTGGCGCGAACTCGATGCTCAAAAAGTGCGCGAGGCCCAAAGCTTGGGCCTCAAAGTGTTGGCCTGGACCGTGAACGACCGCCAAAGCATGGGCCAGATGCTGGACCTGGGGGTGGACGGCCTGGTGACCGACCGCCCGGACATCGCTGCCGAGCTGCTCAAGGAGCGCGGCATCCGGTGGTCAGCCCCGCGCTGAACGGCACCAGACCCTCGCGAGCCTGAGGATTTCAGGGCTGAACTGAAATCGGCGTGCCACGGTCCCGGTGCATCCACTGATAGACCAGCACCGGGAACATGATGGCCACGCCCAGCAAGCTGATTTTCAAGCCCGGCGCAATCAGGCACAGGGCACCGATGGCGCACAGCGCACGTTCCCAGCCCTTCATCACGGTCAACAGGTAACCGCTGAGCGCCGCAGCCAGCGCCACGATGCCCAGCACACAACCGGTGAAGGTGATGGCAAAGTCCGCCCAGGTGAAGCCCTTGGCCACCAACAGCAAAGAGGGCGAGAAGACAAACACAAAAGGCACCAGCACTTTGGCCAGGCCCAGGCGGAAGGCCATGTTGCCGGTCTTGAACGGGTCACCACCGGCCATGCCCGCCGCCGCATAAGCGGCCAGCGCCACCGGTGGCGTGATGTCGGCCAACACACCGTAATAAAACACAAAGAAGTGCGCCACCAAAGGCTCCACCCCCAGCTGCACCAAGGTTGGTGCGGCCACAGTGACCATGATGATGTAGTTGGCCGTGGTCGGGATGCCGCAGCCCATCAAGATGCAAACAATGCCCGTCATGAACAGCGCGGCCAGCAACGTCAAAGACTTGCTGTCGGCCATGAAGGCGGGCAACCAGTCCATCAAGAAAGCCGAGATCATCTGCGCCCAGCCGGTGATGATGAAGCTGATCTTGAAGCCTACGCCGGTGAGCGTGACCACGCCAATCACAATGCCCACCGTGGCGGCCGCAGCGCCCACCGCCAGCGCGTACTTGGCCCCGGTTTCAAAGGCTTCCAGCAGCACGGCGTTGTCAATGCGGCCCACCAAGCCCAGCCACTTTTGTCCAGCCCAAATCAGGGCGATGCCCAGCGCCAAAAAGCCCAGTTTGATGGTCTCGCCATCACTGCCCCAATCCACAAACGCCACCAGCGCCAGCAAGACATGCAACACCACCAGCATGAGCCAATTGGTGCTGCGGTTGCCCCACACCGTGGTGCTCAGGCCCACAATCATGCAAGATGTGATGCCGGTGAACGCCGCCAAATAAGGCGTGCGGCCCGACACCAATATCGCGATCAGCAGCGCCAATGGAATCAAGGTGGGCCAGCGCTGCTTGAAGGACTCGCGCAGCTTAGGCATTTCTTCCTCGGTCAGGCCGCGCAAGCCATAGCGCTTGGCCTCGAAATGCACCTGCATGAACACGCCAAAGAAATGCATGAAGGCCGGCACGATGGCCGCCGCGATGATGGTCTGGTAGGACACATTCAAAAACTCGACCATCAAAAACGCCGCCGCGCCCAACACGGGTGGCGTGATCTGCCCGCCTGTGGACGACGCGGCCTCAACCGCACCCGCAAACTCGCGCTTGTAACCCACTTTGATCATGGCCGGGATGGTGAGCGAGCCCACCGTGACCGCATTGGCCACCGAGGAACCGCTGAGCGTGCCGAACATGGCCGAGCCGAACACGCTGACTTTGGCCGGACCACCGGCATAACGCCCAGCCACCGTGGAGGCGATGTCCAAAAACAACTGCCCCAAACCAATGCGCGTGGCCAACACACCAAACAGCACAAAGTGAAAAACATAGGTGGCCACCACGCCAACCGCCACGCCATAAATGCCTTGGCTCGTCAGGTACTGGTGGTTGATCATCTGGCTCCAGCTCGCCCCGGCGTGCTTGAGCAAGCCCGGGAAATACGGACCGGTCAGGGCATATGCCGTGAAGCCCAGAGCAATCAAAGGCAAGGGCCAGCCCATGGAGCGGCGGGTGGCTTCGAGCAAGGTGACAAACAAGATGGAGCCCATGACCACGTCCATCGTGTCCGGGTTGCCCACCCGAAACGCCAGGTCGTCAAACACATAGGGGATGTACATGACGCTGGCCGCGCAGGCCAGGCCCAGCAGCCAGTCGATCAGGGGTACACCGCCTATGCTCAGGCGGCTTTTGGACACGGTGCTGTCGGCGTCAGACTTGGTCGCCGCAAACACCAAAAAAATCAAACCCAGCACAAAGGCCAGGTGCACACCCCGGTGGGTGGTCTCGCGCAACAAACCAAAACCGGCCGTGTAGAAATGGAAACCCGACAGGATGATGAGCAGCCATTTCACGATCACCGTGGCGGGTGGCAGCGTGGGCCGAAAGCGCATTTCGGGGTCGAACTTTTCTTCAAGTTCTTGCAAATTGCGCACATTGCGCTCCAAGGCTTCAGCCATACCTGTCCTTCACAACACAAGGCACTTAGGGGCCTTGTTCACAACACAGGGCGCCATGGCGCCCTGTTCAAACATCATCGCCCAGCTCGTGGGTTTGCCGCTAAAACGGCTTGGCGATCAGGCCCGTGTGAACACCACACTCGGCCTGATGCGCCACGCATCACTTGATCAGGCCAGCTTCCTTGTAGAAACGCTCGGCACCTGGGTGGAAAGGAATGCCCACGCCCTTGACCGCGTTTTCTTTGGTGATGAACTTGCCTTTGGCGTGGCCTGCAGCCAAGGTGTCCTGAGCGGCTTTGCCATACAGCGCCTTGGTGATCTGGTAGACGGTTTCGGCGTCGGCCTTGGCGCTGGTCACCCACTGGGCGCCCATGGCCATGGTCTGCACGGCGGGCACGTCCTTGTAAGTGCCAGCAGCGATCGTGTCCACGGCCAGATACGGGTTGGTCTTGCGCAGGGCATCGGCCTGGGGGCCGGCCAAAGGCACCAGCTCAATGCCCGTACCGCTGGAAGCCAACTCGGCAATTGCGCCCGCTGGCGCACCGCCCACAAAGAAGAAGGCATCGAGTGCGCCGTCTTTGAGCTTGTCACCGGCCTGGTTGGGCTTGATGTACTCGGGCTTGATGTCGCTTTCCTTCACGCCATAAGCGGCCAGCACAATGCGGGCATTGACCAAGGTGCCAGAGCCTGGCTCGTCCAGCGCCACACGCTTGCCCTTGAGGTCAGACACCGACTTGATACCCGAGCCCTTTTTGACCACCAGGTGGATGCTCTCAGGGTACAGGTTGGCGATCATGCGCAGGTCAGTCACTTTGGGCTTGCCTTCGTACACGCCCGTGCCGGTGTAAGCCCATGTGGCCACGTCCGACTGCGAGAAACCGGATTCCAAAGCGCCACCGGCCACGCCGTTGACGTTGGCCACCGAGCCGTTGGTGGCCTGGGCTGTGGCCACAATCTTGCCGGGCTGGCTGACCGCATTGGCGATCATGCCGCCCACGGGGTAATAAGTGCCTGCGGTTCCACCGGTGCCGATGCGGAAAAATTGTTGCGCTTGCACAGGTGCAGCGATGGCCGCAGCCAAACCCAAAACCAAAACAAGTTGACGACGCTTCATGATGAATCCTTTGTAAGCTGATCTGCAAGTTCTCAGCGGTTGAAAAAAACACAGGCTTAGGTGTATCACATCTTGTCGCGTTTGCTGCCCCAAAGGTGACGACCCAAGGGTAGACTCTGATATCGATCCCCCTTAGCAATACAGTGGGACGCGTTATTCAGCCAAAGGGACAGTCAATGCATGTGTGTGTCATGGGTGCGGGAATTGTGGGCCTGAGCACGGCCTACGCGCTCACAGAAAGAGGCCACCGTGTCACGGTCATTGACCAGGCCGAAGCGGGCCACGGCGCCAGCGGCGGCAATGGGGCCCAACTGAGCTACGACTACGTTCAACCCATGGCTGACCCCGGCATCTGGGCCCAATTGCCCAAATTGCTGCTATCTCCCTCGTCCTCCCTCAAGATTCGCCCGCAGTGGGACCCAGCGCAATGGTCTTGGTTGCTGCAGTTTTTAAAAGCCTGCAATACGGGGCAGTCTCAGCGCACCACAGTGCAACTGCTGAGCTTGGCTGCCCAAAGCCGCGCCACCCTCGACAATTGGCGCACGCAAGAAGCGCTGGACATTGATTTCTCCAGCAGCGGCAAACTGGTGATGTTCCGCTCCGCTGCCGCCTTTGAAGGCGCTCGCCAACAACTGGCTTTGCAGCAGCGCTTGGGCGGGTCACCCCAACAAGCCGTGTCCAGCGACGAAGCCTGCGCCATTGAGCCTGCCTTGGCCCCACGTCGTGACGCCTTTGCAGGCGGCATCTACACCGACAGCGAATGCGCGGCCGATTGCTTCAAACTGTGCCAGTCACTGGTGAAAATTTTGTCCACTCGGGGTGTGCAGTGGTGCATGGGCCAAGCGGTAAAGCGACTCATGGTTCGTGAGCAGCGGCTGCAGGCTGTGCAATTGGCCACGGGCCAGGAGATCGTGGCAGACGCCTTTGTGCTGAGCACCGGGCACAGCGCCCCAACTTTGGCTGCGCAGGTGGGCATCCGCTTGCCCATTTACCCCCTCAAGGGCTACAGCATCACCGTCGACACCAACGGCCCCAGCCTGGCCCCACGGGTCAGCATCACCGACAGCGCTCGCAAAGTCGTCTTTGCCCGTTTGGGCGATCGCCTGCGCGTGGCGGGCATGGTCGAATTGGTGGGCCGCGACACCCGCTTGCAGCCAAAGCGCATCGACACCTTGCAGCACGCCACACATGACTTGTTTGGCGATTGTTCGGACTGGCGCGATGTTCAGCCTTGGACAGGCATGCGGCCAGCCACCCCCACGGGCTTGCCCATCTTGGGACGGCAGGCGCAAGGCCCTAGCAATTTGTGGCTGAACACTGGCCACGGCGGCTTGGGTTTCACGCTGGCGGCTGGCTCGGCCAACATCGTGGCCCAAGCCATCACCAGTTCCTAATAAAACCGCCGCTGGTTTTTATTTCTCTTCGCTGGCAATCAAGCGGTATGAGACCGCACCCAAAACCGCGCCCACGATCGGGGCCAGCCAGAACAGCCACAACTGCGCCACGGCCCAGTCACCCACGTACAAAGCCACGCCTGTGCTGCGGGCGGGGTTGACCGAGGTGTTGGTCACCGGAATGCTGATCAGGTGAATCAGCGTGAGGGCCAAGCCAATGGCAATGGGTGCAAAGCCAGCAGGCGCACGCTTGTCGGTGGCCCCCAGGATGATGATCAAGAAGAACATGGTCATCACCACTTCGGTCAGCAAAGCCGCCATCATCGAATAGCCGCCTGGCGAATGCGCACCGTAACCATTGGAAGCAAAGCCCTTGCTCAGATCAAAACCGGCTGCGCCGCTGGCGATCAGGTACAAAACACCACCGGCCACAACGGCACCCAGAACCTGCGCCACGATGTAGGGCAAGAGCTGATTGGCCGGGAAACGGCCCCCCGCCCACAAACCGATGGAGACAGCCGGATTCAGGTGGCAACCCGAGATGTGGCCGATGGCAAACGCCATGGTCAACACCGTCAGGCCGAAGGCCAAAGACACGCCATGCAGGCCGATGCCCACCTGCGGAAATGCGGCGGCCAAAACAGCACTGCCGCAACCGCCCAGCACCAGCCAGAAGGTCCCCAAAAATTCGGCACCATAACGTTTCATGTTCTTTTTCCCTTGTGTTGTTGAATGTGAAAACTCGCCTTGTCAGGCACCGGTCAGTTTACTGAGACCAGCAAGAAAATGAAAATAAATTAATATATATTTGTTTCATAGTGAAATTTTAAAGACTCACTTTTATCCACATACAACGCTTTATGATCAGCCGCCATTGCGCGGGCAAGAACTGGATTTTGAGCGCCAAATACACTGCTTCCGAGTGATAACCCCTAGGCAAGCCCCGCCCTAAAGCCTTGCGAGAAAAGGTTGAAAGCGTTAAGGTCAAAAGCCACTTTTGGACTTTTTGATGTACCTCAATTTATCGGGCATGCACTTCAACCCGTTGAAGGCACATGCAAGCGTTTTGCTCACACTCATGTCGTCCCTGGGACAACGTGTGAGTCGCATTGCGTCCAACACCAACAGCGCCGATAACTTCAACGGTCAAGATGAGTGCAAAAAGTCCCTGACCGACGTCATCGAGACCCAAATCATCCCTCGACTTGTGCAGGCACATCGGGTTTCTCAGGCCGAAGTGGACAATGCCATGTCCGGCCCTGGCATCTCGCCCAAACAATTGGCCACGTTTGTGGCCCTGAGCAAATCCAGTCAGGCCACCGAGACCACACAATTCATTGACGAGTTGCTGCACCAGGGCATCACCACCGAACGAATTTTTCTGGAGCTGATCGCGCCTGCTGCTCGGCAACTGGGCCTGATGTGGGAGCAAGACCTGTGCGACTTCACCGAAGTCACCTGTGGTCTGGTGCGCATGCACGAGATCACGCACCGCCTGGGCTTCGAATACCAAAACGGCCCTCAACTGGGTGGCGATGTGCAGCGCATCATGCTCGCCTCGGCCCCTGGTTCGCAGCATTTTTTGGGCATGACCATCGTGTCCGACTTTTTCCGCAAAGCCGGCTGGGACGTGGTCATTGAAATCTCTCTTTCAGAAAAAGAACTGGTGCACGCGGTCAGCAACGAGTGGTTTGACGTGATTGGCATCTCATGCGCCACCGAAGCACAACTCAAAAATCTGCCAAATCTGATCCATGCCCTCAAAGCCGCATCGGGCAACCCCGAGCCGGGCGTGTTGTTGGGCGGGCCGATCTTCACCGTGCAATCGCATGATGCCCGCAGGCTGGGCGCCGATGGCATTTGTTTGGATGTGAAAGAAGCCGTGGCCTTGGCGGCGTCTTTTCGCCCGGGAAACAGCCCCGTCGCGCGGGTCTGACACGTCCACCATGTCTCTTCCCTGAGAGCCCGTGCCAAGCTGTCGCCTTGGGCAGTAAACCTGGCACAAAGTCTTGGCATGCCCCAGTGTATTCCTGTCCATGGCATGATGAGCACATGGACCTTGACCGCATCACACCCCCGTGAACTGGCTCCAAAAACTGCCTGGCTTCACCCGCTCAGCCCCCGGCCTGGAATGGGCTTTGTGGAAGAAACTTCCCTGGATCGCTTTGGCAGGCACAGTCCTGCCCCTGGGCTTGGTGGCGCTGGCTTTTCTCGCTACGCCTGAGGCCCCTACGCCCACAGACGAACGCCAACTCACACAATGGCTTTACATGGCCATTGGCGTGGTGGTGTTGCATTGGACGCTGTTGCTCACAATGGCCATTGGCTGCGTGATCGTGATGCTGATGAAGGGCCCGGCCTATGTGGCCGATGGTCTGGAGGTGCCACACTTCGACCACCCTGGCAGCCCCACATCCGACAACAAACCTGAGCCCAAGTGAGGGTTATCGACCAAAGCACTCAAGCCCTGCGGCGCGTTACCGACACCGGGCTTTGGTGCGCCGCAGGCGCTTGCACCCCTTGGTGAATCTCGGCCGATTGACCAGCCAGCTCTTCGTGGTTGTCCGTTGCACCGCTGCCCGACTGCTCAAAGCCAGAAGCCTGGGGCAGCATGGCCTGCAGCACCGTCTGCACCTGAAGCAAACGCGGGTCCTCGGGGTGCGCGTCGTCGGTGGTGTCGTTGATGCAAAAAAAGTCGAGTGCCCCGAACTCGGCCAACAAGCACTGCAGTTGTGCCTGCTGATCGGCGTCCCCCGTGGACACATGGCGGTGCCGGTAGTTGCGCATCTGCGCCAAGCCATGCGCCAGCGCCCAACGCAGCACAAAGTCCGACACGATGGTCGGCTTGTCCCAGCTGCGGAACACGGTTGAACGCACGCCCTCAAACAACTCGGGCGCCGTCAGCTCCAGCTCCCGCAATAGCGAACGCCGCATGGGCCGGGGGGAATGGGCAAAGGTGCGAAAGGTGCTTTGGTACAACGGATCTTGCTGGCGGCTGGGCGGCAAGGCCTCACCCGCCAGCGCAGCACCTGCTTGTGCACGCAGCCACTCAATAGACAAGCGGCAAGCGTTCTCCAGAGAGGTCGCGTCCATGCGCATGGCCTCGTCGGTGACCAGCGGCTCGTCCGACCAGGTCAGGTAAAAACCATCCGGTGTGAACCAGTCGGCCGGGTTCAGCGGTGCGCCCAAAAACACATCGTCGTTGAAGTAAAAGTAGCGCTCCGACAAACCCGGAATGTGGTGAATCCACGATTCGATATGACCCGAATCGAAGGTGGGCAAAGAGGCCTCGAGCATCAATTCGCGGTGGTCCACCAACGTTAGCCGGCCCGAAGGGCGCAACCAGTCCGGCGCCTGCGCATCGGTCACGATGTAGACATGGCCGTGCTGCGGGAAAAACTTCTCCAGTGCCCGCAGGCTGTAACGCAACTCGTGGTTGTCCCGAAAGCGGCCCTCCACATTGCTGTACCGCGCCATGGCCGCGCCCGTGTCCCGGTGCAATTGCGCCAAAGCCGCCTCGCGCTTGGCCCGCCAGCTCGAATCATTGCCGTCCACCCACAAATACACCACATCGATCGGTTCGTCGCACAGGTTCTGCGTGCCCGCGGACGTGGGGTCTGCCGACACCTGAGGGGCGGTGCGGGCGCTAGAGGGTCTGAAATTTTTCAAGCGGCAAGTCTATCAGCGGCAACAGACCGGGTTTTCATTACCCACCCCGGTGTCGGGGACACTGCGCTGAGGGCCCTCACCACACGCATCACCACACCCATCACACCGGGTGCAGCTGCAACAGCCACAGCAAGCCACTGAGCGTGAAAAACGACAGCACCGTGGTCACCAACAAGGCCGCTGCACTCACCGTGCCGTGCCCGTGGCGTTGGTTCAAGATGGTGAAGATGCCCAGCATGGGCATGGCCCCGGTCAGCAAGGCGCCGGCACGCAAAGCCGGGCCCTCGATGGGCACCAGCCACACCAACACCGCCCACATGGCCAGCGGGTGCAGCACCAGCTTGCCCAGCGCAATCGGCAGCACAGTGGCCTGCAGCCCCCGCGCCTGCAAGCCCACCAAAGAGCCGCCAATCACAAACAGCGCCAGCACCGCACTGGACTGGGCAAATAAATCGATGGTGCGACCCACAGACGCAGGCATCTGCAAGCCCGACAAAGAAAACAGGAAGCCCAGCACCACACCCCAAATCATGGGGTTGCGCAGCACGTTTTTGCCGGTCTGCAGCAACACGCTTTTCCACTGCCCGGGCCGACCTTGTGCATCGGCAATGGCCAACAGCAAGGGCAACAACAAGAAGTTTTCAACCACCATGTTCAGTGCCAGCGCCACCCCCGCCACGGGGCCAAACGACAACAAAATGATCGGGTAACCCACAAAACCACTATTCGGGCAAGACATGCCCATGGCCATCATGCTGCTGTAACTCAGGCTCTGGCCCAGCACCTTGCGCGCCCACCACAGGCCCAGACCCATCACCATCAAAGACCCCAGGGCATAAGCGAGCAAATAGTTCAGATTCAGGATCTCGGCCACGCTGCGCTGCGACAGCGCGTTGAACAACAAGGCAGGCAAAGCCAGCTGCAGCGTGAAACGGCCAAACACCTGCATCTCGGCCTTGGCAAACAGCCCCACGCGTGTGCACACATAGCCCAGAGCGATGGTCAGGTAAATGGGGACGGTGATGCCCAGAATCTCGAGCATGGTGTTCATGGGGCAATCATCCAATTTTTGTACACATCGCACTCAACGCTTGGCCAGCCAAAGCGTCAAACCCGCCAGGCTCAGAAGCATGTAGGCCGACAGCCAGGCCATGTGCGTGCTGGCACTCAAGGGGGTGGCCCAGGGCAGGACCAGGCACAGGACGATGAAACCCGCATTCATGCCAACGCACAGCCACGCGTGTTGGACGGCCACGCCTTTTTGGAAGGGCAGGTGCGCATGCGCGGCCACAAAGCAGGCGGCCATTTGCCACAGCACCAGGGGCCACACATAAGCCGACAGGCCTTGCCAACGCGCATCGAGCCAGCCCCCTGTCAAAGCCAGCTCGGCCAATGCCCCCACACCCAGCACCAGCGCCGATGCGGCCCAGGCCACCTGTAGCGGCCGCAGCCGCACTGGGGCATCGCTGCTGAGCACCACCTGCGCCCAAGCCGTGTGCACCAGCGCCGGAATGAAGCTCAGAATGCGCAGCAAGGCCAGCAGCCAGCCGGCCTCTTGTGCGCCGTAGTGCGCTGGCCAGCTCAGCGCCAAGGCCGTGGCGGCCAGGACGTCGCTCAAGGTGTGCAGCATCTTGAGTCGGGCGCTGCGCGGGTCAGATGACGGTGGGGCTTCGGCCATGGCAGCGGGCGAGTCGCTACCCGTTTCGGTGGCACTCGCCACGTTGGGCAAAGAAGCGCGCTGAAAAGCCAGGTGCATCCAAGCAGCCCCGGCCAGATAGCCCAGGCAAGCCGACACCAAGAGCACGGGAAACGCAAGGCCCTCGCCCCGCTCCGGAAAAATCACGGCCCCAAACACCGCCGCTGCTGCGGCCAACACGGGTGGCACCATGCGCACCAGGCCCATGGACCAAGGGCTGCCCACCCGCAAAGTCAGGCTTTGTGCCAGCAGCCAGCTCAGCTGCGCAAGGCCCAAAGCCGCGGCCCAAGCCCACACCTGCGCCGCTTGCCCCAAGCCCGACCAAAACGCCCCCAGCGCCGCCACCGGCGCCAGCCATAACAGGCGCCAGGCACTTTGCCGCCAAGCGCGGCGGGCGGCAGCGCGGGGTTCTTGGTGGCGCTCGGCCAGCAGGCTCAAGGGGCTTTGTGCCAGCGCCAAGCTGGCCCAGAAAAAGGCCAGCTGGCTGGTGGCTGAAAACACCCCCACCTCTTCGGGGCTGAAGAGGCGAAACAGCACCAGCGCCAAAAAACCCTGCGCCGCCAGCGACACCAGGCTGCCCAGGGCGGCGGGCGCAGTGGCGCGGGGCAAGGCTTGCCAAAGTTGCCACATCCTCACAGGCCATCCCCCAACAAAGCCGCCCAAACCGGCAAGGCTTGCAGCTGGTGTGACCAACCCAAGGACACGAGGTGTTGGCGATCGGTCTGGCGCGTGGGCAGCGCCTGCATGGCCGCTTGCCATTGCGCGGCTGTGGCCTGCACCGCCAGCAGTTGCACCCGCCCGGCATGGGCCCGTGCGGTGCGCTGCGCCCAGGCGTAGGGGTTGCTGACCACGGGCAAGCCCAGCGCCAGGTACTCCAGCATCTTGGTGGAGGTTTGCTCACTCAGCGGCAACACATCGGGCATCAAGTTCAGACCCGCGCGTGCCCGCAGCAATTGCGCAGGCACCAGGTCTTGTGGCACACGCCCGGTGCTCTGAATATGGCCCAGCTTGGCCAGGTGCGCTTGCAAAGCCGGGGGCACATCACCCACCAGCAGCAGCGACAGGCCCGCTTGCCCCAGGGTATGCAACAAAGGCAAAAAGTGCAGCAAGCGGCTCATCTCGCCCAGATAGACGAGGTCAAACTCGGGCGACTGAAGCGCCTGCGCGGTCAAAAAAGCGTCGGGCACACCCATGTCGCGCAGGGCATATGGAACAGGTTCAGGCACCGCGTCGCCAAAACCCATGCGCTGGCGCACCCACTCGCTTTGGAACACCCGAAAATCGGGCACCGGGTGCTGCCACTGCTTGATGCGGTCCTTGAGCCAGGCCAGTGGGGCCACGCTGGCCGAGGCGTATTCGTGCACCTGCACAGCCCCCTTCAAGCGCCGGGCTTGGTCTGCGGGCACACGGCCACAAATCCACCACACGGCCTGGGCGTCACCCGGCACGGTGTGGGCCTGGGTGTGCATCTGCACCGCATGACCCAAGCTTTGGATGTGCGCCTGGTAGGCGGACAACTCGGGCAAATAAGAACGTGCGCCATGCACAAAGTGGACGGTGGTCACGGCCGCCCTCCTGCGAGCAATTGATCCCAGGCTTGAACAAAGGTCTCCAGACGGTGCTGGGCCTGCAAGTGGTCAATGGCCGCTTGCCGATCTGGCGCCGGTTGTGCCAGGCAGCGCAGCACCGCTTGGGCCAAGGCGGTAGGGCTGTCATCGTGCGCCAGCCAGAGCGGTGCTTGCCTGCCCAGCATTTCCTGCATGGCAGAAATAGGCGTGCTCACGCAGGGCACGCCACAGGCCAGCGACTCCAGCGCCGTCATGGGGTAACCCTCGTAGCGCGAGCACAGCACTGTGGCCCGCCAGGCCCGGTAGGTCTGTGCGGTGACGGTTTGTTGGCCGTGCAGGTGCAAGCGGCCTTGGGCCAGCAGGTCTTGCCCGGCGCTGCGCATCGCGCCCATCAACTCGCCATCGCCCACCACATGCAGTTGATAGGCGTCTGGCAACAGGCGCAGCATGGGCAGCAAGTGCAGAGGCTGTTTTTCAGGGGACAAACGGCCCACAAAACCGAGCGCCACCGCCTCAGAGGCGAGCGTGGGCATGGGCACGGCTACCCCAGCCGCACCTGGCAAGACAGCGGGGTTGCGGATCACGCTCACGCGGTTCTGCACGGCACGCCCAACTTTGGCCCCGGCATCGGTCATCACACGCATCAGGCTGTCGCAAGAGGTCTGTGAAGCGCACACCAAATGGCTGGCCCTTTGATAAACCGCACGCAGCCAAGCGGTTTTGAGGCGCGAGGCCCCAGCCTGCTGCAGCACCTCGTGCAAAGGGCCGTGCACCCAGACCACGCTGGGCCTGCGGGCCAGCCCAGCCAGGGCCACCGCCACATAAGCAGGCCAGAAGTTGTTGGAAGCCACCAGCACCTGCGCCTGCCGCGCCGCCTGCCAGCAGGCCCACAGCGAGGGACGGCCGCGCCGCACCGGCAGCCGCGTGACTTGCCAGCCGCGCTCGGCCAGGCCCGATTCGAGCCATTGCAGCGTGGTCTGCACACCGCCCACATCGGACTCTTCGGTCAACAACAAAATGTGGCGAGGGCTGTTCATGGACATGGACAGGCTCAACGCGCACCGCGCCCGGTCAGCACGGTCTGGATGGTTTTGAACACGATCAGCAAGTCCATGGCCAGACTGTAGTGCGTGATGTAGTAAAGGTCGTAGCTGAGCTTGATGGCGGTTTCATCGGCGCTGGCCGCATAGCCTTGCTGCACCTGGGCCCAGCCGGTCAGGCCGGGGCGCACCAGGTGTCGGTAGGGGTAGCTGGGCATTTGCTCGGCAAACTGCTGCACAAAACCGTCTTGCTCGGGGCGGGGGCCGATCAAGCTCATGTGCCCCATCAGCACATTGAACAGCTGCGGAATTTCATCGAGCCGGGTGCGGCGAATCCAGTGCCCAAAGCGCGTGATGCGCGGGTCGTTGGCCTGGGCGAACTGCGGGGTGTCTTGCGCTTCATGGCGCATGCTGCGGAACTTCCAGATCCGGAAACTTTGCCCGTGCATGCCGGTGCGCCGTTGGCTGAATAAGGCCGGACCGGACGAGTCGATCTTGACACCAACCGCCACCAACAGCGCCAGCGGCAGCCACAGCGGCAGCAGGGCCAGCACCACCCCCACATCGATGAGGCGTTTGGCCAGGTCGTATGCGGGGTTGCCATCGGTTTGCCAGAGCTCGTTTTGCAGGGTCTCGGACGCCATGCGCCCGGTCAGGCTTTGCTGCAAAGATTCGGGGCTGTAGAGGCGTATGTGTTGCAGCTTGAGCGCGGTCAAAAAGCGGTGACGCTCGGCGCTGGAAGGCGCAGAGGTGGCAGAGGTGTCTGAGGTGGCCACAGCAGGAAATACCACCGCACCGTCACACGCCAGCGCAGCCCCAGGCGGCATGCCCTGCTCGGGCCAGGGCATCAAACGGATGCGCGGCAGGCCCTGGCCACCAGGCTCGGGCAACCATGGCGCCAACAGGGCGGGCACACGCGGGTCTTGGTACACCAAACGCCAAGGCCGGTGCCGCAAAAACCACTGGTCGGCCAGCCAGAACCAAAAGGTGCACAGCACATAGGTCAAGAGCAAAGCGCCGCGCGAATACGGCTGCTGCAGCAGGGCATAGGCCAAGGGCGTGAGCCAAAATGGAAAGCCGGTGGTGACCAGCAACAAAGGGCCCCGCTCGGCTGCAGGCATGTGCGCCCCCCGGTACAAGAGGTGCGCCGCCAGTGCATAAGGCACCAGGCTGGCCAGCACGGTGCGACCAAAGTCCACCGTGGCCAGGCCTCGGTCCATCAGGGCTTGGCTGATGGCGTAGGCCAGGCCGATCATCGCCAAGCCCAGCAGGCTCCAGACCAGGTGCGCACTTTGGCGGTTCGCTTGCTGCGAGGCCAATTGCTGCGTTTGGCGGCGCGGGCGCGTCATGGGCCAGCGGGCGGTGTGCATCAAAGGGGCTTGTTGGTAAAGGCTCAGCACCGGCTCGGCCATGGCCTCGGGCTGGAACTGCGCCTCGTAGCGCTCGCGTGCCGCCTGACCCAAACGCTGGCGCAAGGGGCCATCGGCCAGCAGAGTCTGCAGCGCTTGGGCCACGGCTTGGGGGGTGTTGGGCACCAGCCAAGCGCTTTGTTCATGCTTGAGCATTTCTTCAATGCCGGGCAAGCGCGTGGCCACAATCGCCATGCCCGAGCGCATGGCCTCCAGAATGGAAATGGGCAGGCCCTCGTGGTCCGACAAGAGCACAAAAATCTGGTGCTGCGCCAAGCGCTCGGCCACGTCGTTCACGTCGCCTTCCAGCCGAATGTGCGGCATGGAGGCCGCGGCCGCTTGGTGGCGGGCCAGATCCGGCCCTCCTCCCAGGATGTGGGTATCGGGCTGCAGGCCACGTTGTGCCAACAGGGCCAGGGCCTCGATCAAGACATCGGGCCGCTTGGGCGCGGCCATGCGGGCCACCATGACCAGGCGCGGCGGCTGGGCGGCCATGTCGCTGCGCCAGGGCACATCGGCCAGCGCGTTGTGCACCACACTCACCCGCTCAGGGGGCATGGGCAAACGCGCGGCCAGTTCTTTTTCGTAGGCCGACACACAGACCATGCGCGTGGTCCAGGCAGCAAGCACCGCCTCGGCCAGCCAAGCGTTGGTACGGATCAACCAGGGCGCTTGTGGCTTGAAGCCAAAGCCGTGCACGGTGTAGACCACCGGGATTTGCCGCAGCTTGCCCGCCAGCCGGGCGATCACCCCAGCCACCGCGCTGTGGGCATGGATGACATCGGGCTGCAACACCCGCAAATGGGCCAGCAAGGCCCGCACCGAGGCCAGCACCTTGAGGGGGTTGAGCGAGTTTTGCAAAGTGGGCAGCACGAGCACCGTGATGCCCAGTTGGGTCAGGGCCTGGCCCAGCACGCTGCGCGTGTCGTCGCCACCGATCACCACCGTGAAGCGCACCCGGCCCTGCAGGGCGCGGCACAACTCCAGCACATGCGTCTGCGCCCCACCGGCTTCGCCTTTGGTGATGACCAGCACCACATGGGGCATGGGCGTTGTAACAGGGGTGTGGGCAGGGGCAGACATTCAGGGACAACAGAAACAGCCGATATTGTCGCCCTGAACGGGCTGCGCCCTGCTGCGTCCCTCAAAACCTTCGCCCTGGCCCAAAGCCGAAGGACCAGAAGGCCGCAGGGCAAACCTTCAGGCGTTGCTGGACACCCGCGCCGCGCTGATCGGCAAGGCCACGGGAAATGCCCGTGTGCCCGCATGCACCGCTTGCCAAACCACCTGGCCCCCCACCACCGCGACAAACTCGCCCGTTCGCAAAGCTTGCCAGGGCTCGTCCAGGGTCAAGGGCTCGGTGGCCAACAAGCTCATGATGTCGCCCTCGGCATTCAGCGGCCCCAGGTCCAGGCTCATGTCGCGGTCCACCAAGCGGGCATGCGGAAAGGGGTGACTACGGGTCAAGAGGTGAAGCTTGGTTGAGCAATGGGCATACAGGGCGTGGCCATCGCTGAGCAGCATGTTGAAGTTGCCGTGTTCTGCCAATTGGGCGGCGATGCGTGCCAGCACCGGGGCCAGCTCAGGCCATTCGGGCGGCTGCTGGCGGTTCTTGAAGTGGCTGCGCAGTTGGCTCATGAGGGCGCAAAACGCCCGCTCGCTGTCGGTGCTGCCCACGGGCATATCTTGGCAGCCATGGGGAGGCTGAAAATCACGCAGGTCGCCGTTGTGCGCGAACACCCAGGTGCGGCCCAGCCATTCGCGTTGAAACGGGTGGCAGTTGGCCGACTGCACATCGCCTTGTGTGGCTTTGCGCACATGCGCCACCACCACTTTGGACTTGATCGGGTGTTGCCGCACGTAATCGGCCAGAGCTGAGTGGCTGGCCGGTTGGTCGTCCTGAAAGACCCGGCAGCCTTTGCCGTCATAAAAGGCGATGCCCCAGCCGTCGGTGTGGTCCGAGGTCAGGCCGCCGCGGGCCGAAAAGCCGGTGAATGAAAATGTGGTGGCTGCAGGCTTGTTGCAGCTCATGCCCATGAGTTGGCACATGCAAGCGCCTCAGGACAGGCAAAAATCCACGGCCGCCATGGCGTGCAAGGCCGTGGTGTCAAAGCCAGGCAAGCCGCCGTCGCCGGGTTGCAGGCTCATGGTCAGTTCGGTGCAGCCCAGGATGACACCCTGCGCCCCACGAGCGGCCAGTTGCTGCACCTGCACGATCAGGTTTTGGCGTGAAGCGTCCAGCACCTGGCCACGGCACAGTTCTTCAAAAATGATGCGGTGCACCTCGGCACGCCCGGGCTCATCGGGCACCAGACATTGGATGCCGCGTGCGGCCAAATGGTCGCGCATGAAGGCTTGCTCCATGGTGAAGCGGGTGCCCAGCAAACCCACTTGGCTCAAGCCAGCCGTGAGCACAGCGTCGGCGGTAGCGTCGGCAATGTGCAGCAAAGGCAGGTCCGTGGCCGCCTGCACTTGCGGTGCAACGCGGTGCATGGTGTTGGTGCAAATGAGCACGGCCTCGGCACCGCAGTGCGCCAGTTGGCGGGCCGCCGTTTGCAGGATCTCGGTCATGCGTGCCCAGTCACCCTGCTTTTGCAGGTCGGCAATTTCCTGAAAGTCCAGGCTGACCAAGTGCAAAGGCGCCGAATGCAGACCGCCGCAGCGACGCGCCACCTCGCGGTTGATGTGCTGGTAATACAGAGCGGAGGATTCCCAGCTCATGCCCCCGATCAGACCGATTTTTTTCATGCCGTTTTTCTTCGTCGTTTGAAAACAGAAGTTTGCCACCAAACTGTCAGCATGAAATTGCTTTTTCTGCCCTAAAACGACTATTTTTTGGAATGGTTTTCTACAATCAGGCCATGAAACAGAAAATTGATGCCATTGATCGGAAAATCCTCGACCTGATGCAAGTGCGCAGCGACTGGCCCATCAACGAATTGGCCGCTGCCGTGCACCTGACGCCCACGCCGTGCTGGCGGCGGGTGCAACGGCTCAAGGAATTGGGCATTTTGGCCCGGCAAGTGGCCTTGGTGGACCGCCACCAAGTGAACCTGGGCGTGACGGTGTTTGTGTCGGTGCGCACCCGGCAGCACGATGTGCCGTGGCTGGAGAAGTTTCGCGCTGCCGTGCAAGGCATTGCCGAGATCGTCGAAGCCCACCGCATGAGCGGCGATGTGGACTACCTGCTCAAAGTGGTGGTGCCCGACATTGCCGCTTATGACCAGGTGTACAAGCGGCTCATTGAGGCGGTGCCGCTGTCCGACGTGAGCTCCAGTTTTGCCATGGAGGAGCTCAAATTCACCACGGCGGTGCCGCTCAGTTATGCGGCCTGAGCCGCGCGGGACCGGAGGGTGACCCACACACCCAAGAGACCAAACAGCACAAAACAGACAAAGGACCAGTTGGCGATCGAGCCGCCCAGGAAGGTCCAGTCGACTTTGCTGCAGTCACCACTGCCTTTGAAAATCATGGGGATGGCGCGGTTGAGCGGGAAGTTTTCGACCATGCCGTAAAAGTCGCGCCCGCAGTTGACCACCTCGGGCGGGTACCACTGCAACCAGCTTTGGCGGGCCGCCGTGAAGGCGCCAAAACCGGCCGCCAGTGTCATCAGCAGACCTGTCGCAGCCAAGGCCCAACCTTGCACGCGCCAACCGATCAAGGCCAGCATCACCAGGCCGATCAGGGCATAACGCTGCACGATGCACATGGGGCACGGGTTCAGGCCCACCACATGCTGCAAATAGAGGCCAAACACCAGCATGCCGATGCCCGACAAGGCGATCAGCAACATCCATCGCTGGGGGGAAACGGAATTCAGGTTCATGAGGGTCCGATGAATTGGGGTCATTGTGCCCCCGAGTGCTGATTTCGAGGTGGAGCCGGGGGTTAAAGCCCCAATGACTTCAGGATTCGGCGAACGCCCGCTCAATGACAAAAGCACCCGGTGTGCTGGTGTTGCCTTCTTGGAGGCTGCGCTCTTCGCAGATGCGCTTGAGGTCTTTGAGCATTTCGGGCGAGCCGCAAATCATGACGCGGTCGGACTCGGGGTTGAGCGTGGGCAGACCCAAATCGGCAAACAGCTTGCCGTTCTCTATGAGATCGGTCACGCGGCCCTGGTTTTTGTAGGGCTCGCGGGTGACGGTGGGGTAGTACAGCAACTGCTGGCTGACCATTTCGCCCAGAAACTCGTGGGCAGGCAGCTCTTGGGTGATGTAGTCGTGGTAAGCCAGTTCATTGACTTGGCGCACGCCGTGCACGAGGATCACTTTTTCGAAACGCTCGTAGGTTTCGGGGTCGCGGATGATGCTCATGAAAGGGGCCAAACCCGTGCCGGTGCCCAAGAGGTAGAGGTTTTTGCCTGGCAACAAATAGTCGATCAGCAGCGTGCCTGTGGGCTTGCGGCCCACGATGATGGTGTCGCCTACCTGAATGTGCTGAAGTTTGGAGGTCAGCGGGCCATCAGGCACCTTGATGCTCAGAAACTCCAGGTGCTCTTCGTAGTTGGCGCTGGCGATCGAATAAGCGCGTAACAGCGGTTTGCCGTTGTCACCGCGCAGGCCAATCATGGTGAAGTGGCCATTGGAAAAGCGCAAGGCTTGATCACGGGTGGTGGTGAAGCTGAACAGGCGGTCGGTCCAGTGGTGAACACTCAAAACGCGTTCTTCAAGAAATGCACTCATTTGTTATTGCTGTGTAAGGAAGTCAAGAGACCCAAAGCCCGGGGGGATGCTGAAAGCTTGCTACAGTTACGACCTGTCAGGCCACACGCTATCGGGAAACCCCCATTGTCGTGTGAACCGTTCACAACTGGAAATACGGAAATTCTATATCTGTATAACCAGCGCTTCTTAAGATAGATCAAGGCAAGACACCACCATGGCACGCACCGTTCAATGCATCAAACTCGGCAAAGAAGCAGAGGGTCTGGATTTTCCGCCCTACCCCGGCGAGTTGGGCAAGCGCATCTGGGAAGGCGTGAGCAAGCAGGCCTGGGCTGACTGGCTCAAGCACCAGACCATGCTGGTCAATGAAAACCGCCTGAATCTGGCCGATCTGCGTGCCCGCCAATACTTGGCCCGCCAGATGGAAAACCATTTCTTCGGTGACGGCGCCGACGCCGCCCAGGGCTACGTGCCGCCAGCAGCGGGTTGATGCGCTGCGGCGCTTGCCCCTTAGCTGTTTGACCCCTTGATCTCGCCACCCGACAAGCGCCAAGCACTGGTCATCGGTGCGGGCCTGTCAGGCTCGGCTGTGGCGCACAGCCTGGCTGTGCGAGGCTGGTCGGTCACGGTGCTGGACCAGGCCTCTGGGGTGGGGGCTGGAG
>Ga0255128_1000383_pt1 | contig 20306 bp, 16 predicted proteins | sample Law_Miss_RepC_8d_FD_188562 | JGI IMG/M metagenome (GOLD analysis project Ga0255128, IMG submission 188562) | Freshwater microbial communities from St. Lawrence River, New York, United States - Law_Miss_RepC_8d | ecosystem: Environmental > Aquatic > Freshwater > River | place: USA: New York... | reverse complement strand
ACATGTGTTCGCCTCGCAGCCGGGCGCACCATACAGCAAAAAAAAAGGCCTGCTATCGCAGACCTTTTTCTTCTCGGTGTATGGTGCGCCCGGCATGATTCGAACATGCGACCCCTTAGTTCGTAGCCAAGTACTCTATCCAGCTGAGCTACGGGCGCTTTGAGAGGTGCGTATTTAACTCGATAAAGACGGTTTTGCAAAGCGCTTTTTTCATACAGTTCAATCCCTGTTTCTGGTATCGCAATGACGCATGTTAAGATCGCAGGACTTCCTGGCCTCAAGATTCGGGGCTGAGTCAATCGTCATGGTGCACGCGGTGGATCTACCAACTATGAAAAAATTCACACTTTCGATTTCCCTGTTGATCCTCGGCAGCAGTCTCGCCCTTACTGCTCAGGCTGACTTTGAGACCGGACTAGCGGCCTACGAAGCGCAGGATTATGCGAAGGCAATGACAGAATTCAGGTCTGCTGCCGAACAGGGAGACATTCGCTCGCAGTTTTACATGGGCAGTCTCTACGACAAGGCCATGGGTGTGACGCAGGACTATGCCGAAGCCTTCCGCTGGTATGAGCTTGCCGCGAATCAGGGTGATCCTGCCGCGCAGTATGCCGTGGCCACCATGAACTTCTACGGACAGGGGAAGGCAGAAGATTACGGGCAGGCCATTCAGTGGTATGGCAAAGCCGCTGCACAGGGGCATCGTGATTCGCAGTACAACCTCGGCATCATGCACGCCAATGGCTACGGCACGCCGCCCGATGCCGTTGAGGCGCACAAGTGGTTTCTTGCGGCAGCCGAGGGCGGCAAGGCCGATGCGCAATACAATCTGGGCATCATGTATCAGGACGGCGTGGGCGTGATGCCCGACCCAATCCAGGCCTTTGGCTGGTTCGTGCGCGCAGGCGAGCAGGGCATTGCCCCGGCCCAGGCCCGCGTAGGCATCGCCTACGCCTCAGGCCAGGGCGTCGAGCGCGACTATTTGAAGGCCCACGAATGGTTCACCCTGGCGGCCGAGCGGGGCGATGTCCCGGCACAGGCATTTCTGGGGCGTCTTTATTTGAACGGACTGGGTATGGACGAGCAGGATCTTGTCTCTGCCTACATGTGGTTCAAGATTGCCAACGACAACGGCGATCAGGAAGCGACCAATGTTCTGGCAACTCTGCGGGGCTACATGAAGCCAGAAGACATCACCAATGCCGAACAGTCGGCCATCCGCTGGGTCAGCAATCAGCGCGCGAGCCGTCGCCCATGAGGGCCGGCCTGCGCGGCGCATTGCTGATCGCCAGCGTGACACTGCTGCCGGTGTCGGCAATCGCCCAGCAGCTCGAAGAGCCGGACCTCCCCACCCTGCAAGCCTCCGCGCAGGGCGGCGACAGCGCGGCTCAGTTCGATCTGGGCAATCGCTTCCTTTACGGCACTGGCGTGATCGCAGACGAATTTGAAGCGGCGCGCTGGTTTCGACTGGCAGCAGACCAGGGCAACAACAACGCCCAGTACAATCTGGGCGTGATGTACATGCAAGGCACCGGCGTGCTGGCCGACATGAACGAGGCGCTGCGCTGGTTCCTCAGCGCTGCCAATCTCGGCGACGCCCCCGCCCAGTTCACCCTGGCGACGCTCTATGCCAACGGCCGCGGCGTCGACAAGAATTCCGTCATGGCGCACATGTGGTTCACCCTCGCCGCATCGGCTGGACATCGTGCTGCTGCCGCCAATCTGGTGCTGTATCAGGAGATGATGATGGACTCCGACATCGTCGAGGCGCAGCGTCTGGCCAATGAATGGATTCAGAACTTCAACGATACCCTCGCAGCACGGGGCGAACCGGACGACAACGCGGTTGCCAATCCAGGAACGCCATGATGCGCTCACTTCTCTCGACGGTGCTGGTATGGACAGTCCTGTTCTTCCCGGCTCTGCATGCCGACTATGAAGACGGCGTCGAAGCCGCTGCCGCCGGCGACTACGCCACGGCGCTGCAGGAATTTACGGTGGCAGCTGAAGCCGGCCTTGACCTTGCCCAATACAATCTCGCCATTCTCTATTTCACAGGACAAGGGGTCGCTCAAGACTATGCCAGCGCCCTGCGCTGGACACAGGCTGCCGCCGAACAGGGACACCTGAATGCCCAGTTCAATCTGGGTGCTCTTTACTACACCGGCTTGGGAACGGCTGTCGACATGGTGCAGGCCTTCGCGTGGTATGAACGGGCGGCAGAGTCCCAACATGCGGGAGCACAGTACAATCTGGCCACCATGTATGAATTGGGAGAAGGCGTGGTGAAAGATCTGGTGCGGGCGCACTTCTGGGCCAGCGCCTCGCAGTACAACGAATTCGCCGACGCACCGGAACTGCTGGAAAGACTGAGCGCCGCCATGACTCCCGAACAACTGAGCGCTGCGCGACAGGCGTTCGCGCAGTGGATGCTGGCGCTGTGAGGACGTTAAGCCATTGCGTCAGGTGTGCGTGGCGGCCAGCGCCTTGATGCGCTGCACCATGGCCTGCAGGCCGTTGCCGCGGGTGGCGCTCAGATGCTTGAGCAGGTTGAGACTGTCGAAATAGGCCGTGATGTCGAAGGCCTGAATTTCCTGCGGCGTGCGCCCGTTGTAGGCCGCCAGCACGACACCCAGCAGCCCCCGCACTATGAAGGCATCGCTGTCGGCCTCGAAGTACAGCCGTCCGCCCTCCTGCCGATGAGTCAGCCACACCTGGCTCTGGCAACCCCGCACAAGATTGCTTTCGGTACGATGCTCCGGCGGCAGTGCCGGCAGCTCTTTCCCCAGATCGATGATGTATTTGTAGCGGTCTTCCCAGCTGTCGAAGAAAGACAGCGCCTCGACAATATCGTCTGTCTTTATGTCAGTTCCAAACAGGTTGCCGCTCATCGTTTACCATTGCACATGATTCAGAAAAACATACCGGTTTCGAGCTGCGCTTCCTCGCTCATCATATCCCGGCTCCACGGCGGATCAAACACCAGATCCACCTTCACATCCTTCACATTCGGCACCCGCTTCACGCGATACTCCACATCCCCTACCAGCACCGGGCCCATGCCGCAGCTGGGAGCCGTAAGCGTCATGGCGATATCCACCCGGTGCGCTTCCTGGACAATGCTGACCTTGTAGATCAACCCCAGATTCACCAGGTCCACCGGGATTTCCGGGTCGAATACCGTACTCAGTGCCTGCCACACCTGCGCTTCATCGATCAGCGAGGTCTGTGCTGCTGGAAAGCTCAGCATTTCGGCCTGGAGGCCCAGTGCCGCAGCATCTGTGCCGTCCACCCGCAACATCTGGCCCAGATGCACCACCGTGTAATTGCCACCCAGCGCCTGGGTAATAGCCACAAAGGCGTTTCTCGGGATCGTTACCGGGGTGCCATCGGGCACGCGGCGCGCAGGACAATCTTCCTGCGCCAGCACCATGCGTCTTTCCATGTCAGTTCACGTTGAAGCTTTCGCCACAACCGCACTGGTCCTTGGCGTTGGGGTTGAGGAAGCGCAGCTGGCGGTTGACACCTTCTGTGACATAGTCGATCTGAGTGCCGTTGACAATGGCCAGACTGTCACGGGCCACCAGCAGCTCCACGTCATCGCCAAGCTGCACATGCAGGTCATCGGGTCGGGCGGCGGGCACCAGATCTACCACATACATGTAGCCCGTGCAGCCGCTCTTCCTGACACTCAGGCGCACGGCGCGGGCATCCTGGGCATTGCGAATCTGGGTGCGGAAATGTTCTATCGCTGCAGGCGTCACATCAACGGCGCCCGCCTGTGCTGGATCAAATGTCTGTACGCTCATCGCATTATCCTCGGTCATGCTTGCTGGACTGCTTATTGGAGAAACTGTCGGGCCTTTTCAATGGCCGCGAACAGACGGTCCACATCGTCGAACGTATTGTAGAAACTGAAACTGGCGCGCACGGTGCCAGGAATCCGGTACTGATCCATGATGGGCTGCGCGCAGTGATTCCCGGTACGTACTGCCACGCCCTGCTGATCCAGCAAGGTGCCCAGATCGGCGGGATGCACACCGTCCAGATTGAAGCTCATTACTGCTGTCTTGTGCTGCGCAGTACCCACCAGCGTGAGACCGGACACCGCCTGCGCCTTCTTCTGCGCATAGGCAAGCAAGGCGTCCTCGTGTCGAGCGGCACCGTCGCGATCAAGGGAGTTCACGTAGTCTATGGCCGCACCAAGGCCCACGGCCCCTGCGATATCCGGCGTCCCCGCTTCAAATTTGTAGGGCAGCTGATTGTAGGTAGTGCCTGCAAAACTGACCGACTCGATCATCTCCCCGCCCCCCTGATACGGCGGCATGGCCTCCAGCACGGCGCGTCGTCCATACAGCACACCAATGCCCGTCGGGCCGAACAGCTTGTGGGCGGAGAACGTGTAAAAATCACAATCCAGCGCCTGCACATCGACCGGCCAGTGGGCGATGGCCTGAGCGCCATCCACCAGTACCAGTGCACCTGCCGCATGGGCCATGCGCGCAATCTCTGCCACAGGATTGATGGTGCCGAGTGCATTGGACACGTGACCCACGGCCACCATTCGTACACGAGCATCCAGCATGCCCTGGAGCGCCTGCAGATCAAGTGTGCCGCTTGCATCCACGGGGATCGCTTCCACACTGGCGCCGCGCTCGGCCGCCACCATCTGCCAGGGCACGATGTTGGAATGATGCTCCATGGCGGACACCAGAATCCGATCGCCCTGTTGCAACTGACTGCGTCCCCAGCTTGCTGCCACCAGATTGATGGCTTCGGAGGTGCCACGTGTCCACAGAATCTGTCGGGCATCCGGCGCATTGAGAAAAATCGCCACCTTCCTGCGAGCGCCTTCGAACGCGGCAGTGGCACGATCGCTCAGTGCGTGAGCGCCGCGATGCACATTGGCGTTGTCGCGGCGGTAGTAATCCACCATGGCCTGGATGACGGATTCCGGTTTCTGCGTCGTGGCGGCATTGTCCAGATACACGAGCGGATGCCCGTTGACCTGCTGGTGCAGAATTGGAAAGTCACGACGGACGCGCTCAGCGTCGAAGCCAACAGTCGCTGTGCCGGGGGTGACCTTGTACACCGCGGGATCCTCGCTCATGTCGCGTCAGCAACGGGCATTGGCGCAATCGAATCCGCTTCCGCAAACACCATCTGCAGATGCTTGTGCAGATAGTCGCGTACCGCCACCTGGGTGATACCCTGCAGCAATTCGTTGATGAAGCCAAAGCTGAGCATCGAGCGCGCCTGCTCGTGCGTCAGACCACGACTGCGCAGGTAGAACAGCGCGTCGGCATCGATCTGCGACACCGTGGCGCCGTGGGCACACTTCACGTCGTCGGCATAGATTTCAAGCTCAGGCTTGGTGTCGATCTCTGCACGGTCCGAAGTCAGCAGCGTGCGGTTGTTCAGCTCAGCCAGAGTCTTCTGCGCATGAGGGTGAATGTGAATGCGGCCGTTGAACACAGCCTTCGCATCATCGGCCACGATGCCGCGAAACACCTCCGCCGTGGTGCAGTGAGGCGCCTTGTGCTCCACATTGGTGTGATAGTCCAGCAGCTGCTGATGGCGCGGCAGATAGACGCCATTGAGCACGGCACTGGCACCCGCGCCCTGATGCGTGATCTGGTAGTCCAGACGCTTTAGGGTACTGCCCTCTGCCAGCGTGAAACCCTGATAGCGCGCGTCGCGCCACAGGTCTACATGCACTCCGCCGATATGCAGCAGATGCTCCTCTTCCAGATTGATGCGGTAGTGCTGCACACGGGCATTGGCGCCACAGTGAATCTCGGTGAGGCTGTTGACGAATCCGTTCTGGGCCTGCGCGTCCGAGGCGAAGTGCTCGATCAGCTCCACCTGCGCACTGTCTTCCACCACCACCAGCAGTCGCGGACTGACCAGCGCCGCGCCGGCCTCGGGCACGGCGATATTCACGACATACACCGGCTTCTCCCACATGGCGCCACGCGGCACATGCACCAGCACGCCTTCGCCTGCGAGGGCATTGCTCAGCGTCGCGAACAGATGCCGTGGCGTGGTGACAATAGCGCCCAGATGTCTCGCGATCAGCGCCTGCTGCTCTGAGCTCGCGGCACTGAACAGAACGACTCCAGTCTGTCCGAGTGAGGACGCGCCTGCATCAAGAATGCCATTGACGAACACCAGACGAGTGGCATCGACGTCCAGCAGCGTATTCGCGGGGATAGAATGCAGCGCGCCACTGGCGTTCTGGAAAGGCGTCTTCTGCAGTGCCTGCAGCGGCGTGTATTTCCAAAGTTCTGTGCGGCGTCCCGGCCAACCGGCCTGCAGCCATTGTTCAGCTCCGGCAAAGCGCAGGGCGGACAGCCAGTCCGGCGCCTGCTGTGCTGCTGCCAGGTGCAGTGCCTGCTGCTGGAATTGCGTGTGGGGGGCCTCGTTCATTGCGTTATGCACCCTCGGCTTCCAACCAGCTGTAGCCGCGGGCTTCCAGCTCCAGCGCGAGCTCCTTGCCACCGGTTCGCACGATGTTCCCGGCTGCCAGGACATGCACGTAATCCGGGACGATGTAGTCCAGCAGACGCTGATAGTGGGTCACCACGATGAAGCTGCGCTGGCCGTCACGCATGGCGTTCACGCCTGCCGCCACGACCTGCAGCGCATCGATGTCCAGCCCGGAATCCGTCTCATCGAGAATGCACAGCGCGGGCTCCAGCAGCATCATCTGCATGATCTCATTGCGCTTCTTCTCGCCGCCGGAAAACCCTTCGTTGACGCCGCGCTTGAGGAAGGCCTGGTCCAGATCCACCCGTTTGGACGTCTCGCGGGCCAGCTTCATGAAATCGAAAGAGGACAGCTCGGGCAAGCCCTGGTGTCGGCGACGGGCATCGACGGATGCTTTCAGGAACTCCATGTTGCTGACGCCGGGGATCTCCACCGGGTACTGGAACGCGAGGAACACGCCTTCCCGGGCGCGCTCTTCGATCTCCATCGCCAGGAGGTCCTTGCCATTGAACTGCACTTCGCCGCCTGTCACCTCGTAACCTGGACGGCCGGACAGGACATTGCCCAGCGTGCTCTTGCCAGCGCCGTTGGGGCCCATGATGGCATGCACTTCGCCCGGTTTGATGGTGAGTCTGAGATTGCGAAGAATATCATTGCCTTCCACGCGCGCACTGAGATTGCGTATTTCCAACATGCTTGCTGCCTGCTATTTCCAATTCGTTGTGGGGACATGACGACGGCGTGCACTCAGCCGACCGAACCTTCGAGACTGACTTCCAGCAGCTTGCCCGCCTCGACGGCAAACTCCATGGGCAGCTCCTTGAACACTTCTCGACAGAAGCCATTGACGATCATCGACACCGCTTTCTCGGCATCCAGTCCGCGCTGCTGGCACAGGAACAACTGATCGTCGCTGACTTTGGACGTCGTCGCCTCGTGTTCGATGACGGCCGACGCATTCTTGCTTTCGATATAGGGAAACGTGTGGGCCCCACAGCGATCGCCGATCAGCAGCGAATCGCACTGGGTGTAGTTGCGGGCACCCTGCCCGCCGGCATTGATGCGCACCAGACCACGGTATGCACTCTGACTGCGCCCGGCGGAAATACCCTTGGCCACGATCGTGGAACGGGTGTTCTTGCCGATATGGATCATCTTGGTGCCGGTATCGGCCTGCTGCAGATTGTTGGTCAGCGCCACGGAATAGAATTCGCCGACACTGTTGTCACCCTTGAGAATACAACTGGGATACTTCCAGGTGATCGCAGACCCGGTTTCGACCTGCGTCCACGAAATGCGCGCATTGCGATGGCAGATGCCGCGCTTGGTCACGAAATTGTATATGCCGCCCTTGCCTTCCTTGTCGCCGGGATACCAGTTCTGCACGGTGGAGTATTTGATCTGGGCATCGTCCAGTGCCACCAGCTCCACGACAGCGGCGTGCAGCTGATTCTCGTCGCGCATCGGCGCGGTGCAGCCTTCCAGATAGCTCACGTAAGAGCCTTCATCTGCAACAATCAGCGTGCGTTCGAACTGGCCGGTATTCATTTCGTTGATGCGGAAATAGGTCGACAGCTCCATGGGGCAGCGCACGCCCTTGGGGATGTAGACGAAGGAACCATCGGAGAACACGGCGGAATTCAGCGCAGCATAGAAATTGTCTTTCTGAGGAACCACCGAACCGAGGTATTTCTTTACCAGATCGGGGAACCGTTTCACCGCTTCGCTGATGGGACAGAAAATGACACCCGCCTCCTCAAGCTTGACTCTGTAGGTGGTGACCACAGACACGGAGTCGAAGACAGCATCGACGGCTACGCCCGCCAGCGCTTCCTGCTCATGCAGGGGAATGCCGAGCTTGGCATAGGTGGCCAGCAGCTCCGGGTCCACTTCATCCAGACTCTTGGGTTTGTTGGCCATGCTCTTGGGGGCGCTGTAGTAGGACAAGGCCTGAAAATCCACCAGCGGGTAACTGACGTGGGCCCAGGTGGGCTCCTCCATCTCCAGCCAGGCGCGATAGGCCTTGAGGCGCCACTCCAGCATCCACTCGGGCTCTTCTTTCTTCGCGGAAATGAAGCGGATGACGTCTTCGTCGAGCCCCGGCCTGAGGGTGTCTGACTCGATCGTGGTATGGAACCCTGCCGAATAGTCCTTGCGGATCAGGTTTTCTACTTGTTCGGACACGGACTTACCTCTGTGACAGGACAACGCTCGCAGACCCGTGATGGCCCGCAGAGCGCCGCGCTGCGCATGGATTCTGAGCAGATTTTGAGGCCGCGATTGTTGCTTGTCCGAGTAAAACAGTCAAGTATTCAACGCCCGGCCGACCCCTCTGCATTGATGCAATAACAGGGATTATACGCCCTGCCACCCAGTTTCATCCTTCCCTGCGCTACGAATTTCCGCAAAAGCGTGTCCATTGCCGTCAAAATGTCCGAATCGCCGTGCAACTGGAACGGCCCGTGATCACGGATCATGTGAATACCTGATTCCTTCACATTGCCCGCCACTATGCCGGAGAACGCCCGGCGCAGATTGATGACCAGTTCGGCGGCGGGCAGACTGCGCCGCAAATCCAGAGCTGCCATGTTGTCGTGACTGACCACGAAGTGGCTCTTCATTGCCGGCGGGATGCTCAGCAGCCAGTTGTAGTAAAACGCATCGCGACTGGCACGGCGATTGTTCGCGACCGCAGCCATGCCATCGCGAAGGGCCAGGGCCACGGCGGCGGTGTCATCCACGATCACACGGTAGAAACGCCGCACGTCTTCGCCAAGAGTGCCGACAAGAAACGCATCAATAGCCGTGAAATAGTCCTGGCTGCCGGGCCCTGCCGTGAAGATCACCGGCAACATTACGGCAGCGTTGCGTGGATCCATCAGCGTGCCAATCAGAAACAGAATCTCTTCGAGGGTGCCTACGCCGCCTGGAAACACAATGATGCCGTGGCCCAGTCGCACGAATGCCTCCAGGCGCTTCTCGATGTCCGGCATGATGACCAGGTGATTGACGATGGGGTTGGGCGACTCCGCCGCGATGATGCCTGGCTCGGAGATCCCGATGTAACGTCCCTCCCGGTTGCGCTGTTTGGCATGACCAATGGTGGCGCCCTTCATCGGACCCTTCATGGCGCCTGGCCCGCAGCCCGTGCAGATATCCAGCCCGCGCAGACCCAGCTGATAGCCCACCGCCTTGGAATACAGGTACTCCTCACGGCCGATGGAGTGGCCGCCCCAGCACACTACCAGGCGTGGCGGCAGACGCGGCCTCAACAAGCCGGCGTTGCGCAGAAAGTCGAAAACCAGATTGCGGGTCAGGCCGTCTTCCTCTTCAGCGCTCAAGGCTTTCATTGCGGCCAGAGCTTCCACTTCGCCTGACAGGAACACCATGTCCCGCAGCACGGCAAACAAGTGGTCGCGCACGCCGTTCATGATGGTGCCATCGACAAATGCGCAGGCCGGCGCGTTCTTCAAGCGCAGCTTGATGCCCCGGGCACGGTGCACGATCTCGATGCTGAAGTCGGCGTAGCGCGCGTACACCTCGGCGGCATCGTCCGTGGTGTCATCGCAATTGAGAACAGCCAGAGAGCAGCGCCGAAACAGTTCGTAGACACTGGAATTGCGGACATTGCGCAGCCTGTCGACCTCCTGTTGCGAGAGCAGCTCCAGGGTGCCACGCGGGCTGACCTCCGCGTCTATGCGGTCCGGGCAGCTTTTGGTGCTGATGTCAGTGCTTGTCATATGCCGTGCTTCTCCGATGTCGCGTGCGCGGTTTTCCGCTGGGTTCGTGCAGCTGCCTGAGTTACCATTGTGCCGGGCCTCGCGAAGTCCCGCACGCTACCACCAAACAATCGAGGATGTCATGCAGTCACAACCCCCCGTAAATCCAGACTCCCTGCTCGGCCCTGACGAAGAGAGCAACTACGATCTGTTCATCAGCCGCATTCAGGAAACAGGCAAAGTCTGGGGACTGAAAGCAAAGGACGGCTGGGCCGTATGCCCGTCCCTCGAGTTCGAACAGACCGATGTATTTCCATTCTGGTCGGAAGAAGCTGACGCGAAGATTCATTGTGCCGATGACTGGGCCATTTATACGCCCAGCGTGATTTCGCTCGAGGATTTCGTGGAAAACTGGCTGCCCGGAATGCACGAAGATGAAGTGATGGCTGGCCCGAACTGGGATGCAGAGATGAGTGGACTGGAAGTGGAGCCCGCCGACATCGCTGAACGCCTGGCAGCGGAGTAAGCCCGTCGCCACGGCGGGCGACGTCAGTCCTCGAGCGCTGCTCTGCGGCGCTCGATCTCCTGCTCCGCTTCTTCCCGGGCGTGGGCAATGATGCGCAGAACCTCGTCCACATCAGCGGTTTGCAACGTGCCTTCGAAGCGACCGGTCAGGCTGCTGTCAGGGCGCAGTTGTCCCTTCTCGTAAAGACTCCAGATTTCCCGACCGAATTCGGTGCGGCGCAGCTCCGGCGCGAAGCGGCCGAAGTAATTTGCCATGTTCTCCACATCCCGCAGCAGCATGGCCGCTGCGCTGTTGTTGCCCGAGGCATTGACCGCCTGCGGCAGGTCGATGATCACCGGGCCGCTGGCGCTGACCAGCACATTGAACTCCGACAGATCGCCATGAATCAAACCGGCGCACAGCATCTTCACCACATCGGCAATCAGTCGCCCGTGAAAGTCACGGGCCTGCTCGGCCGACATCGTGACATCATTCAAACGTGGCGCGGGAAAGCCTTCTGCGTCGCTGATCATGTCCATCAGCAGCACCCCATCGACAAAGCCATAGGTGGCAGGCACCCGCACTCCGGCGGCCGCCAGGCGTCGCAGAGCATCCACTTCAGCGTTCAGCCAGGCCTGTTCAGCCTCCTGCTGCCCGTAACGGCTGCGCTTGCCCATGGCACGCGCACTGCGACTGTTCTTGACCTTGCGGCCTTCCTGATACTGCACCGCCTGCTTGAAACTGCGCTTGCTCGACTCCTTGTAGACCTTGGCGCAGCGCACCTGGGTGCCACAGCGCACGACGAACACCTGCGCTTCCTTGCCACTCATCAACTGACTGATAACTTCATCAATCAGGCCATCCTCCAGCAGAGGCTGCAATCGTTCCGGTACTTTCATGGGCTCCTTTGTTGCTTTCGCGCTTCGTCATCGCACACTGCAGGCATATACTACCCTCCGACAACAATAATTTCCGAGGAAGATTCCTATGGCACTCAGCGCCGATCTCGTTGCAGAAATCAATACACTCCTGCTTTACAACGTTACCAACCACCTCGAGGGCATCAAAGTGCACAAGGATGCGGAACAATCCCGCATCGATGCCGCACGACGTCTTCACCAAAAAGGTCTGGTCACACATCTTGATGGCGGCTATCTCACAGATCTGGGGCGTGAAGCATCCGAGCATCTGCACATGGCTCACACAATCCTTACTACTGCCTGAACGCGGTCATTCCGCCGACGGCCAGCCCAGTCGCCCAGCCAGCCCCGAGCTGCGGGTTACGGGGCTGGCGCAGGCCTGCACGAACACATTGGCTGCAGTGTGCAGCAGCAATCGGCGTCGAGCACGAGTGATTCCGGTATAAAGCAACTCACGCAAAAGCAGCGGACTCTCTGCGTCGTCCGGCATTACGAGCAACACTTCGTCAAACTCCGACCCCTGCGACTTGTGGACAGTCATGGCCCAGGCGACCGCATGCGCCGGCAGACTGGCCGCAGGGATGCGCCGCACCTGCCCGTCCAGCAAAGGGAAGCAGGCATCCAGTGTTCCATCGACCGCCTTCCATAACAGACCGATATCGCCGTTGTATAGTTCCAGCTCGTAGTCATTCACCGTTACCATCACCGGCGTCCCGTGGCAAAAGGCCCGCGATTCCAGCAAACCACGCTGCTGCAGACGCTCTGCCAGCTGTCGATTGAACATTTCCTCTCCGAGCGGTCCTTCGTGGGCTGCACACAGCACACGGCATTGCGCAAAGCGCTGCAGTGCGGACTCCACGTCCTTGCAGGCCAGATACTGACTGTAATGCCCTACTGCCCAGTCGAATGCGCTGTGATGCAGTGGCGCTCGCTCCGAACTGGAAGGCTGCAACCACAGGAGATCGTCCGCTGGCAGCGCGCCTTGAAGACCAGGCGCCTGCTGCAGAAGCTCAAGTCCGGCCTGAGCCTGCCCGGCATTGACCAATCGTGAAAGGCGCCCGATGCCACTGTTGTTTGCGAAGCGGTGACTGTGTCGCAGTATCGCAATTGCATCCTGTATGGGAGCCACTGCAGCAGCATGTGCCAGCGTGTCGGCAGCAGCGACGCCGAGCACGCGGAGCGATTCGACCAGCGCGGCAGAATAGACGAGCGCCCGGCCATGCCCTGTAATGTCCCCCAGCACATTGCCCGCCTCCACAGAGGCCAGCTGATCCCGGTCGCCGAGCAGAATGAGCCGCGTACCGGCCTGCAAGGCATCGAGCACCGCCTGCATCAGCGGCAGATCGATCATCGAGGCCTCGTCGATGACCAGGCAATCGATCAGCAGGGGATTGTCTCTGTGATGCCGGTACGGGTACAGACCGACATCCGGCTGCCACGCGAGAAGTCGATGCAGAGTGCTTGCCGTGTCGGGCAGCAGCTTCTCCATTGGCGCAGGCAAAGACAGCGTGCGGCGCACAGCTCGAATTGACTCCACCATGCGCGCCGCCGCCTTGCCGGTGGGCGCCGCCAGAGCGATGCGCAAGTCGGGCTTCTGAGCCAGCAGCAGGCTGAGCACTTTTACCACCGTCGTAGTCTTGCCAGTACCGGGGCCCCCGGAAATCACCGCGAAGTTCTGCGTGACGGCCAGCGCCGAGGCGAGCTTCTGCCAGTCTGGCTCGACACCCGTTGCGGAAGCAGGGAACAGTTGCGCCAAACCTTCGCGCAGCAGTGGCACGTTGACCTCTGGTTTCACCGCCAGACGCGCCGACAAATCGCTTGCCACAGCCACTTCGTGCCTCCAGTAGCGATGCAGGTAGAGTCTGCCTTCGTCCAGTATCATCGGAGACCGCGTTCCCGGCAGTGCCACGCAGCGGCAGTCGCGAAGCGCATTGGTCCAAGAGGCGAGATCCGGTGCGATGACCCCGAATGCGCCACTATCCGAGGTAAACAGCGCGCGTCCTGCAAGCGCAGTCAGATCGAGACAGACATCGCCGCGTTGATTGCGCTCGCTCAGCAGTGCAGCGCTCAGAACGGCAAGATCGCCCTCAGCCAACCCGGAATGTCTGGCGACAAAGCGGGCGAAGTGCACGCTCAAAGGTGAAAGGTATCCTGCATCCTGCAGCGCTCTCAGCGTTGTCACGGCAGTATCTCCCTGGACGGTGCCGCCAGTACCAGCAGATTCAACCGGTCAATCACCTCTGCAGGCGGCAGGTCATGAAATACGCCGCAGGCAGGACCATGGGCCGGACGCAGTGCACGCAGGAAAAGATATACGGCCCCCCCCATGTGCCGCCCATACTCGTAGCCTGGCACTCGCTGTTGCAGGTACCGGTGCAGCGCCAGGATGTAGAGCAGGTATTGCAGGTCATAGCGCCGGTCCAGCATCGCCCGGCGCAGGCGCTCTGGTGTGTAGTCTGCCAGCGTATTGCCCAGCAGATTGCTCTTGTAGTCAGCAATGTAGAAACGTCCGTCGTGCTCGAATACCAGATCGATGACGCCAGTGATCATGCCGCGCAGATCTTCAACCCCCAGAGCTTGCAGCGGTTCCCCCGCATAGTCGTCGAGGACGGCATTGAGCGCCGGGATGTGAACTTTGTCGATGGCGAAATCAAATTCCAGCTCGTTCAGTCGCTTGGCGAGCGGCAGCGCGGCCAGGCACAGCCCCTGGGCATTGAGCGGCGTTTTTACGATATGGGATATCCACGCAACGAGGGTGTCCTGCAGCGCTGGAGCCTCGAATCCATAGCGAGGCGCGAACCGCGCATTCAGGTCGATGGCCTGGCGTCGCAGGTCACCCTGAAAATCCAGATGTTCGAGAATCTCATGCAGGAACAGGCCCACGTGGCTGCCTGCCGCAAAGTTCAGTATGGGATCGGCGACTGCTTCCGCCCGACCTGTCGCCGCAGGCTGATGGACATCCCGGGTCAGGCTGCTGAAGCTGCTGATGCGCCAGTCACTGGCAATGCTGCCGGAGAACGCAGCGGCGTGCAGAAGGGTTGCTGGTGACTGCAGATCGAAAGTTCCGCTCAGGCCCAGTGGCACGGGCATGTTCGCCAGTTCTATGGCCTCGGGCCGGCGTGCTGCCAGAGTGTTCAGTGCCTCACGCACGGAGTCGTCTTCCAGCGCCACTTGTGCCGGTGCGAGCGTCAAGTCATCGGCCGACTGTTGCGGATGCAGCAGCCAGGCCAGCGCCGAATTGGCCGCACAGGCGTTGTGGACCTTGCCCCACGCCAGATAGACGCTGGCGCGGGCGCGAGTAAGTGCCACATAGACAAGGCGCACGTCTTCTGCCAGCCGCTCCTTGTCAGCCAATGCCAGCGCGGCCTGCTGTGCGTCATCACCGAACAGCAGACACGGGGCACCCGTATCGTCGTGAAACGCGATGCTGGATTCGTTACGCCCCTTGCCACGGGGGGTTGAAGCCCAGAGGAAGGGCACGAACACAATCGGATATTCCAGGCCCTTGCTGGCATGAATGGTCACAATCTTCACCAGCGCCTCATCGCTTTCCAGCCGCAGTTCGCCCTCCTGATCCTGTGGATCGGCAGTCTGCTCGTCGAACCAGCTCAGCAGCGCCTCCAGACCCGGACAGGTGCGGGCGCTGTGCTGCAACAACTCGCCCAGATGCAGCAGATTCGTCAGACGCCGTTCTGCAAATGGCATGGACGCCACATTCACGCCCACCTGCAGCGACTGCAGCAGCGTCTGGAACATGGCCATGAAGCCCTTCTGCAGCCAGAGCTCATGCAGCGTCCTGAGGTTCTGTGTCCACGCCACCCAGGCCTGCTGATCGTTGCCAATGCGGTCGATTTCAACAAAATTGTGACCCAGCAAGGCACTGGTCAACGCGCCGCGCAAGGCTGTGCGATCACTGCAATGCACCACGCCGCGCAACAACAGCGCGAGAGCCAGTGCCTCCTCGCTCTTGTAGACATTGTCGCGTCCTGCCGTCACGGCGTTGATGCCCCGCTGCAGGAGTGCCTCACGCACGACGCGGCCCTGTGCCGCCGAGCGTACCAGTACGGCGAAGTCACCTGGCACCACCGGCTTGCCACCGAGGGTCACGACGCCCGCTTTGCCGCCCGCCAGAAGGCGGGCCGTCTCGTCTGCCACCGCCGCACTGACAAGTCTCTCAGCGTCGCCCTTGAAGCGGGTTTTGCCCTGCTCGTTCGGACCGATCTGCCACAGGGTCAGCACCGCAGAGTCCTTGCCGTTCTCGCACAGGAGCGCATGGGCTTTTTCCGCAGGCTTTACAGCTTGAAAGGCGATGGTGTCCTCGTAGACGAACGGCGTATCCCGACCTTCGAACACCGCATTTACTGCGGCTATCAGCGCAGGCGTCGATCGCCAGTTGGTATCCAGCGTATAGAGTCTGTTGCCAACATCCTTGCGTGCCTGTGCATACGCAAAGATGTCGCCACCGCGAAAACTGTAAATGGCCTGCTTCGGATCACCAATCATGGTAAGCGAAAGCGCTGCATCGCCGTCCTGGAGGTCTGCTGGACGGTAGATCGTGCGAAAGATGCTGTACTGCAACGCATCGGTGTCCTGAAATTCGTCGATCATGGCTGTCGGAAAGGTCTGCCGCAGCACTTGCGCAAGCAATTCGCCCTGCGGGCCCTGCAGGGCATCGTGCAGACGGGTAAGCTGGTCGTTGAAAGACAGGCTGCGCGTAGCAGTCTTGAGGCATTCGATCTGGCTGCGCGCGGCGGTGGTAGATTCTGCAAGAGTCAGCATTTTCAGAGTCGTGAGAATGCCGGCACCCGCATCGACCATCGCCTGGCAGTCATGAAAGAAAGAATCTTCGAGTGCCGGATCCTTGCCCCGAGATTTCTCGGTCGACCCGTCGTACAGAGCGCGGGCAGACAGACAGTTCAGTTCCTCAGGCACCTGCAACAGTGCATCGCTGTGAAAATAAATTTCGAGACGACTGAGCGCTTCCGCCAGCTTCGCCGGCCCATACGCTCTATTCTGAGCGCGCGACAGAGCCTTGGACTCCACCAGAATCCGCGTCAGCTCTTCTCGTCGCTTGCACCATTGTTGCGAAAGCGACTGCAGGGCGGGCAGCTGTGCCTCCCAAGTCGCGAACTGCCCGGCAAGTGTGCCCTGTACCATTGGCAGAATGCGCTTGTCGCGGGCCTCGCGCAGGGGCTTTTGCTGCGCAATCAGGGCGTCAACGGAGGGAAACACGCGCGTCATGACATGCAACTGCATTGGTGCCAGCATGTAGGTATTGCGCCGCCACCAGTCCTTCAGAGCATCCTGCCACAACCCATCATCGTCATTGATCAACTGCATCTCGAAGGGCTGTCCGCTGTTGAATGCGTGGTCCGTGAGAGCGCGCTGGCAGAATCCGTGGATAGTGAAGATGGCAGCCTCGTCCATGGTGCGCACCGCCAGACGCAGGCGTTCGCACTGCAGTGACCGCTCCCCCGCCGACAGCGACTGTCGCTTCTCCAGCAGTACTGAAAGAAAGGCGTCCTGTACCGACGGCAGGTCCTCGTCGACAGCAGACTCCAGCAGACGCAGCGCTTCATGCAGACGCAGTCGAATGCGGCCACGCAACTCTTCCGTGGCGGCATTGGTGAACGTCACGACAAGAATTGCGTTGACGCGGGCGCCCTCCAGCACATGACGCAAATAGAGATTGCTGATGGCGTAGGTCTTGCCGGTACCGGCACTGGCCTCTATCAGCCGGGCGCCGGACAGCGGCACCTGCAGTGTCGCTGTGGCATCCAGGATTTGCGGATGTGCGGGCTGTCGGCTCATGGCACCAATCCTGCCAGACAAGCCGCGCCGTAGACCCGCTGCGCCAGGGTCGCGTGCTCTTCCAGACCGATGGGCGAGCCAGTACAACCCCGCCAGGCCAGTTGGATATACGGGTCTTCACTGTCGCCTTTGTGGGTATACTCGCCGCCTTCCCAATCCTGCTCAGCTTTGCTGAGGCTTTCGCTGCAAAGGCGATAACTCGCAGACGGAAACAAGGGCAAGGGCCGCTGCATTCCTTCCCGGTAGATCGCCACGAAATCCGCAAGCCATGTGCTCGCCTGTGCAGCGCTCACTACAGCAAATGCGCGACTCTCGTCGCTGCAATGCAGTACGCTGACTTCTCCCTCCTTGAGCTGCCCCATGGCACACAGCGCCAGGTGCTCCACCCACAGGCGCAACACGGACTTGCCCTTGAGTCTTGATGGTGTGAAATGCATGAGACCCAAACCCGGCCGATAGTCCTTGATCTGGCCATGCAGATGGACCTCTCCAGCAAGAGCACCTGGCAAGACAAGTTTCAAGTCGACACCCCGTGGCAGGATCTCCACCCCTCGAAAAGGCGCGAGTTTCGACCACAGGCTCTCAGCCTTGTCTGCCACATACGTGAAGGCCAATGTCGCCTGACTGCCATGGGGCAACACGCCCTGCGCGACCAGATTTGCCTGCAAGGACTCCAGCTCGCTGTCGCTGTGCATCCATTTGTCGGCCAGCGTTTTTTGCAGTTTCCAGGACTGCAGTCCATCCAGAGCGAACACTTCTTCGTCCTCTGGCACAGTGTCTTCTCGCAGATACACGCGCAGACGATTGTTGAAGAATGCCTTTGCCGGATGTTCCAGGAACCTCACCAGGCGCGCCAGCTCAATCTGCTCAATTGCTTCCTCTGGTGGCGCAAGCTGTTCTGTTGGCCATGCCTGCAGCGGCATGGCTGCTGGACGCTTCTGCAGTGCGTTGGCGATCTGGCACCACCACGCATCATAGCCTGGCGTCACATGCCCGCCCGCGTTCGCCGAGAAATGCCGCCAGCTGAAGGCCTGCATGGGTTGCACACGGGTGATGCATGCGCTCATGAGCGATTCCGCCGCTGTTTCCGGCAGATAATGGGCGTCGAGCACATCCATCAGCTCGCGCAGCAACACAGAAGGCTGACACACGGAATTGTCGGCAAGACTGCGCCCCGTATAGCTCAGATACAGTGACTGCCGCGCACACAACAGAGTCTCCAGCAGAAGGTAGCGATCCTCATCGCCTTTGCGAGGGTCGCCCGCCCGCGGTTGAGCAGCCATGGCATCGAAAGACTGCGTGGTCTCACGACGCGGGAAAGCATTGTCATTCATTCCAAGCACGCAGATCATCCGGAACGGCAAACTGCGCATTGGACGCATGCCGCAGAAACTGACGCCACCGCTGAAATAGCGATTGTGCACAGTGCGCGAGCCGAGACAGTCAGTCAGCCACAGCGTCAACAATTCGTTGGTCAGAATCTGCTCGCCTGCCTGCAAATGCAGATCGGCCAGCACATCACGGATCTGCTGCACGCGGTCCTCTTCCTCCATGCCTGGTCCGAACAGCTGATCGAGCATTCGATTCAACCGGCTCTGCCACTCCCGTACTGAGCGGGGTCGCTGCAATTCCTCCCGCCAGTATTCCAGTACACTCAGAAGCTCCATGAACCGGCCCAATGCCAGTGCGCGCGTACCAGTCGCTCCAGTCTGTGGAGCAATGCCCTCCCACATCTCTTCATCACCAAGCGCATAAGCCGCAAGCAGACGATCCAGCGCATGGGCCCAGGTGTTTTGAGCGGTCGCAGGCAAGTGCAGCGCCGTCTTGTGTTCTGCACTCAGTCCCCAGCGCGCCTGTGCGGCCTGCAGCAGCGCATAAAGTTCGTCAAGCTGAACAATGTCCATGCCCCAGGTTTCGGCAACACGTGGCACCTCAAGAATGGACATCACTTCGGAGAAAGTGAATCTCGACGCAGGCAGCGCCAGAAGTGCAAAAAAAACTCGCACCAGGGGGTGTTCGTCGACCACCGTTATGTCCGAGAGATTCCACGGGATGAAGGGTCGCGTGTGTTGCACGTCACGCCGGAACACAGCCTCAATGCTGTGCGCATATCGACTTATCTCGGGGACGATCACCAGAATATCTTCGGGCGACAGTGTTCTGTCCTTTTCCATGACCTGCAGCAGATGATCGTGCAGCACCTGGCATTCGCGCAGCGCGCTGTGGCAGACATTGACGCGAATGGAGTCATCGATGGCAACAGACTGCACAGCCTTGCTGAGGCCCAGCATGTCGTTCTGCAGCCGATGCAGCAGAGAGTCGGCGCCGGGCTGCGGATAGTCTTCCCACTGGACTGCATCGAGCAGATCGTGATTGAGCAACTGGTCCTGGAAAGCCTGACCCTGACGCCCCCACGATGCAAGCAGCTCGTTGCCAATCTCGCCGTCATCATGCAGCGCCGGATTGTCGAGGCGCCGCTGTGCCTGAGACCTCTTGCTCTGTAAATCAGCCCAGTACTGATCCGTCGGACTATGCTGAAAGAAATGCAGGTCGACATGGGCCGCAAGCGCACGAAACACCTGCACGAACAACGCTGGCAGACTGGACAGGGCGAAACAGCATAGTCGGCCAGGCAGCTGCAGGGCAGCGATGGCCTTGTTGTCACCGGATTCCAAAACCTTGAGGAGCCTGTCCAGCAACGCCACGCGGTGCTGATCAGCACAATCCGCAATCAGCGCACGCCACAGAAGAGGCTGCCAGGATGGAATCTGAACGCCAGGCATCGGCCTGGCTGCGGAAGGCTGGCTCCAAGCACGAATCCAGTCGGGACGATAATACTGATAGCGATCGAAAAGATCGGCG
>Ga0255128_1000377_pt1 | contig 20442 bp, 13 predicted proteins | sample Law_Miss_RepC_8d_FD_188562 | JGI IMG/M metagenome (GOLD analysis project Ga0255128, IMG submission 188562) | Freshwater microbial communities from St. Lawrence River, New York, United States - Law_Miss_RepC_8d | ecosystem: Environmental > Aquatic > Freshwater > River | place: USA: New York... | reverse complement strand
CATGACACCGTCTTGCTGTCGGAATTCGGCCTCGAAAAAACTGTTGTACTTGGCGGCCCGACGCATCTGGAAAAACTTCTGGATCATCATCGACCAAGCCCCGATCGAAAGAATGGCCAGAATGACAATGATCACCTTGGCCTCGGGTGTGGCCTTGTTCCAGATGAAGCCGAGGTCTGTACCGCTCTGGGCGGCAGCAAGTATCCCAAGTGAGAGGGTCATGAGGTCGGTGCAGTCAGTCGTTTATCGTCGGCTCGCCCAAGATGACGAACCGGAGCGGAAAACCAATGCGATGAGTTTTGACTTTTTTTGGCCACGCTGCAATCCCGCCGCAGTCGGAAAGACAGAAATTGATCGAACCAACCAACGAGCCGTCTGAAGATTCGATCCAGATCCACTCTGACAGCGATCCCCACTCAAACCGGTGCGCCCAACAATTGCAGGGATCGACGATCACCGCTTTAGTAGTCCCGTGTCCGCGACGGTTTCGAAAACCATGAAGATGTCCCCTGCACTGCTGCGGTGGCGAAGCTTGGCCTTCCATGCACGGCATCACATCGGCGTCGTCTTGGCGGCCGCGGTGGCGGCCACCGTGTTGATCGGCGCCCTCACCGTGGGCGATTCAGTCCGAGAAACCCTCAGACGCCGAGCGCTGGACCGCATCGGGAAAGCCGAATTCATCCTGGACGGCGGTGACCGGTTCTTTGTCGCTCGACCCGGTGGACCGGCCGGTGGCGGGCTCACCAACACACTGGCATCCTTTGCATTGCGGCTTCCCGGCGTCGTTTCTCGGCAGGACGGGTCGGCCCGGGCGAATCAGGTCCAAATTTACGGCGTCCCAGAGACTTTCTGGTCGTTGATTCCCGGCACGAGCTCAATCCCCTCCTGGAACGACGACTCGGTCGCACTCAACGCTTCTCTAGCGCACCACCTCTCCGTCCGCGTGGGAGATGACCTGGTGGTGCGCATCCACAAACCTTCGGCCCTGTCTCAGGATGCGGTCATCACCCCCCGGGATGGAGCCAGCGTGGCGCTGCGTATAAGGGTCGGATACATTCTGACCGCGGCCGAATGGGGCGACTTTTCCACCACGGCCGGTTCATTACCGCCGTTCAACCTCTTCCTGCCTCACGGCGTTCTGGCGAAGGCGGCTGGCCTCGGAGAACGTGCCAACTTGGCGTTGCTGGGTGCGTCACCCTTGACCACCGACCCTCAAGCATTGTCCGCGCGAGTATCGGCGGGCTTCAGTTTGGCGGATGCAGAACTGGAGGTTCGCCCCATCTCTCCTCCCACTCGCACGGCCACACCTCCACCCGCTCAAGTCGAACTGGTCAGTCGTCGCATCTTCTTGGATCCAGCGGTTTCCGATGTGTTGGGCCAATTGAATCCGGGCCTCCCCAAACCGGTTCCAATCCTGACTTACTTGGCCAATGCCATCGAAGCGGGCGCTCGATCGGCACCGTACTCCATGGTGACAGCCGCCGGGGCTCCATTCACCCCGGACGGAATGGCTGACGATGAAATCCTGATCAACTCTTGGCTTGCAGAGGATCTGGCCCTCAAAGCCGGTGACTGGGTTTCGGTACTGTCCTACCGGGTGGACACCGGTGCTCGCCTCATTGAGGAAACCAATCGGTTCCGCGTGCGTGGCATGGTTCCCTTGCAAGGACTCCATGGCGACCGGTCCCTGATGCCGGAATTCCCAGGCCTATCGAAAGCGGAAAGCACCCAGGATTGGGATGCCGGCTTCGAATTGACCCGACAAATCCGGGACAAGGACGAGGCCTACTGGAAGCAATGGCGGGGAACACCCAAGGCCTTCATCACCCTCGCGGCCGGGCGACGGATGTGGGCCAACCGTTTCGGAAACGCCACCGGTATCCGCTGGTTTCTGGGCGATTTTTGGGAAGCTCGAAGTCTGGTCAACGGCCTCTCGCAAGAACTGCGACAAAAGATCACGCCAGCGGATCTCGGGCTGCGATTCCAACCGCTCTCACCGTCTGCTCTGGCCGCAGCACGAGGTGGTCAGGATTTCGGCGGGCTGTTCATCGGATTCAGCTTCTTCCTCATCGTGTCCGCGCTCCTGCTGCTGAACTTGGTCTTCCGCTTTGGCATGGAACGTCGTGTTCAAGAGATCGGCACCTTGCTGGCCTTGGGCTGGACCCCCAAGGCCACCTCGCAGCTCTTTTTCAGGGAAGGACTTTACCTGGCGGCACTGGGATCCGCATTGGGCTGCGGCGGAGGCCTCATTTATGGGAAAGTCGTTCTGGTGGGCTTAAACACGTTGTGGAAGGACGCCGTGGCCGGAGCCTCATTGGACTTTCACCCCGCCCTGGCCTCCATCGCCGGCGGGTGGCTCGCGGCAGTGCTCATGGTCGGCTGGACCCAACGCCGAGCCCTAAATCAACTGGTGAAGCGGAGTCCGCGAGAACTGCTCAATGACGGAGCATCCATTGGCTCGGGTGTGGGACAGTCGGCTACCGTATTGTTGCCCAGTCTGGCACTGCTCTCTACAACGGCACTCGTCGGCATCGGATTGAAAGCCGATCCGGCACTGCAGCCGGGTTATTTCTTCGGAGCCGGTGCCTTGTTCCTGGGAAGCACCCTGCTGTTCTATCGCCGGCGGTTGCTGAGGAGCCGAACCAACGCTGCGGCCACCACCCGCTCGGAACTCGCTTCGCGCGCGCCCCATCGCCAACCCAAACGCTCTGCAGCGGTCGTCAGCCTGCTGGCCGTGGCCGTGTTCCTGATCGTGGCCGTGGCCGCCAATCGTCTCGACGCTTCCCGGGATTCGCGCCAACGCAGTTCCGGTACCGGAGGATTCAGCCTCTGGGCGGTTTCTTCTTTACCCGTCCACGAGGATCTCAATTCCATCCGGGGGCAGGAACGGCTCGGGCTGGACCCCAAACGCCTGACAGGCATGTCGGTGGTCCCCATGCGAGTCCGAGAGGGCGATGACGCCAGTTGCCTCAACCTGAACCGGGCCCAACGCCCCCGACTGCTCGGTGTTCGACCCGAGTCCCTCGCCGATCGAAAGGCATTCACCTTCCAATCGCTGGCTTCCGGAATGCCCAGTGATCGTCCTTGGATGAGCCTCGTGCCGACCCCCACCAACAATGCTCCCATCCCCGCCATTGGAGACGCCAATTCCATCCAATGGGCTTTGGGCAAAACCATCGGTGATGTTCTGGACTACGTGGATGAGCGCGGCAATCCGTTCCAGGTGCGTCTGGTGGGCGCCGTGGCCAACTCCATTCTGCAGGGGCAACTATTGATCTCGGAAGCAGAGTTTGTTCGCCGTTTCCCCGGTGAGAACGGCTACCGCTCCTTCCTCATCGACACCGAAGGCGACGAGAAACCCATCGCTGAGGCATTGACCCGTGGCTTGACCGACTTGGGCTTGGAAACCACGACCACGGTGGACCGGTTGAACCGCTTCAACGCCGTCCAAAACACCTACCTGAACACCTTCCAGTGGTTGGGTGGTCTGGGTCTGCTCCTGGGAAGCGTGGGTCTGGGCCTGGTGGTCCAACGCAATGTTCTCGAGCGCCGCAGTGAACTCGCCTTAATGGCGGCCGTGGGATTCCAGAAATCGCAAATCCAAGCCATGATCCTCTCCGAACACCTTCGATTGCTTGCGCTCGGCATGCTGTTCGGCATCACTGCGTCGGTGTTGGCCACAGCCCCGATCTGGCGAGTGAATCCTCAGGAACTTCCCTGGGTGTCGCTGGGTTGGATTCTAGGAGTGGTCTTCGTCAATGGCGTGCTCTGGACTTGGATGGCCACGCGTCAGGCCTGTCGGGGCGAACTCCTGGCAGCCTTGCGCGGCGAGTGACCCCCGTGGAGCTCAATCGTCACCGAACAACCGCTTCAACTCGGCCCGCGCCTGATCCTCCCGCGATCCACCGGAACTCGCAGCGCCTCGCCATTCCCGCACCTGGAAGTCGAAGTATTCGCAGAAATTGGCCGCATCCTTTTCAGAAACAGGTTCTGCCCGACGCTCGCTGCACTGATAAGCCGCCTGTCGATCGTGAAACTTGCAATTGAGGCAAACCCTCAAGTCAGCCCGACACTGGGGGCAACTCTCACTGCGACCCGGGGCATCCCGAAGGGTCCAAAGCCAGCCACAGCGATGGCAATGTCGTGTCATGGGCGGCGAGGATAGACCTCCAATCCAGCAACGGAAGGCCGAACCGGTTTCGGGTGGATCGCGTTGGCCGAGGAATTTCGCGTCGTCGCCAGCCGGTGGGATGGCTACGGTGGAGTCTCATGACGCGCTTCCGTATCGATCAAATGCTCTCCCGCCACGGCTACTGCAGCCGGGGTGAATCTCGGGGCTGGTTGAAGGCCGGTCGGGTGCGCATCGGCGACCTCATCGCCAAGGACCCCTCGGAGAAGGTGTTGCTGGCAGACCTTCGCATCGACGGCGAACCCGTGGATCATCCCGAGGGAATTCTGGTGATGCTTCACAAACCGGCGGGCCTCGTGTGCTCTCGGGACGAACGGGAAGGAGCCAACGTGTTTTCCCTGCTCCCGGAACGCTGGAGCCGTCGCAATCCGCCCATCACGAGTGTTGGGCGTCTGGACAAGGAAACCACTGGGCTGTTGCTCATCACCGACCGGGGAGAACTCGTGCAACGCTGGACCTCGCCCCGACACAAGGTCACCAAACGCTACGAGGTGTTGGTGGATCAAGATCTGACTCCGGAACTCATCCCCTTGTTCGCCTCCGGCACCCTGCGCTTGCCGGATGAGTCCGATCCCTGCCTCCCCGCCACCTTGACCCTCACGGGAACCCGGACCGCCAGCCTAGACCTCATCGAGGGTCGCTACCATCAAGTCCGGCGTATGTTTGCCAGTCAGGGTTTCCGCGTGGAGTCGCTCCACCGCAGTCGATTCGGGGCCCTCGACTTGGGAAATCTACCCCCAGGGCAGTGGTGCGCTGTTTCTGAATCGTCGATTTGATTTATTTCAGATGTAGATTATAAACTTTCTCACTCCGTCATGGGCTCCAACCATCCAAGTTCCGCGCACAGCGGGAACCGGCATTCCGCGGGATCGCCCTCGCATCCAACACCGTTTCTGAGATTCCTGGCACTGCTTCGACCGGAGGCGCAGGAAATCCGCATCATCCTGGTTTTGTCGATTATTTCTGGGATCCTCTATTTGGCGACCCCGCTGACGGCCGACGCAGTGGTCAACAATTTCGCCTTCGGCAGCGAACAACCGGTCTACGTCCAGGCCCTCATCGTCTTGGCCGTTTTCCTCATGTTCCTGCTCGGAATGCTCGGAATCCTCCGAGCGGGGCAGGAATACGCCATGGAGTTGATACAGCGCCGGATTTTCGTCCGACTCACGGCCGACTTGGCTTTCCGACTGCCTCGAGTCCCGTTGGAGGCGCTCGAAGCCCACCAAGGCCCGGAATTGGTGAATCGCTTCTTCGATGTGGTGACGGTCCAGAAGAGCGCCTCCGGTCTGCTGCTCGATGGCATCAACGTCATCTTCAGCACCCTCATTGGATTGGTGGTGCTGGGGTTCTATCATCCCTTGCTTCTGTTCTTCGCGGCCATCCTGCTGGTCCTGCTCGTGCTCGTGATCTTCTTGCCTGGAAAGAGGGCTGTCCGAACCAGCATCGACGAATCCTATGCCAAACACGCAGTGGTGGGTTGGTTGGAACAAATCGCCATGTTCCCTCTGCTCTTCCGGGTCAGCGGCGCTGCCGAGATGGCCTGCTCGCGGGCGGATCGCCTCGCACTGGATTACCTGAAGGCGCGCAAATCCCACTTCCGAATCTTGCTCGGCCAAATCATTTCCCTGCTGGGGCTTCAAGCCATCGCCAGCGCCGCGTTGCTGTCCATCGGCGGTTGGTTGGTACTGCGGGCGGAACTGACACTCGGCCAACTGGTGGCCAGCGAACTCATCGTCGCCTCCATCGTGGCAGCCATGTCCAAACTCGGGAAACACCTGGAAAGCTGGTACGACGCCATGGCCGCGGTCGACAAGTTGGGTTACTTGGTGGACTTACCCATTGAACGAGAGAGCGGAGAGAAACCTGCGGTCACGGAAAGCGGACTGCGAGTGCAGGTTCGGGGGGTGAGTTACGCATCCGCCGATGGTCTACCGGTTCTCCAAGACCAGAACCTCGACATCGCGCCCGGTTCGACCCTGGGCATCGTGAGTCCCGGCGGTTTGGGTGGAAGCGCTTTGCTCGATCTTCTGGCCGGCCTGAGAGAACCCACCACGGGGCAGGTCTTGCTCAACGGCATCGATCTCCGATTGTGGCAACTCGGCGAACTCCGGCGGCAGGTTTTCCTGGTGCGAGGTCAGGACATCGTCCAAGGAACCATCCTGGAAAATGTCCGACTCGGCCGCCCGGATATCGACATCGACGCCGTGAACCGGGCCCTCGAATGCGTGGGACTTTTGGGAGTGGTGCATCGCATGACCGACGGACTCGAAACCGTGCTCAGTCCCGGAGGGCACCCGCTGACCAACTCCCAGCGCAGCCGGCTCATCCTCGCCCGGGCCATCATTCGTAAACCGCAATTGCTGCTGGTAGACGAAGCCCTCGATGGCCTCGAGATCGACACCCTCGAAAAACTGGAGGCCGCACTCTTCGACGCCCGTGAACCGCGCACGCTGGTCCTGGTGACACGCGATCCCGACTTGCTGCGCCGCTGCGACCATTCAGTCCAACTAGGCGAATGCCACCTCAGCCGTCCCAGCCACGGTTCTGAACTTCCTCCCCGCCCATGAACAGCGAACCGGCCACAACCGATCCCCTGACAGCGGAGGTTCCCTCGGATTCTCCGGTGCCTTCGGCCATGCCCCTGCTCGACCGCCGCAGCGGACTCAGCGCGCTCGACCGCACGGCTTCATCGCACCGACTGCGTCAACTCACCGTCTTGTCGGCCGCGTTGTGCATCGTCGCCCTGATAGCGCTCATCGTCCTGCCTTGGCAGCAATTCGTCAGCGGATCCGGAAGAATCATCGCCTACAATCCCTTGGAGCGAAGCCTCACGGTCGAAGCTCCGCTTCCCGGCAAGGTCCACCGATCCTTCGTCGTGGAAGGCCAACAAGTTCAGGAAGGGGATCCGCTCTTCGAGATCGTGGACAACGATCCCAACCTATTGGCGAACCTCCTCCAGCAACGGGACGCCGCCACCGCCCGACGCGATGCCGCCAAGACCCGGGTCGAATCGCTGGGCCTTCAAATCGGCGAACAGGAGCGCGCCGTGCCTCTGGCTTTGGAGGCCGCCAAAACCCGATGGGCCGCAGCCCGATTCGCAGCTGACACCGCTCGCCTCCAATTCGACCGCCTCAAGGCTTTGTACTCCGACAAGCGCGGACTGGTTTCCCAGCGAGACTTCGAATTGGCCACCCTCGAACGGGATCGCACCGAAGCCGAATTGCAACGTTCCCAAGCCGAACTCGATCGAACTCCCGTCGACTTGCGGGGGGCGATTCAGGGCATCAAGGCTCAACGCGATTCTGCCCGCGCTGAACTGGCCTCCGCAGAGCAATCGCTGACCGGCGTGGAGATCCAGATCAGCCAAACCCGCATGCAGAAAGTTACCGCGCCCAGGGCCGGCATCGTGTTCCGATTGCAAGCCACCGAGGGAACCTTCCTTCGCGCCGGATCACCGCTTTGCACCATCATCGGCCAGACTGATAGACCCATGGTAGAGGTGTGGCTCAGTGGCCAAGACATGCCTCTTGTCATCGCCCGCGAAACGAGTCCCGATGGTCGGGTCGTGCGAGAGGGAAGTCCGGTGCGCCTTCAGTTCGAGGGCTGGCCGGCCCTCCAACTCGTCGGCTGGCCCAGCCTCGCGCGGGGCACCTTCGGTGGCGAAGTAGTCCTCGTAGACCCCACCGACAACGGCAAGGGCAAGTTCCGCATTCTCGTGGCCGAAAAACCCGACCTGGTGGCCGGCCATGATGAAAAAAACACTCTCGTGCCTTGGCCAGATTCCCGATGGCTCAGGCAGGGAGTCCGCGCCAACGGATGGGTGCTGCTCCAACGAGTTCCGCTGTGGTACGAGGTCTGGCGTCAGTTGAACGGTTTTCCACCGGTGATCTCCGAGGAACTCCTCGATCCCAAGAAGTGATTCGCCCGTCATGAACGTGATCTCCGACCGGACGTTTCCTTGGAATTGGGCATTAGCCCGAAAACCGCACGCCTCCCGGTCGACCGCGGCCTGGGGTGATCTTCACAGCACCATCTTGGCTCTCCTCGTAGGCCTTCTCCTGTGCAATGCCTTGGGGGAATTGCAGGCTGCCGAATCGCCCGCGACCCCGGCAACCAATACGTCCCCGTCCGCGGGATCAGCGGAGACAACTCACCTCTCCCTCGCCACCGCCAGTGCGCTGACACTCCACGAGGTGCTCGACTCGGTCCGCCAGCAATACCCCCCCATGCTGGCCGCCTTGATCGAGCGGGATGTCGCCGCCGGACGTCTCCAGAGCGCGCGCGGCACCTTCGATTTCCAGTTCTTCTCACGCCTCTTCGACACTCCCAGCGGATATTACCAAAGCACCACCGTCGACACGGGCTTCGAGCAATTCACCGGCATCTGGGGCAGCACCCTCTTCGGAGGCTATCGCATCACCTCCGGAGGCCTGTTGCCCGACTACGAGAAGAGCCGCACCCAAGGCTCCGGCGAACCCCGGATCGGCTTCCGGTTGCCCTTGCTGCGCGATGGGTCCATCGACCGGCGGCGGGCCACGCTGATCAAGGCGCGACTCGACAAAGAGCTGGCCGACCCGGTGATCCACCGCCAACAACTCGACTTCATCCGAGCCGCCACCGCGGGCTACTACGGATGGCTCGCAGCCGGAGAGCGTCTGCGATTGTCCGAGGCGCTGCTCCGAATCGCCCGCGAGCGCATGGACGCCCTCAAGACTCAAAGCGAGTCCGGTCTGATTCCGCGCATCGTCCTGACCGACAATCGACGCCTCATTGTCGCGCGGGAACTGGCCGTGGTCCAAGCGCGCCGCCGCTTCGAGGCGGCTGGATTGGCCCTATCACTCTTCTATCGCGATTCCCGGGAGAACCCCACCGTGGCCACACGGGACCGATTGCCACCCTTCCTGCCGACGCCGGAGGGTCCTGAGGCCAGCCTGCTGCAACAAGACCTGCAACGAGCACTGACGACCCGACCCGAACTCAAGCGCCTCAGCCTGACTCAAGAAAAGCTCGAGGTGGATCGCCGACTGGCCAAGAACCAACTCCTCCCGAATCTGGATGCTGGTGTCAGCGCCAGCCGCGACTACGGCGACCGTCGCTACAAAGACCAGACCGAAGCCGAAGTCCAAGTGGGCGTCGAATTGCGAGTGCCCCTGCAGCGCCGCGAGGCCAAGGGGCGGGCGGCCGAAGTCGAAGCCCAACTCGAACAAGTCACCCGCGAGCAGCAGTTCGCCCGCGACCGCATCCAGACGGAAGTTCGGGACTCCTTCTCTGCCTGGAGTGCGGCCCACGAACAAACCGTGCAAGCCCGCCTGAATGTCCAGCTAGCCGTGGAACTTCAAGAGGCCGAGACAGAACGCTTCGCCCGCGGCGCCGCCGACTTGTTGGCCTTGCAGTTGCGGGAGCAGGCGGCCTTCGATGCCCAAGTGAGCGCCGTGGACATCGATGCCGACTGCTTCCGGGCCCAGGCCGACTACCGTGCGGCCACCGTCGCCGAGCGGCTCACCGTCATCACTCCGCCCAAGAAACCCTGAAGAACGGCTTCAGACTTTCACCTCAACCCAAGATCCAAAACCTGCGTTTGCCAATTGTACGCAGACGTACCAGTTTGAAGTCCGTTCATCGAATCTCATGAGCACCATTCCGCATCTCCCTGTCATTCGTCTCGGCCGCAACTACGCCTCCCTGGAGCAAACGGAGGTGAAAGATTTCCGCACCGGAGAAGTCTGCGCCGTCGTCTCGTCCGTGAATGCCGGCATCGTCAAAAAAGACCTGACCAAGCTGGGAGTCGCCCGAGCCGCCTTGAATCGTTTCACCATCGCCGAGCTGATGGCCATGAGCGCCAAGGCCGGTGAACTGTTCCTCAATGGAACGCTGCCTTTGGGAGACCGCGGCCATACCCAGAGCGCCGACGAATACATCCGCACCCTCAGCAGCACCAGCGGACTGCCCCATGTGATGGTGAAGCGGAACATGGCGAAAATTCATTACGCCCTCACCCACATGCCGGAGGTGCTCAACGGCCTCTCCCGCGGGCTCGACTTCACCATCCTCGATAAAGGACGCGGCGAGCAGTTCGGCACCAATCTTGCATTTTTTCCCACGGCCCACGCCCTCGGCCTAGTGATGCCCAGCAACTCGCCGGCCGTGAATTCCCTGTGGATCCCGGCCATCTCCCTGAAGACGCCGGTGATCATCAAGCCCGGCAAGGAGGAGCCCTGGACCCCGTACCGACTCATCCAAGCTTTCATCGCCGCCGGGGTTCCTGCGGAGGCCTTCGGTTTCTATCCCACCGATCACGAGGGCGCCGCCGCCATCCTGAACTTGTGCGGCCGGGCCTTGATCTTCGGTGACAAGTCGACCACCCAGCAGTACGCCCACAACCCGGCGATCCAGATCCACGGCCCGGGTTGGAGCAAATTCGTCATTGGCGAAGACCAGATCGAAAACTGGCCCGAGTTCATCGACGTCATCGCCGCCAGCATCGCCGACAACGGCGGCCGCTCGTGCATCAATGCCAGTGCCGTGGTGGTTCCCAAGTACGCGGAAGAAATCGCCGATGCGCTGGCCAAGAAGCTCGGCCCCATCGCCCCCACGCCCTCCGACGATCCCGAGGCCCGGCTCTCCGGCTTCGCCAACCCCAAGATGGCCGACTACATCGATGGGCAAATCGAAGACGGCCTCAAGACACCGGGTGCCGAAGACGTCACCGCCCGCTACCGCGGCGGCTCCCGCAAAGTCTCCAGCGACATCGGCACCTTCATGCGGCCGACCATCGTGCGTTGCGACTCGTTCGCTCACCCGCTGGCGAACCGGGAGTTCCTCTGCCCTTACGCCAGCGTGGTCCATTGCTCGCAGTCCGAGGTGCTCAAGAACATCGGCTATACTCTGGCCTGCTCGGCGATCACGAAAGACCCGGCCTTCATTCGCGACCTCGAGGCCTTCACTGAAATCGACCGTCTGAACATCGGCCCGGTCTCCACCATGAAGATCTCCTGGGATCAACCCCACGAGGGCAACATGTTCGAGTTCCTCTGGCAGCGCCGTTCCATCGAATACGGCTGGTAACAACTTCGGAGCCGGGACAGCCGCTCAGGAAATCTTTCCTGCAGCGGCTTTTTGCTGTCGATCTCCGGACTTACCGGCGAGGAACAGCAGCACCACCAGCACGGCAAAGGGCAGTAGCGACAGAGCGTCTGAAGATGGCCCCTCGAAGAACGGGTTGTTCGCGGTCATCCACTTCTCAACCGACTCGTTGAACCCCGTCGTCACTCCCTGACTAATCGCCACACCGATGCCCGCGATGCTGCCGCCGGCAATGTAACCACTGGCCATCAAGACCCCGGGTGAGCGATCGCTCTCGGCGATGATCTCAGCGGGGCTCAATCCCGCCGAATGCCCCCGGGCGTGCGTGGCGCGATCCACCCACCACCGCACACACCCGCCGACAAAAATGCCCAGCGAGGTGGAGATGGGCAAATAGACCCCCACCGCGAAGGCCAGCGACGGAATCCCGCTGAGTTCGAGCACCAGGGCGATCATCACGCCGATGAGCACCAAGTCCCAAGGCAGCTTGCGATCGAGAACACCCTTGATGATGTAGCTCACCAGAACGGTTTTCGGCGCATCATACTTGGTGACCGTGGCCCCACTGGGCAGCTTGGCCTCGGTTCCCGTGATGGCCGGATCCACCAACCAGACGGCCTGGCCCGAATCATCGACCAACCACTTCCGCGCCACGCCGTTGGTATCGGTCTGATGCCACACGCGGTATTCCTGGGCATCCACTCCGGCCATCGGCCCGACGAGATGGGCGCGCGGCGCGTCGACCAGCGCCTGGGCCGGGGCCACCAAGCCCGGGGCGACGTCCGAGGCACGCACGTGGATCGTCCCCGCATTGTTCATAGCCAAGAGCACCCAACCCATCACCACCGCCGAGGCAAAGGCTCCGATCAAGATGGCCAATTGCTGATATCGCGGCGTGCCACCGATGAGAAACCCGGTCTTCAAGTCTTGCGAGGTGGTGCCGCCATTGGAGCAAGCGATGCACACGATACCGCCCACCGAGAGCGCGGTCACATAGTGCGCCGAACCCGTCCACCCAACGGCCACAAAGGTCAGGCACGTGAGCAGTAGCGTGGCGATGGTCATGCCTGAGATGGGGTTGGAACTGGAACCCACTTCGCCCGTCAATCGCGAGGAGACCGTCACAAAAAGGAATCCCAGCACCAGGATCAGCGCCGCGCCCAAGAGGTTCATGCGCAGCGACGGAGCCAGCGTGATGGCCGCCATCAGCACGAACACCCCGCCGACCACCCAACGCAGGGACAGGTCCCGATCACGCCGGTCGCCCGAAGCCTCAACCCCTCCCTCGCGGGCTCCAGCCAAATCCGCCAAACCTGCACGCAACGTCCGCCACAATGTGGGCATCGAGCGCAATAAACTCACCAGGCCACCGGCCGCCACGGCCCCGGCCCCGATGTAGAGCAAGTACGCACTGCGAATGCCGTTGGGCGACAAGTCGGCGATGAGCTTCTTGCCGGGAGCCAACGGACTGGCCAATCCCCCTCCGAAATACTGGATGAGCGGAATGAGCACCAGGTAGCTCAAGACCCCGCCCGCCGCCATGACCCCAGCGATCCGCGGGCCGATGATGTAGCCCACGCCCACCATTTCAGGGGAGATCTCGCACGAAACCGATCCCCCTTTGAGCGGAGCCCCAAACACCTTTTCCGGGGCTTCTTTCCACAGCTTCAGCGCCGAGTTGCCGAACTTGTACAATAAGCCCAAGGCGAACCCGCCGAAGATGGTCTTGGCCTGGAGGCCCGCCCCGGCCACTTCGCGGGCATAGGCTGGATCCGCCGCAGCCCGGGACTCGTCATTGGCCCCGGCCTTGAGCACTTCGGCACAAGCCGTGCCTTCGGGATATTTCAGCTCCCCATGCTGCTGGACGATGAGCGGTCGGCGCAGCGGGATCATCAGCAAGATGCCCAGAAGCCCGCCCAGCACCGCCACCAACAGCACGCGGCCGGCCTCCAGATCGAAGCCCAGGATAAGGATCGCCGGCATGGTCACCGCCGCCCCGAAGGCCAGCGACTCACCGGCGGAACCCGCGGTCTGAGCAATGTTGTGTTCCAGAATGGTGGCATCCCGCCCGCCCAGCTTGGCCCACAACCGGAACAGCGTGACCGAAATGACCGCGACCGGAATGGAAGCGCTCACCGTCAGGCCCACCTTGAGGGCCAAGTACAGCGACGAAGCCCCGAAAATGATGCCCAGAAGCGAACCCACGATCACGGAGCGGGCGGTGAATTCGCGCAATCGGGTGGCCGCGGGGATATACGGCGTGAACGGAGCATTGGGCTGGGCCATGGGCGCAGGGTACACCCCACGACCTTTTTTCCCAGAGGATCATCACGGGCTCCAGGGATGCCCTGGATCACCGTCGCAACAATGTCACCGTCCTTCCGAACTGATCGATTGCCCAGGTTGCTGACCGGGCTTTTGATGACCAGGCAATCGACCTGCACGACCTGAATGAACCCTCGGCGACACTTCCTCAAGTCACTCGTGACGGCCCCTGCCGTCTCCGCGCTCACCGCCACTCAGTTGGGCGCAGCGACCAACGCTCCGAAGAAATCCAACACCGAGAATCGCCCCCTGGCCTTGGGCACCCCTCGGCGCATCATCCACATGGTCGTCGACGGGATGAGTTCAGGCATCCTCGCCTGCGCCAATCAGTTCTCCGAGCACGTCCATGGGCGCCCGCTCACCTGGTTTCGCCTCATGGATCAACCCTCGACCCGGCAGGCGGTCATGAACGTGCGGTCCCAGAACTCGCTGGTCACCGATTCGTCGGCTTCCTCCTGCGCTTGGGGCAGCGGGGTTCGCATCCCCAACGGCAAGGTCAACCAAACCAGTAAGGGGGAGAAGTTGGTCACCCTCTACGAACTCCTCGGACAAGCCGGTTGGAAGCGAGGCTTGGTCACCACCACTGAAATCACCCACGCCACGCCGGCTGGATTCATCGCCTGCGTCAGCGCCCGAGGTAGCGGTGATGACATCGCCACCCAGTATCTCGAGCGACGGATCGACCTGGCCCTCGGCGGTGCCAGCAACCACTTCCGGGCCGACAAGCGCAAAGACAAACGCGATTTGCTCGGAGACTTCCGCCGTCTCGAATACGCCGTGCTCCGCACGCCTTCCGATCTGGCCTCAGCGCCACGCGACCAACGCTGGTTGGGAGTATTCTCGGACAGCCACATCCCCTACGTCGTGGACCAACAGGGAGGCCTGACGAAAGTCACCCCGACCCCTTCGCTGGCCGCGATGACCCGGGCCGCGCTTCGACGGTTCGCCTCGGAGGAACGCTTCATCCTTCAGGTCGAAGGGGGACGGGTGGACCACGGCTGCCACAGCAACGACGCCGCGGCGGCCATCCACGAGATGATCGCCTTCGATCAAGCCATCGAAGTCTGCCTCGAGTTCCAGAAGGACCATCCCGACACCTTCCTCCTCATCACCACCGATCACGCCACGGCCAACCCCGGACTCAACGGACTCGGCGAGACCTACGAAAAGACCAACGCCGCCTTCCACAAATTGACGAAGGTGCGTCAATCCGTCGGTGAGATCCTGAACCGACTGCGCACCGCCGAGAACCGGACACAAGCCGCTGCGCGCCTCCAAGAATCCACTGGCTACGCAGCCAGCACCCGACGGATGGAAACACTCGATCCGTTCCTCAAGAAAAAGGGCTACGCACTCTTCGATGCGTTCAACTCGGACACCTGCGCATTGGGTCAGGTATTGGCCAACCACACCGGCATCGCCTTCACCAGCGGCAATCACACCTCCGATTACGTGCCCGTGCTGGCGCTGGGACCCGGATCCGACCGGATCGAAGGATTCATCCAGAACACCGAACTCTTCGGCCACTACCTCGACTTCGCCGGGCTCTCCTTCCGCAATCCGCAGGAGACCCTCGTGGCTGGCGCCTGCCAGTCTCCAACTACCGAGAACATCGCCGAGTATTCGCGCACCGCGTAGCTCACTTCGTCCCGAGATCCAGTCGGACATCGCCGGAGGAACCATCGAGCCACCACGGACGGGGCGTTCGCAGAAGGATCTGAAGCGCGAACGAGACCCAAGAGCGGCGACTTCGTGAATCGTCCTGGGATTCGGCCAGGATCGTCTCCCAGGAATTCGATTCAGGCGACGCCATGGGCGGCATACGGTCTCCGTAATAGTCCGGTTTACGTGAATCCGTCTTGAGCAAAACTTCTTCGCAATCGGTCAACCCATCATCGTCGGAGTCGTAGGTGTTGATCGTCAGCGTCACCTCATCGCTCCAAACCGATCCATAGGCGTTGCTGACCCGCACGCGATACCGACCGTCGAAAAATGGGCGCACGTGCCGGAGCGTGAGACGTTCACTCTTGGCTTGGGGTAGATTCTTTCCATCGCGCTGCCACTGATAGGTCAAGGCACCCGAACCGGCAGAGGCCACTGTGAACACCACTTCCGGTTCACCTTCAGCCACCTCAACGGGAGAGGGCTGCAACACAATGCTGGGGGGCGTCAATGGATAGACCGTAAGGAGGGCAGGCTCGCTAAAAACGGCGCCCAACGCATTTTGCACGAGAACCCGATAGCGCCCCCCATCGAGGGACGGCGGCACATTGCTCAAGGTCAACTCCGATGCCGTCGCTCCCGGGATGTGGGTGTCATTCAACTGCCATTGGAAAGTGGTGTTTGCCGGGGTTTTCAACGCCACTCGAAACGTCACATCGCGCCCCTTCTCCACGGATTGAGCCTGGGGTTGGACAACCAAAACCGGGTTATCGCTCGAGCCCACGCAGTCATGGGCATAGAGATTCATGACCTCACCCAAGGGCAACGCCCGATGGAACAGTCGCAGACTGTCGATTTCACCCTGCAACCGCCCATGGGCCGTGCCTGAGATACCTCCCAAGGTCAGAGGTGTCTTCAGGTGCAGTGGATTCACGCGGATGGGAGCAACCCCCATGGATCGCCCATCCACCCAAACTTGTACAACCATGCCTATTTCATTGGTTTGTGTGGAGCGACCAAACACCACCACCACATGACGCCAGGCATTGGGGCTTTCGGGAAATCCGAAACCCAGTTCATCCCCCACACCACCCGAGACCATCAAGCGTTTCCCATCGGTGCGAATGTAGAAACTCGACTGTTCCGGAACGGATTCCCGGGCACACCCCAGCAGGTAACCTTGGATCGGGCATCGCATCCACAAGGACACTGTCGTGCCGCGATACCCATTGGGTCCGAATCCGGCCAGCGACGGAATGGTGATGCTGACATTGCTACCGCCGAGACTCAGGACCTGACTGGGAGCAACCTTACGCGACGACAAAAAACGCGGAGCCACCCCGACCGGATCACTCACCGCATGACGCTTGAATCCACTGGCGTCCAGCAGATCCCCATCGAAGGGATAATAACCCACCAGACCCGCTTCTGGCTCCGTGGATGCGGGACCTGCCACAACTCGACAGGCGACCCAAAGGCTCACGAGGAGGAGAAACTCCAGTCGGACACTCCGATGAACAAACGTCTGCGCAGCGGAATGAGGCCATCTCCGAATCCGGCGGAGGCCGTGTCCAAGAAGGTTCATTATGACCGCCATCACTTCCATTGAGTGAGGCTACGGAAGCGTATTCCTCCACATCTGCAACTCCTAAACCGGATCCTTTTGACGAACCCAGCTCCCGCCCCCCAATTGCCCCATCAGTTTCTATCGCATCCGAAAATGGCGCTCCGCGAACTCGAGAAATTTCTGCCAGTCGTAGAGCTCCACCGAGTGGCCACCGGGTCGGTTGTGGTAGGCGATATCCCCATCGGTCAGGGCGGTGCCGACAGGAGGCGGCGTCGGCGAATCCAAGCCCTTCTTGCCCAGCAATCGGTACACCTCGGAAGCATGATAGGCTGAAAGGTATTCCCCCACTGGATCGGCCCAGAGGTCTTCCACCCCACTGGCGACGTACAGAGGCCTTGGTGCGATGCACGCCAGCAACTCGTGCTGATCAACGGGCAAGTCGTCTTCATTGCGCGCAAACTGGCCGGCATTCCGGCATAACCAATACGGGAAACGCGTGACCATCTTCTCCATGTTCTCGCCGAAATTGCGTTTCCAGAGAGCCGCTCCGCCACAACCCGATTGCGCCGAAATCACCAAGGCAAATCGGGTATCTTGGGCCGCCGTCCAAAGAGCCGTCTTGCCCATTTTGGAATGCCCCATGATGGCCACCCGTCGGGCGTCCACGTCGGAATCGGTCTCCAAATAATCCATCGCCCGGGATCCACCCCAGGCCACGGCAGAAATCACGCCCCACTCGTAGGACTTCGGAAAACTCTGGTGCTCCCGATAAAACAGCGGGTGGATTCCCTTGAGGAACTCCACCTCGTTGTGACGGGTAAGGTCCGATTGGGGCACCACCACAAAACCAAATCCCCGTTGGAGCAGTTCGCCTAGAGGCACGCCGTTGCGCAAGTACCCCGGGCGATCGGGATGCGGATCATGGCCGTCGTCCCGGGTGCCGGAAAAACTGTGCAGCATGAAGACGGGTGCCGGCTTGCCGGTTCCATTGGGTGTGATGACCAAGATCCGCAAATCGGCCTCCCCCTTGGCATTGTGGAAGCGGAGCCGGACATCCTTCCGGGTGGCCTTGCCGCCGAAGAACTCACGATCGGTCTTCAACACCTCCACCCAGGTTTGAACCGGCACTTCCGGTTTCGGCACGACGCCATAAACCAGATTCCCGAAGAGCGAGATCAACTGTGGGCGTCGGATTTGGAACCACTCTTGCGCGGTGGTAATAGGGCGCCCCTCGGCGGAAACCAACGCTGGCGGCAACTGGTACGGCGGCACCTTGGATTCATCGCGAATGACATCCAGATCACTGTTCTTGGGTTCCTCAGCCTGAAGAAACAGCAGACTGAAAATCACCGCCCCGAACCAACTGCAGACACGGAATTGTTGCCGTTTCATGGTTCAAAAAAGTCTCAGTGAAAACCACCCACCTGTCCCGCCGAAACACCCAAAAAGCCAATTTCACCGCCCCAATTCCGACCAATCCCAGAGCACCACATCCCAAGTCCGGCCTTCGTATTCAATGGTGTGGATGACCTCGAAACCCACCTTCTGGTGAGCCTTGAGCGAACGGCGGTTCGCCCGGGCAATGTCGGTGACCCCGCAGTGATAACGATCATCCAACGACGCGCGAAAACACCCATACAACCGGTCCACCAACCCTTGCCCCCGGTAGTCCTTGTCCACACACAGTTGTCCCACCACCACATAATCGGTTCCGGCCAGCAGCGCGCCTCGATAGGAGATCCGATCGATTTCGTCGAACAAGTCCGAGATGAACGGGAGGCCCTTACGAACCTCCTGCGTGACCACCAGCGCGTAGCCCACGACCCGACCGTCGTCCACGGCAACCACCGAAGGTCGCCGCGCCTGCATTTGCTGGAGGTAGGCCAAATTGTATTCGGCAACCAAGAACCCCTGCTCCTCGGCCTCGGATTCGCTCAAGCACCGCTTCAAGTTGCGCCGTTGCAACGCGAGGATGCCCTCCAACTCCGACACCTCTTGAGCGAGCTTGATGCTGACCATGGTTTGAATCGCTGCGCCGGCATGGCTGCAGACCGACTCACGGGGCGACCTTGCACCGCTTCGACACGAAAGCCTAGCGTCGGCCCATGCCTCTTCGATGGATCGGTTGGATTTGGCTCGCGACGTTGCTCCTGACCGCTTGTCGATCCGCGGGCCCTTCGACGATTGCATCCAACCCGACGCCTCCCATGCGACTTCTCTTCGTGGGCAACAGCCTCACCTATTACAACGGCGGCTTGGAGAACCACGTCCGTCTGCTGGCCGCATCCGCAACCCCTCCCCGCATCCTCGTGGCGGATCGAGCCACGCAAGGCGGTGCCACGCTGCGCATCCTCCACGGATTGCCCGCAGTGCACGAACGCATCCAACAAGGGCACTACGATCAAGTCATCTTGCAAGACGACCTCCCGGAACTCACCGAACACAGCATCGCTCCCTTCCAAGAATACGTCCGGCGATTCGATCAGGAAATTCGATCCCATGGCGGACGCCCGGTGCTCTTCATGGCCTGGCCCTACGAACGCCTCGGCTGGATCTCACTCGAGCAAATCGCCGACGCCCATCGAAGCCTGGGGACGGAACTAAAGATCCCGGTGGCCCCGGTGGGATTGGCCTTCCGGCGTTCGCTGGAAGCACGACCCCAACTCGCCATGCTGGGCAAGGATCGAGAACACGAAACCCTCCACGGCACCTACCTGGCCGCCTGTGTCCATTATACCACCCTCTTGGGCGTTTCTCCGGAAGGACTGCCCTACCGACCTGACGGGGTGTCGGCGGATGAAGGGACCTTCCTGCAATCCATCGCCTGGCAAACGGTGCAGGCGTGGACTCGGTGAGGTTCCGTCCAACGTCGCGGCCTTGGAAGCCTTCGCCCCGGCAACAAGTCCGACAAATTCAACCGATCGCGCCTTCGATCAGTTCGCCGTGCACGTCGGTGAGCCGGTGATCGCGCCCGCCCGAGCGGAAGGTCAGTCGCCGGTGATCCACCCCCATTTGATGCAACACCGTGGCGTGCAGGTCATGCACCCGACAAATCTTGTCCACCGAACGGTAGCCGAACTCATCCGTGGCACCGATGATGGAGCCACCACGAATCCCACCGCCGGCCATCCACACCGAGAATCCGAACGGATTGTGATCACGACCGTTGGATCCCTGGGCAAAGGGAGTCCGCCCGAATTCTCCGGACCACACGAGCAGCGTCGAATCCAACAGGCCGCGCCGCTTGAGATCCAAGATCAGCGCCGTAATGGGTTGATCGACCGCACGGGCATTGGCCTCATGACCGGCCTTCAGGTCGCCGTGCTGATCCCAGCGGTCACCAATGGTCCGAGGGCAAGTGACCTCGATGAAGCGAACCCCTCTCTCCACCAAACGCCGCGCCAGACAGCATTCGCGGGCATAAATCCGAGTCGGCTCGAACGGGCTATCGAAACCGTAGAGTGCTTTGGTCTCCGCACTCTCTCCGTCGAGTGCAGCCAGTTCAGGAACCGCGGCCTGCATCCGGTAGGCCAGTTCGTGATTGGCAATCGCGCTGTCGATGGCCTCGGCTCCGGTCTCGTGGGCGAAGGCTGAATCAAGGCGTCCGATCAACTGA
>Ga0255128_1000375_pt1 | contig 20444 bp, 16 predicted proteins | sample Law_Miss_RepC_8d_FD_188562 | JGI IMG/M metagenome (GOLD analysis project Ga0255128, IMG submission 188562) | Freshwater microbial communities from St. Lawrence River, New York, United States - Law_Miss_RepC_8d | ecosystem: Environmental > Aquatic > Freshwater > River | place: USA: New York... | reverse complement strand
TGGAGACGGCCCGTCTGCTGGCCAAGCACCGTGCCTTCTCGCCCGAGGCGTCGCGCAGCATTGTTCGAGGCCTGGCGATGGATGCCCTGCGCGAGGCGCAAGACCTCAGCCAACTGACGGCGGTGTGGCGTGCCCTGGATGCCGCAGAACGGGCCATGCCCGACATCGTGCTGGTGGCCGCGGCGCAGGCCCAGCGCCAAGTCTCGGCCGGCGCCGATGAATCGGCGGTTGAGGAAGCGCGCCAATGGGTGCGCGGCTGTGTTGAGCCGCTGTGGACGGGCTTCAATGGCTTAACCGCCTCGCAGCAGCTTCAGTTCGTGCGGGTGTACGAGCCTTGCCTGGCTGGCCTGGACGGGGCTGGTCTGGCGCGTCTGGAGCAGTTGCAGCGCCTGGCGCCTCAAAACGCCTGCCTGCAGTACCTGGCGGGGCAGGCTTGCATGCATCGCCAGTTGTGGGGCAAGGCTGCGCAGTTGCTGGGGCAGGCTCGTCACGGCCTGCACGATCCGATGCTGCTGCGCCGCACCTGGCGATCCCTGGCCTTGCTGGCCGAGGAGCGCGGCGACACCGCCGCTGCCCAGGCCGCCTGGCGCACGGCAGCCCAGCTCGACTGAGCCGAGGCTCTGCCTGGGGCCCGTCGGCCCTTTCCGCTCGACCATGGGCTTGCCCACCAAGGGCTTGGTGGGCCTAGCCGATCCTGCGCTTCATCTGGCTGGGTCATTCGTCGTGCTGTCCCGGCGACGCGGCGGGCGCTGCGTATCCGTCAGTGGCGGTGGACCACTGGCCGGAATGGCTTGTCGCGAGCCACGCCCGGTCAGGCCAAAAAAAAGCCACCGCTTGGCGGTGGCTCTTGCTGCGTCAACCGCCGAGCCGTTGCCGGCCCGGGGGCTTGGGGGCGTCAGGCCTCAAAAGGCAGGGTGACGCTGCGCAGGTCTTTGCGGGTCTCGACCAGCACCAGCGGGCCTTCGTCGATCAACACGGGCGGCTTGGGCTCACGCGGCACGTGCACCGGCTTGGGTTCGGCGGCAATGGCGGCTTGGGCCTGTGCCACCTTGGCGGCGTCGGAGTTCACCCATTCCAGGCCGCAGGCGCGGGCCACATCGGCCAGGGCATCCACGGGCAAGGTGTAGGGCTGCACCTTCGGCAGGCCGGCGGACACCACGGGCGCCGCAGGCGCCATCGCGGCCGGTGCCGGTGCTGGCGCCGCAGGCTGGGCGACGGCGGGCTCTGCCGCGATGGGCGAGGCGATGGGTGCCACCGGGGCGGCAACAGGTGCTTCCGCGGGCGCGGCGCTGGCCATGGTGAAGTAACTGCGCGTGGGGGCTTCCTCGCGCGTGTCGGTGGCCTCGCTGCTCACCTCGGGGGTGCTGGCGGCTTCGCCTTCGGTGGCGCCTTCGGCGCGCGGGGCGCGCTCGCGGCGGTCGCGGCCATAGCGGTCGCGGCTGCGGCGCTCGCGCGGCGCGCGGGGAGCGGCATCGCCCTCTGCGGGTGCGCTGGTCTCATCGCTGCCAGTGGCGTCGGCCTGAGCGGGCGGCAGGTCGGTGGTGTCGGGCTTGGCGGCCTCGGGCGCCTCTTGGCGGCGGCGGCCTTCGCCACGGCCTCGGCGTTCCCGGCGCTGGCCTTCGGCGGCTTCAACGGCCTCGGTGGCGGGGGTCTCCGCGGGGGCGTTCAGCTCGGGCGTGAGGACCTCGGTCTGTGCCGGGGCGTTGTCACGGCGGTTGTCGCGGCGGCCATTGCCTCGTTCGCCCCGCTCGCCACGCTCACCGCGCTCACCGCGCTCACCGCGCTCACCGCGCTCAGCGCGCTCAGCGCGTTCGCCACGCTGGCCTTCAGCCCGGGCCTCGCCGCGCTGCTCGCCACGGCGGTTGTCCGGGCGCTGACCCTCAGCACGGCCTTCGACCGAGCGGGCTTCGCCTTGGCGGCCACGCTGGCCTTCGCCACGGCCTTCGGTGCGACCTTCTGCGCGGCCTTGGCGGTCACCGCCACGACCACCGCGGCCGCCACGGCGACCTTCGCCGCGCTCTTCCTTGGCCGCAGGGGCAGGGGTGGCCGGTGCCGGGGCGGGAGTGGGCTCTGCCGGGCTGGCGGCGAACAGGCTCTTGAGCCAGCCGAAGAAGCCGCGCTGGGCAGGCGCAGCCGCAGCCGCCACAGGGGCTGCCTTGGGTACGGCGATCGGCGCGGCGGCTTCAGCGGGTGCCTCGGCCTTCGGCGCGGGCACGGGCGGACGATCGGGCAGCACGCCCTTGATCACCGGCTCTTGCTTGTTGGTGCGTTCCTGGCTGCGGCGGGTGAAGCTGGCCACGTCTTCCACCTCGTCGGCCAGTTTGTAGCTGGCGTCCAGGTTGTCCAGGCGTGGGTCGTCGTGCTTCATGCGCTCCAGCTTGTAGTTGGGCGTGTCGAGCGACTTGTTGGGCACCAGCAGCACGCTGATGCGCTGCTTGAGTTCGATCTTGGTGATCTCGGTGCGCTTCTCGTTGAGCAGGAAGCTGGCGACTTCCACCGGCACTTGCACCAGCACGGCGGCGGTGCTGTCTTTGAGCGACTCTTCCTGGATCACGCGCAGGATCTGCAGGGCAGACGATTCGGTGTCGCGGATGTGGCCGGAGCCGCCGCAGCGCGGGCAGGGGATGGACGAGCCTTCGCTCAGCGTGGGCTTGAGGCGCTGGCGGCTCATTTCCAGCAGGCCGAACTTGCTGATCGAGCCGAATTGCACGCGGGCGCGGTCTTGGCGCAGCGCATCGCGCAGGCGGTTTTCGACCTCGCGGCGGTTCTTCGACTCTTCCATGTCGATGAAGTCGATCACGATCAGGCCGCCGAGGTCGCGCAACCTGGCCTGGCGGGCCACTTCGTCGGCGGCTTCCAGGTTGGTGCGGGTGGCGGTTTCCTCGATGTCGCCGCCCTTGATGGCGCGCGCCGAGTTCACGTCCACCGCCACCAGGGCTTCGGTCTGGTCGATCACGATGGCGCCGCCGCTGGGCAGGCTCACGATGCGGCTGTAGGCCGTCTCGATCTGGTGCTCGATCTGGAAGCGGCTGAACAGGGGGGCGTCGTCGCGGTAGCGCTTCACGCGGTGCCCATGCTCGGGCATCACGTGGCTCATGAACTGGTGGGCCTGTTCGTAGATGTCGTCGGTGTCGATCAGGATCTCACCGATGTCGCTGTTGAAGTAGTCGCGGATGGCGCGGATCACCAGGCTCGATTCCTGGTAAATCAGGAAGGCGCCCTTGCCGCCCTGGGCAGCGCCGTCAATGGCGGTCCAGAGCTTGAGCAGGTAGTTCAGGTCCCATTGCAGTTCGCTGGCATCGCGGCCAATGCCGGCGGTGCGGGCGATGATGCTCATGCCATTGGGGTACTCGAGCTGGTCGAGCGCGGCCTTGAGCTCGGCGCGGTCTTCGCCTTCGATGCGGCGGCTCACGCCACCGCCTCGCGGGTTGTTGGGCATCAGCACCACGTAGCGGCCGGCGAGGCTGACGAAAGTGGTCAGCGCGGCGCCTTTGTTGCCGCGCTCTTCCTTCTCCACTTGAACCAGCAGTTCCTGGCCTTCCTTGATCACGTCGTTGATGCGCGCCTGCGACGGTGAGACGTTACCCTGGAAGTACTGGCGGGAAATTTCCTTGAACGGCAGGAAGCCGTGGCGGTCTTCGCCGTAGTCGACGAAGCAGGCCTCCAGTGAAGGCTCCACGCGGGTGACCACCGCCTTGTAGATGTTGCCCTTGCGCTGTTCGCGCCCCTCGATCTCGATTTCGTAGTCGAGCAGTTTCTGCCCGTCCACGATCGCCAGGCGGCGCTCTTCGGCCTGCGTGGCGTTGATCAGCATGCGTTTCATGTTGCGTTTTCCTTCGTTCCAGCACACAAGGCGCGCGGGCATTTGGGCATGCCTGCGGCGCCGACTTCGCCAAGAAGCCGCGCCGGAAAACGCGAACGAGGGGAGGAATTGCCGGAGAGCCGTTGACCGTCGGTTCGGGGGATGTTCGACCAGGCGGGCACCGAGGTGCCGCGTCGAACCGCCAGGTCAGGGCGTAGGCGCGCGGAGTTGGGTGATCGGGAGCGGTTCGATGGCTGTCAGTGACATGGATCTGGCCGTCTTCTCGGGTGGTTCACTTCGTCCTGGCCCAGCCACATCGGGCGGCTGGACATTGGGGGTATTCCGTTTCGGGTTCGCGATTCTTCTGCGGATTCGCCCGCGGCTTCCGCCTGACCGGTGTCGTGCCTGGATTCGCTCTTGAATGCCTCAGGGAACGGACACTGGTCCAGGGTGCTGCGGGTGGCAACCACGTCCATCGGTCGACCGGCCACTGCAAGGCACTTGGTCACTGCGTGTGCGGCCTGCCTTAAACTCAAGCCAAATCAATCACTTACAGCACACGATGGGCGTCACGCATTATAGACACGTCCCCGTCGGCGTGGTGGCCCCTTTGCATGGCCGTGTCAAGCCCCGTTCCCAGCGTTCAGCACCTCACCGTCGATGACGAATCGGCCGGTCAGCGCCTGGACAATTTCCTCATGCGCATGCTCAAGGGCGTGCCCAAAACGCACATTTACCGAATCATTCGATCGGGCGAGGTGCGCCGCAACAAAGGGCGGGTCAATGCCGATGACCGGGTGCAGGCCGGCGATGTGTTGCGAATTCCCCCTATTCGCCTGTCAGAGCGAGCCGAACAAAAGGCCGCTGCCCCCGCACCGGCCCGCGAGTTTCCCGTGGTGTTCGAAGATGAATTCTTTTTGGCTATTGATAAGCCGGCGGGTGTCGCGGTGCATGGCGGCAGCGGCGTGAGTTTTGGCGTGATTGAGCAGTTGCGCCGGGCGCGGCCCGAGGCGCGATTGCTCGAATTGGTGCACCGGCTCGACCGGGAAACCAGCGGATTGCTGCTGGTGGCCAAAAAGCGCAGTGCCCTGAAGGCACTGCAAGACCAGTTTCGCGAACGCGAGACCGGCAAGACCTATCTGGCGCTGGTGAAAGGTCGTTGGCCCGACAAACTCAAGGTGCTGGACCAACCCCTGCACAAATTTTTGTTGCCCGACGGTGAGCGCCGGGTTCGCGTGACCACGCGAGATGACCCCGATGGCCAAAAGGCCATTTCGCTGGTGAAGGTGGCACGTCACCTGCCGCCCGATCACGCATTGGGGCACGAAATGAGCCTGCTGGAGGTGACCATCAAGACCGGCCGCACGCACCAGATTCGCGTGCACCTGGCCAGCGCCGGTCATCCCATTGTGGGTGACGACAAATACGGCGATTTCGATTTGAACCGGGAATTGGCCCGCCAGGGCCTCAAGCGCATGTTTCTGCACGCCTGGCGCCTGCGATTGCAGCACCCGGCCAGCGCGCAGACGATGGAATTGATGGCCGAATTGCCATCCGAACTGAAAAAATGGGTTGAATAGGGCTGGGGATGCAATAGAATCCGGGCCAGCATCCGTCGATCACTTGGAATGGATGCTTCATTGGAACCCAAAAGGAGCAAAGTAGCATGGCAACGTATTCCGAACTGATGGCGCAAGCCCAGGCCCTGATGGCGCAGGCTGAGCAGGCCCGCAAAGACGAGTTGGCTTCCGTGATCGCCGATATCAAGGCCAAGATGAAGCAGTACGGAATTACCGTGGCCGATCTGGGCAACGCCGCCGGCGGCAAGAAAGTGGGCAAATCCAAGTCGACCGCCGCTGCCAAATACCGTGGTCCCAATGGTGAACTTTGGGCGGGTGGCCCGGGTCGCAAGCCGGAGTGGGTGCGCGCCGTGCTGGCCAAGGGTGAAAGCCTGGACAGCTATCGCATCTGAACCGGCTGTTGTGCCGCCAAAGAGCCCGCCCATGGCGGGCTTTGTCTTTTGTGCGTCTTGATTTCCTCTGGTTTGGGTTTGTATGTTCCGTGTGCTTGTCGTCTGTATGGGCAATATCTGCCGCTCTCCCATGGCCGCCAGCGTGCTGCAGGGCGAATTGGAGCGCCGGGGCCTTCAGGCCCTTGTGGAGGTGGACTCGGCCGGCACCCACGGTGCGCACGCAGGCGAGCGGGCCGACCGACGGGCGGTGCAACTGACGTGCGAGCGTGGCTACCCGCAAATTCTGCGCGAGCGTTCGCGCCGCATCGTCGATGCCGACTTCGAGCGCTTTGACCTGATCCTGGCGATGGACCGGCACAACCTGGCGCGCCTGCGCGATCGTTGCCCGCCGGCGCACCAGCACAAATTGCACCTGTTCCTGGCCTACGCCGGTCAGGACGAGGCGGGCGAGGTGCCCGACCCGTACTACGGCCCGCAAGAGGGTTTCGAGGTGGTGCTCAAGATGATTGAGCGCGCGGTGCCTGGCGTGATCGAGCGCTTGCCGCTGTAAAGGCCCGCTCGGCGCGGGCGCGGCCTCAGACGCGGTGGTACTCGCGGTACCAGCGCACGAAGCGCCCGATGCCCTCGGCCAGCGGTGTGCTGGGCGCGAAGCCCACCCAATCGCGCAGGGCCTCGGTGCTGGCGTAGGTGGCGGGCACGTCACCTGGCTGCATGGGCAGCAGGTTCTTGGTGGCGCTGCGACCGGTGGCTTGTTCGATGCAGCCAATGAAATCGAGCAGGGGCACCGGGTCGTGGTTGCCGATGTTGAACACCCGGTAGGGCGCGGCGCCAGCCGCCTCGGGCGTGGCGGGTTTGTCCAGCACGCGCACCACGCCTTCGACGATGTCGTCGATGTAGGTGAAGTCGCGCTTCATGTCGCCGTGGTTGAACACGTCGATGGGGCGGCCTTCGAGCACGGCCTTGGTGAACGAGAAGTAAGCCATGTCGGGCCGGCCCCAGGGCCCGTAGACCGTGAAGAAGCGCAGGCCGGTGGTGGGCAGGCGGTAGAGGTGGCTGTAGGTGTGGGCCATCAACTCGTTGGCCTTTTTGGTGGCGGCGTACAGGCTCACCGGGTGGTCCACCGCGTCGGTCTCGGCGAAGGGCATCTTGGTGTTGCCGCCGTACACGCTGGAGCTGGACGCGTACACCAGGTGGCCCACGCCTTGCGCCCTGCAGCCTTCGAGCACATGGCCGAAGCCGGTGAGGTTGCTCTCCAGGTAGGCGTGGGGGTGGGAGATGGAGTAGCGCACGCCGGCCTGGGCGGCCAGGTGCACCACCGCGTCGAAGCGCTGGCCGGCGAAGAGGCGCTCCATGCCGGCGCGGTCGGCCACGTCCAGCGCCTGGAAGTGGAAGCAGGGATGGCCGTTCAGCAGGGCCAGCCGCGCGTGCTTGAGCGCGGGGTCGTAGTAGGTGTTGAGGTTGTCGATGCCGGTGACGGTGTCGCCGCGGTCGAGCAGGCGTTGGGCGGTGTGCAGGCCGATGAAGCCGGCCGCGCCGGTGAGCAGGATGTGCATGGGGTGCGGTCGAATGGTGCGAGTGGTGGTCAGTGGTCGGCCCAGACGATGGGCTGGCGCCCGCTTTCCCAGGCCTCGAAGCGCGGGCCGTAGACCTCGTCGATGCGGTTGCGCTTGACCTTCAGCGTGGGCGTGATCATGTCGTTGTCCACCGTCCAGGGCGTGCTCACCAGCACCAGGGCCTGCAATTGTTCGTGCGGGTCAAGGTGTTCGTTGATGGCCTGGCGGTGTGCGTTGAGCGATTGCGCGAGGGCCTGGCGCGTGGCGGGGTCTTGGGCCTGGGCCACGGCGTCGGCCGCCAGCATCACGATGCCCAGTGGCTGGCCCAGGCCGGCGCCGGCCACGCAGCAGGCCTCCACCGCGGGGTGCATGGCCAGCTTGTCTTCGATGGGGGCGGGCGCCACGTACTTGCCTTTGCCGGTCTTGAACAGGTCTTTCACCCGGCCGGTGATGCGCAGGCAGCCGCGCGCGTCGATGGTGCCCTTGTCGCCGGTGCGCAGCCAGCCGTCTTCGGTGAACGCCTCCTGGCTGCGCAGCGGGTCTTTGAAGTAGCCCAGCATCACGGCCGGGCTGCGCACCTGCACCTCGCCATCGTCGGGGTTGATGCGCTGTTCCACGCCGGGGTAGGTGGGGCCCACGGTGCCGCGCTGGTCTTCGCCGATGAGGGTCATGTGCGAAATGGCGAGGTTCTCGGTCATGCCGTAGCCCTCCTGGATGTGCAGGCCAAGGCGCTCGTACCAGGCCAGCAGGGCCTGGGGCATGGGCGCGGCACCGCCGGCGGCAAAGCGGCAGTGGTCCAGCCCGAGTGCGGCCAGGATCTTGCGGCGCACCAGGGCGCCCACGATGGGCAGGCGAAGCAGCAGGCGCAGGCGCTGCTCGGGCAGCTTCTGGTGCACGCCCTGCTGAAACTTCACCCACAGGCGCGGCACCGAGAAGAACACCGTGGGCCGGGCGCGCTGCATGTCTTGCGCAAAGGTGTCCAGGGTCTCGGCGAAGTACACGTGCGACGAGGTGCGCAGCCAGGCGTGTTCCACCAGCATGCGCTCCACCACGTGGGCCAGGGGCAGGTAGGACAGCAGGCGGTCCTCGCCGGTGATGGGCACGCGCGCCAGGCCTTTGTCGATGCCCCAGGCGAAGTTGCCGAAGCTGTGCATCACGCCCTTGGGCAGGCCGGTAGTGCCCGAGGTGTAGATCAGGGTGCAGAGCTCGTCGGCGTCGCGCACCGGCTGGCCGGGCATGGGGGCTTGCTGGGCGCAAAGCGCGTCCCAGCCGGGGAACTGCGCCTGCGCGTCGGCCGGCGACGCCGGGTAGGCGATGCACAGCAAATCGGTGGGCACGCCGGGGCGCATGGTGTCCCAGGTGTCAAGCTTGCCCACGAAGCAGGCGCGGGCCTCGCTGTGGGTGAGGATCTGGTGCACCGTCTCGGGCGCCAGCGTGGGGTAGAGCGGCACCGACACGTAGCCGGCCATCCAGATGGCCAGGTCGCTCATCATCCACCAGGCGCAGTTCTTGGACAGGATGGCCACGCGCGAGCCGGGCTCCCAGCCCTGGTCTTGCAGGAAAGCGGCCATGCGGCGCGCCCCGTCGGCCACTTCGCGCCAGGTGAACTCGCGCACCTGCCCGCCGTCCATCGGCTGGGTGAGGGCGACGCGGTCGGGCGTGGTGGTCTCCCAGTGGTACAGGCGCTGCAGCGCCAGCAACTCGGGGGCGACGAGGGACATAGGGCAGGTCTCCGGTGCGGTGTGGGCGAGGGAATACGGGTGAGGGTCCAGCCCGACACTCTAACCCGCTGCGCCGAGCCCCATTGGCCGGGGCCGCTATGCTGCGCGGCATGAACGAACTTCCCCTTGAGTGCCTCGAAGGCCAGACCGGCGGGGCCGATGCCCAGCCCGTGGCCACTCTGATCGTGTTGCATGGCCTGGGTGCCGACGGCAGCGACTTCGTGCCCCTGGCGCGCGAGCTGGACCTGTCGCCCATTGGCCCGGTGCGCTACGTGTTCCCCAACGCGCCCATTCGGCCCGTGACGATCAACGGCGGCTACCCCATGCCGGCCTGGTATGACATCTTCCCGCCCACCGACGGTGACCCCGCTGGTGCGCGCGCGGAAGACGAGGCCGGCCTGCGCGAGGCGGCCGACTGGGTGCAGCAACTCATTGACCGCGAGGTGGCGCGCGGCATGCCGGCGCACCGGGTGGTGCTCATGGGCTTTTCGCAAGGTTGCGCCATGACGCTGATGGCCGGCCTGCGCGCCCCGCAGCGCCTGGCCGGGCTGGCGGGCCTCTCAGGCTACCTGCCACTGGCCGCCACGCTGCCGGCCGAGGCCAGCGCCGCCAACCGCGACGTGCCCATCTTCCTGGCCCACGGCAGCGAAGACGACATCGTGGCGCCCGAGCGTGGCCTGGCCACGCGCGATGCGCTGCAGGCCATGGGCCACGGCGTGGCCTGGCACAGCTACCCCATGGGCCACACGGTGTGCCCCGAGGAGGTGGCCGATCTGCAGGCCTGGCTGCTGCAGGTGTTGCAGGTGTCCCGGGCCTAACGGATCTCGTTGGCCGGGTCGTAGGCCAGGGTGAAGCCATTGCCCGGCACGAACACGCGGCCGTTCACCGTGGCCGCGCCCGCGCGCCCGAAGGCACGGGGGCTGGCGGTGACGGTGCGCCAGGTGTTGGTGAGCGGGTCGTAGCGTTCCAGCACATCCAGCGCCCGCTCCACGTTTTCGCCACCGGCCACCCACAGCGCACCGTCCGCCACGGCCGTGGCGGCAAAGGCCCGTGCATTTACCATGGGCTGGCGTGCGCTCCATTGGTCGGTGAGGGCGTCATAGGCCGACACCGTGGCCACCCACTGCGGCACCAGGCCGCCGTAGCCGCCCACCGCGTACACGGTGGTGCCGATGGTCTGCAGGCCCAATTGGGCCCGGGGCGACGGCAGGGACGCGCGTGCTTGCCAGGTGTCGGTGTCAGGCAGGTAAGCCTCTACCGTGGCCAGCACATTGGTCTCGAACTCGCCTCCGGCCACCACGATGGCGCTGCCCGTGGCGGCGGCGCCCGCGTGAAAGCGCGGCGTGGGCATGGGCGCGCCGGTGCTCCAGAGGCCAGTGGATGGGTCGTAGATGTCCACCGTGCCCACGGCCGAGATGCTGTAGCCATCGGTGCGCCCACCCATGGCATAGAGCTTGCCGCCCCAGGCGGTGAGCGTCAGGCCCATGCGGGCGGTGGGCATGGCGGGCAGGTTGGCCCAGGTGTTGGTGGCCGGGTCGTAAACCTCAAGCGCGTTGGTGGCCGGCCCGGGCACCACGCCGGTGTCGGTGCGCTGGCCGCCGGCCACGTACACCTTACCGTCGAGGGCGGCCACGCCGGAGTATTCGCGGGCCATTGGCGCGGCAAGCACCTGCGTCCAGGGGAAATCGGCAATGCGCACCGTGGCCGTGAGCACGTTGGACAGCAGGCCCAGTCGGTCGCGGGTCTGCACCTCCACCAGGTAGCGGCCGGCAGGTTCGTCGGCCACCCCGATCTCGCCCAGGATGCTGCCCTCGGTGAGCGTCTCCAGCCCTTCCACCGGCAGCCAGCCCAGGTCCAGCACCAACTCGCCCAGCAGATTGCGCACGCGCAGTGAAATGGCGGTGAGGTCGCCTTGGTCGTCGGTGAAATCCAGCTGCACCGAGAACGTTTGGGGGGTTGACGACACGTAGGCGGCTTCTGGGGAGATGAACAGATTGCTGATGGCCGGCGCCGTGCCGGTAGGGGCGACAGTGCCACCACCACCGCCGCCACAAGCGGTCAGGACGAAGGCGATCATCCAGACCAGTGCGAGCCGCCAGGGCGCGCGTGCGTTGGAATTCATGTGCTGCTCCTGCAGGGCAAGAATGCCCTGCTGGTCACAGCATGGCCCAGCGCGCGCGCCAGACCGTTGAGCGCGCTCAGTGGGCAGTGCTGCGCGGTGCGCCAGTGAAGCGCCCGCGCCACAGCGCCACCATCGTGGGGCCGTAAAGAATGCAGGCCAGGGCCAGGCCGATCAGGGGCAGGGCGGCGAACACCCAGCCGGTGAGCGCCTCGCCGCCCAGGGCCACGCCCACGGCCAGGGCCACCACCGGGTTCACGAAGGAATAGCTGCCGGCCAGCGCCGCGCTGCTGTTCTGCAGCAGCCACAGGTAGGCGTTGAGCGTGACCAGGGTGCCCAGCACCACCAGGTACAGCCAGGCCAGGGCCGACACCCACGACACCTGGGCGAAGGTGAACATGCGGGCCTGAGGCTCCAGCCAGGCGCTGGCCAGCAGGCTCAGCGCGCCGCCCAGCAGCCATTGCGCGCCCGAGGCCATGGCCGGCGAAGGCAGGCTGAGCTTGCGAGAGGCGTACGAGCCCAGGCTCCAGGCCAGGGGCGCGCCGAAGGCGCACAGCGTGCCAACCAGGGTGGTGGAGAAATCGCCCTCCAGCGCCAGCAGCAAGGCGCCCAGTGCGCCCAGTGCCAGGCCCAGCCAGCTCGTCCAGGGCACGGGCTCGCCGCCCCAGCGCGTCCACAGCGCCAGCCACATGGGCATGGTGGTGACCACGGTGGCCATGAGCCCCGAGCCAATGCCCAGGCGCTGCGCCGCCAGCACCAGGCCCATGGCGGCGAACACCATGAGGCCGCCGATCAGCGCGCTCGATGCCCACTGCGCCCGGGTGGGCCAGGGCAGGCCTTGCCAGCGGGCCCAGGCCAGCATCAGGCCGCCGGCCGCCACAAAGCGCGTGCCGTTCATCAGCAGAGGGGGCAGGGTCTGCATGGCCAGGCCCAGGGCGAAGTAGGTGGTGCCCCAGACGATGTAGACCGTGAGCAGGGCGGCAACCAGGCGGCTTTGGGTGGGGTGGCCGCTGGTGGGGTTGAAATTGGCTGGCATCTCGAAGCCTCTGTAAGATATTTTCCAGAGAAATTTACAGGTGCCGAATTTTCATCGGTCTTGAGACGCCATGCAAGCAAATATTCAGCTCGACGAGGTGGACGCCGGAATTTTGACGGCGCTCAGTGCCGACAGCCGACGTTCTTACGCCGATGTGGCCTCAGAGGTGGGTTTGTCCACCGCCGCCGTCCACGAGCGGGTGAAGAAGATGGTGGAGCGCGGCGTGATCGAGCGCTTCTCGCTGCGCGTGGACCCGGCGCGCCTGGGCCTGCACTTCACCGCCTTTGTGGCCATTCGCAACGACGGTGGGGTGCACTGCCGCGAGGTGGCGCCGCGCCTGCGCGAGTTGCCCGAGGTGCTGGAGCTGCACAGCGTGGCCGGCGAATACGACTTTCTGGCCAAGATTCGCACCACCCATGCCCGGGCGCTCGAGGACGTGCTCTACGCCATCAAGGCCATTCCTGGCGTGGCGCGCACCATCAGCACCGTGGTGCTGAACACCGAATTTGAAGAGCGCCCGCTGCGCTGGCCAGCCACCGGCGCGCCGCCCGCGCCCTGAGGGAAACCCCCGGTTTCCGGGGCGGCTTGGCCCGCAGGCCTTTGCGAGAATGCTTGCATGCAATCCCATTTGGCACCGTCCCATCACGCACCAGACGATCCGCGCCAGTTGCTGCGCCAGTTGTATGACGCGGCCGTGCGCCGGGCCTTGCCGCTGCACAACACCGCCGCGCACCTGCCGCCGCCGCCCAAAGGCCGCACCGTGGTGATCGGCGCGGGCAAGGCCGGTGGCGCCATGGCGCAGGCGGTGGAGGCCTTGTGGCCAGCCGATGCGCCCTTGTCTGGCCTGGTGGTCACCCGCTACGGCCACACGCCGCCGCGCCCGGCCGGCTTGCCCGAGCGCATCGAGGTGGTGGAGGCCGCGCACCCCGTGCCCGACGAGGCCGGTCTGGCCGCGGCCCAGCGCATCCTGGGCCTGGTGCAAGGCCTCACCGCCGACGACCTGGTGCTGTGCCTCATCTCAGGCGGGGGCTCGGCCCTGCTCACCTTGCCGGCCGATGGCCTCACCCTGGCCGATAAGCAGCGCATCAACCGGCAGTTGCTGGAGAGTGGCGCGCACATTGGCGAGATGAACACCGTGCGCAAGCACCTCTCGCGCATCAAGGGTGGGCGGCTGGCAGCGGCCTGCGCGCCGGCGCGGGTGGTGACGCTCACCATCAGCGACGTGCCCGGCGATGACGTGAGCGTGATCGCCAGCGGCCCCACCGTGGCGGACGCCAGTACTTGCGCCGATGCATTGGCCATCCTGCACCGCTATGGCATTGCCGTGCCCGAGGCGGTGCACCAGGCCCTGAGCAGCGGCACGCTGGAAACGCCCAAGCCGGGCGATGCGCGCTTTGCCGGCCACGCGGTGCACCTGATCGCCACGCCGCAAGAGAGCCTGCAGGCCGCGGCCGAGGCGGCGCGGGCCAAGGGCCTGAACGCCTACATCCTGAGCGACGAGATCGAGGGCGAGTCTCGCGAGGTGGGCAAGGTGCTGGGCGCCATGGCCCGATCCACCGCCCTGGGGCGCAGTGCCTTCCAGCCGCCTTGCGTGATCTTGAGTGGCGGCGAGACCACCGTGACCGTGCGCCCGCGCGCCGAGGGCCAGCCCAAGGGCCGGGGCGGGCGGGCCGGTGAGTTCTGCCTGGGCCTGGCCCAGGCCCTGGGCGGGCAGGCCGGCGTGTGGGCGCTGGCGGCCGACACCGACGGCATCGACGGCGTGGAGGACAACGCCGGCGCCTTCGTGGCGCCCGACACCCTGGCGCGCGCCGCCGCGCAAGGCCTGAAGGTGAGCGATCACTTGGACCGAAACGACGCCTACGGCTACTTCTCGGCCCTGGGCGACCTGGTGGTGACCGGCCCCACCCACACCAACGTGAACGACTTCCGGGCCTTGCTGGTGCGCTGAGTTTGGCCCCACAATACTGTGCATTCGTACAGTATTGGAGTGGGCATGGAAGCACGCTTGCCGCTGCGGCGGCTCAAGGGACGCGGGGTGTCCTTCGCGGTGCCGCACCGCTTCGAATCGACCGACCGCGCCGCTTTTGACGACGGCTGGAGCACCCTGGCCGAGCAGGCACAGGCCGACGACGGGCACGCCCCGCCGGCCACGCAGGTGACATGGGAAGACGCGCGCAGCGCCCTGACCGAAAACGACTCGCCCGACATCGGCTTTCGTTACGGCCTGAACCCCTACCGGGGGTGTGAGCACGGCTGCGTGTACTGCTACGCCCGGCCCTCGCACAGCTACCTGGGCCTCTCGCCGGGGCTCGATTTCGAGACCCGCCTGATCGCCAAGCGCGGCCTGGCCGCCTGCCTGGCGCGCGAGCTGCAACGCCCCGGCTACCAACCCGATGGCCTGGCCCTGGGTACGGTGACCGACGCCTACCAGCCCATCGAGCGCGAGCTGCGCCTCACGCGCGAGGTGCTGCAGGTGCTGCACGACGCCGGCCACCCGCTGGCCATCGTCACCAAGGGCAGCGGGGTGGAGCGCGACATCGACCTGCTGGCGCCCATGGCCGCGCAAGGGCTGGTGGCGGTGTACCTCACCATCACCACGCTTGACCCGGCACTGGCCCGCGCACTGGAGCCGCGCGCCGCCGCGCCGCACCGGCGCCTGCGCACCCTGCGAACGCTGGCCGAGGCCGGCATTCCGGTGGGGGTGAGCGTGTCGCCGCAGATTCCGTTTCTGAACGAAGACATGGAACAGGTGCTGGCCGCCGCGCACGAGGCCGGCGCGCGCCGCGCTTTCTACCAGGTGCTGCGCCTGCCCTGGGAACTGAGCCCGCTGTTTCGGCAGTGGTTGCAGCAGCACTGCCCCGACCGCGCCGAGCGCGTGATGGCCCGCATTCAAGACATGCGCGGCGGGCGCGACTACAGCGCCGACTTTGCCCAGCGCATGAAGGGCCAGGGCATCTGGGCCGACCTGCTGCGCCAGCGCTTCACCAAGGCGTGTGACCGGCTGGGTTACGAGCGCACGCGGGCCCCGGTGCGCACCGACCGGTTCCGGCCGGCGGCGCTGGCGGGGCAGGGCGAGCTGTTCTGAGCGCTGGCCAACCCTTGCCAAGCGCGGGCGGCGGGGTAAGCAATTTCCACGGTTGACCTGGGTTTGTCCTTGTGCGTAAACTATGGTCCAACCATTGAAAAATGGGGCCAAAAAGACCAATGGCCTTGTGGCAACGGTGATCACCGGCAGGCAACCCCGAGGCACGCATGTGCAAACACGGCGGGTGGCGCTGGTGACATGTTTGTCAAAGGTATAATGGTCAGACCAATAAACCATGAATCGGGGACAACCGTGTTCGATCAAGCCCGCATCAACGCACTGCCCGCGCAGGACGCACCCGCCGCCAAAGGCCCAGGGGTGCTCGATGGCATCCGCGTCATTGACTTCACCCACTTCGTGGCTGGCCCCCTGGCCACCATGACGCTGGCTGACTTTGGCGCCGACGTCATCAAGGTGGAAGCGCCCGGCAAGGGCGACGATTTCCGCTACTACCCGCCGGCCGACCCCGAACTGCCGGCCCAGGGCGCGCCTTACCTCTGGACCAACCGCAACAAGCGCAGCATCGGGCTGGACATGAAATCGCCCCAGGGCCTTGAGGTGGCCAAGGCCCTGATCGCCGACGCCGATGTGCTGGTGGAGAACTTCTCCACCGGGGTGATGGAGCGCTTCGGGCTGGACTACGAGACCTGCCGCCAGATCAACCCGCGCCTGGTGTATTGCTCGGTGTCGGCCTATGGCCGCAGCGGCCCTTACGCCGACCGCCTGGGCTTTGACCCGATCGCCCAGGCCGAGAGCGGCTTCATCTCGATGAACGGCTACCCCGATCGCCAGGGCGTTCGCACCGGCTCGGCCATCATGGACATCAGCACCGCCATGTGCGCCACCAACGCCATCTTGCTGGCGCTGATGGCCCGCCAGCGCGACGGCCTGGGCCAGTTCCTGGAGGTGGCGCTGTTCGACACGGCCATCCTCATGACCGGCTTTGCCGCCATGCAGCACCTCACCACGGGTTACGAGCCCAAGCGCAACGGCAACACCAGCCCCGACACCTGCCCCTCGGGCGTGTTCCAGTGCCAGGACATGCCCTTCTACATCAACTGCGGCAACGACGGCATCTTCGTGCGCCTGTTCGAGCAGGTGCTCGATCGCCCCGACATTGCCCACGACCCGGTGCTGTCCAAGCGCGCCAATCGGCTGGAGCAGCGCGACTTCCTGTTCAAGGTGATGGAAGAGGAATTCGGCAAGCACCCCTGGAGCCACTGGCAGCCCAAGCTGCGCGCCGCCGGCGTGCCCAGCGGCCAGGTGCGCACCCTGGCGCAGGCCCTGGCGTCTGACGAGGCGCGCTCGCGCGGCCTGGTGAACCGCATCGAACACCCGGTGAAGGGCTGGATTCCCAACATCGCCACGCCGCTGCGCCTGAACCGCACGCCCGCCAAGGCCTCGGTGGCCGCGCCGGCCGTGGGCGCCGACACCGACGCCATCCTGCACGAGGTGCTGGGCTTTGATGCCGAGCGCATCCAGGCCCTGCGCGACGCGGGCGCCTTCGGCGCCGTGGCGCCCACCACCGCCTGAGCCAGGAGCCCAAGAGATGAGCCGCAACGTCGCCATCATCGGCGCCAGCGCCATTCCCGTGGGCCGTCACCAGACGGCCGACGACGCCGCGCTGCAGACGCTGGAACACGAAATCATGACCCGCCTTGTGGTCGAGGCGGTGCGCGACGCCGGCGTAAGTAAGCAGGACATCCAGAGCCTGGTGTTCACGCTGCCGCGCCCCTACACGCGCCAGAAGTACTTTCACACCTTCCTCATGGGGCAGTTGCGGCTGTCGTGCCGCGGCAACGTGATGGAGGTGATGGGCAACGGCATGACCGCCGCACTGGCCTTTGACCAGGCCTGCAACGACATCATGCTGGGCCGCTCCAACGTGTCGCTGGCCCTGGGCATCAACATGGAAAGCGCGGTCTCGGCGGCCGAGCACATGATGAGCAGCATGCGCACCACCGGCGACGTGGACTTCCACACCTCCGCCGGCTTCACGCCCATTGCCTGGTACGCCATGGACGCCATGCGCTACATGCACGAGCACGGCGCCACCCGCGAGCAGCTCGGCTCGGTGGCGGTGAAGAACCGCCACCACGCCAGCCTGAACCCGCTGGCGCAGTACCGCAAACCCATCACCCTGGAAGAGGTGGTGGGCCAGCGCCCCATCGTGGAGCCGCTGGGCCTGTACGACGTGCCCCCGCGCGGCGACGGCGCGGCCTGCCTGGTGCTGGCCAGCGAAGACGTGGCCAAGGAACTGGGCCGCCCCTACGTGCTGGTGCGCGGCCGTGGCTTCTGTCACGACGGCACGCATCAGATCAGCGACGTGCCCAACGACATGATCGCCTTCACCTCGGCCCGCCAGGCCGCCGCCACCGCCTACGAGCAAGCGGGCCTGTCGCCCGCCGACATCGACGTGGCCGAGCTGTACGCGCCCTGCACGATCGTGGAGGTGCTGGTGAGCGAGGCCCTGGGCCTGGTGCCGCGCGGCCAGGGTGCGCGCGCCGCCTTTGAAGGCGAGACCCGCCTGGGCGGGCGCATTCCCATCTCCACCTCGGGCGGCCTCACCTCGCGTGGCCACCCGGCCTACGTCACCTCGCTCTACAACTACGTCGAGCTGGCCGAGCAGTTGCGCGGCCGCGCTGGCGAGCGCCAGGTGGCCAACGCCCGCTTCGGTATCGCCACGGGCGAGCTGGGCAACTACAACGCCGCCCTCATTCACGTGCTGGAGGCCAAGCCATGACCCTCGCCACCGTGGCGATCGACGCCGATCGCGCCTACCCCCCGCGCCTGTCCGACTTCACGCAGACCTTCTGGTCGGCCCTGGGCCAGGGCCGCTGGCAGACGAGCTGCTGCAAGGCCTGCGGCAAACAGACCTTTCCGCCCAAGCCGGTGTGCCCGCACTGCTGGTCCACCGAAATCGAGTGGACCGAGCTGAGCCCGCGCGGCACCTTGTATTCGTGGACGCGCATCCACGCCGCGCCCGCCGTGTTCGCGGCCGAGTCGCCCTATGCCTGCGGCATCGTTGACCTGGACAACGGCATCCGCCTGGCGTGCCGCCTGGTTGAGCGAGACGACCGCCCGCTGGCCGTGGGCCAGCCCGTCGAGATGGTGGTGCTGCAGTACCGCGACGGGCCTTTGTTCGCGGCGCGCCCGGCCGACTGACCTCTTTTTGTTTTTCTTCCCCACCCTGGAGACCCTCTCATGTCCCTCATCAACACCGTCGGCCTGACCGAAGACCAGCGCATGATGCGCGAAGGCGTGCTGGACCTGCTCAACCGCCACCTGCCGTGGGAAAAAGTCCGCAAGATGGACGAGAACCGCGAGTTCCCGCACGAGGCCTATGAAGCCCTGGCCGACGCCGGCTACATCGGCCTGTTCTACCCCGAGGCACTCGGCGGCATGGGCGGCTCGTACCGCGACATCGCCGTCTTCCTGGAAACCCTGGGCTACTACTACACCGGCATTGCCCAGGCCATCACCACCTCGGCCGTGTACGCCGGCATGCACATCGCCAAGTTCGGCACGCCCGAGCTGCAAAAAGAACTGGTGCCCAAGATCATTGCCGGCAAGGCCAAGCTGGCCCTGGGCATGTCCGAGCCCGGCACCGGCTCTGACGTGGCCGGCATCAAGACCTTCGCCGAGCGCCAGGGCGACGAGTACGTGCTCAACGGCAACAAGGTGTGGATCACCTGCGCCCACGTGGCCGACTACCTGGTGGTCATCACCCGCACCGACCGCGAAGGCAGCCGCCACCAGGGCATCAGCACCCTGCTGGTGGACGCCAAGGCCCCGGGCGTGACCATCCGCCCGCTGTCCATGCTGGGCCGGCGCACCACGCACGCCAACGAAATCTTCTTCGAGAACGTGCGCGTGCCCGCCACCAACCTGTTCGGCGGCGAAGGCCGTGCCTGGAAAAACATCATGAGCTGCCTGGGCCTGGAGCGCCTGGGCCTGGCCGCCATCTCGGCCGGCCACTGCTTCAAGATCACCGAATACGCCCGCGACTACGCCAAGCAGCGCGTGCAGTTCGGCAAGCCCATCACCGACTTCCAGGTCATCCAGCACAAGCTGGCCGACATGCTCATCCTGTCGGAGACCGCGCGCCAGATGGTCTACCGCACCGCCGACGTGCTCGACGCCGGCCTGCCCGCCGTGACCGAAGCCTCCATCGCCAAGGTCGTGGCCTCGGAAAACAACTTCAAGTGCGCCGACATCGGCATGCAGATCATGGGTGGCGCCGGCTACTCGAACGAGTACGACATGCAGATGTTCTTCCGCGACTCGCGCGTGGGCCCCATCGGTGGCGGCACCAACGAGATTCAGCGCAACATCCTGGCCAAGCAGATGGACCTGGCCTGATCGGCTGCCTGACCCCTTGAAAAAAGCCCGGTGGATGTCCACCGGGCTTTTTGCTTGCCGACGCTATCGCCTGCCCGGTGGTTGGTGGTGTTGAATGGGCCGGCCGGCGACGGCGCGCCGCAGGGCAAAGGCGATGGGCTCCTCGGTGAGCTTGGCCTTCTTCATGGCATGCCCCTGCGGGGCCTTCATCGCGCCAGGCGATGGACACGATGGTGCCGGGCCGCCGGTTCTTCTATCGTCGCCAGGCGCTTGGGCTTGCCGTCGTGTTCAGCCGGCGCGGCGCCAGAGCGCACGAATTCATGGTGATACCGAAGAGGCTTCTTTTCTCCGTCGTCCTGTCGCTGGTGCTGCTGGCGGGGTGTGCCCTGGCCACCCACCGAGGCGAGGCCGCGGACGCTGCCGCGCGTTGCCAGGGCACCAGCCTGCCGGCAGGGGCGGCGCAGGCGCAGGCGCAGCCCCTTGCCTTGGGGGACACGCTCCATCAGATCAGGGCGGCGGAAGAGGTCAACGCGGTGATGGTGACCCAACACCAGTTGCCGGCTTGGCAGGCGGGCACCTACGTGGTTGACGTCACCCTTCAAGTGGGCACCCGGGTGCACATGGTGGTGGACCGTCGGGCCCATGACGCGATGGTGTGTGGCCACCTGGGCTTTGCGGGGCAGTGGGCCACCTTGGAGCAGGTGCCCGACCAGGCATTTGCCAGGAATGCCTTGGCCATCAGCACCGCGTTCAAGAACGACGTGGGCTTTGTGGTGGAGCTGGAAATCGTCAAGCCGACGGCCGCGCAGGTGGGA
>Ga0255128_1000367_pt1 | contig 20688 bp, 19 predicted proteins | sample Law_Miss_RepC_8d_FD_188562 | JGI IMG/M metagenome (GOLD analysis project Ga0255128, IMG submission 188562) | Freshwater microbial communities from St. Lawrence River, New York, United States - Law_Miss_RepC_8d | ecosystem: Environmental > Aquatic > Freshwater > River | place: USA: New York... | reverse complement strand
AATCTGCGGGCTTTGAGCTGTCGTTCAGTGGCCCCCAATGGGCCGTCACACCCGGTCAAAGCGCGGTGCTGTACGACGGCGACGTGTGTTTGGGCGGCGGCGTGATCCAGTCGGCCAGCGCCTGCCCCCCGAAAACGGACTGATTTATTCCCCGCCCAGCCCCAAGCGGTTGGGCTGGCGCTTTTCAATGGCAAAGCGCAGCAAAGCTGCAGTGCGGAAAATTCCGTGCGCAGACTTGCCATAAGGCAGCGTCAAGAACAAGGCCATCACCGCACCCAGGTGCACCGCCAACATCAAAGGCATGGCCGCCGTTTGGCCCAGCAGCCACAAGAGCAAACCCGTCACACTGACCAAGAACAGCAAGGCGATGAAGCCGCGGTCCATAGGCTTTTGCGCTGCGTCGCCATGGTCTGGGTGGCGGCGCAGGTTCAAGCGCCACAAACCGGCCGTGCCCACCGTGAGACTCACCCCACCGATCACACCGAGTAGTTTGGGCAAAGTCGTCAGGTCATACGGTGCAGGCCAGCCCAGCACATAGTGGTACAGCGTGGCCACGCTGGTGGCGGAAAAACACAGCATGAAGCCGTAAAACGTGAGGTGGTGGTAGCGCCTGCGGGCGTGCGTCCAAGCGTCGTCTTCGTTGTGGCAACCTTCGCCGTGGCCACCGTCCAGGTACTTCAATTTCAGCGCAGCGTGTGCGGCCTCGGCTGCGGCAGGCGACGTCAACTCGGCCCCGCTGGTGGCAGGTGTCACATCGCGCCAAAAGCGCATCACGCCCATCGCCAGCGCCAAAACGGCAAACAAGAAGATGGGCGCAAACAGGCTGACCATCAGGTTGTGTGGGAACACCGCGTAAAAGCCGCCCGCTACAGGTGTTGACCACAAGGTGCCTTGGCGCAGCATGGCCAGCGCCAAAAACAGCGCCAAGCCAAACGCCAAAGCCACAGACAAGGTCAAACCGTTGCGTTGGTACAAGCTGCCCAAGGCGGGCGGCCAGGCGTAGTCGGCATAGGTCTGCCCACGCACCTGGGCCATGGCCTTGGGCACGTTGATGGCAAAGTCGTGCGGCGGCGCATATTGGCAAGCGTGCAAACACGCCCCGCAGTTGTGGCACAGGTTGGCCATGTAATGGATGTCGGCCTTGCCAAACTCCAGCCGACGGGTCATGGCCGGGAACACCGCACAAAAGCCTTCGCAGTAACGGCAGCCATTGCAAATTTGCATCTGCCGCGCCACTTCGGCTTCGGGGGCTGTCAACTCGCCAAGCGCCAGGGCACGGGCGTCACGCGTCAGGGCTTCAAGCGTTTGCATGTTCAGCGCCCTCCTTTTGGGCTTGGACAGCTTTGGCCGCCTGCTCGCCTGCGATGCGGCCAAAGGCCGTGCCGATCGTCATGCCCACCCCGGCGGTGTAGCCCTTGCCCAGGACGTTGCCCGCCATCATTTCGCCCGCCACAAACAAGTTGGGGCTGGGCTGGTCGTTGAATCGCACAGCGGTGGTGTCATCGGTTTTGAGGCCCAGGTAAGTGAAAGTGACGCCGGGCCGCACGGCATAGGCGTAAAAAGGCGCGGTGTCCAGTGGACGCGCCCAATGGGTCTTTGCAGGCGTGACCCCTTCGGTGTGGCAATCGTCCAGCGCCGTGTGGTCAAAAGTGCCCTCACGGCAGGCCGCGTTGTAGTCGTTCAGGGTTTGCATGAAGGTCGCTTCATCCAGGCCCAGCTTGCGGGCCAGCTCGGGCAAGCTGTCCGCCTGCGTGCCTTCAAACACCGGCGGCATGAAACGGCCCACGGCTTTGGCGTCGATGATGGAATACGCCACCTGCCCAGGCTGCTGCGCCACCAAGCGGCCCCAGATCGCGTAGCGCTTAGGCCAAAAATCTTCGCCTTCGTCGTAAAAGCGCCGCGCCTCGCGGTTGACCACCACACCCAAAGACACGCAGTCGATGCGGGTACAAATGCCACCGTCGTACAAAGGCGCACGTGCGTCAATCGCCACCATGTGCGCCTGAGTGGGGTCACCAATGCGGTCGGCGCCTTGCGCCAGCATGTGCTTGAGCAGCACGCCTTGGTTAAAGCGCGTGCCGCGAATCAGAAACTGATCCGCCGGATATTCGCCACGCTCGTTTTGCCCCCAGGCCTCGCGCAGCCAATCTCGGTTGGACTCGAAGCCTCCCGCCGCCAAAACGCAAGTTCGGGCCTCAATGCGTTCACGCCGCACGCTGCCGTTGGCTTGTTTGTGCATGACCGATGCGGCCACAAAACGGCCCTCGTTTAATTCCACGCTGTCCACCTCGGCGTTGTAGTGGATCTGCACGCCCAGTTTTTCGGCGCTGCGGTAATACGCGTTGACCAAGGCCTTGCCTCCACCCATGAAAAACGCATTGGTGCGGGCCGTGTGCAAAGCGCCCGACAGCGATGGCTGAAAACGCACGCCGTGCTTGACCATCCAGGGGCGGCAAGTGGCTGAGTGCCGAATGACCAAACGGGCCAGGTGCTCGTTGGTCAAGCCGCCTGTGACCTTGAGCAAGTCCTGCCAAAACTCTTCTTCTGGGTAGGCGTCGACCAGCACGTCTTGTGGCGCATCGTGCATGCAGCGCAAATTGCGGGTGTGGCCCGAATTACCGCCGCGCCACTCGCGCGGGGCCGACTCCAGCAGCGTCACGCTGCACCCCGCTTCGCGGGCCATCAGGGCCGCGCACAGGGCCGCATTGCCGCCGCCGATCACCAAAACATCTAATGTCACGTGAAAAATCCTCAATTCAATTTGTCAAGTATGGTCGATGATCAATTGAACGACAAATGAAAAAATAAAGACAATTATTACGGAAAACGCAACAATGACCAACCCGATGCTTCAGACCCGCTCAGGGACGGAAACCCGCATGAGCCATCGACAGCACGATGTCATTGAAGGCCTGAGCACCTGGCGAAAGCGTCACGCCCTTCTTGCGCACCAACACAATTTTTCGGCGCACCACAGGCGATTTGAGCGCAATGCGCAGCACCCCCGGACGGTCACCGTCCGCACACGTGGTCGCGGGCATGATGGCGCAACCCACACCCGCCGTCACCAAATTGAGCGCGGTGGCGTGGTGCTGAACTTCGTAATGCCCCTGAAGCTCGATGCCTTTTTGGGCCAGCTGGTAATTCATGACGATGCGGGTGCCTGTGAAGCTGCTGACCACGATCAGGTCATCCACATTCATGTCGGCCCAGGTCAGTGAGGACCTGTTGCTCAAAGGATGTTCGCTGCGGCAATAAAACATCAGGGGGTCATCAAAGAGCACCGTCTCATCCAGATCAGGATGCTTGGTGCCTTGCACCGTCACCCCCAACTCAGCCTGCTGGCCCAAAACGGCCTCGCGTATTTCGTAAGCACTGGCATCGACCAATTTGACGCGATTGGCTGGAAACCGATCTCGGTACTGGCGAATCCAGAGTGGCAACACTGAGGTCGCCAATGTGGGCACACACGCCAAGGTGAAATGGCCCTTACCTGTTTTGGACGCGTCCTTCAGTTGCGTGAAGGTGTTGGCCATGTCCATGACCAGGGACCGGGCCTTGGGCAGCAAGTCTCGACCCACGGGTGTCAAAGCCATGTGGCGCGTGGTGCGGTCCATCAGCTTGAGGTCGAGGTAATTTTCCAGCTTCTGGATGCGCCGCGTCAAAGCAGCCTGGGTCAGGCCGAGTTTGTCGGCGGCCTTGTTGAAGGCCCCCAACTCCGCAACGGTGACAAAGGCCTGCAAGCCATCGAAATCGATTTTCATAAGCGTGACGGATCAAATGGCCTGTATTGTGGTCCGAAACGCTTTGGAGCCTGCAGTCACCTCACCTATGAGAACAGCACCCAGGAGGCCCTCACACCAATTCAGCTGGTTCAGTCAATCGAAATTCTTGTGTCACTTTGGCCCAGTGCTGTAATTGAGATTTGACGTGCCATCCCAGTTGTTGTGGCGAGCTGGGTTGAACCTGCACACCATCGTCCAGCAGGCGTGCCACGGTTTCTGGGTCGACCAATACCTTGTTCAAGGCGGTGTTCAAGCTGCCCACCACCGCCGACGGGGTACCCGCCGGAGCAAACAGCCCATACCACTGGGTCAAATCCAACTCGTTCAGACCCAGCTCGCTGAAGGTGGGCAACTCTGGCCACGAGGGCAAGCGCTCCTGCCCTGCCACCGCGAGAGCCACCAGTTTGCCCGACTTGAGATAGGGCAAAGCACTGAACAAGCTGGGCACCATCCACTGCGCCTGACCCCGCATCAACGCGTTCAAAGCAGGCGCCGCACCCGAATGTGTGACACCTTCTGCGGTCACACCATGGCGTTTGAGAAGGATTTCGGCCGCCAGATGCGGCACCGTGCCTTCGCCAGCCGAGGCATAGTTCATCACCTCGGATCGACTGAGCAACTGTTCCAGCAAGTCTTTCGCTGTTCGCAGCCCCTGCCCAGCTCGCACCACCAGCACACTGGGCGAGTGGCCAATCAAACCGACAGGCACAAAATCCGCTTGTGGGTCATAACGCACGTCTTGCATGACCGGATTGATACCGTGGGTCGCGATGTAGCCAAACATCAAGGTGTAACCATCCGGCCGCGCCGCGGCCACGTATTCCGCCGCCACACTGCCATTGGCTCCCGCACGGTTGTCCACCTCGATCGACTGACCAAGTTGAGGCCCAAGCTTGCGCGAAAGCACCCGAGCCATGGTGTCATTGCCACCACCTGCGCTGGTAGGCACGATGATGGTGATGGGCTCGCTGGGGTAAGTTTCCAAGACTACCGACGAATCTGCCTGCTCTGGCGGGAAAACATAATCGGGCAAATGCAACTGGCCTTGCATGATCTTGCGTGCTGTGCGGACCAGCGCGGCTTTTTGCACCACTGCATGATGGCCCTCACCCGCCACTTCCACATCGATGTCGATCTGACCTTGAGGGTGCACCACCGACAACAAGTGACGCCCACTGGCACGCAACAGGCCTGAGGCCACGGTGCCAGGCAAGGCAAATGCGGTGCTCACGCCAATCGCACCCGTCACGGCATGTGAAGAATGGCAACGATGCGGCGTGAAATAGCGCGACACAATGCTGTCCGGGCTGTCACCCGGGCTGACGATGACCGGCTTGGGCACCACACTGCCCGACACATCACCCAGCCCCATGCGGCGACCCGCCTCCAGACGCATGACCTCGATCTTTTCCAACAAAGCGGCGTTGGCGTCGAGTTCAGCGGGACGTTCACGGCCCGTGAGCCCCAACTCGCTCGCCCGCATGATCATCAGTGGCATGGCCGCATCAATGCAAGTGACCGTGACGCCTTCAATGCTTTCGGTGCGCTGGCCTGTGGGAAACAAATGGCCGGTCACCGCGCCCCATGCGTCCAGAAAGTTCAGCAAGATCGGAGCTGCAGTTCCCGCCACACCATCAATTCGCGCAGAACCCTCATAGGTCACGCGCCCCCCAGGGGTCTGCACCGTCGCCTCAATCTTGGCACCGGTGTTGACGTTGTGAATGCGCACAGTGGTGGTCCCGTCTTGCGCCTCAATCAAGCCCTGCTCGATGGCAAAAGGGGCCACACCAGAGAGCATATTGCCGCAGTTGGGACGTGTATCGACCGATTGATGCCCCACACCCACTTGGGCAAACAAATAATCCAAATCACAATCCGGCACTGTGGACAGTGAAACAATCGCCACCTTGCTGTTGAGCGTGCTGTTGCCACCCAATCCGTCCAGCTGCAATGGATCCGATGCGCCAATCGCACCAATCAAAGCCTGGTCACGCGCGGCAGGATCCGATGGCAACCAGTCCTTGAGGAAAAAAGGGCCACGGGATGTGCCAGCACGCATCAAGACACAAGGAATTTGACGATTCACTTTGGACATGTCAGTCAGCCTGCAATTTGGCACGCTGCACAACGTGACGCCACTTCACCAAATCCTTGCGAACCATGTCGCCCAGTTGTTCTGGTGTACTGGTTTCAACATCGGCACCATGGCCTTCAATTCGTTTGATGATCTCTGGGTCATTGAGCACCTTGTTCAAGGCCTGGTTGAGTTTGCTCACGACATCTTTTGGTGTTTTGGCTGGCGCAAAAATCGCGTACCACTGATCCACCTCAACCCCGTCAACGCCCAGCTCTTTCAAGGTCGGCACGTCCGGCAACACAGCCGAGCGTTTGTTGCCTGCAATGGCCAAGGCTTGCAAACGGCCCGACTTCACAAAAGGCACGCCTGTGAACAAACTGGGAAACATGACGTGTGTTTGTCCTCCAATGGTGTCATTGACTGCTGGCGCAGAGCCTTTGTAAGGCACATGAAGCAAGGACGTTTGTGTCGACATTTTGAAAAGTTCAGCCGCAAAATGAGGCGCGGTGCCGTTGCCTGCCGATGCCACACTGTACTGGTCCGGTTTTTCTTTCAAAATGCGCACCAAGTCTTTGACATCCTTGACCTTCAACGATGGATTGACCACCATCAAAGTTGGTGAATATCCCACCAAACCCACAGGCTCAAAGTCTCTGACCGGGTCATAACGCAATTTTTGCAAGGCCGGATTCATGGCGTGTGTCGCGATGTACCCAAACATCAAGGTGTTGCCATCGGGCGCCGCTTTAGCGACGAATTCCGAGGCCAAAGCGCCATTGGCACCCGCTTTGTTGTCGACAATCACCGAACGATTGAGCAACACCCCCAATTTTTGACCAATGGTCCTGGCCATGGCGTCGTTGCCGCCACCGGCTGCTGTCGGTACAACAATGGTCAGCGGTTTCTCCGACTGCGCCACACCCAAATTGCAAGTTGCCGCCAAGGCCAATCCTGCCATCCATGCCAAATTCAATTTCATACCGAACCTTTCAACGTGTTGTGCTTGATTTCAAAGTCGCTGAATGGTGACGGAATTTGATCTTTTATTGAATTGCAATTTTTAATATGATTGATGCATGAGACACATCAATTTCGATTTGCAACAACTCCAGGCTTTTATCGCAGTGGCAGAGCGCGGCAGCTTTCGAGCCGCCGCGGATCACATCCATCTTTCTCCTCCAGCACTGAGTCGTCGCATTGAAAAATTGGAGTCCATCATTGGGAACCGGCTTTTCAATCGAACAACACGGGAGGTTGAACTGACCAGCATTGGTCGCATTTTTCTCGACAGGGCACGTTCGGCCATTGACGATTTAGAGTCAGCCATCCTGGGCATTTCAGACATTGCAGCAACACGCAGTGGTCGTGTCACGGTCGCGTGCGTTCCATCTGCTGCACTGTATTTTTTGCCTCATGTCATCAGCAGCTTTTCCGTCAAATACCCATCCATCCGTATCCGGGTGATTGATGAATCCATGAACCAGACTTTGCAAAGTGTGTTGACGGGAGAGTCAGACTTTGGCATCGGATTCATGAATACCTTGATGCCGGAGATCACGTTCGAGGGCATTCACACCGATCCGTTTGTCGTAGCCATGCGGCGTGATCACGCATTGAGCGCTCGCAAAAGTGTGAATTGGGCTCACATAGAAAACGAGCGGCTCATTTCAGTGGCTCGCAGCAGTGGCAACCGTCAATTGCTCGACGATGTCATGAGCAAAATGGGCTTGATACCCAACTTCGCCTTTGAGGTCAGTCACATCGGAACGTTGCTGGGTATGGTGGAAGCTGGCCTGGGCATAGCAGCGGTCCCTCGAACGGCATTACCGACCAATCATCCGGTGGTGATTGGTTTGCCGCTAAAAAATCCTTCGATTGCTCGCAGCTTGGGATTGCTAAGGAAACAAGGCACCACTCTGAGGCCTGCAGCGGCCATGTTTCATGATCATTTGTTTGAAGCACTCCAAAAGCGCAAAATCAGTGGCTTCTGAAATGCTTCCCTAATTCGGATTAGAACTGGTACTTCCGCAAGCCACCATCGACAGGAATGACCGCCCCCGTGATGTAACTGGCCAAAGGCGATGCCAAAAAGGTCACCAAATTGGCCATGTCCTCGGGCTCACCGTAGCGACCCATCGGGATTTCGTTCTCGCACTGCCACTGGCGGTATTCCGGGGTGTAGTTGCGAAAGATCTGCTCTGAATGGATTCGTCCAGGTGGCACACAGTTGACCGTCACACCATGTTTTCCGACCATGCGCGACAAACCTTTGGCCCAGCTGTGCATGCCCGCCTTGGCACAAAATGCACCATTGGTGTGCTCGGGCTCGCTCTTTCCCGTGATGTTGATGATGCGGCCCCAGTTGCGCGCAATCATCTGATCGATCAGGGCATCGGCCACTTGGCGTGGACGATGAAAATTCAATGTAATCGCTTCTTGCCAAGCTTCTTCGCTCACATGCAGCTCTTTGAAGCTGCGAGAGCCTCCGGCGTTGTTCACCAAAATGTCCACGCTGCCCAAGCCATCCATTGCCGCATCGGCCAGACGTTTTGCAGCGTCATCGGCGTACAAGTCTGATTCGATGATCACGGGAGCATGACCACCTGCTGCGACGATCTCTTCGGCCAGTTCTTTGAGTTTATCCACCCGCCGAGCAGATACGGCCACGCGCACGCCCTCGGCTGCCAATGCCTTGGCAATACCCCGTCCGATGCCCACACTGGCACCCGTCACCAGCGCCGTTTTTTCAGTCAATTGAAGGTTCATTTTTCTTCCTTTCAGTTCAGTCGCCACCCCCCGTGACGGACTTACAAATCAGCTTAGCACAGCGCCCTTAAGGCACCTCGCCCGATCCAAGGTGACCACCACTAGTCTCATTGAATTCGTGCATGAATCTTTTGCACGGTTTTCCACGTTCCCAAAAGCACAAAAGGGTAGACACGCCCGCCAGCACCTCTGGATTGAACGGCAACCCCAATTTGTTCAGGGCTTTGGCACCGTAAAAAACCAAACTCACCACGTAATAACTGATCGCCGCGATCGACAGACCTTCCACCATATTTTGCAAGCGCAGTTGCAAATCTTGGCCTTTGGTCAGTTTTTCGAGCAAGATCTGGTTTGCGCTTTTGTTGCAATGTCCACCCGCGTGCGCAGCAAGGCGCTTGTGCGCGAGACCCGCTCGGCCAAAGAAGCCAGTCGCTTTTCGGTGGCCTGCACTGTGGCCATGGCGGGCGACAAACGCCTTTGCATGAACTCGCCCAAAGTCTGTGTGCCCGCAATGGGTCGCTCACGCAACTCAACCAAACGCTGGCTGACGAGCGTGTCGTAAGCCCGCGTTGCCGAGAAACGGAAACCGTGCTCGGCGGTCGCCCGCTCAATGCTGGCGGCCAAAGCCACCAGTGAGTCAAGAAGCGCTTGGTCAGTCTCACCCTTACGCTCCAGCGATCCCGTGAGATCGGCCAACAGCGATTCGGCGGCCGACAACATGGCCGACATGTTTTTGGTCACGGGCAAGCCGCGCAGCCAGTCGGTTCCTGGCGCCACATGCGCCGCCAACTCGGGCAAGACCTCCCACCAACCGGCATGCGCTGGCAGGGTTTGCACAATGGCGTAACGCGTGAATTCGGTGTGACGCTCCAACTGGACGGTGTAGTGGTCACAGCGCATGCACAAAAAATTACCCTGTATCCGTTTCAAGGTCAAATCGGCATGCCCTGGCAAAAGCCACAAATGCGCCAACTTCTGCTCTCGCGAGATCCCCTCATTGAGCACCGCCACGTAAAAAATCAACGCAGGCAAGCGCACCCAGGCTGAGGGCCGGGCGTGGACTTCGTTGTGCAGTTCACGCCGCTGGGCGTCCGCTCATGGCAAAAATCGGGAGGTGATTTCGTTCATGGCCAATTTTTCAGTAAAAACCCGTGACGCAGGCCACGGGTTGATGGACGCATCAAGGGCTTAAAAGTACAACTGGTCGTAGGTATAAATTAAAAAGGAATGTCGTCGTCCATGTCGTCAAAGTTGCTGGCCGCAGGTTTGGCTGCGGGTGCAGGTCGGCTGGCAGGAGCTGCAGCAGGACGAGCAGGTGCGGCTTGGCGAGGGGCATAACCACCACCGCTGCCACCATCTTCAGACGGGCCACCCATGCCTTGGCGGCTGCCCAGCATCTGCATGCTGTCGGCGCGGATGTCGGTCGCGTACTTTTCTACGCCGTTTTTGTCGGTGTATTTACGGGTGCGCAAGCTGCCCTCGACATACACCTGACTGCCCTTGCGCAGGTACTGGCCCGCGATCTCGGCGAGCTTGGCAAAAAAGCTGATGCTGTGCCATTCGGTGGCCTCTTTCATCTCGCCAGTTTGTTTGTCTTTGTAACGGTCGGTGGTGGCCACACGGATGCTGGTGACGGCATCGCCCGAGGGCAAATAGCGGGTTTCGGGGTCGGCACCCAGATTGCCGACGATGATGACTTTGTTGACGGATGCCATGAAAACTCCTCCATAGATGCACCAATTATGGGGCCAATCCGGTCTATCTTAAGCCGATGGCGAACCCTGTACCGGGCCTCAAGCCGCCTGCCCGACCTGCACAGTACGGCCCGGGGTTTGCATGGGCCATGCCACCCACAACCACACCAAGAGAGCCATACCGCAGCACAAAAACAAAACCGGGCTACCCCAGGACTTGACCAGCCAGCCGCCCGCCAGCCCCCCGACAAAAAACCCCAGCGACTGCAGCGTGTTGTAAACCCCCATGGCCGTGCCGCGCATGGCCCGAGGGGCGATGCGGGAGGCCAAACTCGGCTGCGTCGCTTCTAGGGCATTGAAGCCACAGAAAAAAACGAGCAGCAGCAAGGCCATCGCACTCAGGTTGGTGGTACCTGCCGACTGCACCATCAAACCCACCTCGACCAAGGTCATCAAGGCGATCGAGAGCAGAAAGACTTTCTTCAGGTGCCCCCGGCGCTCCATGGCAAACACCACGCCCAAAAACAAAAAAGACAATAAGACAGCGGGCAAATACACCTGCCATTGCTGCGCCGTCTGCAAACCCGACTGCACCAACAAGGCGGGCACGGACACCCACATGGCCAGCTGCACCGCGTGCAACACAAACACGCCCACATTCAAGCGCATCAGGTCGGCATGGGCCAGCACATCACGCATTCGCCCCCGGCCCTGCCCGGTCACAGGCTCGGGCGCAGGGGGCGCACCCCAGATCACCACGCCAATCCCCAACAGCGCCAGCACACCCGTGAGCCAAAACAGGCCAGACAAACCGATCCAGGCCGTGAGCAAGGGCGACACCACCAAGGACAGGGCGAACATCAAACCGATGCTGCCGCCCACCAAAGCCATGGCCTTGGTGCGCACTTCGTCCCGGGTCAAGTCAGCCAACAAGGCCGTCACAGCCGCCGACACCGCCCCCGCCCCCTGCAGGCTGCGCCCGACCAACAAGCCCGTCAGATCGGTCGCTGCAGCCGCCCAAAAGCTGCCCAAGGCAAAGATCACCAAGCCCAAAACAATGATGCGCTTGCGCCCAAAACGGTCAGAGGCCATGCCAAAGGGCAGCTGCAGCAGGCCCTGGGTCAGGCCATAAATGCCCATGGCCAGGCCCAGCCAAATGGGGTCTTCACCGCCCGGGTAGCGGCGTGCTTCTAGGGCAAAGACGGGCAAAACCAAAAACAAACCCAGCATGCGCAGCGCAAAAATACTGGCCAGCGAGGCGCTGGCACGGCGCTCGATGGGTGTCATGTTCAAAGTATCAGCAGCGAAATAAGGCGAGGAATCGGCCACAAAAGAACTCAAAAAGCCCCAAAAAGGGGAAACGCAAAAGCTCGATTGTCCCTGATTGACGGACCCCAGCGCTGTGCAAGGTGTCAAAGGGGATAATCAAAGGTTTTGCTGATCTGGCTGCCTCCCGTGAAATTTGCCGACCCTTCTCTCTTGCCCAACGAACCAGAGCCCGCGCGTTATCTGGCCTCAGCACTGCGGCAGACCCATATCAGCGTTCGTGGGGCGCGTACCCACAACCTGAAAAACATCGACCTGGACATCCCGCGCAACCAGCTGGTGGTGATCACCGGCTTGTCGGGCTCGGGCAAGTCAAGCTTGGCTTTTGACACGCTGTACGCCGAAGGCCAGCGCCGCTACGTAGAAAGCCTGTCGGCCTATGCGCGGCAATTTTTGCAATTGATGGACAAGCCCGATGTGGACTTGATTGAAGGCCTGTCGCCCGCGATTTCCATCGAACAAAAAGCCACCAGCCACAACCCGCGCTCCACCGTGGGCACGGTGACCGAAATCCACGACTACCTGCGCCTGTTGTTTGCCCGCGCAGGCACGCCGTATTGCCCCGACCACAACTTGCCGCTGCAGGCCCAAACCGTCAGCCAAATGGTGGACACCGTGCTGGCCCTGCCCGAAGACACCAAGCTCATGATCCTCGCGCCCATTGCGCGCGAGAAAAAAGGCGAGTTTGAAAAAGTATTTGAGCAGATGCAGGCGCTGGGTTATGTGCGCTTTCGCATCAATGGCCAGACGGTAGAAGTGGAAGACCTGCCCACGCTCAAGAAAACCGAGAAGCACAACATCGACGTGGTGGTGGACCGCATCAAAGTGCGATCGGAAGAAGATGCGAAGGCCAGAGACGCCTTGCGCCAGCGCCTGGCCGAGAGCTTTGAAGCTGCGCTGCAACTGGCCGAACACCGCGCTGTGGCGCTCGAGATGGACACGGGCCAAGAACACCTGTTCAACGCCAAGTTCTCCTGCCCGGTCTGCACCTATTCGATCAGCGAGCTGGAGCCGAGGCTCTTCTCATTCAACTCGCCCATGGGCGCATGCCCGACTTGCGACGGCATTGGCAGCATGGCGTTTTTTGACCCGGAGCGGGTCGTCGCCTTCCCATCGCTCAGCTTGGCCAGTGGCGCCATCAAGGGCTGGGACCGACGCAACGGTTTTTACTTCAGCATGCTCGAAAGCCTGGCCAAACATTACCAGTTCGACATCGAAACCCCGTTCGAAAAACTCGCACCGATCCACCAGCAAGTGCTGCTGTTTGGCTCGGGCGAAGAAGACATCAAGTTCAGCTACACGATGGAGTCAGGGGCCTCGCAAGGCAAAAAGGTCAGCAAAAAACACCCGTTTGAAGGGATCATCCCCAACATGACGAGGCGCTACCGCGAGACCGACTCGGCCGTGGTGCGCGAAGACCTGGCCCGCTACCGCAACATGCAGGCCTGCACCAGCTGCCACGGCACCCGCTTGCGGCGCGAGGCGCGGCATGTGCGCATTGGCGAAGGCGCACAAGCCCGCGCCATTTACGAGATCAGCCACATCACCCTGGGCGAGTCGCAGCAGTATTTTCAGGGCCTGAAAATGCACGGGGCCAAGGCCGAGATCGCCGACAAGGTGGTTCGCGAAATTGCGCTGCGCCTGAAGTTTTTGAACGACGTGGGCCTCAATTACTTGAGCCTGGATCGCAGCGCCGACACCTTGTCGGGCGGCGAGTCGCAACGCATCCGTCTGGCGAGCCAGATCGGCTCAGGGCTCACAGGTGTGATGTACGTGCTGGACGAGCCCAGCATCGGCCTGCACCAGCGCGACAACGACCGCCTGATCGGCACGCTGCAACACCTGCGCGACATTGGCAACAGCGTGCTGGTGGTCGAACACGACGAAGACATGATCCGGGTGGCTGACCATGTGATCGACATGGGTCCGGGCGCGGGTGTACACGGCGGGCGTGTCATGGCCCAAGGCACCTGTGCCGACATTTTGGCTGCGCCCGATTCGGTGACGGGTCAATACATGTCGGGCCGCAAAAAGATCGAGATCCCGAAGCGCCACAAAGCGGGCCAGGACTTCATCGAGATCGTGGGCGCGTCGGGCAACAACCTGAAGAACGTGAACGTGAAGTTCCCGGTGGGGCTGCTGACCTGCGTGACAGGCGTGTCGGGCTCAGGCAAATCCACCTTGGTCAATGACACGCTTTACACCGCAGCGGCGCACCAAATCCACCGCGCCCACGACGAAGCGGCCGCCCATGAAGAGATCAAAGGGCTGGAAAATTTCGACAAAGTCATCAACGTCGACCAGTCGCCCATTGGCCGCACGCCGCGCAGCAACCCCGCCACCTACACCGGCCTGTTCACCCACATCCGCGAACTGATGGCCGAAGTGCCTGCGGCACGCGAGCGCGGTTACGGCCCGGGGCGATTCAGCTTCAACGTGACCGGCGGCCGCTGCGAAGCCTGTCAGGGCGACGGCATGGTGAAAGTGGAGATGCACTTTTTGCCCGATGTGTACGTGCCTTGCGACGTGTGCCACGGCATGCGCTACAACCGCGAAACGCTCGAAGTCCAATACAAGGGCCAGAACATCGCGCAGATCCTGAACATGACGGTGGAAGCCGCGCACCAGTTCTTCAGCGCCGTGCCCAACATCGCCCGCAAGCTGCAAACCTTGCTCGACGTAGGCCTGACCTACATCCGCCTCGGCCAAAGCGCGACCACGCTCTCGGGCGGCGAGGCGCAGCGCGTCAAGCTCGCGCTTGAACTGTCCAAGCGCGACACGGGCCGCACGCTCTATATCTTGGACGAACCCACCACTGGCCTGCACTTTGCCGACATCGACCTGCTGCTCAAAGTCTTGCACCAGTTGCGCGACGCAGGCAACACCATCGTCATCATCGAACACAACCTCGACGTGATCAAAACCGCCGATTGGTTGATTGACATGGGCCCTGAAGGCGGCGCAGGCGGCGGCACCGTCCTGGGCGAAGGCACACCCGAGCAACTGGCCAAAAACAAGGCGAGCTTCACGGGGCACTATTTGGCGCGTTTGCTGTGATGGCGCGGCTTAGCCCATTTTTTGACATCCACTTTTGAACTTTTGAAACCCTTATGAAAACCGTGATCCGTGCCTTTTTCCGAACCCTGCGCATCGTGCTCGGCCCCGTCATGCTGCTCAAAGAGCGCCTGACCCGCCCTGCTGGCGTGCAACGCACACTCTCCGATCAAGCCACCGTCGATCAAGCCTGCCAAAGCCTGGCGCTCTACCAATTCAGCACCTGCCCGTTTTGCATCAAGGTTCGGCAAGAAATGCGCCGCCTGTCGCTGCCCATTGAAAAGCGCGATGCGCAGCACAACAGCGTCCACCGCGATGCTTTGCTGCAAGGCAGCGGCGGGACAAAAGTGCCCTGCCTGAAGATCACCGAAGCCAACGGCCAAACCCGCTGGCTGCAAGAATCGGGGGCGATCGTGGCGTATTTGCGCGAGCGCTTTGCGACAGCAGCGACTTGAGGGTTTTATCTCTCACACACAGCATGGAAACCGAACTCAAACTGAGCCTGTTCGAACCAGACCTGCCTCGCCTGCTGGACCACCCGTTGCTGGCAGCAACGGGCAGCACACAGCGACTGCTCAACACCTATTTCGACACCCCCGACCTGTCCTTGCAGCAACGCCGCATGGCCGTGCGCGAGCGGCTGGCAGACGATCAGTGGCTGCTCACCGTCAAGACGGCAGGGAAAAGCGAAAAAGGCCTTTCGCGCAGACAAGAGTGGGAAGGCCCAACCACCCCTGGCGCTTTGCAGTTCGACACGCTGATCGATGACACTGCGCTGGCCGCCGACCTGATGGCGATGCGGACGCGTTTGAAGCCGCTGTTTTGCACCGACTTTGAACGCCAAAACTGGCTGATCGACCATGCAGGCGCACAGATCGAAGTGGCGCTGGACCAAGGCCGCATCCACGTGCCCGGCACCCCGCTGAGCGAGCCGCTGCTGGAGCTGGAACTTGAACTGCTGAGCGGCCCCGAAGAGGCCTTGATGGCGCTGGCCGATCAGCTGCGCCAAACACCGCAAGGCCCCATCACCCTCACGCCCTGCGATGCGAGCAAGGCGCAGCGGGGGCAAGCGCTTTGGAGTCGGTCTTAATCGGCCAATGGCGCATTGGTTAACACCTTGGTCGGCAACTCGTAACCGGCCAATTGCGCCCATGCCCTTTAGATCCAGAACGCGTCTTCATCTAAAAACCCGCGCCCCAAGGCCATCTGATCGCATTCACGCTTGATGTCATCCAACGTGATGCACGCTGGTTCGATTCTCCGCATGCATTCAAGCCTGAGCGTTTTAAGCCCAGTGCGCCCGACGTCACGCGGGGCGCTTGGATGCCACTTGGCCCGAATTCAATTTGGGTGTGACATTGAGACCCCATCACCCCATCAGACTGAACTTTGTCCGTCGTTGATCCTCTGCCTGGCGCCTTGAAAATAAATGTAAAACATAGTTACCATTTTCAATTGAATGAGAATTTCAAAATTACAATTTTTCTCAAACAAAACTCACAGCCAATGACGCCACCCAAAGCGCCATGTCACTCAAGGACCCCTCCAATTGAAAATGCTTAAAAAATATTTATTGGCAATCGCCACGTTGGGTTGTGCCTGGTCAGCCTCTGCACAAAGCACCGCAGCAGAGACACACACTTTTCAGATCAAGGCAGAGGTCAATTACCGCTGTTTTGGCGGTAATCCCCCCAAGTCTCGCGACTCGCGTACACAAGTACTGTGCGACAACAAGACTTACCACAAAGTACTATTCAACGAACGCGTGAGTGTGCAAATCAAGCGGGAATCCGCACCGGACAACAACCCTTCGTTGGTGGGCGACTTGACGCGATCGGTCGCATACCAAGGCCGTCAATTTGATTTGTACATGGGCCTGTCCAAAGACATCGCGCCTGGCAAGCCCACCACTTACAGCCTGCGTGCCGTTGCTGAAGATGATGAGCCCGGTAAACGCCGCCAATCCGAGGTGCTCACAAGGGCCAAATCAACCAAGGAATTTTCACCCTTGACGGTGAAATACCTGTCCATGGGTCAACCCGAAGAAATCGTCTACACCGTGACCATTGAGCCAGCGCCGTAAGCAGACGGGGGCGGCTCTTTGGCCGCCTTGTGCATCCAGCTCAGACGGTTTGCACCACTGTGAGCAGCGTCTGGCCATTGGCCACCAGTTTTTCGCCGTCGGCATCCACCGCGAACAAATCGCAGCTGGTGAAGACCTGCGCCTTGCCGGGCTTGACCACGCATGCGCGGGCAATGAACTTTTGTCCCACTGCGGGGCGCAAGCAGTTGACTGAGAAGTTGGCGGCCAGCAAATTAGGGCCCGCCACGGTGCCTGCGGCAAAGCCACACGCGGTGTCGATGAGTGTGCCAATCAAGCCCGCGTGCAAGTAGCCCGAATACTGACTCACCTCTGGGCGCCAGGGCATCTGGATTTCCACAAAGCCAGGTTCGGCCACTGTCACCTCGATGCCACACCAACGGTTGAACTCGGCCATGGCGTTGATTTTTTTGAGCATGTCCAGTGGACTCATGGGTTTCTCCTGGCTTGGGTTTTGAACCACCCGATGTGGTCCATCAATTTTTTGCGTAGTTCTTTTTGCTCGGCCATGAGCTGGTCGATCTCGGCCACACGCGCCAAGATGGCGTCGATCATGTCTTGCGCCGACAGCGTGCCCGCTTTGAAGCGCGGCAAATACTCGGCGATGAAGGGCAGCGAGAAACCCATCTCTCTGGACATGGCGATGAAGACCACATGCTTGACCGTTTTGTCGTCGTACTCGCGGTAGCCGTTGGGCAATCGCTGGCTTTGAATGAGGCCGTCGGCCTCGTACCGCCGCAATCGATGCACCGACACCTGGGTCTTGGCAGAGAGTTCTGAGATGCGCATGAATTCAGTCTAGCAAGGCTCGCACAGTGCAAAGGTTGGGGCCTTTGACACCTGGGCGACAAGCTGCTCAGACTCTTGCGCCGCAGGAGATACCCCACTGCGCGATGCTGGTGTACAAACCGCTTTACTCTGAGGGCCCTTTGATGAATCCACACCCCGCTTTGCCACACGCCCACCCTGCTGACGTGGGACTGATCCCCGACCGCTTGCAGCGCCTGATGGACGTGCTTCACCACGAAGTGAAGATCGGCCGGTTGCCCGGTGCGGTGGCCATGGTGTCCCGTCGTGGGCAGATCGGCCTGCTGGAGGCCGTGGGCCAGCAAGACCCGGCTGCGGGCACGCCCATGCAGATCGACAGCATCTTTCGCATCTATTCGATGACCAAACCGGTCGTGTCGGTGGCGGTGATGATATTGATGGAGCGCGGTCAATTGCTGCTGAGCGACCCCGTCTGCCGCTGGCTGCCCGAGTACGCCCAACAGCATGTGGCAACCGACCACGGGTTGGAGCCGGTGCGCAACCCCGCCACTGTGCAAGACCTGCTGCGCCATACAGCGGGGCTGACGTATGAATTTTTGGGTGACTCATCGGTGCAGCGCCAATACGGCGAGGTGAAGATCGCTTCACGCGAGAGGAGCAACGCCGAGTTTTCACAAACGCTGGCCGCAATGCCGCTGCAGTTCCAGCCCGGCACCGTGTGGGCTTACAGCCGCGCCACCGATGTATTGGGCAGGCTGGTCGAGGTGGTCAGCGGGCAATGCTTGGGGGCCTTCTTGCAAGCCGAAATCTTTGGCCCGCTGGGCATGATGGACACCGGCTTTGCCGTGCCACCCGAGCAGCAGCACCGCATTGCCGAGCCCTTTGCGCACGACCCCGACGGTGGTGTACCGATGAAAGTGCTCGAACCTCGGCAAGTGCCCGCCATGGAAGGCGGTGGTGGGGGCCTCATGTCCACCACACTGGACTACGCCCGTTTTTTGCAATGTTTGCGCAACCGAGGCGAGCTGGGCGGCGTGCGCCTGCTGGGCCCGCACACGGTGGACTACATGACCGCCGACCACTTGTGCGGCATCCCGGCAGATGGCACGCTGCTACCCCCGGGCCACGGTTTTGGCCTCGGGTTTGCGGTGCGCACGCATTTGGGACTGTCGCCTGTGCCAGGCTCGGTGGGCCTGTATTACTGGGGTGGCATCGCGGGCACCACCTTCTTTGTTGACCCGGCGCTCGACATGGTCGCCATGCTGATGATTCAGGCCCCCAACCAAAGGGATTACTATCGGCCCCTGTTCCGCGACCTGGTGTACGCGGCGCTGCTGTAAAACATTTGAATCACTGGAGACTTTCGCCATGTCCACATCTGGCCTCATGATGAACCGCCCCTTGCTCATTTCGGGCATCCTCGAACACGCCGCTGCGCAATTTGGCGAACAAGAAATCGTTTCGCGCGAGACGCACGGCCCCTTGCACCGCAGCACCTTTGCCCAGGCTGCCAAGCGTTCACGCCAACTGGCCAACGCCTTGGCCACCATGGGCCTGAAAGCGGGCAGTGCGGTGGGCTCGATTGCCTGGAACAACCACCGCCACCTGGAGGCCTATTACGCCGTCTCGGGCAGCGGCATGGTCATGCACACCTGCAACCCGCGCCTGCACCCGCAGCAGCTGATCTATGTGATCAACCACGCCGAAGACGAGGTGGTGCTGTTTGACGCCACCTTCGCGCCGCTGGTCAAAGGCATTGCCGCGCATTGCCCCAAGGTCCGCGCCTGGGTGTGCCTGGCCGATGCGGCCAACACACCCGCCATCGAGGGCGTGGCCAATGTGATGAATTACGAAGGCCTGCTCACCGGCCACAGCGACAGCTTTGACTGGCCAGAATTGGACGATCAAACCGGCGCTGCGCTGTGCTACACCTCGGGCACCACCGGCAACCCCAAGGGCGTGCTGTACACGCACCGCGCCATCGTGCTGAACGCCACCATGGCCTGTCTGCCCGATGTGCTGAGCCTGTCCACACAAGAGACCATCTTGCCCGTGGTGCCCATGTTCCACATCAACGCTTGGTGCATCCCCTACGCCGCGCTGGTGGCAGGCACCAAGCTGGTCTTGCCCGGCCCCAAGCTCGACGGTCCAAGTTTGTTCGAATTGATGGACAGCGAGCAAGTCACCATCAGCGCAGGCGTGCCCACCATCTGGATGGGCCTGATCCAGCATGTGGAGCAAAACAACTTGCGCTTTGCCCACATGAAGCGCACTGCGGTGGGCGGCTCGGCCATGCCCATGGCGCTGATCGCCAAGTTCATGGACAACTACGGCGTGGAAGTGCGCCACGGCTGGGGCATGACCGAGACCACGGCTGTCGCCACCATGAGCAACCTGAGCCGTGCCGACCGCCTCAAACCCGCCGCCGAGCAACACGCCATCGTGGCCAAACAAGGCCGCGCGGTCTCGGGCATCGAAATCAAAATCGTCGATGAAAACGGCGCCACCCTGCCCCGTGACGGCACATCCCAGGGCGAGTTGATGGTGCGCGGCCAGTGGATTGTGGAACGCTACTTCAAGGCCGAGAAAACCGCTTTGGTCGACGGCTGGTTCCCCACCGGCGACATTGCCACCATCGATGCACAAGGCACCATGCAGATCCGCGACCGCACCAAGGACGTGATCAAAACCGGCGGCGAATGGATCAGCTCGATCGACCTGGAAAACGCCGCTGTGGGTCACCCCGCCGTGGCCATGGCCGCGGTGATTGGTGTCAAGCACCCCAAGTGGGACGAGCGCCCGCTGCTGTTCATCGTGCGCAAGCCGGGGCAGTCGCTGGAGAAGCAAGAGATCCTCGACTTCCTCACCACCAAGGTCGCCAAGTGGTGGGTGCCCGACGACGTGGTCTTCCTCGAATCCTTGCCCGTGGGCGGCACCGGCAAGGTTCAGAAAAACGACCTGCGCAAGGACTACGGCGGCGTGTTCAGCTGAACCTCCGCCTGCTGGCGGCAACGCCAGCCTCCTAACTTGTCATGCCGGACTTGATCCGGCATCCATGGTTGATCAGGCATGGACCCCGGATCAAGTCCGGGGTGACAAATGACCAACGCGGGGTGA
>Ga0255128_1000366_pt1 | contig 20707 bp, 21 predicted proteins | sample Law_Miss_RepC_8d_FD_188562 | JGI IMG/M metagenome (GOLD analysis project Ga0255128, IMG submission 188562) | Freshwater microbial communities from St. Lawrence River, New York, United States - Law_Miss_RepC_8d | ecosystem: Environmental > Aquatic > Freshwater > River | place: USA: New York... | reverse complement strand
TCGTTAAACCGTGTTGCCGTTCGTACTTGAATCCGCCTTTGTATACGATAGCACGCTCAGATCTCAAACCAACACCCGCATCAGCACATCACGCTTCTGTTCCAGTGTGTAGCCCACTGTGCCGTAGGTTTTGAAGTCCGACCTGCCACTTGAATGCCCCGTGATGCTTTCGGCATGTCGAGTGGGCACATCGTTGCAAGCCTTAAGCCTGTCAATCAAGGCATGCCTGAACATGTGACTTCGAAATTCAGGGCTGACTTTTGCAGACCTTCCCTAAGATCCAGAAATCAACATTGATTAAAGTTTTGAGTAGCGATGTCGAATCATCATGATCATGAGGATCATTGAACATGTTGGTTTTACTCAAATCAGAAGAAGCCGTACCTTACCCGGGCAGAATCCGCTACGCTTTTGATGAGATGTCTGTCGGGGATAACCTGCATATCTTCGACTACAGGAAAGCCGAAAGTGCACGAATAAGCGCCATCCAATTTTCAAAAAGAAATCATCTTGGATGGCGTTTCAGTATGCGAAAAATGGATGGTGGTTGGCGTCTATTCAGAATCGAATGATTCAATTAACGACCGGAGCATGTATTTGTATTACATGGGCAATCATAGAGGTCTGCAACAATCGTTGAAAGATACCGTGATGATCCAATATCTATACCATCCCGGTAAATGACTTGATCATTACTGAGTTGAGTGGAATTCTCATAACGATCGAGCTCTCTGTGGGACACAATCGTCAGCCATTTAGCCCCCATCAAAGATGCTCGATATTTCATCAAATTCAATGTGCCGGTAAAATCTGAATTCGTGACTACCCGATAACGTTTGATCAAAGTACATGAATTGGTCATTGCATATACTTGCGACCCAACAATGACTGATTTTGATTGTGGTGTTTCTTGATACTGGTAATTCGGCGCCATCAAGGTTGAATCCTTGGCGACCATATTACTGTAAGCAGACACATGATCCAATGGAACAGTATGGCACCCAGTTAAAAATAAAGCCACCATTCCAGTCGTGATTAATTTGTTCATTTTGTATCTCAGTTGCAGTTCGTGTATTGAAATGAGTTGTAATTAAGTGCCTGAACACTTTGGACGACAGAATGACACAAAGGTATTTTGACCCTCTGACGTTCCTCAACAACAACCTGGTTTAATGTACCATCGATAGCATTAGGCACTCCATAATTGCCATCATCCACAAAATAAACTCGACTTTTCGTTACATCGATCTCTCGATGCAAATTTGAATTTATATTTATCGAATTATTGATATTCTGATTCAGATGATTCCTGGGTGCATTGTAGTAAATATTGTTGCGCTCAGGAATAAATCTATAATAACTTGGTCCGTACAGATGATGATGATTTAAATCATGATTCAACACGCCCGCATGGTAATATGCTCCACAACCCGAAATAGCGATGACACCAATAATCATCAAAAAAAATCTTGTGATTCTATTACACATATATAACTTTCTTCATTGCGCATCAAAGTTTGCACCTTAATACAAGCAAAAATAACTTGCGATCCACTTACAGTTTTGATTATCAATGAAGTTGATTTTTTAGCAAGCGTAATATGAGTAACATGACATTTTAAATAGTTCAAATATTATATAAAAATAGATACTTTAGAATACAATAAGGCCATTCAATATTCAAATTCTTCAAGCTGATGGTCCCGCTCACACTCATTTGTCCGGAACAGGACTGGCTCCTGGAGTTCCAATTTTTAGAGCCTTTACACGCCCCCCAAACTTCTCAACCAAGCTGTCCTGATCCGCTTTGGCCTGTTGGTCTACCCCTTCTGGGTCCAGTTGTTGTCTCAAAAGCTTTTCAAATGCCTGGCACACCGCTTGGTGTGTGCAGCTTGCAGCAAGGTTGGTGGTCTGACCCGGGTCATCAACAATGTCAAACAATTCTGCCGGGTAGCCCACGTAATGGTGATAGGCCCAGCGGTCTTGACGCAGCATGTAGGCCGCGCTGGGAGAACCCACTGCGTGGTATTCGCTGAATCCCAGACGTTGAGGGTCATCAGGCGAGAGGGCGATCTCTAACAGGTCGCGACCAGGCAGCGCCTTGTCCGGCGGCAAACCGGCATTGGCCAATACAGTGGGGGCCACATCAATCAAACTGACATGGGTATGGCACCGTTGGTTTTCAGGAACACCTGGACCTGCTAACAGCATAGGCACATGGGTGGCCTCTCGATAAAGGGTCGATTTGTTCCACATGCCTCGCACGCCTTGGTTGTCGCCGTGATCGCTGCTCAAGATCACACGGGTGCTGCCCTCTAAACCGGAGTCCTTCAAAGTGTTCAACACCAGCCCCACTTGCTCGTCGATGAAATTGACCAACGCAAAGTAACAAGCCAAGGCCTCGCGACGGCGATGAACCGAGCCCAACTCTTGGTCAGGGTTGGAAAAGTCGGCATGCCTTTGCACCCAGGGATGCCGTGGATGGCCGTGATCGGGATGCAAACGAGGTTCAGGAATGCGGTCAAAGTCAATTTGATCGAGGTACTTTTGTGGCACCACCAATGGGAAATGTGGCGCCACAAAACCAACAAACAATGTCCAAGGTGTCGCGCTTTTCTCGGCAGCACGCTCTTTTAACCACGCCACGGCTATTGCTGCACTGGCCATGTCATAGCGGTTGTAACTCGACTCCCCTGCCCCCAATTCGTTGAAAAGAAACGGAGGACGTTTTTCATCGGGCAAAGGATTGCGCACCGAGCCCCAGACCTGCCCTATCCCGGCCGCCAGGTGAGTAGGCTGATGCTGCTGAGTGAAGCCCGTTGGCGCAGCTTCGCTCACGTAATGCAACTTGCCGATGGACTCGATACGCTGTCCCGCTTGGGCCAAATCGTGGCACCAACCTGGAATGCGCCCGTCATAGCCCATGGCATTGTCCCAATAGCCAGTCTGGTGCACCCATCGGCCAGTGGCTAAAGCCGCACGCGCAGGCACACAGATTGGCGATGGGGTGAAAGCGTTGGTGAAACGTGTGCCTCGCGCCGCCAAAGCGTCCATGTGCGGAGTTGTGACAAAGGGATGCCCAGCACAGCCCATGACCTGTGCGTCTTGCTCGTCCGTGAGCAGTATCAATGTGTTGTAGTTTTCAGTGACCATGAGTCAATCACTTGTTGTGCTTCGGGCGATACGATCCAGCGCCATGCTGAGTTCAATCGGGTGAGTGACCATCAAATCATGCCCTCCAGCGATGACTTCGGTCGTCCAGTCGGATTGGCTTTGCGCTGCCTTGTAATGCGCTGAAAAGCGAGGGTTCATTTGCGTCCCCGCCAAAATGTAGTGTTTGGTCGGAACGGTCCTCCAAGCTTGGCCCAGCTGAGGCAGGTCATGCATGGTCTTAAGGGGGTGCGGCGTGCAGCAAGCGCGTAACCAAGCCAAATCTTCGGCATCAGTCACTCCCCAAAGTGATGGATCAGGCGGGGGCACTCTGTGGCCGCCCAGCGTGCTTGCGCCAGCCAGCATGTCCGCCTTGCGTTGATCGGGAAAGCCCGTCCATCCTGGGACACCCTGTTCGGGAATGACCGCATCCACGTACACCAGGGCATTGATGTGGGCAGCCATTTGATCCGCCACCAACGTCATGATCGTGCCCCCGTAGCTGTGCCCCACCAAGATGACCTGACTCAGCTGTTCAAACCGAATCAAATTCAACACATCTTGTGTGTGAGTGTCCAAACCGACCTCTGGCGTCCACAAGTGCTGGCGCTCTCCCATTCCCGTGAGAGTCGGTGTGAACACTTCGTGCCCACGTTCGCGCAAATTTTTCGCCACCCGACGCCAGCACCAGCCGCCATGCCAGCCGCCATGAATCAACACAAAGCAACTCATAGCGCCTAGCTTTATGCATCAACCGGCTGGTAGTTCATGCGCTTGGCTGTTTCGCCCCAGCGGTCTATGTCCGCCTTGATCATCCGGGCAAATTCAGCCGAAGGGGTCGACGCGGGCTCCATCACCAATTTGCCAAAGGCTTCCTTGATGCGGTCACTGGCGACGGCTTTGCTGACGGCCAAATTGAGCGCCGCGATACGCTCGGGGCTTGTCCCGGCGGGTGCCAACATGCCAAACCACTCCAAACTCGTGAGCTGAGGAAATCCGGCTTCTGCCGCAGTCTGCACATCGGGCAAAACAGCACTGCGTTTGGGCGATGTCGTCACCAGAACGCGCATTTTCCCGGCCTTGTGGGGCTGAACTGCGTTGGACAGTGCTGTCACAAACGAAGAAATACGGCCACCGTACAAATCATTGAGGATATCCGGTGCGCCCTTGTAGGGAACGTGCAGCATCTCGATACCCGCCGCAGTGGCGATTTGGGCACCCAGAAAATGAGGGGCGGAGCCCGCACCAGGAGAAGCATAGGTAGCCTCTTTAGGGTTGGCTTTGCACCAAGCCAGGAACTCACCCAATGTTTTGACAGGCACATGCGTGCCCACCGCAAGCGCGTTGGCCGACATGCACACGGGACTGATCGGTACAAAGTCCTTTTGGGTGTCATACCCCAGCTTGCTGAAGACATGGGGGTAAAGCGTCATTATGGACGAGGGTGTCAGCAACACTGTATTGCCATCTGGCGGGGAAGTTTTAACAGCGGCAACGCCAATTCGACCACCTGCGCCGGGCTTGGCATCGACCACGACAGCGCGACCACCCAGGTGCGGCTTGATGGCCTCTGCCAGTTCACGGGCAATGATGTCCACCACACCGCCCGCCGGAAAACCCACAACGATGCGAAGCGGATCAGATTGCGCGACCGCTGGTACACCTATTGTTGCAGCAGCGCTGAAAACAGTGAAAGTTCTACGATTTAACATGCTCAGTCTCCTTTGAAAAATTCAAGCGGGGCCAACCGGCTCTGGCGCAGGACTGCGTACATCGTCTGGTCGGCTCATGATTCGCTGCATCAGTTCTTCACGCAAACCTCTTGAATTGACATCATCGAACAGGTTATTGCACTCATGGGGATCGTTGTGTAGGTCGTACATTTCGCCTGCGCCCGATGTCATTTCGAGCGTGAGTTTGGCCGTTTGTGTGCGCACTGTGCGCAGATCCAGCGCCACACCGCAACGCGAAGGGCCCAAGCGCCATTCGTTGAAGGCGTGATCACGCTGCGCCTCGGGCTGACCTTCGAGCAAGGGACGCAGACTGGTGCTGTGCACAGCAGAGCCGATGGGGGTCGCCGCATAGTCGCCAAAGGTTGCCGCCAAATCCAAAGTTGAAACAGGGTGCTGCACCACTTGCCCAGCGCCAACGCCCGGGCCACGCACAACCAGTCCGACACGCAAAAGGCCTTCGTAATGCATGGGGCCTTTGAGCATCAGGCCATGATCACCCAGTAACTCGCCATGATCTGAGGTGAACACGACCAAGGTGTTATCGGCCAAGCCTTCCTCTTGCAGTGCTGCAAGAATGCGACCCACTTGGTGATCCACAAGTGAAACCATGCCGTAGTAGTTGGCCGTGATGTCGCGCAGTTGGGCATCTGTTTCAAATTTCATGCGCGAATACTCTTGCCGGATTTTGCGGCTCTCTGGCGTGCCGCCTGGGATGTTTTCGAGTGCGGCACGGTGCCACCATGGGCGTCGTTCCAAGTCAAGGCTTCGATGCTTTGGCAAATCGACATCTTCGGGTCGGTGCATCCAGCACCACGGCGCTGGTGCGTCAAAAGGGTGGTGTGGATCGGCCATGGACACCCAAGCGCAAAAGGGCTGCGGCGCTTTGGTCGAGGTCCGGGCGTGGCGCTGTTGAAGCCCTTGCTGCCTCAAATAGCTGACTGTGCGGTCACCCACCCAAGTGCTGTTGTGCCAGGCCGTGGGAAGTGCGCTGTTGTGGGTTTGCGCCGCATCCGTGAACGGTGCAAGCGCTTTTTTGTAAAGCGCGTCCTTCATGTCGCCCAAACCATCTGCGTGGTACCAACGCTCGTAATGCAAGCCACCAGGCGGGCGTTCTGGCAACCAGTAGTTGTGGCCAAGCTGCATCAGTTCAACATGATCAAACCCCATATAGGGGCCATGCCAATCGTCCGCAAACAAGTGTGAGCTGGGAATGTTTTCGCAGCGACCCGTGGGACGGTTGCCATAGGAGTGATTGCTGGAAAAATGCGCTTTACCAATAAAGCGGGTGTCATAGCCGGATCTGGACAACGAGCCTGCAAAGCCATTCTCGGCCAAGGATTCATCGAGGTCGATCCCGTTGTCATGGACGCCGCTGGTGAGTGGCAGCATGCCCGTCAGCAATGCGCTGCGTGAAGGCATACACACCACATTTGGCGTGATGCAGGTCGAAAAACGGGTCCCTTGTCGGGCCAATAAATCCAAGTGCGGCGTCTTCACGCCCCGCCCCTCAAAGCCATAGCAATCACCACGGTGTTGATCACTCATGATCAACAAAATATTGGGCTTTTCCATGTTCGGTGTCACTCAGTTTTACGGCGTCACTTATCTGCGGTGTAGCCTGTCGCCTTGATCACGGGCCCCCAGCGCTCAAAGTCTGCTTTGAGTTGTCGGCTCAAATCTGCCGAATTGAGCACCGCCGAGTCAAATTCCAATTTTTCGATGGCCGCCACCAAGCGCGGTGACTTGGCTGCCGTGAGCATGGCTTTTTCCAACTCCGCCACAATCGGGGCCGGAGTTTTGCTGGAGGCAAACAGGCCAAAGACCTCACTGATTACAAGATCTGGATAACCCAATTGCTTGAATGTGCTGACTCCTGGCAAGCCGGGCAATGCTTGATCACCTGAAAATCCCAAAATGCGCAACTTGCCCGACTTGTGGTGTGTCACCAAATTGGGCAAGGTGGTCGCCAGCGCTGGAATGTTGCCGCCCAAAACATCAGTCATAGCAGCCGCGCCCCCACGGTAGGGTACATGCTGAAAATCAATGCCGGCAAGTCGGCCAAACATCACGCCCATGAAATGCATGGCCGTGCCTGCGCCAGGCGTGCCATAGCTGGCTTTGCCCGGGTTGGCCTTGGCCCAATCCACAAACTCTTTGAGTGTTTTGGCCGGTGTGCCGGGGCCCACACCCAAGGCGAATGAGAAAGAGCAAACACTGGCCAATGGCTTCAAATCCGCCATGCTGTATCGCAAGTTGGGGTAGACGTGAGGAAAAATGGTGGCGTTGCCTCCGGGCATGACCACCACGGTGCTGCCATCGGCAGGTGCCGCCAGCATGGCTTCTGTGGCCAGTTGCCCAGCCGCACCGGTTTTGTTTTCCACAATCGCGTTGTATCCCAACACGCGCATTTCCTCGGCCACTTGTCGTGCCACCACATCCACGGCGCCGCCGGCGGGGTAACCCACCAAGATCTTCAGGGGTTTGGCCTGTGCACTCACCCAACTTGGGGCCATGGCGAGCAGGCTGGTGGCGGCAATGAAACTGAGGGCGTGGCGGCGATGTGTCATGGCGTAGCTTCCGTGAAGTAAGGAACAAACCGATACTGGATTTGCGAGTTGTCCCACTCAGTTACTTCGGTAACAATTCAGGGATGACCCCTAGCGAAAAAATTGAATCGTCTACAAATGACTCCGTGGGACGCAACAGCCAAAGCTTGGCACGCCAATTGGCCCAGGCGCTGGCACAGCCCGTGGACTTGAGAAACCGTCCCAGACACCCTGTGTCCGTGGGTCAAGCCTTGATCAAAACCAGTGATACCGTTGGCCGCTTGCCTTTTGTCATGAGTGGCCGGCTCAATGCTGTGGTCCACGTTCCTGGCCAGCAAGGCGGACAAATCGTGCCGATTGCATTTGGCCCGGGGGAGATCGCGCTTTTGTCCTACTTATTCAATCGCTTACCCAGCGGCAGCGATTTGGTTGCAGCTCAGGCCTCGACGATCCAATGGATCCCGGTGGAGGACATTGAGAAGGCCTTGCAGCGCGACCCTCAACTGATGGTGCTCTTGGTGAAGTTCTTGAGCTTGCGTTTGCGGGAAGTTCAGGCACGTGAGAGAGCAAGTTTTGCGCGAAATGTTCCTGCCCGTTTGAGTGCCAGTTTGTCCCGAATCCTGATGGATTTGCCGACCAGCGCCGATGCGCGACTGCTGATCCATGCGACCCACGAACAACTGGCTGCCAGCTGCGGTGTCAGTCGTCCAAAGACATCGCTGGCTCTGAAAAAAATGGAACACGATGGTTTGTTGAAGTTAGGACACAAGTGGGTCGAGGTACTTAACCCAAAGGGCCTGCAAGCCCTAGCAAATTAAACGAATCAACTCGCCAAAGTGATCGATTGAATTTAAGCGAAGTTATCGGCACCCATGGACACCATAGGCCATGAGCCAACGTACGAATCCTCACTTGTATGCCCAAAGCATCCAAGATTGATGAATGACAAAATTCCACCTCGTTGTTGAGTCAACCCAGTTATATTGTTTGGAATGACTCACTCAAAAGAGTCAGGCCGTATTCATGGCTTCATTCGATTGACTTCCAAGCATGCCGAGGCAATTCAATATGCAAAGCAATCTGGTTTCCAAATTCACAAGACGTGTGGCGTTTGGTGTGCCCGGTGACCAGGGATTGCCTGCCGATCCTGTGGCCTGGGCCAGTGCCCAAGTCACAGGTTTGCCGCCGATTGACGTGCTAGAACCCGATGGCAAACGCCGACAAGACTTGCCGACCGACATGCGTTTGTTGTGGTCGATGGACGAGGTCATGCATGCATTTGAGCAACACAAACGCTCAGAACGGTTATCGTTTGAAAAAGCCAAAGAACTTTCGACCAAGGACTTTCAGAACTACCGCGAACGCACGGTCTACACCCCCTTTATGCGTTTGGAGCATTGGAAAGAAGTACAGGCCAGGGAAACCACCGCTTTGTATGGGCAGGCACCCGTCTTCGAGCGTTTTTGGCATTTCTGGTCCAACCATTTCATGGTGGCGCCTGGCAACCAAAACAACGACACCTTGGTGGGCCCTTTTCAGCGGTCCCTGCGGCCCTTGATGTTGGGCAAATTCAGGGAGATGCTGTTCAATGCGGTCACGCATCCGGGCATGTTGGTCTACTTGGACAACAACCGCAACACAGGCCCTAATTCCAAAGCAGCTCGTCAGAAGTGGACAAAAGACAGCATCAACGAAAACCTGGGTCGTGAACTGCTGGAATTGTTCACTCTCAGCCCCCGCGCAGGTTACACCCAGAAAGATGTGGAAGCCACCACACTCATCTTGACAGGATGGCGCGACATGAAACCCGACAAACGGCACAAGGGCCAAGCGTTGGGCACCTACTTTGACTTCGACCGCCATGAACCCGGCTCGCAGGAAGTTCTGGGCAAAAAGTACACCGCGTTGTTCAGGCCCTCTGGCAAGCTCGAAGATTTGGTGACCGACTTGGCCAATCACCCGGCCACTGCAGAACACTTGGCAACTAAATTGTGTGTGTATTTTTTGGACGATGCCCCTCCTGCGGCGGCAATTTCCAGTGTGAAGGAGGCTTTTATCAACAGCCAAGGCGACCTTCCCACAGTGCACCGGGCCGTCATTCAGGCCTGCTGGACACACCTGGAGCACACCCGCAAGTTTGTCTCGCCAGAAACCTGGTTTTTGCAGGTCCTGACACTGACGGGCATGGAGCCTCCGCGACCTGTGCCCATCACCAAAAGCACCCCTGGCATCAAGACGACGAATTTACTGGGCGATCTGGGCCAGGGATTGCCCCGGTGCCCTCAACCCAACGGGTGGCCAATTCGATCAATGGACTGGATCTCCAAGGAAATGCTGGACCGCAGGTTGCGCGTGCTGGGCGTGTTGGCAGACATGTCGCGCCGCACAGGCAAGGCCCAACAAGCCATGCGCCATATCGTGGCTGGAAGCCAGCGCGATGTTCCGCCATACGAAACGGCTGCACAGCTGCTGCTCAAACCCGAAGTGCAGGCCGATATGCGGCTGGCTTGGGTCGCTTATTTGGCCAGCCCAACTTTGCTGTGGAGTTGATCATGAAGCGTCGTGTGTTTTTACAACGAAGCGCTGCCTTGACCAGCCTGAGCTTTGCAGGCTTTGCTTCAGCCCAAGACCAAGGTCACTCGGACAAACCACGCTTGCTGGTGGTTTTGCTGCGCGGTGGGATGGACGGTTTGACGGCTGTACCACCGGTGGGCGATTCGCTATACAACTCCATCAGACCCCAAATTGCGATCCAGAAATCTCTCAGGCTCAATGCCGATTTCGGACTTCACCCGCAACTTGAAGGCATGCACACCATGTGGCAAGCGGGCCAATTGGCCGTGGTGCACAGCACGGGTTTTCAATACACGGGCCGCTCCCACTTTGAAGGGCAAGACATCATGCAAACCGGGGTCATGAAACCCTACGCCTCCAGTTCAGGCTGGATAGGTCGCGCGATGGAACAAGCGAAGGTCGACAGCGGTGTGGCCATTTCGATTCCCATGCCATTGATTCTTCGCGGTCATGATAAAGCGACCACTCAGTTTCCCAATTGGATGCCAACACTGAGTGACCAGGACCTGGCCGCTGTCGCTAGCATATGGGCCAAAGACCCCATACTCAGTGCGTACACCGAGGTGATCCGCGAAGCCAATCTGGACAAGACCTTGAACAGCACGAACAGAGTGTCTTTTCAAAACAACCGTTCCATGCAGGGTTTGGCACGCACAGCGGCTGCCTCCATGCGCTTAGAAAGCGGACCACAGGTCGGCTTGATCGACATGACCCACGGTTTCGACACCCACGCGAGCCAGGGCGCTGAGCAAGGCAGCCATGCCGACAAGTTGCGCGATCTGGACCAATTGATGGTGACATTTCGAGAGGAAATGGGCGCCAAATGGGCCAACACCTTGGTGCTGACCGTCACTGAGTTTGGACGAACGGCTGCAGAAAACGGCACCAACGGCACAGACCATGGCGTCGGAAGTTGCTGCTTCCTGGCCGGAGGGCTGGTGACACACGCCAAGGTTTATGCAGATTGGCGTGGCCTGCAAAAGTCATCTCTCTTTGAGGAGCGTGATTTACCCGCGACCATTGATGTGAACGCGGTGTTCGCCAAAGTGCTGGAACGTGTGTTCGCGCTATCACCCAAAACTTTGGCGAACGCGGGCGTACTGGAATACAAGACAAGCCCGTTGCTCAACGGTTTTTTGGGTGTTTAGTCATCCACCCATCACCATTGACTCAGTTGTTGTTGCGTGTTTACGAACAATTTCATATCAGCAGCACGCGGGTCCTGGCCCACAACGAGATTGATCGCTGTCGAGTAACCAAGGCGGTACTGTTTTCAAATCGGCCACTTTTGCCCTCCAGTGAACCCATCAAGTCATGTCGACCCTGAAGCCCGAAAGCCTCCAAAATTTCAGCTGCCCCACTTTGCTGACGTGAGCGATGCATGGCATCTCCCCAAACCTCTCGACATTTTTCATGACGCAGTTTGGCGTTTAAGTTTGAACTTCAGAGGGGCAATTCAAATCCAAGGCGATTCAAGACTATTTGAAGCAAGGTCGCAAAAAAAATACCAATGCCAGCTTTCTTGATAACGGTCAAAGCAAAGGATCATTAGCACTCAGAGAATTCGGAGATAGTCAAGGAATTCTTTTGCATGAAATACAAAAATATCGTCCCAACGCTATTCGAAAGAGTCATGGCCGATGACGAGATCATCGTTTCAAAGACAGACACCAAAGGGAAAATCACCTATGGGAACAGAACATTTCAAGACTACTCGGGACTCACAGACCAGGAATTTTTAGGTAGCCAACACAACATCGTTCGTCATCCCGACATGCCGCGAGCGGTGTTCAAGTGGCTGTGGGAAGAAATTCAATCTGGCCGTGAAGTGTTTGCGTTTGTTAAAAACCTCTGCAATGACGGCTCTTTTTACTGGGTTTTTGCCAACGTAACTCCTTCTTATGACCTTCAAAACAACATCGTGGGTTATTTCTCTGTGCGCAGAAAACCCAATCGCCAAGCCTTGCCCAAGGTCGCCCGCCTCTATCAAGAAATGCTCAACACAGAGCGTCAAGCCGGAAGCCGCAATGCAGTTGAGGCCTCAACAAAAATTCTGCAGCATGAACTGGACAATGCGCGTGTCAGCTATCGTGAATGGGTGCTGAATTTACAAACGGCTTGAACTGAACGCCCAAGTTTGGCTTGCCCAAACTCTGGACCAAACTCGAGTTCATCCAGCTTGATGCGCCTTCATCGCCTTGCCCACCTCCAAGGTCCCCTGCTCGGAACCCGAACGCGGCACCATCTCGCCCTCACGATCGGTCACCTGCGCCATGGCTGCAGCCAAGCGCTCTGCGGTGTCCGAGCCGGTGCCCAAGTGCACGCCCTGAGTCAGGGTGATGTGCGCCACCTCAAAGCTGCCAGCCCCTGCGCAAATGATGGTGCGGTTGGGCGCGTCCTCGCTGGCCATGACCAGCATGGCGGGCACCACGGCGCTGGGGTCCAGAGCCTGCAGCACGGCCTCGGGCATCAGGCCCTCGGTCATGCGGGTGGCGGCCGTAGGGGCCAAGCAGTTCACGCGAATGTGGTTTTTCTCGCCCTCGATGGACAAGGTTTGCATCAGGCCCGCCAAAGCCATTTTGGCCGCACCGTAGTTGGCCTGGCCAAAGTTGCCATACAAACCACTGGATGAGGTGGTCATGACAATGCGCCCGTAGTTTTGCGCTTGCATGATGGGCCACACCGCCTTGGTGCAATGCACCGCGCCCATGACATGCACGTCCATGACCAGTTTGAAGTCGGCCAGCTCCATCTTGGCAAAACTTTTGTCACGCAAAATACCCGCGTTGTTCACCAAAATGTCCACCCGGCCCCAAGCGTCCACCGCCTGCTGCACCATGGCTTTGACGGCCTCAAAGTCGGTCACCGATGCCCCGTTGGCCAGGGCTTCGCCACCGGCTGCGCGGATTTCGTCAACCACGGCCTGCGCGGCCGAGACAGAGCCGCCCACGCCGTGGACATCACCACCCAAATCGTTGACCAGCACTTTGGCCCCGCGTGCGGCCAGCGCCAGCGCGTGCTGCTTGCCCAAACCGCCGCCTGCGCCCGAGACGATGGCCACGCGGCCTTTGAAATCGATGCTCATGTGTTTTCCTTGTGACATTGAATGACGGGGCTGACCGGTTTCATCTGCTAATCTGATCCCAATGACCCTGCAGCCCGCTGTGCACAGACTTTAAACCAGCCCTCTGGCACCACCTGTTACCCGATTGACATCCTCATGGAACTGAATACCACCATCCTGACCGCCCCCCCTTTGGACGCCGCCACCGTGGTGATGCTGCGTGACGGCCCGGGTGGCCTGCAGGTGCTGCTGATGCGCAGGCACCAGGCCTCCAATGTGCTGGGCGGTGCGTATGTGTTCCCGGGTGGCAAACTCGACTTGGCAGACCAGAACCCAGCCTGGCTGCAGCGCCTGAGCCAAGACAGCGCCACTTTGAATCAACGACTCAATGAGCCCGAGATTCCCGGAGAACGTGCATCGGGCCTGTTTGTCGCCGCCATGCGCGAAGCCTATGAAGAGTGCCGGGTGCTGCTCGGTTGCGCCCCGCATGCACAGACCCAAGCCCCGGCACTGCTGCAGGCTCTGCGCAGCGGCCAGAGCTGGCACGAGGCCTTTGCGGGCCAGGACTTGGCCTTGCACACCGAGCCCCTGCTGCCCTGGTGCCGCTGGATCACGCCGCGCCAGGCATCGGTGACCAACAAGCGTTTTGACACCCGGTTTTTTGTCACCCAGGTGCCCGATGACCAGCTGGCCGAGCACGACAACTTTGAGGCCACCGAAGCCCTGTGGATCCAACCCCGCGAGGCGCTGCTGCGCTATTGGGACCGCGAGATCGAGTTGGCACCGCCGCAAATCATGAGTTTGGTTCACCTGAGCCGCCACCCGCATGCCCAAAGCGTGCTGGCAGAGGCGCAAAACCGCCGCCCCCCGGTGATCGAGCCTGAGCCTTTTGACCAGGACGGCATCCGCACCATCTGTTACCCGGGCGATCCGCGCCACTCGGTCCGGCAAGCGGCCTTCCCCGGCCCCAGCCGTTTGATGTTCAAAAACAAACGTTTTGAGCCTGAATCGGGCTTGGTCGGTTTGCTTGACTAGAATACGCAATTAACACGTTTCATTTGCTTACGTGATTTTTGTATTCACTTGTAACATCGCTTCATGAGCCAAACACCTCAGCCGATCTATTTGTCCATTGAACGGGCCATGGAGTTCATTGGTGATGCCAATGGCGTGTTGTCCCTGCTCAAAACGCTGCAGCAAACCCTGAGCGACGATTTGCCACGTCTGCAAGAGCTGTTGGACCAAGGCGATGTGTATGCCGCCAACCGCATCCTTCATCAGCTCAAGGGCTTCACGCCTGTGTTTTGTGTAGACAATCTGGTCGAGCTGGTGGTTCAGGTCGAAAGCATGAGCAAGCACGCCGAGGCCAGCGAGTTACGCACCGCCTACGCACAGCTGGCACCGCAACTGGAAGCCTTGCGCCTGGAAGTGATCGATCACCTGAGCCGCCACAGCGCAGCCTGACCCTCAGCGTCTATTCCCCCTCATGGGTCAGACTGTCCTGACCCCAAGCAAAACGGGCCCCGAAGGGCCCGTTGTTTTTTACAAAGTGGCGGATTACTTCAAAGCCTTGAAGCGCACGCGCTTGGGCTTGGCGCCCTCTTCGCCCAGACGCTTTTTCTTGTCGGCTTCGTACTCTTGGTAGTTGCCATCAAAGAACACCCATTGGCTGTCGCCCTCGGCGGCCAAGATGTGCGTGGCAATCCGGTCCAGGAACCAGCGGTCGTGGCTGATGACCATGACCGAGCCCGCAAATTCCAGCAGCGCGTCTTCCAGAGCCCGCAAGGTTTCCACGTCCAAGTCGTTCGACGGTTCGTCCAGCAGCAACACGTTGCCGCCTTCGATCAGGGTTTTGGCCAAGTGCAAACGGCCGCGCTCACCGCCCGACAACATGCCGACCTTCTTTTGTTGGTCGCCACCGTTGAAGTTGAAACGGCCGCAATACGCACGACTGGCCATCTGGAACTTGCCCACGTTGATGATGTCCAGTCCGCCCGAGACGTCTTCCCACACGGTTTTGTTGTTGTCCAGGTCGTCACGGTTCTGGTCCACAAAGGCCATCTTCACGGTCTGACCGATGGTGACTTCACCACTGTCCGGCTGCTCTTTGCCTGCGATCAGTTTGAACAAGGTCGATTTACCGGCGCCGTTGGGGCCGATGATGCCGACGATGGCGCCTGCGGGCACTTTGAAGCTCAGGTTATCGATCAGCAAACGGTCGCCAAAGGACTTGCTCACGTTCTTGAACTCGAACACTTCATTGCCCAGACGCTCGGCCACCGGGATAAAGATCTCCTGGGTTTCGTTGCGCTTTTGGTATTCGTGGTCGCTCAACTCTTCGAAGCGGGCCAAACGGGCCTTGCTCTTGGCCTGACGGCCCTTAGGATTGGCACGCGCCCACTCCAACTCTTTCTTCATGGCCTTGGAGCGGGCATCTTCGGTGCGCTGCTCGGTGGCTAGGCGGGCGTCTTTTTGCTCCAGCCAGCTGGAGTAGTTGCCCTTGTAAGGAATGCCGGAGCCCCGATCGAGTTCCAAAATCCATTCGGCAGCGTTGTCCAAGAAGTAACGGTCGTGGGTGATGGCCACCACGGTGCCGGAAAAACGCTGCAAGAACAGCTCCAGCCAGTCCACCGATTCGGCGTCCAAGTGGTTGGTGGGCTCGTCCAGCAGCAGCATGTCGGGGCGCGAGAGCAGCAGCCGGCACAAAGCCACGCGGCGTTTTTCACCGCCAGACAGTTTGCCGATGATGGCGTCCCACGGGGGCAGACGCAGCGCATCGGCGGCGATTTCGAGTTGGTGCTCAGACGCGTCGCCCGCGGTGGAGATGATGGCTTCGAGCTTGGCCTGCTCGGCGGCCAGGGCGTCAAAGTCGGCGTCTTCTTCGGCGTAGGCGGCGTAAACCTCTTCGAGGCGGGCCTGCGCGGCCTTGACCTCGCCCATGCCGCTTTCGACGGCTTCGCGAACGGTCTGCTCAGCGTCCATCACAGGTTCCTGCGGCAAATACCCGATTTTCAGGCCCGACATGGGGATGGCTTCGCCTTCAATCTCTTTGTCGATGCCCGCCATGATCTTGAGCAAAGTGGACTTGCCCGAGCCGTTGGTGCCGAGCACGCCGATCTTGGCGCCGGGGAAGAAAGACAAGGAGATGTCTTTGAGAATGTGACGTTTAGGCGGCACGATCTTGCCAACCCGGTTCATCGAAAATACGTATTGAGCCATGTGTAAACCTGAATAAAAGTAGGCAGAGACTGTGCACCCCAAGGATGCCCGCTCTGCGCCGCATGCCTGCTGAAGGAATCAGGCGCGGTGTGTGCAACCCGGCATTATCCCAGCTTGTCGGACAAACCGGCAAAAATCAAACCGAACGCTCGCTGACCGGTCCCGAACGGCTGGAAAACTGCACCCGGCTGTCCAGCGCCTCCAGGTGCACCCGGGCGCTGCGTGTGCCATAGACCTCGGCACGCAGCCAGTCGCACTCCGCATCAAGCAGATCGTCCGAAGCCAAGCTGCACCACCAGACCCGACCTTCACCGTCCCAACGGTAGCCCCGGGCTTTGAGCTTGTCTTTGGACTCGAACGGCGCACCCGTGGCCCGCAGCTTGTAGCGGGTCAGCTCTGCCCCAGCCAACAAGCGGGACAGGCCAGTTTGGCCATCGGCCAAGGGCGAGGACAACACCTGCAGCAAGGCATGGCAATCCACCTGCGCCCGGTGCGCGTCGTAAAACCAGCCGCGCTCAGACGCCAAAAACTCCAGCTTGGCCGAGCCGCTACCCTCTTTTTTCCAGTCGATGCCCTGAAAGGAGCAACCCCAGGCTTTGGCCGCAAATACCGGAAAACGCGCCTCCACAAATGGACGGTCAAACCCGGCGTTGTGCGCCACGACCAAATCGGCCTCTTGCACCAAGGCGTTCACGGCCGCATCGTCAATGCGTTGGCCCTGCACCATGCTGTCGTCAATGCCAGTGATCTCGGTGATCTGAGGCGGGATCGGCTTACCCGGGTCTTCGAACGACTCGTAAACCGTGACCGGGCCCACAGGCAAGCCGGTCGCGCTGTCCACCAGCACCGACAACATGGCCAGCTCAATGACTTTTTCGCTTTTGCTGTCCAGCCCGGTGGTTTCGGTGTCCAGCACGATCACGCGCTGGGTGGTTTGCCCGTTCACCGGCCCATAGTCGGTGCGCGGCACCAGGCGCCGCAAAACACGAAAGTCGGGGTGCTGCGCCAAGGCCTGGGCCATGGCTTCGGGGTCGCTGGCCTGCGCCACCAAGGGTGCAGCTGCGGGCTCCTCTGGCCGAGCCACGGCTAAAAGGGACACGCACGCCGCCGCAACGGCCTGGGCAGGAGTCACTGCCGAGGCCGGAGGGCTGACAGACTTTGAGGTCTTGGCGGGCTTGGCCGGTTTTTCGGCAGATTCGGCCTCAAAGCCGAAAAAACTCATCTGGTCAATTTTGTTCATAAGCCGAGATTAAACCGCGTCTGAGAATGGCCCTTGTTGACGGCCAAACAGACGGACCAGGGCCCGCCCCAAGCGGATCAGTCCAGCTTGATCCCCAAATCCACCGCCAGCTTGATCCAGACGGGCACTTCGCCTTCCCAGTCTTTGCGGGTGTCGGCGAGGTTTTTGGGTTTGTTGGGGATGGCGAAGGTTTCGCGCAGTTTGGCGGCGCGTTCGGTGTTGGACCAAGCCACGGCTTCGTCGGCCATGCGTTTGAGGATGGCTTCAGGCGTGCCGGCTGGCGCCACCAGCGGCAGGCCACCTTCTAGGGTGACCAGTTTTTCGGTGTTGCCCTGCTCGGTAAGGGTGGGCACATCGGGCAGTTTGGGTGATCGGTAGCTGCCGGTCACGCCAATGGCACGCACGCCTCGGGTGGATACGGTGTTGAAAGCCTGGTAACTGCCCACAGCGATTTGCAACTGGCCCGAGGCCACATCGAGCCACATGGGTGCCTCGCCCCGGTAATGCACCGACTGGATTTTGGTGCCCTGCTGGCGGTTGGTCTGGTCGGCCACCATGTGCGGGTAAGAGCCTGGCGCATAAGTGCCCATGGAGGTGTTGTTCTTTTTAGCCCAAGCCACGAACTCGACCATGTTTTTGGCCGGAATTTTGTCGTTGATGCCCACCACCAGCGGACCGGATGGGAACACGGTCACGGGCATGAGGTCTTTATCTAGGTTGTAGGGCAGCTTGGAATAAAGAATGCGGTTTTGCCAAAAAGTACCCGAGGTGCTCATGCCGAAGGTGTATCCGTCCGCTGGCGACTTGGCCACCGCGTCGATGCCGATGATCGCCCCGGCGCCGGGCTTGTTCTCAATGACCACGGGCACGCCCAATCGGGTGCTCAGATAGTCGCCGTAGTTGCGGGCATAAGCATCCGTCAGACCACCCGGTGGAAAAGCCACCACGATCTTGATGGGCTTGGCTGGCCACGGTGCGGCTTGAGCTTGGGCATGAGCCTGGCCCACAAAAGCCATGCCGATCAGGCTGGCGGCAACGGCTGTGGAGGCCATGAGAAATTGGCGACGTGGTGAGTTGTACATAGGCTGTTTTCCTGTGATTTAAGTACTGCGTGGGCATTCAGTCTAGGGCCGCTTTGCATGGCTTTGAATTGGGGTTTGAACCCATACGCGCAAGCGCCAAGCAACTCACCCAACGCACCCGGCTCTCTTTGTGCGACAATGCACATCGCTGTGGCCTCCAGTTGCCCCAGCATCAGCACTTCTGCTGGGGCCTGACCCAGGCAACGCTCAAAACAAGCGCCTGCGGTTTCCATGCCCACCCTAAGACTTATCGGCCAACACTGGTAACTGCCAACAGCAGTTGAATGAGCCGATACCTGCGCCGGACATGGCGCTCTGTAAAAATGAACTTTGAAGAATTGAACCTGGCCCCGGCCATCATGCAAGCTGTGCGTGAGCTCGGCTACGAAACCCCAACGCCTATCCAGGCTCAAGCCATTCCAGCCGTGCTGGCAGGTCAAGACCTGTTGGCGGGTGCACAAACGGGCACCGGCAAAACCGCCGCTTTCACGCTGCCCATGCTGCACAAGCTGAGCCTGACCGAGCCTGGCCAAAACCGCTTTGGCGGCAAAGCCATTCGCGCCTTGGTGCTCACCCCCACCCGCGAATTGGCCGCCCAGGTCGAAGAGTCGGTGCGCGACTACGGCAAATACCTCAAGCTCGACTCCACCGTGATTTTTGGTGGCGTGGGCATGAACCCGCAGATCAACAAGGTCAAGCGCGGCGTGGACATCTTGGTGGCCACACCTGGCCGTTTGCTGGACCTGCAAGGCCAAGGCTTCCTAGATTTGTCGACGGTTGAAATGCTGGTGCTCGATGAAGCCGACCGCATGCTGGACATGGGCTTCATCCATGATGTGAAGAAGGTGCTGGCCCTGGTGCCCAAAGAAAAGCAAAGCTTGCTGTTCTCGGCCACCTTCAGCGACGAGATCCGCGAGTTGGCGGGCAACCTGCTCAAGAACCCGCAGAGCATTCAGGTCACCCCCAGCAACACCACGGTGCAGCGCATCACGCAGGTGATCCATCCTGTGGGCCGCAGCAAGAAAAAAGACGTGCTGCTGCACATCATTCAAAAGCATGACTGGAGCCAAGTGCTGGTGTTCACCCGCACCAAGTTCGGCGCCAACAATGTGGCCGATTTCCTGACCAAAAATGGCGTCAAAGCCATGGCCCTGCACGGCAACAAGAGCCAGACTGCCCGCACACAAGCGCTGGCCGGTTTCAAGAGCGGCGAGATCCGCGCCTTGGTAGCCACCGACATTGCGGCACGCGGCATCGACATCGAAGACTTGCCACACGTCGTGAACTTTGAAATCCCGAACGTGTCGGAAGACTACGTTCACCGCATCGGCCGCACAGGCCGCGCGGGCGCCAGCGGCGAGGCCGTGAGCTTGGTCTGCTTGGACGAAGAAGGCTTCATGATGGACATCGAGCGCTTCACCAAGCAAGAAATTCCAGTGCAGTTGCTCGAAGGTTTTGGCCCCGAGCCAGGCGAAGTGGCCGAGCCCATCGCCATGGGTCGCCAGACTTTGTGGGGCGGCGCAGGCAAGCCCCCAAGCCGTGATGTGATGGCAGCAGCCGCCAAGGCCGCACGCCAGGACATGATGCAACGCATCCGCGACAACAAGGTGGCCGTTGGTGGTGGTGGCGGTCAGCGCCAACCCCGCGCAGAAGGACAGGGCCAGCCCCGTCCCTCGCGCAACGCACCGCCGCCATCCCGGCGCAACGGCCCACAAGGCGCACCCCGCTTTGAAGGCCAGGGCGATGGACGCCGCGAAGGTGGCCGTGACGGCAACCGCGAAGGCGGTCGCGGACAAGAGCAGCGCGGCGACCCGCGCTTTGACAACCGGGGTGACGGCCAAGGACGCCCCGCACCACGCGGCCCACGTCCTGAAGGCCGTGGCCCAGGACGTGGCGGCCAAGGTGGTCAAGGTGGTGGTCAAGACCGACGCCGTGATGATGGCGACGAATTGCCACGCCACATTGATCCGCTGAAAACCACACAGTTTGCACGCCTGGACTTGCCCAACCGCAAGCCCGTGCGCACCAGCGGCCAGCCCGACCCGACCCGCACCAGCATCGACAGCTTGGCCAGCAGCGGCCGACGTCATGGTGGTGGT
>Ga0255128_1000365_pt1 | contig 20713 bp, 17 predicted proteins | sample Law_Miss_RepC_8d_FD_188562 | JGI IMG/M metagenome (GOLD analysis project Ga0255128, IMG submission 188562) | Freshwater microbial communities from St. Lawrence River, New York, United States - Law_Miss_RepC_8d | ecosystem: Environmental > Aquatic > Freshwater > River | place: USA: New York... | reverse complement strand
ACCGCACCGTCCATTGCCAGTCACTCGCATGAACTCTTCGCTCCCCAGCCTGGCCGACATCGAAGCCATCGCCCAAGTGGTCTACCGCTCCATGCCCGCCACCCCGCAGTACAGGTGGGGCACGCTCAGCGAGCGATTGGGCACCGACTGCTGGCTCAAGCACGAGAACCACACCCCGGTGGGGGCGTTCAAGATTCGCGGGGGCTTGAGCTACTTCCATCACCTCTCGCGGCGCCGCGCTCTGCCGCGAGAGGTGATCTGCGCCACCCGCGGCAACCACGGCCAGAGCGTGGCCTGGGCGGCGCGTGAGCACGGCGTGGCCTGCACCATCGTCGTGCCACATGGCAATTCGGTGGAAAAAAACGCCGCCATGCGAAGCCTGGGCGCCCACCTGGTGGAGCACGGCGACGATTTCCAGGCCAGTCGCGAGCACGCGCAGGCATTGGCCGCCGAGCGCGGGGCGCACATGGTGCCCAGCTTCCACGCCGACTTGCTCAGCGGCGTGGCCACGGCGTGGTGGGAGTTCTTTCGCGCCGTGACCCACCTTGACGTGGTGTACGTACCCATCGGCCTGGGCTCCAGCGCGTGTTCGGCCATCGCGGCCAAACTGGCCTTGGGCCACCGCGTTCGGGTGGTCGGCGTGGTGAGCGCGCACGCCACCACCTACGCCGACTCGTTGGCCGCCGGCCACGTGGTGAGCGCCCCGGTGAGCACCAGGCTGGCCGACGGCATGGCCTGCCGCGTGGCCGAGACCGACGCGCTGTCCATCCTGGCCCGGCACTTGGACCACGTGGTGCAGGTGAGCGACGCCGAGGTTGCCCAGGCCATGCGCGCCCTGTTTGCCGACACGCACAACGTCGCCGAAGGCGCAGGGGCGGCGGCCTTTGCCGCGGCGTGGCAGGAACGGACGTCGTTGCGAGGACTGGCTGTGGGCGCCGCGCTCAGCGGCGGCAACGTGGACAGCGCCGTTTTCTCAGACGTGCTGGCCCAGGCCTGATCAGGCCACGGGGGCGATCAGGCGACCCACCACGTCGCAGAAGTCTTCAACCGCATCGGTCTTGAAGATCACCTCGCGCACGCCGATGGCTTTCGACTCGGTCTGCAACTCTTCCGTGATGTATCCCGAAGCCACGGCGACGTTCAGGCCTGGCGCCAGGGCCAGCGCTTCGCGAGCCACGTCTAGCCCCGACATGCCTGGCATGTTGAAGTCGGTCAGCAGCAGATCGAAATCGTCCGGCCTGGCGCGCAGGGCCTCAATGGCTTCGTCCTGTCTACCGCAGGCGGTCACGCGAAAGCCTCGACGCTCCAGCAGTCTGGAGACAAGGAAAACGAGCGTGTCGTCGTCATCCAGGTACAGGATATGGGGCGAAGGCATAGCAAGCAGCGGACTGGCAGTCAAAGACTCGGGCGAAGCAACTGGAGTGACCGGCGCATTGACTGCCGGGGCTAACGGTATACGCCGAGCGTCAATTGTGCTACCAGAGGCCGAGGGTGCAGGTGCCAAAACTGTAGGACTGGCAGGCAGGAAAAGCGTCATGGTGGTGCCGACGCCTTCGACACTGTCCACGCGAATGGCGCCACCATGCGTCTGCATGATGCCCAGCACCACCGGCAGACCCAGGCCGGTGCCTTGTCCCGACGGTTTGGTGGTGAAAAAGGGCTCGAATATCCGCTCGCGCACCCCTTCAGCCATGCCACATCCGTTGTCGATCACGCGCAGGCGCACCACACCGGCTTCAGACTGTGCCTTGAACATCTCTGGCGGCAAGTCCTCGCTGCTGGCCGGCAGCGCGTCGAGACAGAACTCAACCTGTCCGGTGCGTCCCTGCATGGCATGCACGGCATTTGCCCCGAGGTTGACCAGCACCTGCCCGAGCTGGGTGCTGTCGGCCAATACCTTCGGCACATGGCCTGCGATGCGCTGCACCAGGCGAACCGACGGCGGCAGGGCCGCGCGCAGCAACGCGCAAGCCTCTCTTACAGTGTCAGCCAGATCCACCTCGGCGCGTGCAGTGGGTTGCTGCCGACTAAAAGCCAGGATCTGACGCACCAACTCCCGCCCTCTCCTTGCGGCCGTTCCGATCTCTCGCAAGCTGACCTGGGCCGGATCGTCGGCGGCCAGCTCATCACGGGCAAGATTGGCATTGCCCAGGATGGCCGCCAGGATGTTGTTGAAGTCGTGGGCCACTCCGCCGGCCAACGTGCCCAACGCTTCCATCTTCTGTGACTGCGCCAGTTGCGCCTGAAGGGTCTTCTGTTCGGCTTGCGCCTCGCGCAGGGTGGTGATGTCGATAAAGGTGAGCACCACATGGCGCAACCCACCGCTGGCGTCGATCTCAGGGTGTGCATTGCACAAGGCCCAACGCACCTGATCGCCCTCCACCATGGGCATGCCGACGATCACGTTTTGCACCGGATGCCCGGTGGCAAGCACGCGCTCAAAGGGCAGGTCGTCACGGCGCATGGGTTCGCCAGCTTCGTCCAGCATGAACCACACCGCGTCGGCCATCGCCGGCGCGCTCCCCCCCCCTGCGGGGGCTTGCCAGCCCAGCAGCCGCCGCGCGGCCTCGTTGATGCGCGCGAGCGACCGATCGGGGCGGAACACCATGACGCCCGCGCTCAGGTTCTGGATGAGCGCCCGCGAGTCGGCTTCACTGAGCAACAGGTGCATGCGCGCGCGCTCGCCCTCTTGCCACAGGCGGTGCAGCGCCAGGGCGTTGAAGGCTGCGGCGCGCACGAGCGCCATGATGAGAAAGTAGAACATCAGCCAAGGCGCCGCCGTGGCGAAAGTGACCTGGGTGGTGATCACGGCCAAGCCATACACGGCAATGGCCATGGCTTCAAGCACCGTCACCCAAGTCACCGCCCGCAGTTCGGGCACGTCCCGCTGCGCCCGCACGTACCGCACGTCCCGCCACTGAAGCAGCAGGATGCTCAAGGTAGCGGCGACGTACACCAGCTGCCGTGCGGCCATGCTGTTCCAGACGCCGACCAACACGGCATAAACCAGCATGAGGCCCAGCATCGCCAGCCCTGCCCGCCCCTGCGAGACAGGCAAGCCCTCGTGCCGGCGAAAGCCAATCCAGACGCAAAGAAAGCTCGCGGTGTAGGCAGTGTTGCTCACCGGGATGGTGAGCAAGTCAGGCCAAGACCCCCTGGCCATGGTGGCCACCATGGCCACCATGGCCGACATCGCAGCCATTGACCACCACACTGAGCCCCCCACGGTCGGGTGGCGTCGGCTTTGCGCCCAAAAGGCAGCGGCAATCAGGGCGTCCACACAGACGCGCACCACCATCAGAGTGGAAAGGTCAAACGTCATGGGCTCGGAACAGTGGCGTCATGCCAAGAATTGGAGCACAGCGACAAGGCTCGCCACACCGGAAAAACGCCCAGTTCAAGCAAGACTTCCAGCGCTCCCGCGACGGGGCGCCAGTCACAGTGGTGACAGTCGCTGCCGGGACAAACCACACCAGGCGCCGTGCCGAGAATCCGCGCCATGGGAACGATCTACCTTGTGCGACACGGCCAGGCCTCTTTTGGCGCTGATGACTACGACCAACTCAGCGACCTGGGGCGACAACAATCCGTGCAACTGGGCCGCTACTGGGCCCAGCGCGGCTTCAAGCCCGACGCCGTCATCACCGGCTCGCTCAAGCGCCACGCCCAGACCTGGGCCGGCATCGCCGAAGGCGCCGGAGTGGCAGACCTCTCACCCCTGGTCTGGCCCGGCCTGAACGAATACGACAGCCACGCGGTGATCCAGGCCGTGCACCCCAACCCCCTGCCGCGCCCCGACACGCCCGAGCTGTACAAGCAACACTTTCGCCTGCTGCGCGACGGGCTGGCGCTGTGGATGGCGGGCACCGTCACGCCACACGGCATGCCCAGCTACGAAGACTTCGTGCAAGGCATCACCCAGGCGCTGGACCACGTGCGCACCCACCACCAAGGGCAAAAAGTGGTGATCGTCAGCAGCGGCGGGCCGATCTCCACCATCGTGGGCCAGATTCTGGGCACCAGCCCGGAGACAACGATTGAGCTGAACATGCGCATCCGCAACAGCGCGGTGTGCGAGCTGCAGTTCAACCCGAAGCGCCACACGCTGTTGACCTACAACACCCTGCCCCACCTGGACGACCCGTCCCTCAAGGACTGGATCACCTACGCCTGACCCTGCCAGGCCACGCGCTCAGCCCTTGAGCACGTCGGCCGGCAACTGGTCCATCTCACCCAGCAGGCGGGCCAGCGCCACGCCTGCCGCCTGCACCAGCGCATGGCCGTCTTCTGCCGTGGCCGCCGCCGCGTTGCCCACGGCGCCGGCCGGGTTAAGGTCTTGCGTGGCCCAGGCGAAGCGGGCACTGCGGCCATTGCCCAGGATGGGCAACTCGCGCGCCCGGTCTTCCGAGGTGGACGCGAACGCCGCCAGCCGATCGGCGTGCACACTGCCCGGGCGCAGGGCCAGCATCATGGCGGTCTCGATCTGCCCGGCGTGGCTGCCGAAGCGCCGCTCGTGCGCGCTGAAGCGCTCGTTCACGTCACGCCCCTGCTCGTCCAGCAATGGCAACTGAAACCAACTGGTGCTCACCACCAGCATGCCCAGGCGGGCACGCAGCTCGCGCGCCACCGTGTCCAGCAGGCCCACCTGGCCGCCATGGGTGTTGAAGATCAGCAGCTTGTTCACGCCGCTGGCGGCCACGCCTTCGGCGATCTCGGTCCACAGGCGAATCACCGTCTCGGCCTTGAGGCTGAGGGTGCCGGCAAAGGCCTTGTGCTCGGGGCTGAAACCCACCGCCTGCGTGGGCAGCACCAGCACCGGCAGGTCGGGCGCCAGGTGCGGCAGGGCCGCGCGCACGATGCCATCGGCCAAGTCGGTGTCCACGCTCAGCGGCAGGTGCGGGCCGTGTTGCTCGGTGGCCCCCACCGGCAGCACCGCGATGGCGCGGCGCTTGTCCAGCGCGGCAAAGGCCTCGGTGCTCAGGTCAGACCAGTAACGAACGGGGCGGTCGGCGTGCTTCATGGCGCCCTATCTTACGGGCCGACCACGCCAGCAGGGCAGGCCGGCCCCGATATAGTCCGCCACGGTCCTCGCGGCGCCGCCGGCCGGCCGGAACTCCCCGGTGTCGGTGCGCTCTCACTGGCTGCCGCTTTTCCGGAAATGTCCATGCTCTCCCTGCGTTCGTCCCTCGCCTGCCTCGCCCTGGCCCTGCCCGTGTTCGCCAGCGCCCAGAACCCGCTGCTGGCGCCCGCCGCCACCGTGGTGCAAACCGAGCAGACGCGCACCGAGCTGCTGGCGCACGCACCGCAAGGCGCGCGCCCCGGCCAGACGGTGTGGGTGGGCCTGCAAATCACCCACGCCCCGCACTGGCACACCTATTGGAAAAACCCCGGCGATTCTGGCCTGCCCACCGAACTGCGCTGGACCCTGCCCGAGGGCGTGAGCGCGGGCGACATCGCCTGGCCCACGCCACGCAAATTCCCCCTGGGCACGCTGGCCAACTATGGCTTTGATGGCACGGTGCTGTTGCCGGTGCCACTGACCATCGGCCCGGGCTTCAATGCCAGCCAGCTCAAGGTGCAACTCGAGGCCTCGTGGCTGGTGTGCCGCCAGGAATGCATCCCCGAAGAAGGCCGCTATACCCTGAGCCTGCCGGTGGAAGGCTCCACGGCACTGAACGGCGCGGCCTTCGAGGCCAGCGCCCGCGCCGTGCCGACCGGGCAGGCGGCTGGCGACAGCACCCTGTCGCCCGATGGTGACGCGCTGAAGGTCTCGCTGGCGGGCCTGCCCGCCGCGCTGCGCGGCCAGAAGCTGGAGTTTTTCCCCGAGCTCCCTGGCGTCATCGAACCCGGCGCCCCCTGGACCCAGGCCTGGGAGGGCGACCGCTGGACGGCCCGCATCCCCCTGTCGGCCCAGCGCAGCGAAAGCCCCGAGCGCCTGGCCCTGGTGGTGGCCCGGGCCCAGCCCACGGGCAGCGGCCCCGGCGAGCCCGGCGTGCGGCTGGACGTGCCGGTGCAAGGCACTTGGCCGCCAGTGGCGGCGTTGCCGGCGGCCGAAGTACCGGCCGAGCTGCAAGCCGCGCTCGACGCCAACGCCGCCCGCGCCGCTGCGCCCCAGCCGGGTGGCGCCAGCGCCCTCACCTTGGGCGCGGCCTTGCTGGGGGCGCTGCTCGGCGGCCTGATCCTCAACCTCATGCCCTGCGTGTTCCCGGTGCTGGCCATCAAGGTGATGGCCTTTGCCCGCCACGGCGACAACCCGCGCGCCCACCGCGTGCAGGGCCTGGCCTACACGGCAGGCGTGGTGGTGTCTTTCCTGGCACTGGGCGGGCTGCTGCTGGCGCTGCGCGCGGCCGGCGAGCAGCTCGGCTGGGGCTTTCAGCTGCAAAGCCCGGCGGTGGTGGCCACCCTGGCCGCGCTGTTCACCGTGATCGGCCTGAACCTGGCCGGCCTGTTCGAGTTCGGCCACTTCCTGCCCAGCCGGGTGGCCACGCTGCAGGCCCGCCACCCCGTGGTGGACTCGGCCCTCACCGGCGTGCTGGCGGTGGCCGTGGCCTCGCCCTGCACCGCGCCCTTTATGGGCGCCTCGCTCGGCTTGGCCGTGGCCCTGCCGGCGTGGCAAGCCCTGGCGGTGTTCGCCGCCCTGGGCCTGGGCATGGCCCTGCCCTACCTGGCGGCCAGCTGGGTGCCGGCCGTGGCCCGCGCCCTGCCGCGCCCGGGCGAGTGGATGAACACCTTCCGCCACCTCATGGCCTTCCCCATGTTCGCCACCGTGGTGTGGCTGCTGTGGGTGCTGGGGCAACAAAGCGGCATTGACGGCGTGGCCGCTTTGCTGGCCGTGCTGGTGGCCCTAGCGGCCCTGCTCTGGGCCTGGGGCCTGCGCGGGCGCAGCCGCTGGGTGATGGGCGGCCTGAGCACCGCCGCCCTGGCGGCATTGCTGCTGGCGCTGGGCCCGCACATCACGCGCCTGCAAGGCGGCACCGACAACACCACCGTGGCCACCAGCGTGGCCGGTGTGAGCTGGGAGCCCTGGTCGCCCCAACGCCAGGCCGCCCTGTTGGCCGAAGGCCGCCCGGTGTTTGTCGACTTCACCGCCGCCTGGTGCGTGACCTGCCAGTACAACAAGCGCACCACCCTGGCCGATGCGCGCGTGCTGGCCGACGTGGCCCAGCGCAACGTGGCCCTGCTGCGCGCCGACTGGACCCGCCGTGACCCGCAAGTGACCGCCGCGCTGGCCTCGCTGGGCCGCAACGGCGTGCCGGTGTATGCCATCTACCAAAACGGTCGCCCGCCCCAGGTGCTGACCGAAGTGCTCGGTGTGGAGGAGGTTCGCGCGGCGCTGTCGGCCTTGTGAGCCCGCCGCTGTTTCCCTGCGTTGAGGAGATGACCGCCATGAAAAGACGCCCCTTGCTCGCCCTCGCCGCCGGCCTGCCCCTGGCCGGCTGGCTGCCCGCCATGGCCCAGACCGCCACCGTGGGCCAGGCCGCTCCCGACTTCAGCCTGGAAGACACCAGCGGCAAGCCCGTGAAGCTCTCCGCCTTCCGGGGCAAGACCGTGGTGCTGGAGTGGAACAACCCCGGCTGCCCCTTCGTGCGCAAGCACTACCAGGGCAACCTGCAGGCCCTGCAAAAAGAGGCCACGGCCCAGGGCGTGGTGTGGCTGGCCATCAACTCCACCCGCGAAGACAGCGCCGATTACCTCACCCCGCCCCAACTGGCGCGCTGGATGGCCGAGAAGCAGGCCGCGCCCACCGCCACCTTGATGGACGAGCACGGCGCCGTGGGCCACGCCTATGGCGCACGGGTCACGCCGCACATGTACATCGTCAACGCGCAAGGCGTGCTGGCCTACGCCGGTGGCATCGACAGCATCCCCTCGGCCCGGGTGGAAGACATCGCCCGCGCCACCAACCACGTGCGCGTGGCCCTGGCCGAGCTGGCGGCCGGCAAGCCCGTGAGCCGCCCCACCAGTCTGCCCTACGGCTGCAGCATCAAGTACCGCAACGCCGCGGGCTGAGCCCTGGCCCGCGCGCGCCGGGGCGCCGCAAGGCCATGGGGATAATCGGGGCATACCCCCCCAGACTTCTAACGGACCGACGCCCATGCCATTCGCCCCTTTGCAGAACGACACCTTCCTGCGCGCCTGTCTGCGCCAGGCCACCGACCACACCCCCGTGTGGCTGATGCGCCAGGCCGGGCGTTACCTGCCGGAGTACTGCGCCACCCGCGCCAAGGCGGGCAGCTTCATGGGCCTGGCCACCAACGTCGACTACGCCACCGAGGTCACGCTGCAACCGCTGGAGCGCTACCCGCTGGACGCCGCCATCCTGTTCTCCGACATCCTCACCGTGCCCGACGCCATGGGCCTGGGCCTGTCGTTCGCGGCCGGTGAAGGCCCCAAGTTCGCCAAGGTGGTGCGCGACGAAGCCGCCGTGGCCGAGCTGGCCGTGCCCGACATGGACAAGCTGCGCTACGTGTTCGACGCAGTCACCTCCATCCGCCGCGCCCTCAACGGCCGCGTGCCCCTGATCGGCTTCTCCGGCAGCCCCTGGACGCTGGCCTGCTACATGGTGGAAGGCGGCGGCTCGGACGACTACCGCCTCGTCAAGAGCCTGATGTACAGCCGCCCCGACCTGATGCACCGCATCCTGGCGGTCAACGCCGACGCCGTGGCCACCTACCTCAACGCCCAGATCGAGGCCGGCGCGCAAGCCGTGATGATTTTTGACAGCTGGGGCGGCGTGCTGGCCGACGGCAAGTTCCAGGACTTCAGCCTCGCCTACACCCGGCGCGTGCTGGCCCAGCTCAAGCGCGAGCACGCAGGCGTGGTGATCCCGCGCATCGTGTTCACCAAGGGCGGCGGCCTGTGGCTGCCCGAGATGAAAGACCTCGACTGCGAGGTGCTCGGCCTGGACTGGACCGTCAACCTCGGCCGCGCCCGCGCCCTGGTGGGCGATCGCAAGGCGCTGCAGGGCAACATCGACCCCAACGTGCTGTTCGCCCCGCCGGCCGCCATCGAAGCCGAAGTGGCCGCCGTGCTCGACAGTTTTGGTGCGCCGCACCAAGGCGAAGGCCTCGGGCCGACCCACATCTTCAACCTCGGCCACGGCATCAGCCAGTTCACGCCCCCCGAACACGTGACAGCGCTGGTGAACGCGGTTCACTCGCATTCGCGCCGTTTGCGCGCCGGGCGCTGACCCGCTTCGGTTTTCGAAGCGGCTTGTGCACAAGGGTCGCTGGCCGGACGCCAGCGCCCCCAATCGGGTGCCAGTGTCGCGCCCGGAAGGCGGCCCTAGCACAAAAATCGCCCCAAAAAGAACTTGACAGCCTTTACTTATGCACAAAATTTGTGCTGCGGTGCGCCAAGAAGCCTTCAGTGCATCAAACGCCCGTTGTTGTCAGAGGGCTTCGCTAAGTGGTTGATTTATATACCGTTTGTGGATTGCCCTTTTTGAAGGCATTTTAAGAAAGCCCTTGATTTTCAAGGCTTCTGAGGCCTCAACCACGAGCTATCAACAAAGTTATCCACAGAACCTTGGGATATCTGCACAGACGGTTGCAAATCAAGCACTTAGGCGAATTTCTGAAGTTTTGGCTGAACAGTCGCCCCTAAACCATGCCTTTCTGGCCCAGCGTGATCATCGCCACCCCAGCCCACAGCGGCGTGGGAGACTGGCTCAGCTACCGCAGTGAGCACGCGCTCAGCCCGGGCGCGTTGGTGCGCGTGCCGCTGGGCAAGCGCGAGGTGCTGGGTGTGGTGTGGGAATGCCCCGACCAGCCCCCCGAGGGCCTCGACCCCCAAGCCCTGCGCGACGTGGCCGGGGTGCTGGAAGGCCTGCCGCCCTTGGGCGAGGGCTGGCGCAAAGTGGTGCATTTCGCGGCCCGCTACTACCAGCGCAGCGTGGGCGAGGTGGCGCTGGCCGCCCTGCCCCCCTCGCTGCGCGAGCTGCAACCCGAGCAACTGGCGCGGCGGTTGAAGCGGGCCGACAAGGCCAAGGCCTCATCCACCAAGCCCGACACCCCCAAGGCCCTGACCCCCGAGCAGGCTCAGGCCCTGGACGCCATCGGCGGAGCCACCCAGCCGGTGCTGCTCTTCGGCGCCACCGGCAGCGGCAAAACCGAGGTCTACCTGCAGGCCACCCAGCGCGCGCTGGCGGCCGACCCGGCCGCCCAGGTGCTGGTGATGGTGCCCGAGATCAACCTCACGCCCCAACTGGAAGAGCGCTTTCGCGCCCGCTTTGACCCGCTATTCGGCCCGCAGTCGGTGGTGTGCCTGCACAGCGGCATGACCCCCGCGCAGCGCCTGGCCGGCTGGCTGGCCGCCCACACCGGGCGCGCGCGCATCGTGCTGGGCACCCGGCTGGCGGTGTTCGCCAGCCTGCCCGGCCTGCGCCTGATCGTGGTCGACGAAGAACACGACCCCAGCTACAAAAGCCAGGACGGCGCGCGCTACTCGGCCCGCGACCTGGCCGTCTACCGCGCCAAGGTGGGCCACTGCCCGGTGGTCCTGGGCTCGGCCACGCCCTCGCTGGAGAGCTGGCACGCGGCCGACCAGGGCCGCTACCTTCGCCTGGCCATGCCCGCGCGCATTGGCGGCGGCAGCCTGCCGCGCCTGCGCCTGGTGGACATGAACCACCAGCCCAAAGGCGCCTCGCTGGCCCCACCGCTGCTGGCGGCCATGGCCGAGCGCGTGGCGCGCGGCGAGCAATGCCTGGTGCTCATCAACCGGCGCGGCTACGCCCCGGTACTGGCTTGCGACGCCTGTGGCTGGAAAAGCGGTTGCCCCCATTGCAGCGCCTACCGCGTGTTCCACAAGCTCGACCGCACCCTGCGCTGCCACCACTGCGGCTTCAGCCAGCGGGTGCCACGCGCCTGCCCCGACTGCGGCAACCTGGACATCGCCCCCATCGGGCGCGGCACCGAGCAAATCGAAGAACAGCTCACCGACCTGCTGGCCGATGTGCGCCGCCCAGACGGCAGCCCCGCCCGCGTGGCCCGCATGGACGCCGACACCACCCGCCACAAGGGCGCACTGGAGGCCCAGCTCGATGCGCTGCATACCGGCGAAGTGGACGTGCTGGTGGGCACCCAGATGGTGGCCAAGGGCCACGACTTTCGCCGCATCACCCTGGTGGCGGCCCTCAACGCCGACAGCGCCTTGTTTGCCAGCGACCACCGCGCCCCCGAGCGGCTGTTCGCCCTGCTCATGCAAGCCGGCGGACGGGCCGGGCGCGACGCCCAACACAGCGCCGCCAGCGAGTTGTGGGTGCAGACCTGGCACCCCGCCCATGCCCTGTTCACCCACCTGCGCACGCACGACTTCGCCGCCTTCGCCGCCCAGGAACTGGCCGACCGCGAGGCCGCTGGCATGCCGCCCTTCGGTCACCAGGCCTTGGTGCGCGCAGACGCCCGCACGCAGCAGGCGGCCCAAGCCTTCTTGAACGCAGCGGCCAAGGCCAGTGACGGCCTGCCGCTGCGCGACGAGGTCACGGTTTACCCTGCGGTGCCCCTGACGATTCAGCGGGTGGCCAACGTGGAACGCGCCCAGATGCTGGTGGAAGCCGCCTCGCGCCAAGACCTGCAGCGCTTCCTGGCCGCCTGGGCGCCCCACCTGCTGGCCGCCCGCCAGGTGCCCGAGGCGCGCGGACTGCTGCGCTTTGCGGTGGACGTGGACCCGCTGACGATCTGACAGGCCAGACCGCCGCGCCTCAGGTCAACAGCGTGACCGCCCCCGAGAAGGTGAGAAACGCCGCCACCGTGGTGACCAGGATGATGCGGGCGATGCGGCCGTTGTCGGCGCCAAAACGCTCGGCCAACAGCGACACGTTGCTGGCGCTGGGCAGGGCGGCGGTGAGCACCATCACCGTGAGGGCCGCGTCCGACAGGCCCAGCCCCAGGCGATTGGCCGCCAGCCCGGCCAGCAGCACCAGCACCGGGTGCACGAAGAGCTTGAGCAAGGCCACGGGCAGGTAGTCGCCCAGCGGCATGGGGTGGTTGGCCTTCATCTGGGCGCGCGCCAGCACCGCGCCAATGGTGAACAGCGCCACCGGGGACGCCGCATCGGCCAGCAGCCAGGCGGTTTTTTCCACCGGTCCTGGCAAGCGGTACGACCACGCCGACGCCAGCCCGCCCAGGATGATGGCCCAGGGCATGGGGTTGGTGAGCACGCCCTTGAGCGCCTTGCGCGCTGCGTCAAACACCGCCGATCGGCCATTGCCTTCGGCTTGGTCCAACCGGGAGAGCGCGATGCACAAGGAACTGGTGATGACCATGTCCACCACCATGGTGAGGATCACCGTGCCCGCCGCGGAAGCCCCCAGCAGCGCCACGATCAGCGGCACGCCCATGAAGCCCGAGTTGGGAAAGGCCGCCACCAGGGCGCCGAGCGAGGCGTCGTTCCAGCGGATGCGCGCGTTGAGCGACAGGGCAATGGCCACGGCCACCACCACCAGGCCACACAGCAGGTACAGCCCGGCGGCCCGCACGTCCAGCAACTGCACGATGGGCGTGGTGGAGCCGAAACGAAACAGCATGCACGGCAGGGCAAAGAACAGCACAAAGCCATTCAGCCCGGGGATCGCCTCCAGCGGCAGCAGCCCCCGGCGCGCCGCGACGTAGCCGGCGAGCACCAGGGCAAAGAAAGGGAAGGTGACCAGCAGAACGTTGAGCACGGCAGCCATTCTCGCAGCCCGCCGCTGGGGCTCGTCGGGCGGCGAGACCGGCGCGCGACACCCCCCGGTATGATCCCGGGCTTTGCCCGAACGCCCATGTCAGCCGGTCTGAACCTTGCCCAGCTCGATGCCGTGAACCACCTCGGCGGCCCCTGCCTGGTGCTGGCAGGCGCCGGTTCGGGCAAGACGCGGGTGATCACCCACAAGATCGCCCGCCTCATTCAGGCCGGTTTGGCTGCCGAGCGCATCGCCGCCATCACCTTCACCAACAAGGCCGCCGCCGAAATGCGCGAGCGCGCCGGCCACCTGGTGGGGCGTGACGCCAAAAAAGTGGTGATCTGCACCTTCCACGCCCTGGGCGTGCGCCTGCTGCGCGAAGACGGCCAGGTGCTGGGCCTGAAGCAGCAGTTTTCCATTCTGGACACCGACGACATCACCAGCATGCTCAAGGACTGCGGCGGCACCACCGACGCGGCCACCGCGCGGCAATGGCAATGGACCATCAGTGGCTGGAAAAGCGCCGGCCTTACCGCCGAGCAGGCCATGAAGGAAGCCCGCAACGAAGACGAGCGCGTGGCCGCCGCCATCATGGAGCGCTACCAGGAACGGCTCACCGCCTACCAGAGTGTGGACTTCGACGACCTCATCAGCCTGCCGCTGAAGCTGCTGCGCGACTACCCCGAGGTGCGCGAGAAGTGGCAGCAGAAGATGGGCCACGTGCTGGTGGACGAATACCAGGACACCAACGCCACCCAGTACGAACTGCTCAAGCTGCTGGTGGGCGAGCGTGCGCGCTTCACCGCCGTGGGCGACGACGACCAGTCCATCTACGGCTGGCGCGGCGCCACGCTGGACAACCTCAAGCGCCTGCCGCAAGACTTCCCCGCGCTGCGCGTGATCAAGCTGGAGCAGAACTACCGCTCCACCAGCGCCATCCTGCGCGCGGCCAACAACGTGATCGGCCCCAACCCCAAGCTCTTTCCCAAGACGCTGTGGAGCGACCTGGGCGAAGGCGAGCCGGTGCGCGTGGTGGCCGCCGACAACGAAGACCACGAGGCCGAACGCGCCGTGGCCCGCATCCAGAGCCTGCGCGCCAACTCCACGCACAAGGAATGGCGCGACTTCGCCATCCTCTACCGCGCCAACCACATGGCGCGCGCCTTCGAGACGGCATTGCGCCGCGCCAACATCCCCTACAAGGTGTCGGGTGGGCAGAGCTTCTTCGACAAGGCCGAAATCCGCGACCTGTGCGCCTGGCTGCGGCTGCTGGTCAACAACAACGACGACCCAGCCTTTCTGCGCGCCGCCACCACGCCCAAGCGTGGCATCGGCCACACCACCCTGGGCCAGCTCGGCACCTTCGCCACCCAATACAAGCTCAGCCTGTTCGACGCGCTGTTTTCGCACTCGCTGCCCAGCGCCGTGTCCAGCCGCGCCATCACCGCGCTGCACGAGTTCGGCCGCACGGTGAACGACCTGGAGTACCGCGCCCGCCACACCACAGGGCATGAGGCCGCGCGCACCTTCCTCACCGACTGGCTCAAGGACATCGGCTACGAGCAATTCCTGTACGACAGCGAAGAAAGCGAGAAGGTGGCCGCGGCACGCTGGTCCAACGTACTCGACTTCTGTGACTGGATGGCCGGTCGCTGCGGGGGCCAGGTGGCCGACGAGGCGGGCGCACAAGTTGAGTCCGAGCGCAAGACGCTGATGGAGGTGGTGCAGACCATTGCCCTCATCTCCACCCTGAGCGAACGCGAGCAAGACCAAAACGTCGTCACCCTCTCCACCCTGCACGCCTCCAAGGGCCTGGAGTGGCCGCACGTGGTGCTGGTGGGCGTGAACGAAGGCCTGCTGCCCTTCAAGACCGACGAAGCCGACAGCGACCTGCCCGCCGAGGTGCTGGCCCAGCGTGTGCAGGAAGAACGCCGTCTGATGTACGTGGGCATCACCCGCGCGCAACGCACACTCATGGTGAGCTGGCTCAAGCGCCGCAAAAAGGGCCGCGAGAGCGTGCCCGGCACGCCCAGCCGCTTCATCAAGGAAATGGCACTCGACCAGGCCACGGTGAAAGAAGACCCGCGCGAAAAGCTGCGGGCGCTGCGGGCCGAATTCGCCCAACGCGCGCAAGACAGCGCCGCCACCAAACCCTCGCCCACCGCCCCATGACACACCGCCCCGCCCTGGCCGCGCTGGCACTCGTGCTCTGCCTGTCCAATGGCCTGACGAACGCCCAGACCCCCGCCCCCTGCGAGCTGCCCGCCGATTTCGAGCCAGCCCGGCTGTATGGCCTGTGGCAGCTCACGCTGTGGCCCGAGACGGGCTCGCCCGAGCGCCCCAGTTCCACTGGCGCCGTGCTGTTCGAGCGCCACCCCGAGTACGCCGGCGGCGTGCGTGGGCGGCTCAAGCGCAGCGGCCCCGGCAACGACCGCGAGGCCGTCGTCTCTGGCGATGTGGCCGATGGCGAATTCAACCTGGACGAATCGGCCAACGGCGTGGACCTGGACGCGGTCTGGACCGGCGTACCGCAGGCCTGCGGCAACGAATTTCAAGGCACCCGCCGCCCCGCCGAAGGCCGCCCCAGCGACGAGCCCACGCTGCAGTTTCTGCTGAAAAAAGCCTCGGGCTGGAACTGAATCAGCGCTCGGCGGCGTCCAGCGCGTCGCGTCGCTGCTGCTGGCCGGCTTGGAGGCTGTGGTTCAGGTCTTGCTGCAGGCCCTGAGCGGCTTGCTGCCCCTGCTTCGCGGCCTGCGCTGCCGCACCTGTGGCGGTGGCGGCCGTGCCCACGGCCTCAACACCGCAAGCGGCGAGCGCCCACACGCACAGCCCCATCGGCAGCCACGGCCTCATCGCGGCTGCCTCATCTCACGCAACAACGCATCGTCTGCCCCTCCAGGGCCACAACGGCGCAAATCCCCGGGGTAAGCGGGGCACGGCTGAGGCCCTGACGGCAGGGGTTGGGGGCGAGGCCTCACCACGGGGCGAGCAGGCACGAGCACTGGGACAGGCACGATGACGGGCCCCATCTCGGTCGTGGCGCGATCGGGCTCGCGCAGCCCACAGGCGGCAAACATGGCCGAGCGCTTGGCCTCGATCAAGGCCGGCGGGTTGCCGGTGGAGCTGGCGGTCACCTCGTAATCGCGTTGGGCCTGCCGGCAAGCGAAGGATTGAGACCGGTCGCTCGCCGCGCTATCGGCCGCGTCGCTGCGAACGGTTTCGCGCGGCGAAGCCGCCGCAGGAGCCGGCGGTGCGCTCGAGAAGGTGCGTGCGCGATCGGCGGAGGCATCGATCGAATTGGGTTGCACGTTCACGCGCTCGACCCGTGAGCCCGCAGGGCATGGCTCATCGGAAAACAACACCTGCCCCGACGGGCTTTGGCAGCGGTACACGGTCTGGGCCTGCAAGGGCAAGGCGCCGCTGGCGATCAGCAGCAACAGCATCCAGGGTGGGGGCGAGGCAATGAGGCGCATGTCGCCATTCTCGTGCGCGACGCGCGCAGTGCCAACCCGATGGTCAGCAAGTCATCGCCGCTGAGCACGAAGCCGAACGCAAAACCGCCATGCGAACCCAGCGCGGAGGCCAAAGCGTTTTTGGGAGGGAAGTGAGGGGGTGGTGCCCATGGCGGGAATCGGACCCGCGACCTCTCCCTTACCAAGGGAGTGCTCTACCACTGAGCCACATGGGCACGGGCCATCGAGAAACGATGGAGCGGGAAACGAGGCTCGAACTCGCGACCTCAACCTTGGCAAGGTTGCGCTCTACCAACTGAGCTATTCCCGCGGGGTATCCGCGTGCAGATCAACGGCTTGGTTGGCCTGGTGGAACACCACCGTTGTTGATCTGTGCTGAATTTGCTTTCGCAAATTCTTTGATCTTGCTTGAGCTTCTCTCACTGGCCGAAGCCACTGCTTTTACTCAAGTCTTCCGCTCTTTTTGGTGAAGAGCGAATCCTAGCATTATAACCAGTTTTTTCGCCCCCGCCGCGAAGCCGATCCATCGATCAGGCTCAACGACGCCAGCACTCACACCGAACCGTGAACAAAAAGGCCTTGGATGCGCCAAGGCCTTTTGTTTGGCTCCCCGACCTGGACTCGAACCAGGGACCTGCGGATTAACAGTCCGTCGCTCTACCGACTGAGCTATCAGGGAATATTCGGTCTAAGCAAAAGCCCATCGCTAGGATGGGCTTTTGGAAATTTTGGTGGCCTGGGGCGGAATCGAACCACCGACACGCGGATTTTCAATCCGCTGCTCTACCAACTGAGCTACCGGGCCGTGCGAAAAACGCAATTATAGCAGGGATTTTGGCCTTCGCGATCAGAAAGCACTGCGCTTGCTGCGGGCCAGGTCAACACCGAGTTGTTTGAGCTTGCGGTAGAGGTGAGTGCGCTCCAGGCCGGTCTTCTCGGCCACCCGGGTCATGGAGCCCGACTCCTTGGCGAGGTGGTATTCAAAATAGGCGCGCTCAAACTCGTCGCGCGCATCGCGCAGCGGGCCGTCGAGGTTGAAGGTTTGTTGAGGCAGCGGGCCGGTGGGCACCGCGACCTGGCTCGCGGCGACCGAGACCGATGCGGTCATGGCCTGCTCAACGGTGAACTCCACCGGCCCGTTGCCGCGAAGGGGCGGCATGCCGGCAGCAGGCACTTTGGGCGCTACCTTGTGCAGCCCCTGATCGACCGCTTTGAGCAGCTTCTGCAGCGTGATGGGCTTTTCCAGGAAGGCAGTGGCGCCGATGCGCGTGGCCTCCACGGCGGTGTCGATGGTGGCGTGCCCGCTCATCATGATCACGGGCATGGTCAGCTGGCCAGCAGTGGCCCACTCCTTGAGCAGTGTCACGCCGTCGGTGTCGGGCATCCAGATGTCCAGCAGCACGAGGTCTGGGCGCATCTGCGCACGCAGGTTTCGGGCCTGGGCAGCATTTTCGGCCAGCTCGACCGTGTGCCCCTCGTCGTTGAGGATTTCCGAGAGCAAGTCACGGATCCCCAATTCATCGTCTACGACCAGGATCGTTGCCATGTCACCCCGTAATTTTCTGACTCTGTTGCCAATTTGCAACTTCGAATGATAACGAGACTTGAGCGCCAATCACCGCTCCGTCCAACACCCGATTGGCCAGGTCAACCCGGCCTCGGTGCTCGTCCATGATCTTCTTCACGACCGCCAGGCCCAGGCCAGTGCCCTTGGACTTGGTGGTCACGTAGGGCTCGAAGGCGCGCTTGAGAATGTGTTCTGCAAAACCCGGGCCATGGTCGAGCACCGCCAGGCGCACCCACTGACCGCTGTCGGAGCGGCGGGTGCGCAAAATCACCTCGGCCTGCGGCTGGCCTGCCATGGCGTCCTGTGCGTTCTGCACCAGGTTGTGCACGATCTGGCGCACCTGTTGCGGGTCGGCCAGCACTGGCGGCACGTCGTCGGCCAGCTCCAGGCGCACCGGCACCGCCGCGTTTTCGTACAGACCCAGGATGTCGCGCAACAGGGCATTGAGGTCCAGCGGCTCCAGGTGGGCGGCGGGCAGACGGGCGTAGTCGCGGAACTCGTTCACCAGGCGTTTCATCGCGTCCACCTGGTCCACGATGGTGCGCACCGATTTGTCGAGGATGGCCTGCTCGGGCGCCGCCACCTTGCCATCGAGCTTCATGGCCAGGCGCTCGGCCGACAACTGAATGGGTGTCAGCGGGTTCTTGATTTCGTGGGCCAGGCGCCGTGCCACCTCGCCCCATGCCTTGGCCCGCTGCGCCGACACCATCTCTGACACGTCATCGAACACCAGCAGGCGCTCGTTGTTGGGCAAGAGGGCGCCCCGTGCGATCAGGGTAATGCCCCGCTCAAAGGGGGTGTCGCCACCCGAGCCCAGCTCGAAGGACTGCTGCCAGTGGCCGCCTTCATGGGGCGTCTGCTCAGCCAGGAAGCGCTCGAACTGCTGCGCCACGCCCTGCCCAAACGCCTCCAAACCGGGCACCTCGGCCAAGGGCTTGTGCAGGTGCACGCCCAGTGGGGTGTGCAGGACGCGCGCCGCTCCCGGGTTGGCGCTGCGCAGTTTCCCGTCTTCGTCCAACACCACGACGCCGGCGGTGAGGTTGTCCAGAATGGTCTGCAGGTTTTCGCGCGCCGCGTCCACCTGCAACATGCTGCGCTGCACGGCCTCACGCGCATCGGCGAGGTCTTGCGTCATGTGGGCAAAGGTGCGGGTGAGACCGGCGATCTCGTCTTTGGAGGTCAGCGCCTGCTTGGGCGCCAGGTTGCCAGCGGCCACCTCTCGCATGCCCTCGGCCAGCACCAAGAGCGGCCGGATGAGCTGGTTGCCCAGCAAGACCGCCAACAGCACGGCGCCGAACACCGCCAGGAAGAGCGCCAGCGTGAGCGTGCCGATGTACATGCGGCGCAGCCCTTCGCGCCCAAGCGCCCGCTCTTGGTATTCGCGGTTGGCCACCTGCACCGCCAGGGCATCGACCACCAAGGCAGCAGGCAGTGGGGCGATGACTTGCAGGTAACGCGGCTCCACGCCGAACCCGTAGCTGGGCGGGCTGACCAACGCCAGCACGCGAATGCGCGCCTGATTGGACGCCAGCATGGCCTCCAGCTCGCCGTCGGCGCCCTCCTCCAGGCCCTCGATCTGGGCCAGCACACGGGTGGCCCGCACGCTGCGCAGCAAGGCCGCACTCGGGCGTTCGGGGTTGATGTCAAAGCGCGATAGACCCGAACTGCCGATGGCCTGGCCGTTGGCGCCCCACAGCACGATGTCAGAGGCGCCGAGCTGTTCGCGCAGGCCATCCAGGGCCAGTGCCGCGGCCGTGTTGGGCTGACGGGCCAGGCCGTCAGCGGCGAGTCGCGTCTTGTTGGCCAGATCGGCCGTGAGGGTATCCAGGGTGGTGCGCCCCAGGTTCAGGCCTGCCGTGAGGGCGTTTTCCACGCGCACATCAAACCAGCTCTCGATTGAGCGGGAGACGAACTGGTACGACACGGTGTAGATCAGCAGCCCGGGCAGCACGCCCACCAGGCCAATGATGCCGGCGAGCTTGACCAGCAGGCGGCTGCCGAACTTGCCGCGGCGAAAGCGCACGGCCAGGCGAACCGCGAGCCAGGCGATGACCGCCAGCAAGAAGGCCGCCACCGTGGCGTTGATGGCCACCAGCCAGGTGAAGTTCTGCTCGTAGAGGTTGCGGTTCTTGGTGGCCACCGTCAGCAGAAACAGCAGCACCATGCCCAGACCGCTCATGACCACCAGGGCCGTGCCGATGGCCCAACGGCGGGGTGCCACGCGACGAGATGGGGCGTCGTCCATGCTCACGGCTTGCTGAGGGCCTCGGCGGTGGCGTCGGTTTCCGGCGCGGGCAAGGGCAAGCGCTGGCGCCACTCCACGCTCCAATCGGGCTGATTGGCCATGCCGAACTGGAACGGCCGCGGCAAGAGGGACAGATCAAGTTGGAAACTGGCCTCGATGCGGTGCTCAGCACTCGGGTCAAGTTGGCCCGCGTCGGCAATCTTCCAGCGCACCACTCGCCCGACGGCCGCCAGGGCATCGTCCAAACTGTCGAAGCTCTGGTGCAAGGCGTACTGCAGGCCCGACGCACTGGGGTTGGCCCCCACCTCGTTGGACACGCTCATGCGCCATCGGCGCGTCAAGGGCTGGAAGGCCAGGCGCAACACGCGGGTGGCGCTGGCCACGCGCTTGTCGTACCAATACCAGCGCAAACGCATCACTTCTGCCTGCCACACGAAATACAAGGGGACGCCCTTGGTCAGCGCGTCTTCGACCACATCGGCCGGTGTGAGGGTGAGGCGCACCGACAGGAACACCCCGTCGGCACCGCGCTGCACGCTCACCTGCTGCGCTTGAGGTGCCTGCGCGACTGCGGGCAGGGCGAGGAAGCACCCGCACAGCCAGGCCCACAGCCAGCGCCGACAGGCCATCAGCAAGCGCAGGCGCTCACAGGGGCGCCTTGTCGATGCGGGCGTAATAGAAGCCGTCGTGTCCACCCGGCGCATTGTCGTTGAAGTCCCCTTCAGCGGACGCCCGCCCGGGCAGCAAGTGGCCTGGGCCGGGCTGCC
>Ga0255128_1000364_pt1 | contig 20724 bp, 16 predicted proteins | sample Law_Miss_RepC_8d_FD_188562 | JGI IMG/M metagenome (GOLD analysis project Ga0255128, IMG submission 188562) | Freshwater microbial communities from St. Lawrence River, New York, United States - Law_Miss_RepC_8d | ecosystem: Environmental > Aquatic > Freshwater > River | place: USA: New York... | reverse complement strand
CAGCGCCCGCCTGGGGCGCATCGGCGGCCGTTTGTGGGGCGGACTTGGCGGGCGTGGGCGCTTGTGCCGCGGCGTCCATTTGCTCGCGCAGTTGCTGCACCGCCTGGCGCAGGTCGCGCGACGGGCGCGTCTGCCCGCTCACGCGTACCGTGCCGCGCAGGCGCTCGGGGTGCCAGTAGCGGTCAAACAGCTCGGGCCAGAGCCGCCACTCGCGCGCGCTGTGGCAGGCAATGGCGCGCCAGGCCGCGTTCAGGCGGGCCCCGTTGAGCGCGCCCAGCGCCAGCGCAGCCTGCAGCATGGCCTGCTGTTCGGCCACGCCCACCGTCAGCCCGTGCTCGCGCAGCAGGGCCGCGAAGCCGGCCAGGCTTTCGCTGGGGGCGAGCGCGGGCGCGTGGTTCATGTGGCGGCGGCGTTGGCCGGTGCCTTTTCGGCCACGCCCACGGTGCGCCGGCCCTCAATCAGTTGCCGTGCGCGGTCGGTGCCCATCGCGAAGCGGTCTTCGCGTGTCTTGAGCAGGCAGCCCAGCGTGGTCAGCAGCACCGCCATGTCCTCGGGCAGCGTGCGGTGGTGCAGGCGGTGCAGGGCGTTGACCCAGTCCAGCGTCTCGGCGATGCCGGGGACCTTGCTCAGGTCTTCGCCGCGCAGGCGCTGCACGAACTGCACCGCCTCTTCCACCAGCCGGGTGTCGGCCTCGGGCAGGGCGGTCTTGACGATGGCGATCTCGCGCGCCAGCGTCGGGTAGTCGAGGTGGTGGTACAGGCAGCGGCGGCGCAGCGCGTCGGAGAGTTCGCGCGTGCCGTTGCTGGTGAGGATGACGCGCGGGATGTGGCGCGCGCGCAGCGTGCCGATCTCGGGCACGGTGATCTGGTACTCGGCCAGCACCTCCAGCAAAAAGGCCTCGAAGGCCTCGTCGGCGCGGTCGATCTCGTCGATCAGCAGCACGCAGGGGCCGTCCTGGCTGATGGCCTTGAGCAGCGGCCGCTCCAGCAGGAACTCGCGGCTGAAAACGTCGGATTCCTTCACCGTGCCGGGTTGGCCGTCGTGCAGGCGAATCGCCATCAACTGGCGGCCATAGTTCCATTCGTAGGCCGCCTGCGCCAGGTCCAGCCCCTCGAAACACTGCAGCCGCACCAGCGCCGCCCCCTGGGCCTGCGCCAGCGCGGTGGCCAGCGCCGTCTTGCCCACCCCCGCGTCGCCTTCCAGCAGCAAAGGCCGCTGCAGCTCACCGGCCAGCCACACGGTGGTGGCCAGGTCGGCATCGGCGAGGTAACCCACCCGCTGCAACGATTCGCGCAGCTGGCGGTCGGTGGTGGCAGGGGCGCTCATGTTCAGACTTTCTTGCCAAAGAGGCCGAGCCACCAGTTCTTGATCAGCGCCCACACAATGGCCATGCCGTTGATCTCTTGCGCCACCGGGGGCGCGGTGCGCGGCGCCGCTTCCACCGGGCCACCGAAAGCCACCGCCGCGTCCTGCGCGATGGCTTGCGAGGCCGGTGCCGGCAGGGCCAGCGCGGCCTGGCGGAAGTTCTCCACGAACTGCGCCAGGATCATGTCGGACACCTGCACCATCATGCGGCCGCCGAACTGGGCGAACTTGCCGTTGACGATGACGGCCGCGTCGCCGTGCAGCACGCTGGCTGCCAGGTTGGCGGGGTCGGCCTCAATGGTGGCGCTCAGGTCCATGGAGGCGGACGAACCGCCTTTGTCCGCGCCTTTGCCGCGCAGCACCATCTTGCGCGCGGCTTCGTCCTTCTCCAGCACGTCCACCTGGCCGCCGAACTGGGCCACGGCCGGGCCGACCTTCACCTTGACCCCGCCTTTGTAAGACGTGTCAGAGAGTTGCTCGGTCAGCTCGGCGCCGGGCATGCAGCCGGCCACGGCCTTGAGGTCGCCCAGGATGGCCCAGGCCCGCGCCGGGTCCACGTCCAGCGGGTAGCGTTTGTCGAGTTTGACTTCCATCTTGATTGCCCGATCAGAGGTTCTGGCCAGTGGCCTTGAGTTGCTTCCAGACGCGGAAGGCGTTGTGCGGCATGTCCATGTGGGTCACGCCGAGGTGGGCGAAGGCATCGACCACGGCCGAGGTGAAGGTGGGAATCGAGCCCACGTGCGGCGACTCGGCCACGCCCTTGGCGCCGATGGGGTGGTGCGGGCTGGGCGTCACCGTGTGGTCGGTCTCCCACTTCGGCGTTTCCACGGCCGTGGGCAGGAAGTAGTCCATCAGGGTGTTGCCCATCAGGTTGCCTTGCGCGTCGAACGGCATCTGCTGGCCCATGGCGACCGCGAAGCCCTCGGTCAGGCCGCCGTGGATCTGGCCCTCGATGATCATGGGGTTGATGCGGGTGCCGCAGTCGTCCAGGGCGTAGAAGCGGCGGATCTTGGTCTCGCCGGTGGCGCGGTCAATGTCGACCACGCAGAGGTAGATGCCGAAGGGGAAGGTGAAGTTCGGCGGGTCGTAATAGTGCACCGCTTCCAGGCCCGGTTCCATGCCGGCGGGCGGCTGGTGGTAGGCCTGCCAGGCCACGTCGGCCATGGTCTTGAACTTGCTGTCGTCGCCCTTGACCTTGAAGCGGTCCACTTCCCAGTCGAGGTCGTTCTCGTTCACCTCCAGCATGTGGGCCGCGATCTTGCGCGCCTTCGCGTGAATCTTGCGCGCGGCCAGCGCGATGGCCGCACCGGCCACCGGCGTGGAGCGCGAACCGTAGGTGCCCAGGCCGTAGGGCGCGGTGGACGTGTCGCCTTCTTCCACCTGGATCACCTCCGACGGAATGCCCAGCTCGGTGGCGATGATTTGCGCGTAGGTGGTCTGGTGGCCCTGGCCCTGGGTGATGGTGCCCATGCGGGCGATGGCGCTGCCCGTGGGGTGGATGCGGATCTCGCACGAATCAAACATGCCCACGCCCAGGATGTCGCACATCTTGCTGGGGCCGGCGCCCACCACCTCAGTGAAGGTCACCAGGCCAATGCCCATCAGCGTGGGGCTGTTCGGGTCGGCGCGCTTGGCCGCCTGCTCGGCGCGCAGGGCGGGGTAGTCCACCGCGTCCAGCACCTTCTTCAGGGCCGTGTGGTAGTCGCCACTGTCGTACTCGAAGCCGAAGGCGCTGGTGTAGGGAAACTGCTCTTTCTTGATGAAGTTCTTGGCGCGAATCTCGGCCTTGTCCATGCCCAGTTTCTGCGCCAGCACGTCCACCATGCGCTCGACCAGGTACACCGCTTCGGTCACGCGGAAGCTGCAGCGGTAGGCCACGCCACCCGGTGCCTTGTTGGTGTACACGCCCTTGACCGAGCAGTGCGCGGCCGGGATGTCGTAACTGCCCGAGACGATGTGGAACATGCCGGCCGGGAACTTGGTCGGGTCGGCGCAGGCGTCGAAGGCGCCGTGGTCGGCCACCACGTTCACGCGCAGCGCGGTGATCTTGCCGTCCGGCGTGGCGGCGAGTTCGCCGTCCATGTGGTAGTCCCGCGCAAAGGCGGTGGTGGAGATGTTTTCCACCCGGTCTTCCACCCACTTCACCGGGCGGCCCAGCACGATGGACGCCACGATGGCGCACACATAGCCGGGGTACACGCCCACCTTGTTGCCGAAGCCACCGCCAATGTCGGGGCTGACGATGCGCACCTTGGACTCGGGGATGCCCGAGAGCAGCGACACCACCGTGCGCACCACGTGCGGCGCCTGGCTGGTGATGTAGGTGGTCAGGTCGCCGCGCACCGGGTCAAAGCTGGCCACGCAGCCGCAGGTCTCCAGCGGGCAGGGGTGCACGCGCGGGTAGTACATATGCTGGCTCACCGTCACCGGCGCGTTGGCAAACGCGGCGTCGGCCGCGGCCTTGTCGCCCGCGTCCCAGGTGAAGATGTGGTTGTGGTGCTCGCGCGGGCCGTGGGCGCCGCTGGTCTTGCCGGCCAGGTCTTCGCGGATCACCGGCGCATCAGGCTGCAGCGCGGCGTACGGGTCGACCACCACCGGCAGCTCTTCGTATTCCACCTCCACGGCCTCCACCGCGTCGGCGGCGATGTAGCGGTCGTCGGCGATGACGATGGCCACCTCCTGCATCTGGAAGTGCACCTTCTCGTCGGCCAGCACGGCGGCCACGTCGCCGGCCAGGGTGGGCATCCAGTGCAGCTTCAAAGGCTTCAGGTCGTCGGCCGTCAGCACGGCGTGCACGCCTGGAATGGCCAGCGCGGCTTCCTTGTGAATCTTCTTGATGCGGGCATGGGCCAGCGGGCTGCGCACGATGTCCATGTGCAGCATGCCGGGCATCTTGATGTCGTCAACGTAGTTGCCCTTGCCCTGGATGAATCGGGCGTCTTCCTTGCGCAGGCGCGAGACGCCCATGCCAGCCAGGGCGATTTCACGGGCTTCGGCGGTTTGTACCGGTGCGTTCATGTGGTGTTCTCCGTGGGGGGCTCAGGCCGTGGCGGTTTCTTGCAGTTTCTTGGCGGCGTGCTGCACCGCCTTGACGATGTTCTGGTAGCCGGTGCAGCGGCAAAGGTTGCCGCTCATGCCCATGCGAATCTCTTCTTCGCTGGGGTTGGGGTTCTCGTGCAGGAAGCGGTAGGCGCGCATCAACATGCCGGGCGTGCAGAAGCCGCACTGCAGGCCGTGCTCTTTGTAGAAGCCTTCCTGCACCGCGTGCAGCACGCCCTTGTTGGCCAGGCCTTCAACGGTGAGCACTTCCGAGCCGTCGCACTGCACGGCCAGGTGGGTGCAGCTCTTGACCGAGCGGCCGTCGATGTCCACCGTGCAGGCGCCGCAGTGGCTGGTCTCGCAGCCGATGTGGGCGCCGGTGAGGTTGAGTTCTTCGCGCAGGAAGTGGATCAGCAGGGTGCGCGGCTCGACCGCTTTTTCTTCGCTCTTGCCGTTGACGCTGACGGTGATGAGTTTCTTGGCCATGGGGGTGTCTCCTCGGGTTTATGCGCAACGGGCCCAGGCCTTGGCCAGGGCGCGCTTGACCATTTCGCCGGCCATGGCGGTCTTGTATTCGGCGTCGCCGCGCAGGTCTTCGGCCGGGTCGCAGATGGCGGTAGCCGCGTCGGCGGCGGCCTGCACCGTGGCGGGCGTGAAGGCCTGGCCCAGCAGGGCGGCCTCGGCGGCTTCGGCGCGCAGCGCGGTGGGCGCCACGTTGGTCAGGGCGATGCGCACATGGCTGACGGTGTTGCCGCTCTTGCGCATCACCACCGCACAACCGGCGGTGGCCCAGTCACCGGTCTTGCGCTTGAGTTTTTCGTAGGCCCAGCCGGTGCCCTGCGCGAAGGCCGGGGCGTGAATCTCGACCATCACCTCGTTCTCTTCCAGCAGCGTCATGTAGGTGCCCAGGAAGAAGCCGTCGGCCGCCACGGTGCGGCGGCCGTTCGGGCCTTCGAGCACGAACGAGGCCTCGATCGCGATGGACAGGGCAGGGTGGTCGTTGCCCGGGTCGCCGTGGGCGATGTCGCCACCGATGGTGCCGCGGTTGCGCACCTGCGGGTCGGCGATCAGTTTCGCCGCCTCGGCCAGCAGCGGCAGCTTGGCCTGCACGATGGGCGAGGTGATCAGGTCGTTCTCCACCGTCATCGCACCGATCACCACCTGGCCGCCTGCTTCGCGGATGCCGCGCAGCTCGGGGATGCGGTTGATGTCGATCAGGTGGGCCGGCTGCGCGAAGCGCAGCTTCATCATGGGCAGCAGGCTGTGGCCGCCGGCCAGCAGCTTGGCATCGGACCCGAGCTGGCCCAGCAGGGCCACGGCCTCGCCGACCGACTTGGGCGCGTGGTACTCGAAACGCGGAGGGATCATCGTTTTGTCTCCTGGTCTTCTGGGTGGGCAGTTGACTTTTGTCAATGCACGCCCAGTCTGGTGGAGACCCGGTTTCCGACTCTGTCGGCGGGTCTTGAACTCAGGAGTTCATAAAACGACCGTTTTTTCGCACGAACTGCACGCCTGGCTGCACGAAATGCTCAGATCAGGCGCGCGCGGCGTGGCAATACGGGTATGTCCTAGCGGCCCCAACAAGGCGCCAGAAGGCGCCAAAACGCCCCAAAACGCCCCCAAAGGCCCTGGTTCAGTGCTTGGCCAGCAGGCCCAGGGCCTCGCGCAGCCGCGCCACCTCGCCGCGCGCCACCGGAATCGGCTCGCGGTGCTTGCCCTTGAGCACGATCAGCGTCTTGCTGCCTTCGCGGCCCAGTTCGGCCACCGCCTGCAGGTTCACGATGAAGCAGCGGTGCACGCGCAGGAACTGCGCCGGGTCCAGCCGGGTTTCCAGGTCACCGATGCTCAGGTTGCAGAAATGGACGCCGTCGCGCGTGAGCACGCGGGTGTAATGCGCCTGCGATTCCAGGCTCAGCACGTCGGCGGTGTCCACGAAGGCCACCCTGTGGTTGGCCGTCGTGGGAATGCGGTTCAGGCGCAGGTTGGCGGGCGCCGGCAGATCGGCCGTTGCCGGGGTGGCTTCCTGGCTCACCACCTGGGTCACGTCGTAGAACACCAGCACGAAACCCGTGGTCACTCCCAGGTGGTCGCCCAGCCGGGTCACCTTGATCAGCAGCACCTGCTCCGGGATGTTGATGATCATGGTCATGGGCGTGGAACTCGCCACGGGGCAGCCCGAGGCCTGGTCCAGCAGGAAATTCACCTTGGGCTTGGAGCGCTCGGGGTGGAACGAAGTGACCAGCTTGTCGAAGGGCTGCTTTTCGCCCACCGGCAGCACCTTGCGGGCGAAATCGTTCATCGCCACGACGTTGCGCGCGGCGTCGAGGTGAATCACGCCCACCTCGAATTTTTCGAACAGGTACAGGGGCGAGGTGCCGGTGGCCTGGACTTCCATCTGTGTTGTCTCCGAACGCGTCTGGGATCTGCCAGAGCCGACCAGCCTAACGCAATCGGGGCCATCGCATACACTTTCGGGTTGATTTTTCGAGGTATTCCATGAGTCTCAAATGCGGCATCGTCGGCTTGCCCAACGTCGGCAAGTCCACCCTTTTCAACGCCCTCACCAAGGCCGGCATCGCCGCCGAGAACTATCCCGCAGGCAGGAGCTTCTGAGGAAGCCTTGCGGATCAAGGACTTCCGAGGACCACGAACTAGACGGACGCAAAGCCAGGACAAAAAATCCGCAAATTCCTGTGCAAAATGACAAAGGCCATCTTAGGATGGCCTTTTGCTTTTGTCGGGCGTACGCGCCGCTGGTTCAGGACCTCGAAGAATGAAAAATCGTCTTTCCGTCAGTGTTGCAGCCCTTGCCCTGGTGTTGGCTGGCGTAGGGGCTTACTGGTACTTCTCACCGTACCTTGCACTCAGGAGCATCGCTGCTGCTGCGAATGTGAAAGACGCGGACAAGTTCAACGACGGGGTCGACTACCCCCGCTTGAGGGAGAGCTTGAAGGGCCAGTTTTCCGCCCAGGTGGCAAAGGCCCTCGAAGATCAACGCAGTAATCGATTCAGTGCTCTCGGTGCCATGCTCGGGGTGGCGATGGTCAATCAGATGGTTGACGCGTTTGTTCGACCTGAAACCGTAATGCAGATGATGAAAGAGGGCCAGGTCAAGGTGGATAAGCCTGCTGTACCCGCCTCCTCAGGCTCATCTTCTGGCGGCGATGAGCCCAAGTGGGTCATCGAGCGGAAGGGCTTCGACCGGGTGATCGCTATTCCCCAGAAGGGTACGGTTCCGGCGAAGGCTGAAGACTTTGGATTCGTGTTCGAGCGGTCAGGATTTGCGACCTGGAAGCTGACGGAACTACGGATCAGCTTCCCGAGTAACTGAGCATGGAATTTCGTGCTCTAAGTGAGCCGAATCGCGTTCCCGTGCACCCTTTTCGGGTTGGGCAGTCTTACACAAGGAAGGACGTGTTCAGAGTACTGGGCCTTCCCGAGGACTCAGGTGGGAAGTGGGATACCGGCTACACCTCGCATGGCCCCGACTTCTTCATCTTCTGCGGAGTCGGGGCTCCTGGTCGTACTGGGCACGACTATGGCAACCACTTTGACTGTGATCGTCTGGTGTGGTTCGGTAAGACTGGGTCCTCCAGCACGCAGCCTTCGATTCAGCGAATGCTGAATCCTGAGGGTGCGGTGTATGTCTTTTTCCGAGAAGAGGATCGGGCTCCCTTCACATTCGCAGGCTTGGCTACCCCTCATAAGGTGTTCGATCAGACGCCCGTGAAGGTGGTCTGGAACCTGGTTGCAGCTCCTGGCGAGCGGTTGCCTACTCAACTGCCCGAAGAACTCGACGAGGGCTTGCCGGAGACCGTCCTTGAGGGTGCAAGACGAACGATCAGCGTCAACGTCTATGAGCGTGATCCGAATGCGCGGCGGAAGTGCATCGCCCACTGGGGCCTGAAGTGCACCGTGTGTTCGTTCGACTTCGCCGAGACCTATGGTGAACTCGGTGAAGGCTTCATCCATGTTCATCACCTGAAGCCGTTGGGCGAAATCGGTGAGCGATACGAACTCAACCCGATATCTGACCTACGGCCTGTTTGCCCGAACTGTCACGCCATGCTCCATCGGCAACGTCCTGCCTTGGCTATCGAGGAGCTAAAACAGTTGCTCGGTACAGTCAAGACAGCCCCGGCGAGCGGGTAGGGGTACTCGATGTGTACGAGCCACTGCCATCAGGTGGTAGCTCGTAGAACTGGCAACAGGTAATTGAAACGGCTGAGGCGCGTATATGACGTTGGAAGTTAATTTTGAAGCGGCAATAAAGCTCCTGTCGCCATTGCTTGTTGCATTAATAGGCGCCATAGCGAAGAATTACTTCGAAGGTAAGCCCAAGCTCATCACATTCTTGGTTCATTCGGTTGCGCACCCAATGCCACCCGACCCGACCACAGGACAGGTGCCTGGGGATGTACATACGCACACCATCGTCGTGATGAACACGGGCAAGAAGACTGCCCATAACGTGCGTATTGATCATGCGGTCTTCCCTCTCAGCTATGTGCTGACACCACCGAAGAATCACACGGTCACACATGGCCAAGGCTCAAGTGCAGAAATTTGTATCCCTGTCCTAGTACCGAATGAACAGATAAGCATTTCCTATCTCTACTTCCCGCCGCTAACGTGGTCCCAAATTAACGGTTGGGTCAAGTGCGATGAGGGCATGGCGAAGGCTATTCAGGTCATCCCCAGTACCCCGCCGCCGAAGCCCTTGCTTTGGCTGCTGTGGATTCTCACGTTCGTCGGCGCTTCTACGGTCGTGTACTGGGCTCTTCGCGCATTACCGACGCTGCTCAGATGACAGCACCAGCACAAGTAAAGCTCATAATTCGGCTGCCGCTTATCGAAATCGCTGTGAAGTTGCTTTCTGGATCACCGATTGGCTCTAAACAAGCTACTGTCTACTTTTCGCCGACGTCGCCAATCTGGCGGTCGGCAGCGTAGTGCCCGCTTTCGGCCAAAAGCTGCAGCCCAGGGCGTTTTGGTGTTGTCTGCCTTCTGAACAACCTCTGAACCTGACCCAATGACCATAACCCGCCCATTGGGGCCTTGATACCCAGTGCGTTGAGACGATCAACGATTGCCCGCCTGGTCAGACCCTGTGCTTTCATGCCGTCAAGTACAGGGCGCAGCCGCTCTCGGAACTCCAGTTCCTTCTGCTGGCGCTGATCGTTGCAGGTTTTCAGATTTGCGGGGCCGGTGGCGCCAAGTACTACGCCACGAGCCTTTGCGGCAGCCAGAGCATCCCGAGTACGGTCGCTGATTCGTCGGACCTCATGTTCCGCAAACGCTGCCATGATGTGGATCGTCAACTGATTTGCTTCGGGAAGGTCACACGCCACGAAGCTGACCTTGCTCTCCATCAGACCCGACACAAAGTGAACGTTACGGGCTAGACGATCCAGCTTCGCAATCAGCAGGGTAGCCCCTGTCTTTTTGCATAGGTCAAGCGCCAAACGAAGCTGGGGGCGTTTTTCCAGAGCGTTACTACCCTTGCCGGTCTCCACCTCCAAAAACTCGCCTAGGGCCGTTCTGGGGCCTCCTGCGAGGTATTGGGCTACGGTCTGGCGCTGCGCATCAAGACCGAGACCAGATGCGCCCTGCCGTTGGGTGCTGACGCGGTAGTAGGTGACGAATCGGTCGGGGGCTGGTTTCATGTTCTTCCTCGTCGTTGTCCACATGGCTGGACGCTGGTCCTGTGTGTGGACAAACCATAGGACGCAAGCGAGGGGCCGACAAGGAGTCGCTTCGGACTTGTTGTATCGGCGAGGACAATTCCACTATTACTTCGCTGTGTGCTAGTCGAAAGCGGCCAGATGACTGCAATGCTTGACGCATATGGTTAACAGTCATCATTTCCCGCTCTCAAAAAACAAGTCGATGTATGACTTTGTCTGCATGAGTGTTGAGCCTGGTTCAACGGTCGGGTGGCGTGAGTAATTGTTTGGCAACGGAATCTATATCAGCTATTGACTCATTCGTGTATCAGTTACTGGTTGGCCGAAAAATCTACAAAAACCTACTTTTGTATGGTTTTGGGTGCTGTCCATCCCTGGATGTCCTAGGTAAGTTTCTTTTGGCGTCAACCTGTTCGTGCCATTTCCAGCGATGTCTGTAATGTCGATCCTTATACCTGGTGCCCAAGATTTGCACTCAGTTCTGTCTCTATTGAAATAGAACTCCTGGAGGCTAAACAGAGAAGGCCGAAGACGTTTCATTCAAGCATTGATGCTATTGATCTTTTTAAAGCTAGAAGTAGGGGCAGGCGGCGGTACGCCGCTGGCTCCCGAGCGCATGATTTAGTTTTACTGTCCGGTGCCCTCCAGAAAATCCTTGGATTTCAAGTGGACACAAGCACTTTGGCGCGAAGCGCCATCCGCGCTTGCGCGGATAAGCTATAGATGTTTGCTAGGGGATATTTGCTATTAGATACAGCAAGTGTTCTCGGGCTTGCGAAATGAAAAATCCAACCATTTCAAATACTTACGAGTGTTCGGGTGTGAGAGATGTGTGCGAGCGTATATGCGGACTAGCGTGCCTAAATACGGGTCGAACAGTGTGTGCCTCTAGAGATCAGGTATAGCGCTTCATTGCGGCTTCCAGCCGACCTCTCATCCCACGTAATGCGCTTTCTTTATCTGCTGGCTGCGCGACCAGAAAACCAGCCAGGGCCCCAAGTTCGCTGTTTGTATATTTCGTGTTGCCGAGCATGGTGATTGCACGTGCTAGTGCCTCGTATTTTTCGACCTCGACTCTTTGGTCATGGGACGCCCACCGATTTATGACGCGAAGCATTATTCCCAATGGTGAGTGACCATTCGGAGTGGCGGTTTCAGCCATCTTCCGTGCTTGTCGCATTTCCCTCCCCGCCATAGTTCTGAGCTGGGCCTGCTGAAACGGGCTAAGGCACAGAATCTCATCGGCGCGAATGGTGCTTTTGATGGCTCGAGTACTGAACTCTTTAGCGAGTTCGAGTGGAAAGGGCACGCGAGGATCGAGCAATGGCCGCCACTTAGCTTCTTTAACTGCTTGTCTCTTGGCGTGTAGGTGTAACCAATGGCAGTCGATCAGGACGCGATCCTGCTGGATAAGCTTGTGGAAGTCCCTTCGCTCTTTTGCTTGCGCTGGGATCGAGAATTTGGGGCGGGCAAACGGAGCCCAGAGCCGGCGTTTGTTGATTGCAAATTCCAGTTCAAGAAGACGAGCCTGAACTTTGGAGTAATCTTCAGCCTTAGTCTTCGCGTAGATCGTTTCGAGTTCTGAGCGCAGTTCATCGTGAGAATTCCCTTCAAGTGAGCCCTCTACGTCTGGTGAGCTGGCATTAGATGGCGGGGGTACTACCTCCAAGGCGGAAGTTATCTTAGCCATCTGATGCTCAGTCACCGGCCCATCGGACTTGGTGTGGGTAAGGTCATCTAGCAATGCGAATATGTGCTTCAGTTCATCCCGAACTTTGCCGCCGGGCTTAGTTGACCAACCGGCATCGGTCATGTTGAGTTCAGTCCCTCGGTCTCGGATGTGCGTTTTGGTACTGCTTTGCCTGTGGCGGTGAGTGCCCCAATTCGGGCTGCTAATTTGGCGATTGCGGACCGATGGTGCGCAGCGCTTTGGGAGGTTCATGTTTGGGCCTTCTATAGGTAGTCCTTAGGGATTCAGTATAGTAACTATGTCTCTCTTTCGTATTTGCAAAGTTATCCTTCCTCTCCCAGCCACACTGGCTAGGACTCGTCAGGAATGCGCAGGAGACCGCCAATTTTTTAAGACATGGGGCGCGGTGTCCCAAACAAATAGGCGCGCTGTTGCCGGCGTTTTAGGCTGTAGGAGCCCCTATTCCAGCCTTCATGCCTTGGAGGTTGGTGATGAGCTAAATATATTTTTGATTTATCGCGAAAGCTGTGCGAAAAATCAGAGCCGGGCGCTTGAGCGGCATGTGTGAGCTGGGATCACACGAACAGCGAACCTCTTCTTGGCAGGCGATCGTGCCAAGCGGACTGCCTAGATATGCCCCAGGTTACCAACCGACCCGGTCCTCACCTCTTTGCTGTAGGCATCTGCTCCTGATGCGTCAGCGCTACAACTCAGATATTTAATATGTCGCTAAAGAGGTCGCAGTCAGGTCAAATACCGGTGATTTAAGGGGGTGCTTACCCCTTGCCCCCGCAAGAAAAATCGATTGTGAGTCGTTTTAAGAGGTTGGACTCCGATCAGGTTCTGGTGTTGGGAGGCTTTTCTACGACCTGTTCCTCCTGGCTGTGCTTTTGTATGATCCTCACCGCTCGTACATGCACTTCGGATAGAGGGCCCGCTCCACTTGTTCCAAGCTCAATCCTCTCAGAGTGTTGGGCCTCCTCGAGGCCTGGGGCGGCTCGCTCTAGACAATCCTGCTGAATGAAGAAAATCATCACATTACTACTTGGCGCAGCGTTAGTCGTGTGCGCTCAGGCCCAGTACGCACTCAAAGTCATGCCGCCAGCTGCTGCGGAGCATGCCCAGTTCGCCAACCACATCCGGCAGACTGATGTGATGAATAACTTGGTTCTACTATTTAACAAGTACGTGAAGGTGGACCGAGAGGTGCCGATCATCGCCAGAAGCTGCGGCCAAGCAAACGCTTTCTACTACCCAACTCGACGCGAGATTGTGCTGTGCTACGACCTGATGACCGAGAGCCAAGCTTTGCTAAGCCGCCAAGGGCTCAGCGGGGGCGACTTGGCCTCAGGCGTGTACGCAGAAACCGCCTTCATCCTGCTTCACGAAGTTGGGCATCACCTCATTAACGAATTCGAATTGCCGGTGCTTGGTCGAGAGGAGGACGCAGCTGACAAGATCGCTGCCTACATCCTCCTCGCCTCTGGTGGAGATGAGGTGTTACTTCGAGCGATGAGCTTCTTCGGAAATCGCCAGCGCGGAGTGTTCGGACAAGTGCTACAGGGTGAACATGACTACAGTGCAGCACATGGTCTCCCTCAACAACGCTTGGCCAATCTCGCTTGCTGGGGATACGGAAAATCCCCTGAAAACTTTGTTCGGGCGGTGCAGGCCGCCAAGCTTTCGACAACGCGTCTGCGCAGATGCGAGGGTGAATATCAAGCTATGCAGCGCGACATCGATGCACTGCTAGGCGATCGCCTGATCACCCGAGCATCAGTCAGCACTCATGCCAACGCCTCTGGTAACAATCGGCTACGCTGGAACGCTCTGGCCAATGATAACCAGTGCGTTGCCTGCCACAAGCCTCGGGAATACTCCATCGGTCCAAGCCTAACCGCCATGGCGCAACGCTACCAGCCAGACGAAATCCGTGCTGTGTTGGCGCGCAAGTTGGCTAGTGGAGGGGTCGGCGTTTGGGGCGGCGTACCCGCTCCGGCCATGCCAAACATTTCTGACGCAGACGTGGGAGAGTTGTCGCGTTGGGTTGCCTCACATAGATGAAATGAGGGGGGCATGTTCGCTGGTCCAAGTTGCTTAGATCAAAAATCTCGAAACGATCACTGCCTTCCACTTCGCCTTGCTGCTATCACGATCGCTGCGTCATTGGCCAGTCGAGCGTCCGCTAACAACTTCTGCGCTTGAGCCGCAGGCATGTTGCCGATGACCAGTGGGCTGGATTTGAGGACAGCTCTTCGACGTGCGGACTCCACCTTCTCCCAGGCATCGCCTGCCGCAACCTTCAGAATGCGGTGTGCGTCCTCAAGCGCCAACTGAGGCATCGCTTCGGGTTCTGCGGTGGCTGGTTTTTTCGGTGCTGTTGTTTCAGGAGCCGCACCGTTGAGAGGCTCTTTCGAGCGAGACCCGGGTGAGAACTGCCCAAATCCCGCCAAAAGGTCCTGCTGCGCTGATTCCACCTGCAAGACCGGTTTGGGAACGGGTTGCTGTGGAGTTTCTTGTGCCGGCGCCTGAGCTGGTGCAGTTTCTGGAGTGCTTGGAGTCAGCCTCAGGGTGGAACGAGGCGCCTGAACGTCTATTTTGTGGGCATCTGTCGCTCGCAGGGCGGCTTCGGCCTTTTGGACACGTTCCAAAAGCGCTATAGCCCTGGGAACTTGACGGTGGCTGAGCTCTTGCTTCAGGTGGGAGAGAGTTGCAAAGTTCTTTCCTTGCCTCTCGAAGACGTCTTCCAGGTCGCCGATGCCCAGCCGCATCAATGGTCGCGTCGTGCCCATCAGGCTACCTCCTCTTCGGCGGATGCAACCTGAAACGGGTCCACCTCTCGGTATTCCACCCAAGATGTACTGTCTAACGATTCCGCACCCACCGGCTCAATGCCAAGGCTGTCCAGAGTCTGAACCAAGTCGGCCAACACCTCCTGACGCCTGCGCACAAAGTTGGACGCAAAGCATCGCCAGAACGTCCAACCTGCCCGTTCGAGCACACGCTGCCGCGTCATGTCGTCAGCCCATTGCCCCGGACCATGGAAGCGGTCGCCATCGCATTCAATAGCCAACCGACGACCTTCATTGCCCTCCACCACAAAGTCTATGAAGTAACCACCGGCAGGCACCTGGGGCAGCACCCGGTATCCACGCTTTACTAGCTCATCGAACACCTCGACCTCGAAGCCTGACTGACATTTATCCCGCAGAGCCTCCACTTTTTTGGAGTCCTGCCTGAAGGGTTGCTTGAAGTGCAGAATGACACGCCCCGTGAGCGAATCCTCCCGTGCCTCGTTGTCCGAAACCGAGCGGAACAGATACATCCGGTCTCTGGCTCGCGATAGTGCGACGTTGAATCGCTGGTGCATGTCCGCTCGGTTGGCGGCACCGCGGTCACCTGGCCCGATGACCATGGATACCATCATGATGTCGCGTTCGCGGCCCTGGAACACAGGCGGCGGGCCCACACTGATTTTTCGGGCCACAACATCGGCCGGCGAAATTTGGTCCGATATGAGCTTGTGGATGTAGCTGGCCTGCTCGGTGCCCATCAGGGTGACAACGCCAATCGATCGACGGTCGAACTGGGGGTCTCCGAGGATGTTGGCGATTTCCTTGACGATGGCGAGAGCCTCAGCCTTGTTGACATCCTTCGACCGAGTGCCACCCTTCACAAACACATCCACCAGCGGTGGGTCCAGCCGCTCGTTCGCTTTGGGCACACGCAGCGGCCGAATGTCGCCCTCGTAAAACTCCCGATTCGAGTATTCGATGATGGCGGGCACAGACCTGAAGTGCTCCTTGAGCATCACGGAGTTGCCGGCAAAGACAACACGCGCCAAGTCATAGATGGACTTGTCAGGGGTCATCTCGGAGCCATGAGGCTGGTCACCCAGGAATCGGTTGACGAGTTCGCGTACCCGCTCTTCGGCGGTGCCTACCGCTGAGGGCGAGACCTGCTTATGGTCGCCCACCACCAGCAGCTTCTTGCCCCTGAGCAAAGCGGGCAACGCCCAAATGTCGGACTGAGAAGCCTCGTCCACGATGACCAGATCGAACAGGCCCACTTCTGCCGGGATAGTTTCTGAAACGCGCCATTGAGGCAACACCCAACAGGGCACCGCTTTGTAGGCTCGCACCATCGCGTCTCGGGCATTTTTGCGGTGGCGAACGGCGCGCACGCCAGTACCTGCACCCATCGCCTGCACCGCGTTCAGATACGCCTGCAACGCCTGACGAACACTGTCTGGCGAATTGTTGTGCACGCCCAGCCAGGTTTTTTCGGCCACCAGGTCTTGGTAGGTCCTCGCCAGCATATTGGTCAACTGACGTCGCTCTTCAAAGAGTTGCCGCATTTTATGGTGGCCATCGATACGGTCGAGGAAGCAGACCGCCAGCCGCCAGTCCCAGGCGTCTTTCCAATTGAACGGAACCTGGGTGTCGATTTCTCCTTCGACTTTCAGTGTTCTGGCACGCTGGGACCATCGGGGCGCGCCTGCGTCCCGCAGTAATGTCGTGACCTGCTCAATGGTGACGATGTTGTGCCAGAGCTGCTGTAAGCGCTCGAGCTCAGACATGACGGCGAGCCAGGTCGTCTGCAAAACACTTTCGTCAGCATCTGGGCGGCCCAGAGGCCCCACGAGGAAGTCACGAACCTCGCTGACGATGGCGCCCGTGTGTCCGTCAAGTTTTTTGACGATTTCCTGCACACGCCGTAGGGCGTAACCGAGTCGGCCTTTGTCGAGGTGAGACTGCAGGCTCTCTCTGACCACATCCATAAAGGCCTCCCCCTCGTCCCACAGGCGAGCTAGAGTGGTGTTCCCAAAGACCCCGGCGACCTTGGACTGCAACTGCGCATCGAACTCGAACTGGAGTTGGTTGATATCGCGAACCAGCGCAATGGCAGACGTCAGCCCGCGCACCGCCTGCTCAGGCCCAGTGTTGGGCACGTCGAACCCAAACTCGCTAGAGAGCGATGACCACTGCGCCAGGGCCTTGCGAGCCTGCATACGCCATTGAACCCACTCGTTGACCAGTTGCCAGTCTTCGGCTCCCTTGGGCTTGGCGCCCGCAACCGTAACGGCCTCCACCAGTTTTCGTGCTGCGGACTTTCCAAAGGGCAACGCAAAGGCGCTCTTGCCGGCAAGAAGCCGAACCATGGCGTCGGTGAAGTCCTCATCGAGCTCCACGTCCGCCTGCAGTTGAACCGCTTTGGGGACCAATGCTGCACGGGTCTTCTCGAGCTGTTGAAGGGTGTCGCAAACCTGCCTCAGTGCCACCAGCAGAGGGTCGCTCTCTGCCAAGTCAGCCATCCGTGTCCGGAACATCTGTGTCCAAGAAGCGTCAGCAGAGCTGACTCGAGCGAGGGTTTGCTGGCGCCGGTCCAGGAACTCCGACAGCTCTTTGGCTGCGTCAAAGGTCTCGAGCGTGGCATCAGCCAAAGCCAGAACCGCACCCTTTTCGACCTTTGCTTCAATGGTCTTGGCGCGTACCAGGTCACGATGGAGCGCCAGCATATCGCCCCATAGCGGGAACTCGTCGGCCTTGGGCACGGTAGTGCCCACGTAGACCAGATCATCACCCACCGCCTTGCGAGCCTGCCGAAGGGCGGTGATGTCAGCATCTGCGACGGGCAGCTCCTGAACCTCTGGGGGTTCATCGTCAAACCACTGGTGCTGCTCAGCCTCTTCGAGCACTTCCTTGGCCATGTCCTCCGGGCTGACTGATTTGCCGCGGAAGGTGTAGCGCCGCATGTGTCGCTGAGCGTGCTCCTCAACCGTTTGGTCAACGGCCGCAATCTTGGCGTGCAATTGGTCGAGCAACTGCTCCGCAGCGGTAATGGCTTTCTCCGCCTGGTGAGGATTCAAACCCGATACGCTGGAGGCGATAGTCTGTATAGCGTGCTCGAACTGCTTCATGCCATCGCGTTCATCGGACAGCAGCGCGACGCACAGAGGTCGGATTCGCTCCGGGAGCTTTTCCTGGACAACAGCCAGCGCAGACTCGCCTTTTGCGGTTACGAGCACTCGTTTGCCCTGCGCCAGGTAGTGACAGATGACGTTGGCGATGGTGTGTGTTTTTCCAGTGCCCGGGGGACCCTGGACCACAACACCGTCGTTGCTCTCCAGCTTCTGGATGATGGACACTTGCTCGTCGTTGTACGGCATTGGGAAGTACAACTCACGGGCATCCCGGGGGCCGTGGCTGGTCGACAAGCCGCGGAATGGGATTTCAGGGCGCCTGCGCACGGTGTCGTCCCCAGAGGCGACAAAGCTCTGGATGACGGCAGGAACCGTGGTGGCCACTTCGAGCTTTTGCTTCAGGCGACGGATGTCTTCCAGCAGGATGTCGCCCGAACGCTTGCGACCAAAGATGACCCAGCTACCTGTGACTAGGAGCTTTTCGGAGGGTGTCGGCAGACTGGTCCAGTCTTTGGCATCAACGAAAGCACCTGACGGGTCTAGGTGACCCACAGCAGCGCGCAGCGTGGGCTCGTATGTGCTGATGTCAAAGGGCGTCAGGCGGCTGGCGCTGGACTCAACCATTCTTTTCCAGAAGGTTTCCAGTTGATGGACTCCCGCTATCTCCATCTCGGCGTAGCAGTCCACCTCGAGTCTGGGCTCGATGTCCCGCGGCCTGATTTCAAGGTCAAGGCTCAATTCGTTGAGAGTGATGCTGCAGGCCTGAACCAGCAATGGGTGCTTGACGGGGGTCGAGTAGCCCTCTTTCTTCCAGACGGCATGGCCAATGCCCCAGACCAGTTCCAGCGGTGTCTCGGCCCCTTCTGAGGCGATGGCCTGTTGCAGGGTAAAAAGCTTGTTGTACAGCGAGATGGCTTTGCGACGAGGGCGCTCCGTTTGTGACCACGGCTTCCACATGTACTCCGCATACCAGTCGAACTGCGCCTTGACATCAGGGCGGTCCTGCAGGCGCTCGCGCTTGGGCTCCTCCCCCGGGACAGGTGTATGAACCTCTTGTTTAATGTCAGGGGCCTTGTCCGGGGATTTCGAGAGGGTCACCCACGGCTTTAGCAGGTCATCCAGTTCCGGAGCTGCTATCTCTTGCAAGCGAGGTAATTTGAGCCAGACGTCGTCACCCTCCTGCTGAAGATTGAACTGGAGCTCGGGCAGGCCCTGCAGCTCGTGTCGATGCGCGACGAAGTATTCGTCGGGCACACTGAAAGCAGGTTTTCTTTTGAGCTTTTCGACCTGCTCGATGTAGCTCAGCAGGCCGATGACTTTACCGGCGGACTCTATCAATGTGGGCTTCCTGTTCTTGTCCCTGGCTCGTCTTTGCGCTCGCTTCAATGCCGTTGCGACGGTCTTCCTCAAATCTCGAGTCGAGTAACTCGGCAATAGGTCCGTCGAGGGCCTCGAAGCAGGTGTTTGGGGGCATTCATTGTGTATTTATTTTGGCATTCAACAGTTTCACCTGTACAGCCGCAAGCGTGTCAGCCACATCTTCCAGGCCCAGACCGACATAGTGTCGGTGCAGGACATCTCCCTTCGGCGGCGTGTGATTCAAGATGCGCCGCATCACGGCATCGCTCACCCCCTGCCGCTGCCCGATGCTCGCCAGCATCTTGCGCAGGTCATGCAGCATGAAACGGGGCGCACCGGCTCGCATGGCCATCTGGGCAACGTGCTCGGCGCTCACCCCCTTGAACAACTGATCGTTGGGCTTTAGCCCGTCGCACCTGCGGACAAGGATCATCCGTATCAACGGTGTGATGGGCAGGGTGTGGACCTTGCCGTTCTTGGTCTCGGGAATCGTTAAAACGCCCCCTGGCAGGTCGACATCGCGGGCACGTAGCTCCCTAGCTTCATTGCGCCGAAGACCCGTCAAGAGCACGAAGAACAAGTAATCCCGAGGTCTCTCAGCAAGGGTCTCGACCGCCGCACGCCATTGGGGTAATTCTGACTCCTGCAGCACTCGGGCCCGGGGCTGTGTTCGTTCAGGCAACAAGCCCACAGCCCCCAGCTTCACAAATGGAGACTCCAGCGACAGACCGTGCACGGCGTTGATGTACTTGATCACCGCACCGACTGTTCCGCGCCCGAGTTCGACCAGCGCCGACCCCTTGGTCTGCGCGAAGTCACGGCAGTGCTCAGCGAAGGCTCCATGCCTCATGTCGGTCACAGGACGGTCCAGCCACTCTGCGAAATGCGTCCGGTAGAAGGATTCATACCGTTTCTGGCTCGACTGCTTGATCTTTTTGTCACGGCAGTACGCCTCGTAGGCATCCCTCAGGGTTGGCAGGTCTTGCGTGACCGGCCGCATCGGTCGCTCACCACTTCGACACTTGCGCAGCACCTCCATCGCTTGTGCGCGGGCCTCATCGACAGACATCAGGGGCCAGTAGCCCAGCATCATGCGGAACTGTTTGCCCTGGACGCTTGTGGCGATCAGGAAAGTGCGTTTTCGGGCGTTCAGCCGAACACAGAAGCCACTAAGCATGCGGTCGCGCAGGATGCGGCCATCGGCCGCAGTCGTGCGAGAAAGAAGCGACTCGGTGATTAGTACAATCGGCACTTATTCCTCCCTAGGCAAAACGAGGACAAAACCCGGCGAATCAGCGCAGTGGGCCAATCGTTTGCGGCTTCTGCGCACCTTGCGCGGATCGGGCACTTCCACCACGCCGGTGTTGGGCTCGATGGTGCAGAGGGGGTTGATTTTTCGAGGTATTCCATGAGTCTCAAATGCGGCATCGTCGGCTTGCCCAACGTCGGCAAGTCCACCCTTTTCAACGCCCTCACCAAGGCCGGCATCGCCGCCGAGAACTATCCCTTCTGCACCATCGAGCCCAACACCGGCGTGGTGGAAGTGCCCGATCCGCGCCTGTCGCAACTGGCCGAGATCGTCAAGCCCGAGCGCATCGTGCCGGCCATCGTGGAGTTCGTGGACATCGCCGGCCTGGTGGCCGGTGCGTCCAAGGGCGAAG
>Ga0255128_1000360_pt1 | contig 20809 bp, 16 predicted proteins | sample Law_Miss_RepC_8d_FD_188562 | JGI IMG/M metagenome (GOLD analysis project Ga0255128, IMG submission 188562) | Freshwater microbial communities from St. Lawrence River, New York, United States - Law_Miss_RepC_8d | ecosystem: Environmental > Aquatic > Freshwater > River | place: USA: New York... | reverse complement strand
ACGCACTGTCTGGGCCGAAACCCTGGGCGGCCGCCCGGCCAATGGTCTCGCGCAACCAGCGATGGGCCGGGTTGTGGGTGGCCTGCCGGTGCCACAACGTGTCCACGTGCACCGGGGGCACGGGCAGAGGCAGTTCACTCAAGGCCAGTTTGTCTTCCATGCCGGTGGCGCCCACGAAGTGGCGTGGCAGAACGGTGAGCAGGTCGGTGGTGGCCACCACGCGCCCGGCGGTGAAGAACTGGTTCACCGTGAGCACCACGCGCCGCTGGCGCGACAGGGCGGTGAGGGCTTCGTCCACAAACCCGAACGGTCGGCCTGAGAAGCTCACCAGCAGGTGGCGGGCCTCGCAGTACTCGTCCAGCGACAAAGGCCGGCCAGCCATGGGGTGGTCGCGGCGCATCACCACCACGTACTCGCCGTCGTACAGGCGCTCGTGCAGGAACTGCGGGTTTTCTTCCTGCAGGTGTACCGCGCCCAGTTCGGCCAGTACGCCAGGAAAGTGGCCAATGGCCAGGTCGGCGGTGCCGGAGTCCAGCAGTTGGCGCGGGTCACGCGTGGTCAGTGGCAGGATGCGCAGGCTCACGCCGGGGGCTTCCCTCTCGCAAATGCGCACCAGGCCCGGAATGATCTTGGCCGCCGTGGCGTCGGCCATGGCCAGCACGAAGGCGTTGTGGGCCGTGGCCGGGTCAAACGTGCCTGGCGCCAGCGACTCGCGCAGCAGCGACAGGGCATCGCGCACCGACGGCCACAGCGCCAGCGCCACGGGCGTGGGCTCCACGCCGTAGCCCGAGCGCCGCACCAGCTCGTCACCGATGGCCTCTCTGAGGCGCCGCAAGGCGTTGCTCACCGCGGGCTGCGTCATGGCCAGGTTGTGCGCGGCGCGGGTGAGGTTGCGCTCGGCCATCACCTCGTCGAAGACGCGCAGCAGGTTCAGGTCGAGCGTGCGGAAGTTGAGGTTGGTTATCACGGCGGTGAATGTTAGCCATTACAAAAATAAAGTGGTGAGATATGGGGGGAAACCCTAATATTCACCCCAACGACGCTCTCGTCGATGGTTTTTGGGAGTCCAACATGAGCACCTACGTCAACGCTTCTTCCGCCCCGCTGGGCCTTCGTACCCCCGCTGCCACCACGCAGCGCACCCCGTCCGCCGGTCGCAACGGCGCGCGTGGTCTGTCCTTCATGCTGCTGGCCGCCGTGGTCGCCGCCATGGTCGTGCTGGCCGATCGCCTGATCAGCACCTGGGCTGACGGTCACCTGCTGCTGGCCTGGGTGCTGCTGTGGGTGGTGGTCTTCGCTGGCATGGCCCTGTTTGCCGATTCCGCCCGCGCCCTGGCCCGCCGCACCATGGCCTCCCTGGACGCCTGGTCGCGTTCGCTGGCCCAGAAGCGCGCTGAAGAGCGCCTGTGGGACATCGCCCGCGCCGACCCCCGCGTGATGGCCGAGCTGGTGTCTGCCCGCAGCCGCACCGAGGAAGCCGCTCCGGCCGCCCTGCCCGCCACCGCCGAAACCGCGGCTGTGCGCGACATGGGTTTCTGGGAAAAGCTGGGCCGCGAGCGCGCTGGCCGCGCCCTGTTCTGATCTGATCTGATCGTCGAAGGTTGTCTCCTCTCTGGCCACCCTCGGGTGGCCATTTTTTTGCCCGTCTGCGCCCCGAGCGCGCACAAAAAAGCCACCCGAGGGTGGCTTTTTCGTTGAGGCGCGAGCGCTGATCAGGCGGCCAGGCGCTTTTCGATGGCGGCCTTGGTGTCCTGCAGGGCTTGCGGCAGGTGGTAGGCCAGCTGGGCGAACAGCTCGCCGTGCAGGGCCATTTCCTGGGCCCAGGCGGCCTTGTCGATGTGGGTGACGGTGTTGTACTGCTCGGGCGAGAAGTCCAGGCCGTTCCAGTGGATGTCGTTGTAACGGGGGCTGATGCCGAAGGCGTGTTCTTCGCCCTGGCCGCGGCCTTCGATGCGGTCGATCATCCACTTCAGCACGCGCATGTTCTCGCCGAAGCCAGGCCACACGAACTTGCCGTTCTCGTCCTTGCGGAACCAGTTCACGCAGAAGATGGCGGGCAGCTTGGCGCCGTCGGCGGCCAGCTTCTCGCCCATGTTGAGCCAGTGCTGGAAGTAGTCGCTCATGTTGTAGCCGGCAAAAGGCAGCATGGCGAACGGGTCACGGCGCACCACGCCTTGCGCGCCAAAGGCGGCGGCGGTGGTCTCGGAGCCCATGGTGGCGGCCATGTACACGCCTTCGGTCCAGTTGCGGGCCTCGGTCACCAGCGGCACGGTGGTGGAGCGGCGGCCGCCGAAGATGAAGGCGTCGATCGGCACGCCGTTGGGGTCGTCCCAGGCGTGGTCCAGCGCGGGGTTGTTCGTGGCGGCCACGGTAAAGCGGGCGTTGGGGTGGGCGGCCTTGGCGCCGGTTTCCTTGGCCAGCTGCGGGGTCCAGTCCTTGCCTTGCCAGTCGATGGCGTGGGCCGGTGCATCGCCCATGCCTTCCCACCACACGTCGCCGTCGTCGGTCAGGGCCACGTTGGTGAAGATCACGTCGCGGTCCAGACTGGCCATGCAGTTCGGGTTGGTCATGGTGTTGGTGCCGGGGGCCACGCCGAAGTAGCCGGCTTCGGGGTTGATGGCGTAGAGGCGGCCATCGGCGTGCGGCTTGATCCAGGCGATGTCGTCACCGATGGTGGTGACCTTCCAGCCCTCGAAGCCCTTGGGCGGGATCAGCATGGCGAAGTTGGTCTTGCCGCAGGCGCTGGGGAAGGCGGCGGCCACGTGGTACTTCTTGCCCTCGGGCGAGGTCACGCCAAGGATGAGCATGTGCTCGGCCAGCCAGCCCTGCTGACGGCCCATGGTGGAGGCGATGCGCAGCGCGAAGCACTTCTTGCCCAGCAGCGCGTTGCCGCCGTAGCCCGAGCCGTAGCTCCAGATCTCGCGGGTTTCGGGGTAGTGGACGATGTACTTGGTGGTCGGGTTGCAGGGCCAGGCGGTCTTGTCGGTCTCGCCGGCGGCCAGCGGGGCGCCCACGGTGTGCACGCAGGGCACGAAATCGCCGTCGGTGCCCAGCACGTCGAACACGGCCCGGCCCATGCGGGTCATGAGCTTCATGTTCACGGCCACGTAGGCGCTGTCGGACAGCTCGATGCCGATGTGGGCAATGCGGCTGCCCAGCGGGCCCATGCTGAAGGGCACCACGTACATGGTGCGGCCGCGCATGCAACCGTCAAACAGCGGCTGCAGGGTGGCGCGCATCTCGGCCGGGGCCTTCCAGTTGTTGGTGGGGCCGGCGTCTTCCTGCTTCTCCGAGCAGATGAAGGTGCGGTCTTCCACGCGGGCCACGTCCGACGGGTCGGACCAGGCCAGGTAGCTGTTGGGGCGCTTGACCGGGTCAAGCTTCTTGAGGGTACCGGCTGCCACCAGTTGCTCGCACAGGCGGTTGTATTCCTCGTCGCTGCCGTCGCACCAGACCACGTTGTCGGGCTTGCACAGCGCGACCATGTCGGCCACCCAGGCGATCAGGCGCGGGTGTTTGACGTAGGCGGGGGTGTTGAGGGCCAGGCCCTGCATCACGGGAGAGTTCATGTAATGGCTCCAGAGGTAACGAATCGGCGCTCGCCACAGACACCAACAGCCGCAAGCGTCAGGCAACTGACACGGCGGCTGTTGTGAATGGCTGCGGCAGAAATCGGGTGGTCGGCGCTCGGTGCTGCGGGGCGGGTGGCGGCGGGCAGCAGGGGTCGGTCGGCAGATGGGTGCATCCGCCGGCCAGCGGCGGGTCGGCCAGTGCCGGAATTTTAGGCATTCGCCCCGTCAGTTACCTGCGGGTTACATGCAAAGCCCGCATAACGTGATGCTCAAAACGGTGGATGCACCACCAAAACAAAGGCCGACGACCCTTTCGGGTGGTCGGCCTGAGGTGCCGGGAAGCCAGGGGTTCAGGCCATGAACACGGCGATGAAGGCCAGCAGGAACATCAGCACGCCGCCGGCCACGGGCAGCACGACAGGCATGTAGGGCACGATGGATTCCACCAGGTCTTCAGACTTGTCGGCGGGGTTGTGGTGCTCGGTGTGCGCCATGGCGGTTCTCTCCAGATGTGATGCAACTGGGCCGGGATTCTAAGGGAAGCCCCGCCAGCCGTGGCGTCGCTCAGGTGGCCCGGGCGGCAAAGCCGGCGTTGTGCAGGCAGTCGATCACCTGCTGCACGTGTTCGCGGCCCCGGGTTTGCAGCACCAATTCGATCTCCACGTTCTGCGCGGCCAGCAGGGTGAAGGCGCGCTGGTGGTGCACCTCGTCGATGTTGGCGCCGGCCTCGGCCACCAGGGCCGCGATGCGGGCCAGGTTGCCCGGCACGTCGCGCGCATTCACCAGAATGCGCGCCAGCCGGCCGGCGCGCACCATGCCGCGCTCGATGATGGAGGCCAGCAGCATGGGGTCGATGTTGCCGCCGCACAGCACCAGGCCCACCTTGCGCCCGGCGAACCGCGCAGGTTGTTTGAGCACGGCGGCCAGGCCGGCGGCGCCCGCGCCTTCCACCAGGGTTTTTTCGATTTCGAGCAACATCACGATGGCCTGCTCGATGTCGCCCTCGTCCACCAGCATCAGGTCGTCCACCCGCTCTTGCACCACGGCCTGGGTGAGCCGCCCGGGTGTGCCCACCGCAATGCCTTCGGCGATGGTGCTGGCACCCTGCGGGTGGTGGGTGCCCTTGATGGCGTCGAACATGGCCGCGAAGCGCTCGGTCTGCACGCCGATGACCTCGATGTCGGGCCTGAGCGCCTTGGCCACCGTGGCCATGCCGCCGATCAGGCCGCCGCCGCCCACGGCGATCACCAGCACGTCCAGGTCGGGTTGGGCGCGCAGCATCTCCAGTGCGATCGTGCCCTGGCCGGCCATGATGGCCTCATCGTCGTAGGGGTGCACGAACACCAGGCCCTGGGTGTCGGCCAGGGCGCGGGCGTGCGCCCGGGCTTCGTCGAGCGTGTCGCCGTGCAGCACCACCTCGGCACCGAAGCCGCGTGTGCGCTCGATCTTCACGCCGGGGGTGAAGCGGGGCATGACGATGGTGGCCCGCAGGCCCAGGCGCTGGGCGTGGTACGCCACGCCTTGCGCGTGGTTGCCCGCGCTCATGGCCACCACGCCGCGCGCGCGCTCGGCCGGGGTGAGCTGGGTGAGCTTGTTGCAGGCACCGCGCTCTTTGAACGAGGCGGTGTACTGCAGGTTCTCGAACTTCAGGTAGATCTGGCAGCCCGCGATCTGTGACAACGTGCGCGACTCCACGCAGGGTGTGTCGAGCACCTGGCCTTGCAGGCGCTGGGCAGCGGCTTGGACGTCTTGAAGCGACAGCATGCCGCCATTGTGAATCGGCTACCGGCCCGAGCGCCGATTTTCGGTGCCCGGTGACGCCCGTCATCGTGCGCTTCCCTCGCTGAACAAGCTGGGGTATGGTCCGCGCGAGACCGTCGATTACCCGGTACGGTGTCTTCCCGGAGGTGTTCCATGCCCAAGCGCTCGCTGTCTGCTACCCGCTTGCCCGGTGAGGGCCGCGAGTCGCGCGCGATCGGCATGGGCGAGGCCCGGGTGTACGCCTCGCCCGGCTTGCGCCACGCGCCGGTGCTGGACCTGATGTGTTCGCATTTCGTGCTCTCGCTGGCGGCCCGGCAGGGCCACCACTTCAATGTGCGGCGAGACCTCAACACCCTGCTCTCCCTGGCCGGCCGCCACCTGGTCTGGCCGCACACGGTCTTGATGCGCCTGCGCGAGTTCTTGCGTCGGCGCTGCCAGGACAACGAGCTCTGGGCGGGCCAGGAGCGACTGGCCATTGGCGCCTTCATGGACCGCTACGGCACTTGGCGCGGGCCCTACGAAGAGGGCACGCTGTTCTTCTACCTGGACGAATACGCCAAGGAGGCGCCCAAAGACTTGCTCTCGGTGCTGGCCGTCACCGGTGAGTGGCTCAGCCAGGCGCTGAAGACGCAGTCGACCCTGGTGGAGAAAAACATCGACGCCCTGGCCTCGCTGCTGCAACTCAACCGCGCCGAGCGTGCGCTGTTGCTCTACGGCACGCTGGCGCGTTACCAGCGCGACCTGCGCTCCATCCTGGTGGAGTTCAAGGTGAGCAACGCGGCCGAGGCCTACGCCACCATTGCCGAGCTGGCGGGCGTGAAGCCCAGCGAAGTGGGCGAGGCCCTGCGCGCGGGCTCGCGGCTGGAGCGCATCGGCATGGTGGAGAACCTCATCTCCGAGCACAACATCACCGACCTGGCCGACCTGATGAAGGTCAGCGAGAAACTGCCGCCGGTGCTCATGCGGGAGTACCGCTCGCAAAGCGAGCTGATGGCGGTGTTCACCCGCCCGGCCGCGCCGTCTGCCCTCAGCGAGAAAGATTTCGCCTACGTGGGTGACGACGTGCGCCTGCTCAGTGGCCTGCTGCGCGAGGCCGTGGCGCGCAAAGAGCCTGGCATCAACGTGCTGCTGTATGGCCCACCCGGCACCGGCAAGACCGAGCTGGCGCGGGTAGTGGCCCGCGCGGCAGGGCTGGAGCTGTTCGAGGTGGAATACGCCGACCGCGACGGCAACGCGCTCTCGGGGCGCGACCGCTACCGCTCGCTGCAGATCGCGCAGGTCTTCCTGAAGGGCATGACGCGCTCGGCCCTGCTGTTCGATGAAGTGGAAGACGTTTTTCCGCCCATCTCCAGCGAGGCCGCGCAGTTCATGGCGCGGGCCGATCACGTGGTGTCACCACACGGCCACAGCGCCAGTGTCAGCGGCAAGGCCTGGGTGAACCAGGTGCTGGAGCACAACCCGGTGCCCACTCTCTGGGTCACCAACCGCATCGAGCAGATCGACCCCGCCTTTCGCCGGCGTTTTGCCTACCACCTGGAACTCAAGAGCCCGCCACCCGGCGCGCGCGAGCAATTGGTGCGCACGGCCTTGGCGGGCGTGCCGGTGTCAGATGCCCTGGTGGCGCGCCTGACCGACCGCCAGGGCCTCACGCCCGCGCAAATCCGCACAGCGGTGCGCTTTGCGCAACTGGCCGCGGCCCCGGCCCCGGGTGCGCGGCGCCGGCGCACAGCCCCGCCAGCGCTGCTGGACGACACCATCGAGCGGCAATTGCGCCACGCCGACCTGGCGCTGGGGCGTCGGCCAGACGTGGTGGCGCGCCCTTCGGTCACCGCGTACCGATTGGACATGCTCAACGTGGACTCGCGCTACCCCCTGCCGCGCATCGTGGAGGCGCTGCGGGCGCGTGGCCACGGGTGCTTGTGTTTTCATGGCGCGCCTGGCACCGGCAAGACCGCGCTGGCCGAGCACATCGCGCAGCAACTGCAGCGGCCCTTGATGGTTCGCCGCGCCAGCGACCTGGTGAGCAAGTTCGTGGGCGAGACCGAGCAGCAGATGGCCGCCATGTTTCGCGAGGCAGAGGCCGAGCGCGCGGTGCTGCTACTGGACGAGGCCGACAGTTTTCTTCAAGACCGCCGCGGTGCCCAGCGCACCTACGAGGTGACCGAGGTCAACGAGATGCTGCAGGGCATGGAGCGGTTCGGGGGGGTGTTCATCTGCACCACCAACCTGATGAACAGCCTCGATCAGGCCGCGTTGCGAAGGTTCACGTTCAAGATTCGCTTCAAGCCGCTTGCGCGCGAGCAGCGAGAGACCATGTTCGTGACCGAAGCCCTGGGGGGTGAGCCGGCCGCCTTTACCGAGGCCCAGCGCCGGCGCCTGGCCCAACTGGAGCAGCTGTGCCCGGGCGATTTCGCGGCGGTCAAGCGCCAGGCCGAGATCCTGGGCGAGGCCATGGCACCAGAGGAGTTCCTGGCGCAGCTAGAGGCCGAGCACCGCATCAAGCCTGAGGTGCGCGAAGCGCGCAGCATGGGCTTCACGGGCTGATCAAACGTAGGCACAAAAAAGCCGCTGGCGAAATGCGCGGCGGCTTGGTGCGGGGGTGTGTGGCGATTCAGTGCAGCACGCCAGGCTTGGTGGGCAACTCGTCGGGCGAGTAGTCGGGGTGGTGTTCCAGGAAGAACTGCAGCTTGCTGTCCAGGCCGGTGATGCGCTGGCGCGCCACCGACTCGCAATGGTGCTTGGAGATCAGGTTGAACACCTTGCTGCGCAGGAACCAAAGGTCTTTCGGGTTCTGGGCCACCATCAGCGCGGCCTGCAGGCGATAGCGCTGGGGATCGTCGATGTCGGACAGCATGGCGCGGAACTCGTCGATCACGAAATCGAGTTCGAGAACCTGGGTGTCCTGGTACTGATGGGGTTGGCTCTTCTTGAACCAGGGCAGCTTAAAAAACATGCCGGCTCCTTGTGTCGGGTGGGAACGCAGACAATGCCTGCTTGGCTAAAGGATCGGCACGGACTGGCCGAAATTGAGTGCCCCCTGGCCCTGCAAAAGCCCAGGGCCGATGGGCGGTTTTCGCTGTCACACCATGGTGTTCGCCATGGGCCCTCAGGACCGGAACACCTCAGAGAAAAGCACTCACCACCTGAAGCACGGCCTCGCCGTAGGCCTCGCGCTTTTTCACGCCCAGGCCGGCGATGCCATCCAGATCGGCCAGCGTCTGGGGCTTGCGGGTGGCGATGTCGCGCAGGGTGCTGTCGTGAAAAATCACGTAAGCCGGGCGGTTGTGTTCGCGCGCCACCTCGGCGCGCCAGGCGCGCAGGGCGTCCAGGCACTCGCGCTCGGCCAGTGACAGCGGCGTGCCGTCGTGGTCCACCGGGCTGCGGCGTTGGCCGCGCGAGCGCGAGGGGGCGCGCTCGGCCTGGATGCGCAGGCTCACGCGCGCTTCACCCTTGAGGATGGGGCGCGCACCGTCGGCCAGGTGCAGCGTGTTGTAGGGCGCGTCGTCCACCCGCACGGCCTCGCGGGCGATGAGCTGGCGCAGCAAGGCGCGCCACTGGGTTTCGCTCCAGTCTGCCCCGATGCCGAAGGTGCTGAGCTGGTCGTGGCCGTACTGCGCCACCTTGTCGGTCTTCTTGCCCCGCAGGATGTCCATCACGTGGCCCGCGCCAAAGCCGTGGCCGCTGCTTTGCTGCACCCGGTACAGGCACGAGAGCAGTTTGCGTGCGGGCTCGGTGGCGTCGAACAGCTCGGGCGGGTTCAAGCAGTTGTCGCAGTTCATGCACACCGGGCGCAGCACGGCGCCGGCGGGCGTGCCCGGCGGGCCCTGGTAGACCTCGTCAAAGTAGGCCAGCAGGCGCACGCGGCGGCAGTCGCTGGTTTCGGCCAGGGCCAGCAAGGCGTCGAGCTTGCCGCGCAGCACCTGCTTGAACTCGTCGGCGGCGGGGCTGTCGTCGATCATGCGGCGCTGGTTCACCACGTCTTGCAGGCCGTAGGCCATCCAGGCGTTGGCGGGCTCGCCGTCGCGCCCGGCGCGGCCGGTCTCCTGGTAGTAGCCCTCGATGTTTTTGGGCATGTCCAGGTGGGCGACGAAGCGCACGTCGGGCTTGTCGATGCCCATGCCGAAGGCCACGGTGGCCACCATGATCCAGCCGTCTTCGCGCACGAAACGGTCTTGGTGGGTCTGGCGCACGGCGCCATCCAGGCCGGCGTGGTAGGGCAGGGCCTTCAGGCCGGCGTTCTGCAAGAGCGTGGCCACCTCTTCCACGCGGCGGCGCGACTGGCAGTACACGATGCCCGCGTCGTGCACGCCACCGGCCATGTGCTCGTCGCGGATGAAACGCAGCAATTGCTGGGTGGCGTCTTTCTTCTCGACCAGCAGGTAGCGGATGTTGGGGCGGTCAAAGCTGCTGACGAAGGTGCGCGCGCTTTGCAGCTGCAGGCGCTCCACGATGTCGGCGCGGGTGAGCGAATCGGCCGTGGCGGTGAGCGCGACCCGGGGCACGCCGGGGAAGCGCTCGGGCAGCACGGCCAGTTCGCGGTACTCGGGCCGAAAGTCGTGGCCCCACTGGCTCACGCAGTGCGCTTCGTCGATGGCGAACAGCGAGAGCTGGCCGCGCTCGTGCAGCGAATCGAGTTGGGCCAGGAAGCGCGGCGTGGTCAGGCGCTCGGGCGCCACGTAGAGCAGGGTGATGTCGCCGCGCAGCATCTGGCGCTCCACGCGCTGGGCGTCGTCGAGCGAGAGGCTGGAGTTCAGGTAGGCGGCGTCCACGCCGGCTTCCAGCAGGGCGTCCACCTGGTCGTGCATCAGCGCGATCAGGGGCGAGACCACGATGGTCAGGCCCAGGCCCGCCTGCTGGCGCACGATGGCCGGCACCTGGTAGCACAGCGACTTGCCGCCGCCCGTGGGCATGAGCACCAGCGCGTCGCCGCCGGCACCCACGTGGCTCACGATGTCGGCCTGCGGGCCGCGAAAGGCGTCGTAGCCAAAGACCTCGTGCAGCACGCCGAGGCTGGCTTCCATGACCTCGGCGCCGGGGGCGATGTCGATCATGCCCTTACATCTGCTCCCAGGGCAGGCCTTCAAAGCGCCAGCCGTTGAGGCTGGAGCGCTTGAACTCGTCGTTGAGCTCGCCCTCGAAGCCGTGCAGCACGTGGGCCACGTTGGTGAAGCCGGCGGCCTCCAGGGCCTGGCCGGCGTCGCGGGTGCGTTTGCCGCTGCGGCAGATCAGCAGAATGGGGCGTTCTTTGCTGCCCGCCTCGGCCTCGACCGCCGCCGCAAAGTGCGCGGGGTCGGGCGTGAGGTCGGGGTATTCGTACCAGGGGATGTTCTCCACGCCGGGCGGGCGGCCCACGTAGAGCGACTCGATCTCCATGCGCACGTCCACGAACAGCGGCGGCTCTTCGCCAGCGGCGTGCAAGCGCTCGCTTTCGGTTTGCAGCCATTGCCAAGCTTGGGTGGGCGTGAGGTCTTTCATGGGGCGGTATTGTCGGGGATTCGTTTGCCGCCCTCCCTACAATCGCCGGATGAACTCGCCCGCATTGCCCGTTTACACCCGCGCCCAGGCGCTGCCTGAGATCCTGAAGCACCGCATCGCCATCCTCGACGGCGCCATGGGCACCATGATCCAGCGCTTCAAGCTGGACGAGGCGCAGTACCGCGGCGAACGCTTCAAAGACTTCCACAAAGACGTCAAGGGCAACAACGAGTTGCTCAGCCTGACCCGCCCCGACGTGATCCGCGACATCCACGAGGGCTATCTCGCCGCCGGCGCCGACCTGATCGAGACCAATACCTTCGGCGCCACCACCATCGCGCAGGAAGACTACGACATGGCCCACCTGGCGCGCGAGATGAACCTGGCCTCGGCCCGGCTGGCCCGCCAGGCCTGCGACAAGTACAGCACGCCCGACAAGCCCCGATTCGTGGCCGGCGCCCTTGGCCCCACGCCCAAGACCGCCAGCATCAGCCCCGACGTGAACGACGCCGGTGCCCGCAACGTCACCTTCGAGCAACTGCGCGCCGCCTATTACGAGCAGGTCGAGGCCTTGGTGGAAGGCGGCGCCGACGTGCTGTTGGTGGAAACCATTTTTGACACGCTCAACGCCAAGGCGGCGCTGTTCGCCATCGACGAGTTTTTCGAGAAGAGCGGCGAGCGCCTGCCGGTCATCATCAGCGGCACCGTCACCGATGCCTCGGGCCGCATCCTCAGCGGCCAGACTGTCACCGCCTTCTGGGCCAGCGTGCGCCACATCCAGCCCCTGGCCGTGGGCCTGAACTGCGCGCTGGGCGCCACGCTGATGCGCCCCTACATCCAGGAACTGGCCAAGGTGGCGGGCGACACCTTCATCAGCTGCTACCCCAACGCCGGCCTGCCCAACCCCATGAGCGACACCGGCTTTGACGAAACGCCCGAGGTCACCAGCCGCCTGCTGCGCGAGTTCGCGGCCGAAGGCCTGGTGAACATCGTGGGGGGCTGCTGCGGCACCACGCCGCAGCACATCGGCGCCATCCACCAGGCGGTGGGCTCGCAGTCGCCGCGCGCGCTGCAGCGCGGGCCGTTCTACCGAGAAGCGGCCTAAAACCTGATGACTTGCGTGGAAAAGACCTACCCCGCATAATCGCGCTTCCCTTCAAGGGGAGTAGTCAACCTGTCACCCGGCACCAAGTCGGGCTTCGATGGATGGGGTTTTCGTCAATACGCGGTGTTCCACCGCCGGAAACCCCCACCCGCATCACCCATGCGGATGTGGCAAGACCTTGGGGTGTTCGTTCAACACCAACCTGAGGTTTATTCATGCAAAGCATTGCGCCACTGTGGCTGTGGGTGGTTTTCGTTGTCTTCGTGCTGGCGGCCCTGTTCGTCGACTTTGTCGTGCTCAAGAAGCAGGGCTCGCACGAGGTGGGCGTGAAAGAGGCCCTGAACTGGTCGATCGTCTGGATCGCCTTGAGCTTCCTGTTCAACGGCCTGTTCTGGTGGGCGGTGAAAGACACCACCGGCTCCACCGCCATCGCCAACGAGAAGTCGCTGGAGTTCCTCACCGGCTACCTCATCGAGAAGAGCCTGGCGGTTGACAACATTTTTGTCTTCCTGATGATCTTCACCTACTTCGCGGTGCCGGCGGTGTACCAGAAGCGGGTGCTGATGATCGGCATCATCGGCGCCATCGTGCTGCGCACCATCATGATTCTGGTGGGCGGCTGGTTGCTGGCGCAGTTCCACTGGATCTTGTACGTCTTCGGCGCCTTCCTGGTGCTCACCGGCGTGAAGATGTGGTGGGCCGCGGGTCATGAGCCGAGCCTGGACGACAACCCGGCACTCAAGCTGCTGCGCAAGCTGCTGCCCGTGAGCAAGGGCTTTGACGGCGAAAAGTTCTTCACCTTGGAAAACGGCAAGCGCATCGCCACGCCGCTGTTCATGGTGATCTGCCTGGTGGGCCTGACCGACGTGATCTTCGCGGTGGACTCGATCCCGGCCATCTTCGCCATCACGCAAGACCCGTTCATCGTGCTCACCAGCAACGTGTTCGCCATCCTGGGCCTGCGCGCCATGTTCTTCCTGCTGCAGGCTGTGGCCAGCAAGTTCCACCTGTTGAACTACGGCCTGGCCGTGATCCTGGTGTTTATCGGCACCAAGATGATGTTGATCGACATCTTCAAGATCCCGGTGGCCGTGTCGCTGGGCGTGGTGGTGGGCATCCTGGCCATCACCATGATCTGGAGCGCCAAGACCGCGCCCAACACCTGAGCGAGCGGGCCCGGCGCCGCCCCTCAGGCGCCGGGCTGCCGCCTGGGGGTTTGCCGGGCCACCGGGCCGGCCTCGCGCTCGATGCGATCGCGCAGCGCCTGCCCGCCGCCCAAGGCAAACCAGGCCTCGGCCACCACGAACAGGGGGCCGGCGAACAGGCCGCGAAGGTCGTCGAAGAACGCCGGTTTGCGGCCCTCCCAGAAGTGGCCCACGAACTGGAACACCCAGCCCACCACGAAACAGCCCAGGCCGGCCGCCAGCCACACTGGCAGCGGTGCGGCGCCAAAGGGGTGGGCCAGCGCGGTGAGCGCGCCCACCGCGAGCAGCGTGGCCACCGTCACGACATTCAGGCCCTGGCGCACGTACCAGATGGCCCCTGCGGCGTACAGCACCATGTGCCCGCCAATGTCGCCGGGCAGCTGCAGCCGGGCCAGCAGTACCGCGATGCCAAAGACGATCAAGGGAATGCCCACGGCGTGCGTGGCGATGTTGCGTGGGTCGCGGTGGTAGCGGGCGTAGGTCACCAGCCAGTCGGCGCTCTTGTCCATGGTGTCTCCTCAGTTTTTGTGGACCGCTGCAGAGCATGCCGCCAGCCCGCGCCCATGTCCATTGGGGAGCGCCGATGCGCCATGTGTCTGCACCCACAGGTCATAGGCGAAAAAAGACCTCAATGTGATGCGGGTTTGGCCGATCGTTGAATACAAAGAAATTTATTTGGCCGCCCTGTTTTTGTCGGGCGTCGTTCAACGAAGGGACAGGTTTTATGCGACACGCGTTCGGGGCAGGGTCGATGGCGGCGCGCCTGCGTTTTCTGGTTTTTTTCGGCATTGCCTGCCTGCTGGCCCTGGCGGTCTGGCAGGCAATGGATATCTACCGCAGCGAGTACGCCGCCCGGCAGCAGGCCACGCGCCAGGCGGTGGAAGTGGCCCATGGCGTGCTGGTGTGGGCGCATGGTCAGGAGACCAGCGGACGCCTAGACAAGGTGGCGGCCCAAGCCTTGGCGCGCGAGGCGCTGGCCAAGTTGCGCTACAGCGGGTCTGAGTATTTCTGGGTCAACGATTTCCAGGCGCGCGTGGTGATGCACCCGATCAAGCCTGAGTTGAATGGGCAAGACGGCAGCCAGATTCGCGACGCCAACGGCGTGGCGCTGTTCGTGGCCTTTGCCGAGACCGGGCGGCGCGACGGCGCGGGCTTTGTGTCCTACCTGTGGCCCAAGCCTGGCCGCGAGGACGCGGTGGAGAAGCTCTCGTACGTGAAGGCCTTTGAGCCTTGGGGTTGGGTGGTGGGCTCGGGCATTTACCTCGATGACCTCAGGGCGTCGATGTGGCAGCGTGTGGGCCAGCTCGGCATGGTGGTGTTGGCGGCGCTGCTCGTGGCCGTGGTGATTTCGCGCCGGGTGTCGCGCTCGATTTTGGGCGGTCTGTCGTCGGCCATCGAGGTGTCCCGTTCGATTGCCCAGGGCGACATTGGGCGCGAGGTTCGTGTGCCGCTGGGTCAGGGTGAGGTGACGCAACTCATGCAGGCCCAGGCCGACATGGCTCAGCAATTGCGCCGCATGGTGGCGTTGGTGCAGTCGTCGGCGCAAGGCGTGCAGGTGGCGGCCAGCGAGATTGCCGCGGGCACGGCCGACCTGTCGGGCCGCACCGAGCAGACCGCCTCAAGCCTTCAGGAAACCGCCGCGACCATGGCCCAGATTCACGGCACGGTGGTGCAGAACGCCCATACCGCCCGTCAGGCCGGGGAAATTTCGGCGGCTGCGGCGAGCACCGCTGTCGATGGCAGCCGCCTGGTGGGTGAGGTGGTGAACACCATGGCGCAGATCACCACCTCGTCCACCCGCATTGCCGACATCACCGGCGTGATCGATGGCATCGCGTTTCAGACCAACATCCTGGCGCTCAATGCGGCGGTGGAGGCCGCCCGGGCGGGCGAGCATGGGCGGGGTTTTGCGGTGGTGGCCACCGAGGTGCGCCAATTGGCCACGCGATCGGCCGAAGCGGCTCGCGAAATCAAGGCCTTGATCGGCGAGTCGGCTGAGCGGGTGCGCACCGGTGGCGAGCTGGTGGACCGCGCCGGCCAGACCATTCAGCAGATCGTGGCGTCGGTGCAGGAATTGCACACCCTGCTGGCCACCATGGAGCGGGCCAACCAGGAACAGGCCACGGGCGTCGGCCAGGTGAACCAAGCCGTGGCGAGCCTGGACGAGGCCACCCAGCGCAACTCGGCACTGGTGGAGCAGTCCGCCGCGGCGGCCGACGCCATGCGCGAGCAATCTCGCCAGTTGCTGGCGGCGGTACAGGCCTTCCGCTTGAACGCTCAAGAGGCCTGATTGGCCGGCATCAGCCGGGCAATGGAATCCACTCGTCGTGGTCGTCGGGCGGCAGCGCGAAGCGCCCGGCGGCCCAATCGGCCTTGGCCTGTTCGATGCGCTCTTTGCGCGAGGACACGAAGTTCCACCACACGAAGCGCGGCCCCAGCGGCTCGCCGCCGAAGAGCATGAGGGTGGCGGCGCTGCGCACGGCAAGTGCATCGGCGCCGCCATCGAATACCAGCAAGTCGCCAGCGCCATGCACCGAGCCGGCGTGTTCGATCTCGCCGCGCACCACATAGACCGCCTGCTCGCGGTGCCCGCCGGGCAGGCGCAGGGTGGCACCGGCTTCTGCTTCGGCGTGCACCAGGAACAGGGGCGAGTGCGTGACCACCGGGCTGTGCTGGCCGTAGGCCTCGCCCGCCACCAGGCGCCACCACAGGCCCGCAGCGCGGCCTTCGGGCAGGGCACTCACTGGCGTGTGGGCGAAGGCCGGCGCGGTCTCTTCGTCTTGCACGGGCAGGGCCACCCAGCTTTGCAGCAGCTCCAGGCCGCCGCCCTCGAAGGAGTCGGGGTGGGTGAAGCGCTCGCTGTGCGAGATGCCGCGCCCGGCGGTCATCCAGTTCACGTCACCTGGGCGGATCACCTGGTGCGTGCCCAGGCTGTCGCGGTGGGTCATGCTGCCGCTGAGCAAGTAACTGACGGTGGACAGGCCGATGTGAGGGTGCGGGCGCACGTCGGCCTGACGCACCTCGTCGGCCGGCACCGTCACCGGGCCGGCGTGGTCCCAGAACACGAAGGGGCCGACCGAGCGGCGCTGGGCGTGGGGCAGGGCGCGGCGCACCGTCAGGCCGTGGCCCAAGTCGGCCGCGCGGCCGCGAATGGTGGTCTCCAGCATGCGTGTCTCCCCTGTTCAAAGAAGTGCATTGTGGTGGACGGGGCGGCGCTCGGTCGACCGCTTTGCGACAATCGCCCTCCCATGCACCTGCACCAACTTCGCCAACGCCTGCGCGCCCTGGGGGCCGGGCCGCTGCACGAGCAGCGCCTGCTGCGCACGTGGGTGAACGCCTTGCCGCCTGAGGGCGGCCGTCGCAAGCCCGAGCACCACTTCCCCAAGGCCTTGTATGCCGCCCTGCCCGAGATCACCGCCGAGTGGGCGGGCCTGGCCACGCTGCAGTCCGAGCACCCGGGAGAGGACGGATCGGCCCGCCTGCTGGTGGCCTTGCGCGACGGCCAGACGGTGGAGAGCGTGCTGCTGCCGCGCGGCGGCTTGTGCGTGTCCAGCCAGGTGGGCTGCGCCGTGGGCTGCACCTTCTGCATGACCGGCACCGGGGGCTTGATTCGCCAGATCGGCAGCGCAGAGATCGTGGCGCAGGTGGCGCTGGCGCGCTCGCGCCGCGCGGTCAACAAGGTGGTGTTCATGGGCATGGGCGAGCCTTCGCACAACCTGGAGGCCGTGCTGGAGGCCATCGAGCTGCTGGGCACGCTGGGCAACATCGGGCACAAGAACCTGGTGTTCTCCACCGTGGGCGACGAACGTGCCTTTGACGCCCTGCCGCGTGGCCGCGTGAAGCCGGCGCTGGCTCTGTCGCTGCACACCACCCGCGCCGACCTGCGCGCCCAGTTGCTTCCCCGCGCCCCCCGCATCGACCCCGACGAGCTGGTGCAGTGCGGCGAGGCCTACGCGCGCGCCACGGGCTACCCCATTCAGTACCAGTGGACGCTGCTGGACGGCGTGAACGACAGCGACGACGAGGTCGAAGGCATCGTGCGATTGCTGCACGGCAAGTACGCCATCCTCAACATGATTCCGTACAACACCGTGCCCAGCCTGCCCTACACCCGCCCGAGCTGGGAGAAGGCCGCCGACATCGCCCGGCGCCTGCACCGCCGCGGCATTCTCACCAAGCTGCGGCACTCGGCCGGCCAAGACGTGGACGCCGGCTGCGGCCAATTGCGCGCCCGTTCGCTGGCCACGGGCGAGCAGGTGGTGGCGGTGCGGCGCCGCGCGGCGGCAGCGCCTTTGGCCCCGACCCAGGCCTAAACACCCGCGCCGGTAAAATGCCGGCCTCTCAAGGAGCGTTGCAGCGCACCGGCCCGCCCACCGCGGGTGTCGGGGCGTCAGGCTTGAGTGGGCGCAAACAGGCCCCAACGACGCTCACCGGTCTGTTTCCCGAACATCCCTGGTGAGTGCCATGTCGTCTTCTGTTGTCTCCTCGTCCGATACCCGTCCGTCCGTGCCGCCCATGCTGCTGTCCGGGCTGGAGCCCCTGAGCATTGGCGAGGGCAGCCTGTTCGTGAACGTGGGCGAGCGCACCAACGTCACCGGCTCCAAGGCCTTCGCCCGCATGATTCTGGAGGGGCGTTACGAAGACGCCCTGGCCGTGGCCCGCCAGCAGGTGGAGAACGGCGCGCAGGTGATCGACATCAACATGGACGAGGCCATGCTGGACAGCCAGGCCGCCATGGTGCGTTTCCTGAACCTGATCGCCGGCGAGCCCGACATCGCGCGCGTGCCCATCATGATCGACTCCTCCAAGTGGGAGGTGATCGAGGCCGGGCTGCGCTGCATCCAGGGCAAGGGCATCGTCAACTCGATCTCGATGAAAGAGGGCGTGGACGCCTTCAAGCACCACGCGCGGCTCATCAAGCGCTACGGCGCGGCCGCCGTGGTGATGGCCTTCGACGAAAAAGGCCAGGCCGACACCTACGCCCGCAAGATTGAAATTTGCGAGCGCGCTTATCGCATCCTGGTGGACGAGGTCGGCTTCCCGCCCGAGGACATCATCTTCGACCCCAACATCTTCGCCATCGCCACCGGCATCGAAGAGCACAACAACTACGCGGTGGACTTCATCGAGGCCACGCGCTGGATCAAGCAGCACCTGCCGGGCGCCAAGGTCTCGGGCGGCGTGTCCAACGTGAGCTTCAGCTTCCGTGGCAACGAGCCGGTGCGCGAGGCCATTCACACCGTGTTCCTGTACCACGCCATTCAGGCCGGCATGGACATGGGCATCGTCAACGCCGGCATGGTGGGCGTGTACGACGAGCTGGAGCCCACCCTGCGCGAGCGCGTGGAAGACGTGGTGCTCAACCGGCGGCCCGACGCGGGCGAGCGCCTGGTGGAGATCGCCGAATCGGCCAAGGGCGCGGCCAAGGACGACACCCAGAAAAACGCCTGGCGCGCGCTGCCCGTGCGCGAGCGCCTCTCGCACGCGCTGGTGCGCGGCATCACCGAGCACATCACCGACGACACCGAGGAGATGTGGCGCGAGATCGAGCGTGACGGTGGCCGCCCGCTCAACGTGATCGAAGGCCCGCTCATGGACGGCATGAACGTGGTGGGCGACCTGTTCGGCCAGGGCAAGATGTTCCTGCCGCAGGTGGTCAAGAGCGCGCGCGTGATGAAGCAGGCCGTGGCCCATCTGCTGCCCTACATCGAGGCCGAGAAGGCCGCCATGGCCGCCGCCGGTGGCGACGTGAAGCCTAAGGGCAAGATCGTGATCGCCACTGTCAAGGGCGACGTGCACGACATCGGCAAGAACATCGTCACCGTGGTCTTGCAGTGCAACAACTTCGAGGTCGTGAACATGGGCGTGATGGTGCCCTGCCACGAAATCCTGGCCAAGGCCAAGGAAGAGGGCGCCGACATCGTGGGCCTCTCGGGCCTGATCACGCCCAGCCTCGAAGAGATGCAATACGTGGCCAGCGAAATGCAGAAGGACGAGTACTTCCGCAGCCGCCAGACCCCGCTGCTCATTGGCGGTGCCACCTGCAGCCGCGTGCACACCGCGGTGAAGATCGCGCCCAACTACGAAGGCCCGGTGGTCTATGTGCCCGACGCCTCGCGCAGCGTGGGCGTGGCCCAGGGTCTGCTGGGCGAGCAGGTGGCGCAGTTCGTGGCCGACGTGAAGGCCGACTACGAGCGCGTGCGCCACCAGCACGCCAACAAAAAACAGGTGCCGCTGTGGCCGCTGGAGAAGGCCCGCGCCAACAAGACCGCCATCGACTGGGCCGGCTACACGCCGCCCGCGCCCAAGTTCATCGGCCGCCGCGTGTTCAAGAACTTCGACCTGGCCGAGCTGAGCCGCTACATCGACTGGGGTCCCTTCTTCCAGACCTGGGACCTGGCCGGGCCCTACCCCGCCATCCTTGACGACGAGGTGGTGGGCGAGCAGGCGCGCAAGGTGTTTGAAGACGCGCAGGCCATGCTCAAGAAAATGGTCGAAGGCCGCTGGCTCACGGCCAGCGCCGTCATCGGCCTGTACCCGGCCAACCGCCTGGGCGACGACGACATCGCGCTCTACGCCGACGAGTCCCGCCAGCAGCCCGTGCTGGTGTGGCACGGCCTGCGCCAGCAGACCGAAAAGCAAGAGATCGATGGCGAAATGCGCCCTAGCCGCTGCCTGGCCGACTTCGTGGCCCCGCCCGGCAAGCCCGACTACGTGGGCGTGTTCGCCGTCACCGCCGGCCTGGGCGTGGAGAAGAAAGAGCGGCAGTTCCTGGCCGCGCACGACGACTACTCCGCCATCATGTTCAAGGCCCTGGCCGACCGCCTGGCCGAGGCCCTGGCCGAGTGCATGCACGAGCGCGTGCGCAAAGACCTGTGGGGCTATGCCGCCAACGAGTCGCTGAGCAACGAAGAACTGATCAAGGAAAAGTACCAGGGCATCCGCCCCGCGCCGGGCTACCCCGCCTGCCCAGACCACTCCGTCAAGCGCGGCCTGTTCGCGCTGCTGCACGCCGACGAAATTGGCATGGGCCTCACCGAAAGCCTGGCCATGACCCCGGCCGCCAGCGTGAGCGGCTTCTACCTGGGCCACCCGCAGGCCACCTATTTCAACGTCGGCAAGATCGGCGAAGACCAGGCCCAAGACCTGGCCGACCGCAGCGGCGTGGCGCGCGACGAACTGCAACGCTGGTTGGCCCCGAATCTGTAAGCTGGCAGGCTCTTCTCAACCGGAGCCTTCCATGCGCCACTTCGTCCTCGCCGCCACGTTGTTGGCCACCCTCGTTGCCGCGCCCGCCTGGGCCGACAAGAACAAGTCGCTCTGCTCCACCTGTGGCGTGGTGCAGTCGGTGCAGCAGGAAAAACGCGATGGCCAGGGCGGCGCCCTGGGCATGGTGGGCGGCGCCGTGGTGGGCGGCCTGCTGGGCAACCAGGTGGGCGGCGGCACCGGCAAGACCCTGGCCACCATCGGTGGTGCCGTGGGCGGCGCCCACGTGGGCAACGAGGTGCAGAAAAAAGCCACCAGCCAGAAAGTCTGGGTCACCCGAGTGCGCATGAAAGACGGCGGCGAGCGCCAGTTTGAACAAGCCGCGGCACCCGCGTGGAAGGCCGGCCAGGTCATCCGCGTGGGCGACAACGGGCAGCCGATCTTGTTGAAGTAAGACCGGCTCAGCCCGTCGCGGCTCTGCGCTC
>Ga0255128_1000357_pt1 | contig 21017 bp, 17 predicted proteins | sample Law_Miss_RepC_8d_FD_188562 | JGI IMG/M metagenome (GOLD analysis project Ga0255128, IMG submission 188562) | Freshwater microbial communities from St. Lawrence River, New York, United States - Law_Miss_RepC_8d | ecosystem: Environmental > Aquatic > Freshwater > River | place: USA: New York... | reverse complement strand
GGAAGTTACACAGGAATGGGAAAACGAGTTTCAAATCGGCACCAAATAAAATCGGCCGCTAGGCCACGCCAGCATTGGCTTTCTAAACAAATTAACCCGGTTTAACCGGACACTACTGACTTCAGGTGCTCGTAAAGCTTGCTGTCCACACCCGTGGCACCCGATGTCATGGTGGACTCGACCACGCCCGTGGCCAACGCTTGTGAAAATTCAGCGGCTTGAACGGTCACGGGTTGTGCCCCGACCAGTTCTGCGATCTTGGCTGTTGTGGGGCTGTAAGCGCGCCACTTGATGCCTTTCAGGTCGGCCGCGCTGTTGATGGGCTTTTTGCTGTAAATACCTTGGGGAGGCCAGGCCACCGAATACAAAAGCAGCATGCCTTGCTCGGCCAGTTTTTTCTCTAGCAACGGCTTTTGAGCCTTGTAGAGCTTCATGGATTCATCGTAACTGTCGGCCAGAAAGGGCAGACCATCCGCACCAAAGGGTTGCCATTCGTTTTGGAAGTTGACCAGCAAAATTTCACCCAATTGGGCCTGACCGCCTTGAACGGCGCGCTTGATTTCGGGGGCCTTGAAGAGGGAGGCGTTGGCGTGCAATGTGATCTTGAGCTTGCCAGCAGTGGCTTTGTCCACATCGGCCGCGAATTGGGCCATGTTCACAGAGTGAAAGTTGGTGGCCGGGTAAGCAGCCGGAAGGTCCCATTTGGTCTGGGCGGTGGCCAAGCTGGACACGGCTAACAAGCCAGTCAACAGGCAAAGATGAAGGGCGCGACGTTGCATGAAAACTCCTGTGAAGATGGGTGGTGAGCGGTCAACCATGCAGTGAAGCTTGCGTGCTGGTTTTGCGCCCGCATGGGTTCAATCTGCAATCTTGGACTGTAGGCAAGTTGGTGGTGATACGTGATCGGTATTTTCCCTTAATGTCAACAATTTGTTGGCAAATCGTTTTGATCGGGACTAGACTTGGCCTTGAATTTGATTAATTGAGAACCACGTCTTCATGTCGCGAAAAACACCCACGCCCTCTCTGGTTGCACCTACAACTTCAACTTCAAAGCTGATTGTTTCGTCAGCGCACCTGATCTCTGCGGACAGCGCCGAGATGAGCGAATTTGAGTTTGGTCTGATCGTGGCGGGTAATGCGTTTCACCGCTGGATCATTCATTGCATGGCTGCGGCGGGTTTGAAGGACCTGACGCCTCTGGATGTGCTGGTGCTGCACCACGTTACGCACCGGGCACGCGACAAACGCCTGGCCGATATCTGCTTCATCATGAACATCGAAGACACCCATCTGGTGAATTACGCACTCAAGAAGTTGCAAGCCCTGGGTGTGGTCGAGTCGCAAAAGAAAGGCAAGGATGTTACTTATGCCGCCACGGATGTCGGTCATCAGTATGTTCAGCGTTACCGGGAAATTCGTGAGAGTTGCTTGATTGATGCCCTCAAGGCGGATGAGGGTCTGAACCGTGACATTGGTGAATTGGCCAGATTGCTGCGCGTGTTGTCGGGGATGTATGACCAAGCAGCGCGTGCTGCAGCCTCTTTGTAACGCTGGATTGACGAACACTGTTTTTAGCGAGTTATGACTGATTCTTATAGCCATTCCCCAACCCGTTGGCAATTCTGGATCGACCGTGGCGGCACTTTCACCGACGTGGTGGGCAAGCGCCCAGACGGCACCTTGGTCACGCACAAACTGCTTTCTGAAAACCCAGAGCAATACCGCGATGCTGCGGTGGCAGGAATTCGCCATTTGCTGGGCCTTAAACCGGGGGAACCCGTCACGCCGGAACAGGTTGAGTGCGTGAAAATGGGCACCACGGTAGCCACCAACGCTTTGCTTGAGCGCAAGGGTGAGGCCACGTTGCTGGTGATCACGCAGGGCTTTGGTGATGCCTTGCGCATTGCCTACCAAAACCGCCCCCGTTTATTTGACCGTCAGATTGTGCTGCCCGAGTTGCTATACAACGGGGTGCTTGAGGCGCAAGAGCGGGTGGCGGTCGATGGCGAGGTTTTGCAGCCTCTGAATGAGCTGCATTTGCGCACGCAATTGGCACACTGGCACGCAAAAGGGGTGCGGTCGGTGGCGGTGGTTTTTATGCACGGCTGGCGGCACACGGCACATGAGCGAGCGGCTGCACGCTTGGCGCGTGAAGTGGGCTTTACGCAGATCAGCACCTCACACCAGACCAGCCCGATGATGAAGCTGATCAGCCGGGGGGACACCACGGTAGTAGACGCCTACTTGTCACCGATTTTGAGCCGCTATGTGGATCAGGTGGCGAGCGAGATGCCGGGTGTGAAATTGATGTTCATGCAGTCTTCTGGTGGTTTGACAGATGCGCTCATGTTTGCAGGCAAGGATGCCATTTTGAGCGGCCCGGCGGGTGGCATTGTCGGCATGGCCCGCACCTCCCAATTGGCGGGGCATGACAAAGTGATTGGTTTTGACATGGGCGGAACCTCGACCGATGTATCGCACTTTGCCGGTCAGTTTGAGCGCGAGTTTGAAACCCAGGTGGCCGGTGTACGCATGCGCGCGCCCATGATGAGCATCCACACCGTGGCCGCGGGTGGTGGTTCGTTGTTGACTTATGACGGCGCACGTTTTCGGGTCGGCCCGCAAAGCGCTGGGGCCAATCCCGGTCCGGCCAGTTACCGCCGGGGCGGCCCGCTGGCGGTGACCGATGCCAATGTGATGGTGGGCAAAGTGCAGCCCCGGTTTTTTCCCTCGGTGTTCGGACCAGAAGCCAACCAGCCCCTGGATGCAGAGGTGGTCAGCAGTCATTTTGCAAAACTGGCCGCGCAGGCCGGTCGAGCGGCTGAAGATGTGGCGCACGGTTTCATTCAGATTGCGGTTCAGCAGATGGCCAATGCGATCAAGAAAATTTCGGTCGCCCGGGGCTACGACGTGACACGTTATACCTTGCAGTGCTTTGGCGGTGCGGGTGGACAGCATGCCTGTCTGGTGGCCGATGCGCTGGGCATGTCGCAGGTGTTGGTGCACCCCTTGGCAGGCGTGTTATCGGCCTACGGCATGGGCCTGGCCGACCAGAACGTGATGCGCGAGGAGTCCATTGAGCGGCGACTGGATGCCGCAGCCATGCCGCTCATGACCGAGCGTTTGCAAGCCTTGGGGGTGGTGACGCGTACGGCCTTGCTGGCGCAAATTGGGCAGGGCTTGGAGGCAGATGTGCAAGTGACCCGTGCCACTCGCATTGAGTTGCGTCAGCGCGTGCATTTACGCTATGAAGGCACCGATTCCGCATTGGTCGTGCCTTGGGGCGATCTGGCCCAATTGGTGGCCAGTTTTGAGGCCGCTTACCGCCAGCGCTTTGCCTTTCTGATGCAGGGTAAGTCCTTGGTGGTCGAGGCTGTGTCGGTCGAAGCCGTTTTGCCCGGCGATGCACCCGAGGAGACCGTCCATGCTTTGCACCCCACACGCGAGGTGCCCCGCCGCGACACCGTGCGTGTGTACGCGGCCAATGCTGCGGGTCAGGCACAGTGGCAAGATGCCGCGCTGGTGGTGCGCGAAGACCTGCGCCCTGGCGATGTGATCGATGGCCCGGCCATCATTGCCGAAAAGAACGCGACCACCGTGGTAGAACCCGGTTGGCAAGCACGGCTGACCTCGCTGGACCATTTGCTGTTGGTGCGGGTGCAAACGCGTGCGGTGCAGCATGCCGCAGGCACTCAAGCCGATCCGGTGCTGTTAGAGGTGTTCAACAACCTGTTCATGAACATCGCCGAGCAAATGGGTTTGCAGCTGCAAAACACGGCGTATTCGGTCAACATCAAAGAGCGGCTGGATTTTTCGTGTGCCTTGTTCAGTGCCGAAGGCCATTTGATTGCCAATGCGCCGCACATGCCGGTGCATCTGGGTTCTATGGGCGAGAGCATCCAGACGGTCATTCAGGAGAACCAAGGACGCATGCAGCCGGGCGATGTGTTTGTGTTGAACGACCCATACCACGGCGGCACGCATTTACCCGACATCACCGTGATCACCCCGGTCTACCTCAAAGGGCATGCCGATCCGGTGTTTTATGTGGGCTCGCGAGGGCACCACGCCGATGTGGGGGGGCTCACGCCAGGCTCTATGCCGCCGTTTTCCACGCGCATCGAAGAAGAGGGCGTGCAGATCAACAACGTCAAACTGGTGGAGGCAGGCCATTTACGCGAAGCCGAAATGGTGGCGCTGCTGCAAAGTGGTGAATACCCATCACGCAACCCGCAGCAAAACATGGCCGACCTGAAAGCGCAAATTGCGGCCAACGAAAAAGGCGTGCAAGAGCTGCGAAGCATGGTGGATCAGTTTGGCTTGGACGTTGTGCAAGCCTATATGGGGCATGTGCAAGACAACGCCGAAGAATCGGTACGCCGTGTCATTACACAATTGAAAGACGGACAATTTACTTTGCCCCTAGACAATGGGGCGATGATCCAGGTGGCGGTTCGGGTGAATGCTGCAGAACGTTCGGCCGAAATTGACTTTACCGGCAGCAGTGCCCAGTTGCCCAACAACTTCAATGCACCCCGTGCGGTGTGCATGGCCGCAGTGTTGTATGTATTCCGCAGTTTGGTGAATGACGACATTCCGCTGAACGCGGGTTGCCTCAAGCCCCTGAAGGTCATTATTCCAAGCGGCTCCATGCTCAACCCTAACCCCCCCGCTTCGGTGGTGGCGGGCAATGTCGAAACCTCAACCTGCATCACCAACGCCTTGTTCGGTGCTTTGGGCGTGATGGCGGGCAGCCAGCCGACGATGAACAACTTCACTTTTGGCAACGCACGGGTGCAGTACTACGAAACCATCTCGGGTGGCAGTGGTGCGGGTGGACGCTATGACGATCAGGGTCAATTGGTGGGCGGTTTTGCCGGTACCTCGGTGGTGCAAACGCACATGACCAATTCACGCCTGACCGACCCCGAGGTGCTGGAATTCCGCTTTCCGGTGCGGCTGGAAAGCTATGCGATTCGACAAGGGTCAGGGGGAACGGGGCGCTGGCGCGGCGGCGATGGTGGTGTGCGCCGCGTACGCTTTTTGGAGCCGATGACGGCGGGCATTTTGTCCAATGGGCGTGTGCATCCGGCTTTTGGCATGGCAGGGGGGCACAGCGGATTGCCGGGCATCAACCGGGTGCTGAGAACCGATGGGTCGGTGCAAGATCTCTCACACATTGGTCAGGTGGAGATGCAAGCCGGCGATGTCTTTGAAATACAGACCCCCGGTGGGGGCGGATTTGGCGAAAGCTGACGCTTTTCGGTTGTTGGGCTGAATGGGCCCGGCAAGCGGGCAGGGACTCAGTTTTTGATTGGAGCGGCTTGGGTTTTCAAAGCCTCGGCGGCTTGGATTGAATTTTGGCCGCTTGGTTTTTGCGTAAAAGCCTTGCCTTGAACGCGGACCCCTTGGTCAGACAGCTTGCTGGCTTTTTGTTGGCCGATGCCCTTGACGCGTGTGGTCACATCCCCCCAATCCTTGAAAAGAGCCTTTTGACGTTCGTTCATGATCGCTTGGGTCAAGGTCGGCCCCACGCCATTCAGTCCATCCAGCTCAATTTCTGTGGCTTTGTTCAAATCAATGGGCTGTACCGCCCAAGTCAGGGTCAACCAACAGAGTGTCAGCAACAGGCTGGCGATTTTCTTAAGCATGTGAATCCCTTGTTGAGCGCTGCACAAAATACACAGCCAAGGCCCATTGTGAAATGCTTGTGGGTGATTCTGGGGTTTTTTAATTGAACAGATGTATTTAAAGCTCTTCGATGCGCCGCGGTGGATAGCTGTCCCAAGCTTGGCAGCCAGGGCAATGCCAGAAATGCTCTTTCGCTTCAAAACCGCAAGCAGCACACCGGTAACGGGCCAAAGGTTTGATGGCTTGCTCCAGCGCTTTTTGAACCGTGGCGGGCAAGGGGTGGGCATCGGCGCGGTCTGCTGTTAACCACCGTGTGGCGGCCATCAGGGAGGTTTGCTTCCCCAAATGGTCTAGGTAGCGCTGGTGAGACACCGCAGAGCCCTCCGGAAAGTCGGATTCAAGCAATGCAATGGCTTCAAGCACATCAATACAAGGCTGATTTTTGTAATGGGCTTCGAGCACTTGCAGCGCTGGCCTGACCAAGCCTGAAGCTTGGGCTGCTTTGGCCAAACTGGCTGCAGCCAGGGGTGCAGAGAGGTCTGAACGTTCGAATAAAGGGGCCAGGGTCTCAAATGCTTGCTGTGCATTGCCTTGCGACAATTGCAATTGCCCCAGCAAAATCTGAGGCCGCGCGGCGTCCGGCGTTGTCTTAGAGACCGATGTTAAGAGTTGCAGGGCTTTGGCCGTGTCGCCTTGCTGGATTGCTTCGCGGGCTTGCTCGCATTGGTAGTGCGCCATGCGGATATCGAAATTGGCTTCGCCCGATTTCTCAAGCATTTGCGCCACCCGTGCGGCTTCAGCCCATTCGCGTGAACGCTCATAAATGGCCAGCCTGGCCAGGCGGGCTTGGCCCTCGTAGGCCGTGCCTTCCAGCTTTCTGAGAGCCTCCTCTGCACGGTCCAGCAAGCCTGCTTTCAAAAAGTCCATGGCCAAACCATGTTGGGCGCGTTGTCGGTCTGAGCTGCTCAAATCGGCTCTGGACAAAAGGTGTTCGTGCACCCGAACAGCCCGGTCATATTCACCTCTGCGCCGAAACAGATTCCCCAAAGCGAAATGCAGCTCTGTCGTGTCGGGGTCGTTCTGAACGGCTTCGATGAAAGAGTCGATGGCTTTGTCTTGTTGCTCATTGAGCAAGTAGTTCAGGCCCTTGAAGTAGGCGCGAGGTGCTTGTCGGTTGGCAATGCGCATCTGGCGCAAATCGAGGCGAGAGGCAATCCAGCCCAGCGCAAAAGCAGCAGGTAAGCCCAACAAGATCCAAGTCAGATCAAGTTCCATGAGGGGCCTCTGATTGCGTTACCGGTCCGGCTTCTGTTTTGGGAGTTTGAGTCAGGCGAGCCTCCTGACGATGTCGCCACCATCTGGGCACCATGCCCAGCACGCCAACCATCACGCCCAGGCTGAAAGCTGAAAGAACCACCAAAACCGTGGGGGCTTGCCAAAAAGTGCCAAAAAAGAAATTGACGCGCGTTTCCTGCTGGTTGTTCAGCGCGAAGGCAAAAAGAGTAAAAAAGACGGCGGCTTTCAGTAACCACTGAAGCAGCCGAACCAGACGTTTCATGGAGGACCTCGGTATCTGACTTCATTTTAACGGGGGCCATTGACCCATGGGTCTAACCCATGAAGGCGCAAGGTCACTGAGGGGGAATACGCAGGCTTGGCTTAGCCAACAGATCCTGCCTTGGTGGGTTTGCTGGACTTGCTTGGCCCAGCATCGACGGCTTCACGCAATGCTTTTCCGGGTTTGAAGTGAGGGACCCGTTTTTCAGGGATTTCAACGCTTTCGCCTGAACGGGGGTTGCGGCCTACGCGAGGGGGGCGGCGATTGATGGAGAAACTGCCAAATCCCCTAATTTCGATTCGGTGACCCTTGACCAAGGCCTCACTCATGGCATCCAGCACCGTCTTGACGGCCAATTCGGCATCACGGTGAGTCAGCTGCGAAAAACGTGCGGCGAGTTCTTCAACCAGGTCGGAGCGGGTCATGTCGTAACTTCGTTGATAAATCAGACTTCGTGGTGATCCATACCTCTCTGAAAAAAGCCTGCCCCCATCACAGGAGCAGGCTTTTCAGACAAAAGGCGTCTTCAGATCAAAGAGATCAGTTGTTGTCCAACTTGGCACGCAACAATGCGCCCAGGCTGGTCGTGCCCGCGTTTTCACGCGAAGACTGCTGAGACAGGGTTGCCATGGCTTCTTGTTTGATCGACAACTGGATGTTGCGGGTCTTGCGATCCACGTTGACCACCACAGCGGTCACTTCGTCGCCGACTTTCAGCACATGGCTGGCGTCTTCCACGCGGTCACGCGAGATTTCGCTGACGCGCAGGTAGCCCACGATGTCTTCACCCAGATCGATCTCGGCACCCTTGGCATCCACGGTCTTGACCTTGCCTGTGACGGTTTGGCCTTTGTCGTTGATCGAGACAAAAGTGGTGAAAGGATCGGAGTCGAGCTGTTTGATGCCCAAGCTGATGCGTTCGCGGTCCACGTCGACAGCCAAGACCAAGGCCTCGACTTCTTGGCCCTTCTTGAATTCGCGCACGGCGTTTTCGCCGGTTTCGTTCCAAGACAGGTCAGACAAGTGAACCAAACCGTCGATACCGGCAGCCAAACCAACAAAGACGCCGAAGTCGGTGATCGACTTGATCGGGCCTTTGACGCGGTCACCGCGCTTGGTGTTCTGAGCAAACTCTTGCCATGGGTTGGCACGGCACTGCTTCATGCCCAAGCTGATGCGGCGCTTGTCTTCGTCGATCTCGAGGACCATGACTTCGACTTCGTCACCCAAGGCAACGATTTTGGAAGGGGCCACGTTCTTGTTGGTCCAGTCCATTTCAGAGACGTGCACCAAGCCTTCGATGCCTGGCTCGAGTTCAACAAATGCGCCGTAGTCGGCGATGTTGGTGATCTTGCCGAACATGCGAGTGCCCTGTGGGTAGCGGCGGTTGACGCCCATCCAAGGATCGTCACCCATTTGCTTGAGACCCAAGGACACACGGTTCTTTTCGGTGTCGAACTTGAGGATCTTGGCGGTGATTTCTTGACCGGCAGTGACCACTTCGGAGGGGTGACGAACACGGCGCCATGCCATGTCGGTGATGTGCAGCAAACCGTCGATGCCGCCCAAGTCCACGAATGCACCGTATTCGGTGATGTTTTTGACCACACCGTGAACGATGGAGCCTTCGCGCAGGGTTTCCATCAGTTTGGCGCGCTCTTCGCCCATGGAAGCTTCGACCACAGCGCGGCGTGACAGCACGACGTTGTTGCGCTTGCGGTCCAGCTTGATGACCTTGAATTCAAGGGTTTTGTTTTCGTAGGGAGACAGGTCTTTGGTAGGACGTGTGTCGACCAATGAGCCTGGCAAGAAAGCGCGGATGCCGTTGACCAAAACGGTCAGGCCGCCTTTGACTTTGCCGCTGGTCACGCCCGTGACGAATTCGCCGGATTCGAGGGCTTTTTCGAGGGACATCCACGAAGCCAGACGCTTGGCGGTGTCGCGGGACAAGATGGTGTCGCCGTAACCATTTTCGATGGAGCCGATGGCCACGGAGACAAAGTCGCCGACCTGGACTTCAACTTCACCCTGGTCGTTCTTGAACTCTTCAAGGGGCACGTAGGACTCAGACTTGAGACCGGCGTTGACAACCACGAAGTTGTGTTCGATGCGCACGACTTCAGCGGTGATGACTTCACCAGGGCGCATTTCGGTACGTTGCAGGGATTCCTCAAAGAGGGCGGCAAAAGATTCAGACATGGTATTTCCTCATCCACAAAACAGGACTGACGATCGCGAAATGCGTCGTTTCCAGGAGCTGTCTGTAGCGGTTGGTTGGGCGGTATGAACCGCAGAAAGTTTAAAAAATCCACAAAGCCAATGTGCAAGCTGCACGATGAGAGCCCTGTGGAACCAGAGTCCGCCCGCACTGGGCGGTCGGTGTTGCCTGAATTCGGTTTATTGACCGAAAACCTGCTTACTTTGCCACCAGACCATCACCTGTTCCACCGAGGCTTCGATGGTCAAGGAAGAGTTGTCCAGTTGCAAGGCATCTTGTGCTGGCTTCAATGGCGCAACGCTCCGGGACATGTCCCTTGCATCGCGCGCTTCCAAGTCAGCGCGAAGATCGGCGATATTAGCCGAAAAACCCTTAGAAATCAACTGCTTATGCCTTCTTTCAGCCCTTTGTGCGGCGCTGGCAGTCAAAAAAACCTTCAAGCTAGCGTTGGGAAAGATGACCGTGCCCATGTCGCGGCCATCGGCCAAAAGGCCGGGCAAACGTTGAAAACTGTGTTGTAGCTCGACCAATGCCAAGCGGACGGCTGGCAAAACCGAGACTTTGGAGGCATTCATGCCCCCTTCTTCACTGCGAATGGCATCGGTGACATCCACGCCACTCAGGATGACTTGCTCACCCTCAAAGTGAACGGGCAGATTTTTGGCCATCTCGGCAATCTTGGCTTCGTGCGCGGGTTCAAGCGTCAATCCGGCTTGCAATGCTGCATAAGCCGTGACCCGGTAGAGCGCCCCTGAATCCAGGTAGTGATAACCAAGCTGCGCGGCGACCCGGCTGGCCAAAGTCCCTTTGCCCGAGGCGGTGGGGCCGTCAATGCAGATCACCGGAATCTGCACTGCATCGGCTGAAGCCACAGAAAACAGCGCTTCAAAATAATCCGGAAAGGTTTTGGCAACGCATTTCGGGTCTTCAATGCGCACAGTCACTCGCGAGGCATTGAAAGCTGCCAGAGAAAAACACATGGCCACCCGGTGGTCGTCATAAGTGTGGATGCTGGCGGCTTGCCATTGGCCTTTAGCCGAAACTGGTGTGAAAGAGCCATTGGGTAAGGGGTGAATGCGCAACCAATCGGGGCCTTCTTCGACCCGCGCACCCAGCTTGCGGCATTCAGCGGCCATGGCCACGATGCGGTCGGTTTCCTTGACGCGCCAGCTCGCGATATTGCGCAACAAGCTGGGGCCGTCGGCATAAAGTGCCATCACAGCCAGTGTCATAGCGGCATCAGGGATGTGATTGCAATCAAGATCAATGGCTTTGAGCGGCCAGGTCCCCCGGTGGATTTCGAGCCAATTGGGGCCACTGGTGACCTGTGCCCCCATGTTTTGGGCGGCTTCCACAAAGCGGATATCCCCTTGAATTGAGTCGGCCCCCACGCCGTTGATGCGAATGCCCGAACCCTCTGCAATGGCCCCCAGGGCAATGAAATAGCTTGCCGATGACGCATCGGCCTCAACGTGAATCGTGCCGGGCGATTGGTAGCGACTGCCTGCTGGAATGACAAAACGTTCCCATCCGTGGCGTTGCACGGCAATGCCGTAACGCGCCAATAAATTCAAAGTGATTTCAATATAGGGTTTGCTGATCAGCTCGCCCACAACTTCAATCGTGATGCTGCGTTCTTGCGCGGCCAGGGGCAGGGCCATGAGCAAGGCCGTGAGGAACTGGCTCGAGACGTCGCCACGAACAGGAATGGGGGCGTCCAGCTTCAAGTTGGGTTGGCCAATTCGCAGGGGTGGAAACCCTGCGTTGCCTAAATAGTCAATTTGACAACCCAATTCGCGCAGGGCATCGACCAAGTCCCCAATCGGCCTTTCGTGCATGCGGGGCACACCTTTGAGGGTGAAATTGCCGCCCAGCACAGACAGCGCCGCGGTCAGTGGACGCATGGCCGTGCCCGCATTGCCCATGAAAAACTCTATGGCTTCGTGCTGCTGCAGTTGTCCACCCAAGCCTGTAATGGTGACGGTGGTGCCATTGGCTTGCACGCCACAACCCAGCTGACTTAAAGCGGTCAGCATGACGCGGGTGTCGTCAGAGTCCAGTAAATCGTGCACAACGGTCGTGCCTTGGCACAAGGCCGACAGCAGCAAGACCCGATTAGAAATGCTCTTGGATCCAGGCAAGGTGACTGTGCCCGACGCAGATTGCAAAGGGGGTAAGTCGAGAAAAGCGGTTGAAAACATGAATGATTTCTGGCGGTAATACGGCCTGTTGAGGCGCGTCAGGCTTCAGGGGCAGTGTTCAAGGTGTTGCCGGCTTGGAGTTTCCAAGCAGATCGCACTTGACTTGCTTGGCTAATCAGCCGTTCCAATGCGCTGGTATCGCCCGATTTGAGCGCGTTTTCAAATTGGTCTACGGCAGCGCGAAAGTGTGCAAGTTGGCGCAGTACCTCTTGGTGGTTAGCACTCAAAATATCGCGCCAAACAGCAGGGTCGGAGGCAGCAATGCGAGAAAAGTCCCTGAATCCCGGACCTGCCATTTGTAAATAATCATCAGCACGCGATTGCGCCGTCAGGGCGTTGACGGCACTGAAAGCCAACAAATGCGGCAAATGGCTGACGGCAGCAAAGATGTGATCGTGGTCTTCTGGCGTCATCACCGTCACGGTGCTCCCCAGTGCCTGCCAAACCTCTTGGGCGCTTAGTACTTGCGCATTGCCAGACTCAGGTAAGGGGGTCAGGATGGTGCGTCTGTTTTGGTAAAGCGTGCTTTCAGCATGGTCAATGCCTGCGACTTCTTTGCCTGCTATGGGGTGCGCCGGAACAAAACAGGGCAAGCGCTGACCCAGACTGGCTTGTGCCGCAGCGATCACATCGCACTTGGTCGAGCCCACATCCATCAGCAAGGTGTTGGCGGTAAGGGCGGGTTGCATCGCCGTAAAACTGGTGTGCATGGCACCCACAGGCACGGCCAATAAAACCAGGTCGGCGTTGTCAACCGCTTCAACCACACTGGAGCAGGCTTGGTCGATCACGCCGAGTTGCAGGGCGCGTTGGCGGGTTTTTTCTGAGGCACTGAAGCCAGCGATGTGTTGAACCAGACCGGCTTGGCGCATGGCCAGTGCAAACGAGCCGCCCATCAGGCCACAGCCAATCAGGGCCAAGCGCTTGAAGCGGGGCGCAGCCGGGCGCTCGGTGCTCATGCTGGGCTTACTCCGAGACAGGAAAAGAACCCAGAACCTTGTAAAAAGCGCAAAGTCCTTGAAGCTCCTGCAAGGCTGCAGCCACATGCGGCTCGCTGATGTGGCCTTGCAGGTCGATGTAGAAGTAATACTCCCACTGTCCGGATTTGGCTGGGCGCGACTCGAAACGGGTCATGGAGACCCCATTGTTCTTGAGCGGAACGAGCAAATCGTGCACTGCGCCAGGCCGGTTAGGAACCGACACCACCAGGCTGGTGCAGTCTTTGCCGGAAGCAGGCGGCGTGGCCAGGGTACTGGGCAGCGCGATGACGGCAAAGCGGGTTCGGTTGAAAGCTTCATCTTGAATGGCATGGTGCACGATGTGCAGACCAAACTGACTGGCTGCACGCTCGCTGGCCAAGGCGGCCCAAGCGGGATTGGTGGCTGCCAAGCGTGCGCCTTCGGCGTTGCTGGATACCGCGCGGCGCTCCACATGCGGCAGGTGCTTGGACAGCCAGCCCTGACACTGGGCCAGGGCTTGGGGGTGGGCCATGACCACTTCAATGCCAGCATCCGAGTTGAGCTGACGCAGCAAGTTAAAGCGCACTTGCAAGCTGACTTCGCCCACCACATGCACGGGCGAGCGCAAGAACAAATCGAGCGAGCGGGCCACCACGCCTTCGGTCGAGTTCTCCATGCCGACCACACCGTATTGAGCGGTGCCAGCTGCAGTCGCGTGGAACACTTCGTCAAAGTTGGCGCAGTAAATCAGATTGGCTGCGCTGCCAAAAAATTCGATGGCGGCTTGTTCGCAGAAAGTTCCCTGGGGACCCAGCACGGCCACGCGTTGCGGCGCTTCTAGAGCCAAGCAGGCCGACATGATCTCGCGCCAAATGGAGGCAATGTGTTCGTTTTTAAGAGGGCCGGGGTTGGCTTGGGTGATTTTGTCTATGACCTGAGCCACGCGGTCAGGCCGAAAAAAAGGCGAGCCTTCGGCGCGCTTGATCTCACCCACTTGCTCGGCCACATGGGCCCGCTGGTTCAGCAGGCTGAGCAATTGCTTGTCCAGTGCATCAATCTTGATGCGCAATTCACCGAGTGCATCCGACTGAATGGGAGATTGGCTCATGTCCGCAAGTCTTTCAAGTGGCCTGAATCAGGCTTGAGATTTTTCAAAATCGCGCATGTAGGCCACCAGGGCCTGAACGCCTTCGAGCGGCATGGCGTTGTACAGGCTGGCCCGCATCCCGCCCACCGATTTATGGCCCTTGAGTTGCAACAGGTTAGCCGCTTTGGCGCCCGCCAGAAAGGCTTCATTGCGGGACTCGTCGCGCAAGAAAAAAGGCACGTTCATGCGCGATCGGCAATTGTGGGCCACTTTGTTGAAGTAAAAGCTGGAGCTGTCCAGAAAATCGTACAGCAATTGGGCTTTGGCCATGTTGCGCTCCGCCATGGCGGCAATCCCACCTTGCTTTTTGAGCCACTGAAACACCAGCCCGGCCACATAGATGCTGTAGGTGGGGGGCGTGTTGTACATCGAATCGTTGTCAGCCACCATTTTGTAGTCAAACGCGCTGGGGCAGTGGGGCAGTGCATGCCCGATCAGGTCTTCTCGAACGATGACCAGGGTCAGGCCCGCCGGGCCCAGATTTTTTTGGGCACCCCCAAAGGCCAACCCCACGCGTTGCCAGTCCACAGATCGGGAAGCCACATGCGAGGAAAAATCGACCACCAAGGGTGCATTGCATCCAAGAGCTTTCAGGTCGGGCAGTTCGTGAAACTCCACCCCGTGAATGGTTTCGTTGCCACAAATGTGAACATAGCGGCTGTCTGCGCCAATTTGCCAAGTGGCAGGCGAGGGCAGACTTGTGAAGTTGTCGCTAAGGGCGGTGGCGGCAATACGGGCTGGCCCGTATTTACCGGCTTCTTGCTGGGACTTTTGGCTCCAGCTTCCGGTCAATACAAAGTCCATGGGGCCGCCATGGGACAGGTTGAGGGGAACAATGGCGTTTTCGGCCAAGCCCCCGCCTTGCATGAACAGAATTTTGAAATGAGAAGGCACTGCCAGCAGTTCGCGCAAGTCGGCTTCGGCCTGTTCGTAAATGCTGATGAACTCCTTACCCCGGTGGCTCATCTCCATCACGCTCATGCCTGAGCCGTGCCAATCCAGCATTTCGGCGGCCGCTTGCTGCAAGACGGCGTCGGGCATGACGGCCGGTCCGGCCGAAAAGTTGAAAGCGCGCCCCATCACTTATTCCGCGGTGGGGGCACCGTCATCGGGTGTGCTTTCAGACTCATCACTTGCATCGGCATCTGTTGGATTGGCGTCGTTTTCGACAATGCGTTGCAGGCCTGAAAGCTTGGCCCCTTCGTCCAGGCCAATCAGGGTAACCCCCTGCGTGGCGCGTCCCAATTCGCGGATCTCTGCGACGCGGGTGCGAACCAATACGCCTGTGTCGGTGATGAGCATGATTTCGTCATCGGCATGCACCAACGTGGCGGCGACGACCTTGCCGTTGCGCTCGGATTGCTGGATGGCGATCATGCCCTTGGTGCCCCGGCCATGTCTTGTGTATTCGGCAATCGAGGTTCGTTTACCGTAACCATTTTCGGTGGCGGTTAAAACACTTTGTGTTTCATCCCCGGCCACCAACATGGCGATCACGCTCTGGTGGTCTTCGATCATCATGCCGCGCACGCCGCGTGCGCTGCGACCCAATGGGCGAACGTCATTTTCATCAAAGCGCACAGCTTTTCCACCATCGCTGAACAGCATGACATCGTGCTTGCCATCGGTCAGGGCGGCACCGATCAAAAAATCGCCTTCGTCAAGATTCACCGCAATGATGCCGCCTTTGCGCGGGTTGCTGAACTCGTCAAGCGATGTTTTCTTGACCGTGCCCATGGAAGTGCCCATGAAAACGTATTGGTTCTCAGGGAACGTTCGTGCCTCTCCAGTCAGGGCCAGCACAACATTGATTTTTTCGCCTTCTTGTAAAGGGAACATGTTGACGATTGGGCGCCCGCGCGAACCGCGTGATCCGGCGGGCACTTCCCAGACTTTGAGCCAATAGAGGCGACCCCGGTTCGAAAAGCACAACAAATAATCATGCGTGTTGGCTATGAAAAGTTGGTCGATCCAATCGTCTTCTTTGGTGACAGCAGCTTGTTTGCCACGTCCGCCGCGCTTTTGTGAGCGGTATTCGCTGAGAGGTTGGCTCTTGATGTACCCGCTGTGTGACAAAGTCACCACCATGTCGGTGGGCGTGATCAGGTCTTCTGTGGAGAGGTCTTGCGCACTGTGTTCAATTTCACTGCGGCGAGCACCAATCTTGGTCTGGCCGAATTCTTGGCGCACGGTGCCCAACTCGTCGCCAATGATGGTCGAAACCCTCTCGGGTTTGGCCAAGATGTCCAGCAAGTCCTCAATTTCGGACATGACTTCTTTGTACTCGGCCACAATTTTGTCTTGCTCCAGCCCGGTCAGGCGTTGCAAGCGCATCTGCAAAATTTCTTGTGCTTGGGTGTCAGATAGACGGTAAAGACCATCTCGGCCCAAACCATATTCTTTCTCGAGGCCTTCAGGACGGTAGTCGTCTGCGTTGATCACCGAACCATCTTCTTTGGCCCGGGTCAACATGGTTTTCACCATCTGGCTGTCCCAACCTCGGTTCATCAATTCAACTTTGGCCACAGGTGGGGTGGGCGCACCCCGAATGATGGCAATAAAGTCATCGATGTTGGCCAGCGCCACGGCCAGACCTTCCAGCACATGGCCCCGGTCACGGGCTTTGCGCAATTCAAACACCGTGCGCCGGGTCACCACCTCGCGGCGGTGCTGCAAGAAGACCTGAATCAGGTCCTTCAAGTTACAAAGCTTGGGTTGCCCGTCGATCAGGGCGACCATGTTCATGCCAAAGGTGTCTTGTAACTGAGTCTGTTTGTAAAGGTTGTTCAGAACCACTTCGGGCACCGCACCGCGTTTGAGCTCAATGACCAATCGCATGCCCGACTTGTCGGACTCGTCTTGGATGTGACTGATGTCTTCGATTTTCTTTTCGTGTACCAACTCGGCCATGCGCTCTTGCAGCGTTTTTTTGTTGACCTGGTATGGCAACTCATCCACTACGATGCACTGGCGCTGACCTTTGTCAATGTCTTCAAAATGGCACTTGGCCCGCATGACGACGCGCCCCCGGCCGGTACGGTAGCCGTCTTTCACGCCATTCATGCCATAAATGATCGCCCCAGTCGGGAAGTCAGGCGCTGGAACGATTTCCATCAATTCGTCGATGGACGCTTCAGGGTTGCGCAGCAAATGCAGGCAAGCATCCACCACTTCATTGAGGTTGTGCGGAGGGATGTTGGTGGCCATACCCACCGCAATACCCCCAGACCCATTGATCAGCAAATTGGGCAAGCGCGATGGCAAAACCAGCGGTTCCTTTTCGGAACCATCGTAGTTGGGACCAAAGTCAACAGTTTCCTTGTCAATGTCACCCAGCATTTCGTGGGCGATCTTGGCCAAACGGATTTCCGTGTAACGCATCGCGGCAGCGTTGTCGCCATCAACGGAGCCAAAGTTACCCTGGCCGTCCACCAGCATGTGGCGCATCGAAAAATCTTGCGCCATGCGTACGATGGTGTCATACACAGACTGGTCACCGTGGGGGTGATATTTACCTATCACATCTCCGACAATACGTGCCGATTTTTTGTAAGGTCGGTTCCAGTCGTTGTTCAACTCATGCATGGCGAATAAAACCCGACGGTGGACTGGCTTTAAGCCATCCCTGGCGTCTGGCAGCGCACGACCCACGATGACGCTCATGGCGTAATCGAGGTAGCTGCGTCGCATTTCCTCTTCCAAACTGATGGGCAAGGTTTCTTTGGCGAACTGGGTCATAAAGATGGAAGGGGTAGTGAACGCATGGACAACCCGTCATTTTAGTTGCAAGAGGGTGTAGCGTATATGCAACATTTGTGATTCATTTCAAATGCCGTAACCCGTGTCCGTGGCTCATTTAACGAACCTCGCAGTTCTATATGGCACAATATTTACCATCGGATCAGATAACAGCCGTTATCTAATACGTAAATTTTCCGCAGCGAGTCTGCAGTTTTATCCCTCAAGAGGAAGACCATGAAGAAATTCAATAAAGTGGCGATGTTGTTTGCCTCCGCAGCACTCGTAACAGCAGCCGGCGCTCAATCCGTCGACAACTGGCGTAATGCTTCAGGCGAACTCGTCTGGAAAAACGGCAACAGCGAACTCTGCTGGCGTGATGCCAACTGGACGCCCGCCACCGCTGCCGCGGGTTGCGATGGTGCAATCGTTGCACCTAAAGCCGCGCCTGCTCCAGCACCTGCACCTGCACCAAGAGCTGCTGCGCCAGCACCAGCGCCTGCCGCTGCACCAGCACCAGCAGCTCCAAGGCCCGCAGCGGCAGCTCCTGCACCAGCAGCAGCCACCAAGGTTACCTACGCTGCAGACGCTTTCTTTGACTTCGACAAGTCGGTTCTGAAAGCTGAAGGCAAAGCCAAGCTGGATGATCTGGTTGGTAAAGTCAAAGGCATCAACCTTGAAGTGATCATTGCTGTGGGCCACACCGATGCAGTCGGTTCTGACGCTTACAACCAGAAACTGTCTGTCAAGCGTTCAGACGCTGTCAAGGCTTATTTGGTGTCCAAAGGCATTGAGAAAAACCGCGTTTACACCGAAGGCAAGGGCGAAAAGCAGCCAGTGGCTGACAACAACACCGCTGCCGGTCGTTCTAAGAACCGCCGCGTTGAAATCGAAGTTGTGGGTACACGCCCTAACTGATCATTGCTGATCACCCTAAAAAGCCCCAGTAATGGGGCTTTTTTTTGGCCATTCTGCAAGCCCCTTCTCGTGTTGAAGGACAATCCATGGCATGAATGCTCAAACCTCAAATGTTGATCCGGCAGAATTGGCCAAATTTTCCGATCTCGCTCACCGCTGGTGGGATCCGGAAAGTGAGTTTCGACCCCTGCACCAAATAAACCCCCTTCGCTTGGAATGGATACATGGACTGGTGCCCTTGGGAGGACTGCGGGTTGTAGATGTTGGCTGCGGAGGGGGCATCCTTGCAGATGCGATGGCTCGCAAAGGCGCTCAGGTTCTGGGCATAGATTTGGCGACCAAATCCCTCAAAGTGGCCCAATTGCACGCTTTGGAGGCCGGAACAACGGGCGTCCAATACAGAGAGGTCAGTGCCGAGACGCTGGCCGCTGAACAACCCCAACAATTTGATGTCGTCACTTGCATGGAAATGCTGGAGCATGTGCCAGACCCGGCCTCAGTGGTGAAAGCCTGCGCTCAAATGGTCAAGCCCGGAGGCTGGGTGTTTTTTTCAACCCTCAACAGAAATCCAAAATCCTTTTTGTTTGCCATTGTGGGCGCTGAGTACATTCTTAAACTGCTGCCCAAGGGGACGCATGAATTTGCCCGGTTGATCAAACCCAGTGAATTGACTTCATGGGCGAGAGAGGCCGGACTGGATGCGCAAGGCTTCAAGGGCATGGAATACAACCCATTCACCAAGCGCTACTGGCTTAGCCAAAACACCAGTGTTAACTACTTGCTGGCTTGCCGAAAAGGATAACGGTCGATGTTTGACAAGGTAGAGGCGGTCTTATTTGACCTGGATGGCACGCTCATAGACAGTGCACCCGATTTGGGCGCTGCGGCAGACAAAATGCGCACGGATCGGGGTCTGACATCGCTCCCACTGGAACACTACCGGCACATGGCCGGGGCAGGTGCACGGGGAATGATTGGCATTGCTTTTGGCATAACCCCCGAACACCCGGACTTTGAGGCCATGAAGGAAGAGTTCTTCGTTAATTACGAAAACTGCATGACCGAGCGGACTCAAATATTTGAGGGCGTGGTCGACATGGTGGCCTCATTGGTGGCGCTGGGGATGCCTTGGGGAGTAGTCACAAACAAATCCAGCCGATTCACGGATCCCTTGACATCGTCCATGCCGCTGTTTGCTACAGCGGGCACCATCGTGAGCGGTAACACCACGCCCCATGCCAAACCACATCCCGAGCCTTTGTATGAGGCAGCGCGCCGATTGGCGGTAGACCCCAGTCGATGCATTTATGTAGGCGATGATGAGCGAGACATCGTGGCCGGCTTGGCTGCCGGCATGGGAACGGTTGCTGCGACTTATGGTTATTTAGGTCAGCAAGCCGATATTTCACGCTGGAATGCCCATTTACAGATTGATTCACCAATAGATCTCTTGAAATTCCTGAAGATAGCTTAAAATAGAAAAGTTTGGGGCTGTACTGGTTTCGACATGGGTTCGGACGCGTGGCAGGGCATGTCGAGGTTCTGATCCTCGTAAAACAGCAGAAAAAAAACTAACTGCAAACGACGAACGTTTCGCACTCGCCGCTTAATCCGGTGAGCCTTGCAACAGTTGGCCGATAGGCTGGGTTAGGGTGATTGGGGGGTTAAAGCCCCAAAAGTCCTAGCTGCAAGGTAAAACATATGGGCTGGCACTGCACCGGGTACCTTGGTGTGGTGTGAGAAAAAAGGGTACTGGCTGGGTGTTCAGCGTGTCGCTGCGCGGTTCATTTGGCGAGACTCAAATCAGACGACTACACATGTAGAACTGTACGAAAAAGACTTATGGACGCGGGTTCAAATCCCGCCAGCTCCACCAATACCAAAACCCCAACTCGTCTGAGTTGGGGTTTTTTTTCGTCCGTTGGCGCGTATTGCCCCGTGTTGTTGCAGGTTCCTGCGGAAAGCTGTGGACCTCGCCCACCGCACGTACTAGCCTGTTCTGCACCCAGTTCTCTCTCTTTCGGCCATTTCTCTCTGTGCCCGTTGCGCAACGGAATGGCCCGAAGTCCACAAGACTCGCCGTTCGTGGTCAACAAGATCAACAACTTACGAGTGGACGAATCAATCTGTTTGATTCCAGCATTGGTAGGCGGGCATAAAGCACAACCGGCCGGTTGTTCACAGGGATAGCAACGCCCGCTGCTCGTCCCACAGCAGGGGCGTCCCAGAGGCCAGGTCAAACAACGTGACGTGATCCGGCAAGGACTCATCCAGGATGGCTGCCACGATATCCGGCGCCAGGGTGGTGAGGTTCACCATCCGGCTAACGTAGGCTCGGTCCATTCCCTCCATTTCAGCAACGTCGGCCAGATTTCGGGCCTTGCCCGATTCGAGGAGCGCCAACCAACGGTGCCCCCGAGCCAGGGCCAGTTGGATCGGTGTGGGCGCACTGTCCCACCTCCTTGGCTGCAAAGTCGTGCCGTCTGGCAGCGTGACCGCCTTACGTCTACCCCGCCGGGTGATCTTGATTGGGATGGTGACATTGAAACTCCCGTTGCTGGCCGTCACCAGATCTGCGCTGCCCGTGGCGTTGATCTTGATCTCGTTCATGCCGCCACCTCATCGACTGATGCCGTTTGCGCCG